>Ga0194112_10006772_pt1 | contig 15078 bp, 8 predicted proteins | sample TA2MahC400mmetaG_FD_146191 | JGI IMG/M metagenome (GOLD analysis project Ga0194112, IMG submission 146191) | Freshwater microbial communities from Lake Tanganyika, Tanzania - TA2015016 Mahale Deep Cast 400m | ecosystem: Environmental > Aquatic > Freshwater > Lake | place: Tanzania: Lake...
TGACATACCATATGAACCGATCCCATAATTCATACTGTTCAGGACCAAGTCACCGCGTTTCACCAGTTTACATTTCGTAAGGTCATCGGGTTTTCTATTTCCAACAGATCCCTTTTCTTCATAGGGAATGATTCCTCGATTTGCCATCAGGGATAGGTAGTTTTGATTCGTTGCGCCTTCGTTTGTTTCTTCAATGTTTTCCACCAGAGCTTTACAAGGGAGTACAGTCCAATTGGCCGGTATCGAAGTGATTGGCGTCCAGGGGATGAAGAAGTCAAAATTTGCAGATTGGGCAACACCAGCAGCACCGGAATCTTCAGGAAGAAGTAGATGCGCCTCCTCTTCCAGTTTGACAAGTTCGGAAGTTACTTCGGTTGTTGAACGTAATTGCGCATTTTCGAAAAAGTAGCGCGTGAAGTTGATTTGGTAGCCGATTTTGTCTTTGCTTCTGTCCATCCACGCGTCCGGTACGTGTGGCAATACCTCGCGCTTGAAGTATTCGCCGATGTCCTCCTTGAGCGGCACGTTCTCGTAGTCGCGCAGTCCGGAGTCCGGTACGGGCTGGCCGTCGTCCTTCACGGTCTCGGCGTTCTCATCGCGTACACCGAGTAAAGCACGGATCGTCTTCACCAACCCGGTCGGCAGCTTCCACGGCAACACGTTGGTCAGCGCGGCGAAGAACTTGGCGTCATCGTTCCACAGCGCTTGCTTGGCCAGCGCGTCAAGCGCGCCGGTAAGCTGATCGCCTTTGTCATCCTTGAGCTTGAGCACGGCGGCATCCAGGCGGAATGCCTTTCGTTGTTCGGTCGTGAGATCGTACCGGAGCCGGAGCGGACGTTCCACGCAGACTTTGGTGTAGCCGAAATCGGTCGTGTCAAAAATCTTGCTGATCTTAGTTTCCTCGAATGCCTCGTAGATGCCGAGGATGCTGGCGGATTGATCCTCACCAATCTCGAATCGCTTTTTCCCCAGGTTATGTGCCAGCAGAGTTGTAAACTCTTCGGCAGTGGCGTTGATCAGTTGCACTTTGCCGCGCCGTCCCTCCGGCTTTCGATTATTAATGAGCCAGATATAAGTACCAAGAGGCGTGTTGTAGAACAGGTCGCTGGGTAACGCGATGATGGCATCGAGCCAGTCGTGTTCGAGGATGTGTTTACGGATATTGCTCGGGCCGCTGCCCGCATCGCCATTGAATAGTGGTGAGCCACTGAAGATGATGGCGATCTTGCCGCCCTGCGGGGGCAACTTGCTCATCTTGTGGAGCAGGAACAGCATCGCGCCGTCGCCGACATCGGGCAGCCCCGGTCCGTACCGTCCCCCCGCGCCGAGGGAATGTTCCGCCTCGATCTCCTCGCGGATGTTCTTCCAGTCTTTGCCAAACGGCGGATTGGAGAGCATGTAATTGAACTGGTGGCCCGTGAGCAGGTCGCGGGAGAGGGTGTTCTCGCGCTTGATGTTCTCCGGGTCTTCGCCCTTCATCAGCATGTCGGCCTTGGCGACGGCGTAGGTCTTCTCGTTGATCTCCTGCCCGTAGAGATAGACGGTGAGGTCTGGGTTGACCGCGCTGAGCAGGTGTTCCTTGGCGATGGTCAACATGCCGCCCGTGCCGCAAGCGGGGTCGTAGATGGCGATGAGCTTTTCCTTGGCGAGCTTGGCCCGGTCCGGCTCGAATACGAGCTTGACCATGAGGCGGATGATGTCGCGCGGCGTGTAGAATTGCCCGGCGGCTTCGTTGCTGGCTTCCTTGAACTTGCGGATGAGGTACTCGAAGATCGTGCCCATGCCGTGGTTGTCCACGGTGGCCGGGGAGAGATCGGCCTCGGCAAAGCCTTGGGTGACTTTGAAAAGGAGGCGCTTGCGGAGCAGCGTCTCGTAAATCGGTGCCAGCCCTTTTTCCTCGCCGCCGGAAAAGTTGAAAAGAATGTCCTGCACGTTGGCGGAGAACCCGCTGAGATACGTGCCGAAGTTTTCGCCGAGGTCGTTGGGGAACTTGAGCAAATCAGCCAGCGAATACTCGGAGGTATTGTAGAACGACTGACCTGCCGCCTTCTTCAGCAATGCATCGCGGGTGTGGGCCGGAGTCTTCTTGTATTTTTCGCCAGCCTTGCGGACGGCGTCGCGGGTGGGTTCAAGCACGCAATCCAATCGCCGTAGCAACGTGAACGGCAGGATCACATCCTCATAATCCTTGGCCTCATAATCGTCCTTGATGAGGTCGGCAATCTTCCAAAGGAACTCAGCGATTTCAGAGTGATTTTGCATGCGTCTTACTGGATGCCACCATTAAATTGATAGCCGCGGTTCATTGTCCTGCTTCCTTCGCCCGATGTTGGCGGAGTTATACCGCAGGGGGAGGGCTTTGCGCCAATCTATTTCTTCTTTGCGTCTTCGCGTCCCTGGTCGCCTCTGGCGCCGCCTACGGCGGGTAAACTTCGTTGTTCAGCCTTCCGTCTATTCGGCCTGCCCCGAAAGCTTTCGGGGTGAATATTCGGTGGTTCCCGCCTTCGCTAAAGCTATGGCGGACAAGTCCACCTTCGCGCATCCGTACATGTTCTTGCCCTGAAATTTTCTTGCCGTCATGCCGGTTGGTCGTTGGGTCTGAATAGTTGAACGGGCGTCCCGCCTGTTTCTTCTGCGCTCCACCGGATATGAACAGGCGAGACGCCTGTTCAACGATTCACTCAGCCAGCGGCGCGAGCAGCACCATCGCGAAGAAACACTTCATCGTAATGCCCGAATCACACGCACACGATGCGTGGACGTGTCGCCAATGAACACTGCGCCGTCGACATCAACGGAGATCCCGTGCAACCGGTTCATCTTACACGCGAGCGGATCGCCGTCGGGTCCGTCGCCTTGTTCGCCCGTACCGGCCACCAACTCCAGCTTGCCCGTCTTCACGTCAATCATCCGCACACTGTGACTCTCCGTGTCGGCGAGATAAATGTTTCCGTTCGGGGCGACCGCAATGCCTTTCGGGCCGGACAGTGTCGCATCCTTCGCGGGGCCGCCGTTGCCGGTGAATCCTTTCTTGCCGGTGCCGGAAACGTGATGAATCGTTCCGCGCTTCATGTCGAGCTTGTAAACGGCGTTGCCTTCACGCAGCGCGAGCCACATATTGCCTTGCGCATCGAAGTCAATCGCGCGCGGCCCGTTCAGCGGCGTGCCGGCAATCTTCGCGCCGTCGGGCGTCGGCTTCCGTTCCCCCGTGCCCGCAAACGTGGTGATGAGGCCGGTGCGCATATCCACTTTGCGGATGCGATGATTGCCGATGTCGCAGATGTAGAGCGCGCCATCAGGACCAAACTGGATGCTGTGCGGTGATTTCATCTCAGCTTTCGTTGCCGGGCCACCGTCGCCGCTGAAACCTGATTTGCCTGTACCGGCTACGGTTGAGATGATTTTCGTCCGAGCGTCCACGCGACGAACAATGTTGTTGCGCATCTCGACGAAGAACATGTTTCCAGCGCGATCGAAACGGATCTCGTACGGCTCGAACATTTCCGCCTTCGTCGCCGGGCCGCCATCGCCGGAGTAACCTTTCTTGCCGCAGCCAGCAACCGTCGTGATCGTACCGTCTGGTGCCACGCGGCGAATGGCGTGGTTCATCGTGTCACAGATGTAGAGCGCCTTGTCCGGTCCGCGCACGACGCCGAATGGCGAGCTTAATTGCGCCTTCGTTGCCGGACCGCCATCGCCGGTATAGCCTCTTTGCCCGGTGCCGGCGAACGTTGTGATTTGAACGGCGAGAATAATGTGAAGAATCATAGTGCTCATCACGCTCCGCGTGATGCTCCGGTTGTTGGTTGGTTTCCCTCACGCGGAGCGTGAGGAGTACTTTCACTTACGAACGCGAGAATGTTTTCCCACGGTGTTTCGGGTTGAACACGATTCGATGGCACGAGAAATCCGCGACGGTCTTTCGCAGTCAGTTCAAGCAGCCGTCGCACTTCGGCGCGCACTTCGTCTGGCGTGCCAAACGGGAAGACGCGCTGGGCACTGATCGTCGTGCAAGGAACAATGCGCCGGCCAAACTCGCGATAGACCTCCGCCACGTCCATGCACTCCGGCTGAATCGGATGCAGCACGTGAAACCCGACATCCACGATGTCCGGCACAACCGCGCGGATGTTGCCGCAACTGTGCAGGAAGAACCTCGCCTGCGGCACGGCAGCGCGGACAGCAGCGAGCACATCGCGCCACGCGGGCTTGATGAAACGCCGCCACAGTTCCGGCGAAATCTGCATCCCGCTCTGCATCCCCACGTCATCGTAGAAACAGAGCACGTCCACACCGGCGCGGGCAGACGCCAGCGCGAGCCGTTTCGTGTACTCGGCGACCTTCGCGACGACTGCCTCGGCCATCGCCGGCTCGGCTGCGAGGTCCATGAGGAAATTCTCCATCCCTCGCAACCACCACGACCACTCGTAAATGCTGCCGGCGTAGCCGAAAACCAAATAACCTCGCCGGTGAAAGTCCTCCACCGCAGTCGTGCTCGCCGGCTCGACGATTGGCGACGGCAACGCTTCCACTTCTTCTACGCTCTGCGCGTTCAGAAGCGGCGCGAACATTTTCTCGTAGGTCGCCTCAGCTCCGCCGGCCCAATGGCCAATGCCCCATTCATCGAACGTCGTCCCCGGTTCGAGTTGTCCGTGAAGTGAGCGCGGGTCGTCGCCACCGAATCGCGCCTTCAGCAAAAATGTCCGGTAGTCGCAGTCGAAATACTCCGCGGCATCGTCGTGACCGGTTTCCTGTTTCAACCGGCGCACGATTGGCTCGGTGAAACCCGGAACTCCGCCGACATCCACGGAAAACGGCACCCAAGCCGGCGAACCGCCGTCGAGCAGACAACGAAGATTTTCAGCAGGCGTCATAGTATTCATCACGCTCCGCGTGATGCCTTGGTTTTCATCGTTTTCCCTCACGCGGAGCGTGAGGAGTACTTTTTGCATCCATTGTACTGATTGTCTCCGCGTAGGCCAGCTTACCGGTGTAGGCGTCGTGCCAGCGGACGATGACCTGCGGTTCAGCATACGCCACCCACTGATAACCGGCGCCTTCGGGCCGGCCGGCCTTGGCGACGTTGTTGACCTGCACAACGGAGTAGTAGGCATTGCGGATGCGCTGGTACGGCATGTTGTTCGGCGAGGCCGTCAGCCAACGGATCTGCACCTTGCGGCCCTGGCTGTCCCAGGTGCCGCCGAGAGGAGGGTTGCCCATCGTGGCCAGCGGATGCCCTGTCGAACTGAGCGGACCGCACATCATTTCCCACACGTTCTTGGTGATGCGGACGGACGCGGAGTGATGCACGTCGCCGGTGAAGATCAGCACGGGCTTGCCGATACCGCTGAGGAAGTTCAGCAACAGTTCGCGCTCGTGAACGAACGAGGGGAAGCCGTCGCCCTTGTCGTCGCGGTCGGCGCCGGGCTTTTTGCTAACGTGCGCGGCGGTGTGATAGATGACCCACGGATCGGGCGAGATGATGAAGATGAACTGCGCATCGGTCTTCTTCACGCCATCCATGAGCCAACGGCGCTGTGCGTCGCCGAGCAGGAACAGTGTCGGATCGTGCCGGTCTTTCGGGTTGTAGCGGCTGCGCTCGCCGCGCGTGTCAATGGCGAAGAAGTGACAGTTCGCGACCTTCCAATCGTAGTAGTGATGTGTGCCGATGCTGTAATCCACGGTCGCATCCTTCCGGAACGCGGGACGAACACGCAGACGATTCTTGTCGAGCACCTCGACAAGGCCATAGACACCCGCATTGGGCGGCGAGTCGGTGCGCTTAAGAACGTCGCCCGTCTTCGTGTAGGGACCAATGTGGATTGTGCTGACCGTCTCTGGTTTCAGCGTCGAGAAATCCGCGCTGGCATCGAGGAGCACGTCGCTGCCGGCCTTCAATTCCGCCTTGCCGAAACGCACCGCTCCGCTGTGCGGCCCGGCGAAATTTGCCCAACCTGCATACTCCTGATACGCTGCCAAACCGATGTCGCGGATCAAGTGCTGACCGTTACCAAGACCGACATCGCCGCAACCGTGAATGTCCCAACCCACGTCGTGATCGTCGAACGTGAACAACCCCGGCATTCCGCGGAACAGCGACGCGAACGAACGCCCACGGCTGAAGTAGAGTTTGTAGTTGGCGCGGACGCCGTCAATCTTGCCGTCGCGCAATTCCTCGTAGATGATGTCGCCGTTGACGATGCCGAACATCGCTTCGTCGCCGTGCAGCCGTCGCAGCGTGTCGAACGCCGGCGGACTGGCATAATGGCCGCCGCCGACCGGCGAAGGCTCCTGCGATGCGCAGTGGCCAATCGCAAACGCAACGTTGAACAACTTCGCGTCGGGTAACGTCCGAAACGACGGCCACGGGTCATGAAACTCCGGCCGCGTGTCGGCAAGCTGTCCCTCGATGCGAACACCGTAGAAATACCGGGTGTCCGCTGCGAGACCAGTCAGGTCCACGACACCCGTGTTGTCGCGCGCAACCGTTGTCTCGCCCGCAACAACCGGTGACTTGTTGGAGAGCGGCAACCGCGTGTCGTAAACGACATCGAACTTCACCGGCTTGGCAGTGCGCACCCAAACGCGCATCGAGTTTGCTGTCGGACGCCCCAGCATCGGCCCGTGCGTCAAGCCGGCAGTCTCGTAAGGCAGAACGTCGTTGGCCACCGGATCGGGCCAAGGCTCAGATGAATGAGCACACAAGGAAACGAGGAAGGCGAGAAGGATGTTTTTCATAGTACTCATCACGCTCCGCGTGATGCTCTGGTTGATGATTGATTTACCTCACGCGGAGCGTGAGGAGTACTATACCGCCCAAACTCGTGGCACGCACGCACCATCGCTACAAAGTTCTGCGGGTTGCACGAGGAGTGGATGCTGTTGGAGGAACACAGGATGTAGCCGCCACCGGGCGCAGCGTCGGCGATGGCTTGACGGACGGCTTCGCGCACTTGTTCCGTTGTGCCGTGCGGCAACAGGTGCGCGCAACAGATGTTGCCGGTGAGACAGACCTTGTCGCCGACGAGTTGCTTCACCTTCTTCAACTCCATCCCGGCGACTGGCTCGATGGGATTGATGCCATCGGGCTTCGCAGAGACGATGTCGTCGAGAATCGGATAGAGATTGCCGTCGGAGTGCTTGATGCAGAACGCGCCTTCCTCGTGAATCATCGCGATCATCTTCTTCAACGGCGGCAAAACAAATTGCCGGAACAGTTCCGGACTCATCATCGGCCCGTGGTTGCCGGCGTAATCGTCGCCGAGAATGATGACTTCCGCACCAGCACGGATGGCGCGCTGGACGACGCGCATGTTGGCACGCAGAACTTTCTCCATCGTCACCTCGACCAACTCCGGCTCGGCGAGCAGGTTCATCAGCATATTGTCGAGCCCCATCAGGTAAGCCGACCACATGAACGCGGCGCGATGGTGGAAGCAGATGGCGCGTTTGCCTTTGTAGCGCGCGACGATGTCGGGCAGTTTGCCGAGCCGGTGCGGCGCTTCGGGATCGGGCGGCGTGTAGGCGCGCGCGTCCTCCAGCGTCTCGATCGGACCCCGCAACGGATGCGCCACCGCTTCGGGGCCGGGCAGGTAGCTCACGCCCCATTCGTCGGTGTAGGAGCCGTCCGCGTTGTCGCGCACTTTCTGGAACGACGCGCCGCAGCCGACGCCATCCATATCGAGCCGATCCATGCAATCGGCGACATCGCGGCATCCCGGCACAGCGGCGCGGGCGACTTTTTCATCAACGACAAACTCCAGCACCGGCACGCGGTCGGGCTGGCCAAGTTTCAATGCAGTGTGGACACGTTCAACGGAGTTCATGGTTTGGTTCTTTCTTTGGTTGCAAATGCCCAGCCGCGGCCAGAGGGTGGGCCGGATTGCGGCTTGGCATTTCGTTTTGCATTGGCGATGGGCGATGGAAGACTTTGCTCCCACCGATTGAACATCGCCTTCAACGCAGCGACCTTTTCGGGATTCTCTGTCGCGAGATCCTTCGTTTCGCTGGGATCGTTTGTTAGGTTGTAAAGCTGAGCGGTCTTGCCAAGCAGCAAACGCCACGGCCCTGACCGCACGGCACGGAGCGGGTCCTTCGGAAAGTCGAGCCAGCGCCAGAACAACGCCTCGTGCGGATCGCCGCTCTTCTGGCCGCGCAGAAATGGAAGAATATCCACCCCATCCAGATTCGCCGAGCATTTGGCCCCGGCGGCGACTGCGGCTGTCGCGTAGATGTCCAAGGTCGAGACGAGGCCGGTGAATTCCTTCCCCGCCGGAAGCATGCCAGTCCAGCGGACGATGTAAGGTTCGTGGACTGCGCCGTCCCAGTTGGTGGCCTTGCCGCCGCGCCACGGCAGGTTGCGCGCTCCGTCCTTTGTTTGCCCGCCGTTGTCGCCAACGAGGAAGATCAGCGTGTTGTTGTCGAGACCGGACTTCCGCAACTGCGCCAAACATTTGCCTATTGCGTCGTCCAACGCGATGAGCGTGCCTGCCAGAAACCTGCGCGGCTTCTCCACCGCGGCCGGCACGCGCTCCAGATATTTTGCGGGCACATCCTCGACCGGCGAATGCACGGCCAAGGGAGCGAAATACAGAAAGAACCGCTCCTGCTGATGCCGCTCGATGAAATCAGCCAGTTCGCCGCCTTGAATCTCTGTCCAGTAAGTTCCATCCTGGCCGAGATAGGTCGGGCTACCCGCGACTCTGGGTTTTCCGGGCGGGCGCTTGGCAACTTCACGGAAACCACGATCCAACGGCCCTTGCTTCGCATCACCCAAGTCCCAACGACCAACCATGCCGGTGACATAACCGGCGTCGCGCAAACATTCGGCCAACGTCGCATGATCGGCAGGAATTGGTTCACCGCGGTTGAGGTTGCCGTTGACCCGGAATCGTTGCGGATAAAGTCCTGTCGTCAAACCTGCCCGGCTCGGACTGCAAACAGGACACAACGTATAACCGTTCAGGCACCGCACTCCATCGCGCGCCAGCGTGTCAATGTGGGGCGTCGGGATGTCGGGACAACCGAACGCGCCGACATCGCCATAGCCGAGATCGTCAATCAACATGACGACGATGTTGGGTTTCTGCTTTGGAGCATCGGCACCCTGCAGCACGGCCAGCGGCCCCAGCAACAAGGCGGTAAGTGTGACGAGTTTCAGTGCAGTGTGGACACGTTCAACGGAGTTCATGGTGTTCTTTCCTGGCTATGAGGCCATTTCTGGCAACGGTTGCCTGTCATGGTATTTCGATTGCAGTTTCCTTCCCGATCATCACCTTGCCGGCATCGTGGCGCAGGGTCAGCACGCGGGTGGCCGGATGGAAGAACCAGCCGTGTTCTCCGTCGCGCGGCGGCCGATCCTGCTTGCGCAATTCCTTGCCGCCGAGTGCGACGGCCTGCGGGGTGAAACCGAGTTTGATCCGGACCATCGCAGCAGCCGGGGCGGCATAGCGGATAGAACCGGGAGCGTAAGCCACGTCACGCAAGGCCCTGGAGTTGTCGAGGATGTGGTCCTGTCCATCCGTCGCGAGTTGGGGGAAGACCGACATCGCTCCCAGCAGGTTGTAAACTGAGAAGAGGTGTTGGGAGAACCACACGCGATCAACGACCTTCGGACCGGCTTTGTCTTTCTTCATGTGGTAGAAGAAGGTCACGAAAACACCCTCGTCAGTCTGCATGTGAGTGACGCCGTGCAGGGTGGAGATGGCACGGCGTTTCACTGCATCGTCACCGGTGGCAAGGTAGAGCTGCGCCAGGCAGGCTCCGTAGCGGGCAGTGTGGCCGGCCATGATGTGCTCAAACCCGCTCTGCTCCGCCGCACCGGGCGCGGGTGCCGCGCCATGCTCCTCGGTGAACACCAGTTTGTCCTCCATCTGCTTGAGGACGCGCCGCGCCATCGGAAGATGCTCGGGATGGGCTGCGCTGCTGCGGATGAGATACTCGGCGGTGTAGCACATCAACTCGGCGGAGAGGTGGGTGCCCTGCTTGAGGCCAACGTCCTCGTGGTAGGTGCCCCAGAGACCTTTCTCGACGTTCCGAGCGATCAGATAGGCCAGTGCCTTGTCGTGGGCATGACAGTAGGTGTTCTTGTTTTCGTGTTGCAGCAACCGCTCAAAGAACTCGACAAAGAAGACCGGTGCGCCGCCTATTTTCTGCGTCACCTCACCCGTCTCCGGCACGACGCGAAAGGGCCAGCTCCCGTCCGGGGCTTGTTTCGTCAAAAGCGTCTCCGCTACGTTGCGCGCGGCGTCGAGGTATCGCGCTTCGCCGGTGGCCTCATGGAGCATGAGGTAGCTGTTGGCGATGAATGCGGTCTTGTCGGGCTGGAGTGCGTTCTTGTCCTTGTGACCGGCGGGTTTGCCTTTCTCAAAGGTGGAGTAAGCGAGGTGCGGCCACTCCGCATCCGGCGGCGAGGAGCGGGCGATGTTCCAGTCCGCCAGATCGCGGGCACGCAGCAGCCAGCTCGCATCGCCCGTGTAGGTGTAGCAGCGCAAAAAGGTGCGGATGAACTGGCCGTGCAACCGTGCCGGATAAGCGATCCCGCGCGTGGAGCGCCCGTCTTTGATCCCCATGAAGGCATCGGTGAAGTAAGGGGCCAGCGTGCCATCGAGCCGCCCCGGCACATAGCCGTCGTCGGTCTTCTTGAAAAACAGCATCACCTTCTCAACCGCCTCCGCCACGGGCCGGCGTGGCGGCACAATGCCGTCCATCAGCGCGATGGGTGTGGATGGCCTGCCCTCCTGTGCAGTTACAGCGATCGGCGTGAGCAGCAGGGTTGCGAAGAGTGTGACGATGATTTTCATGATTGTTCCGTTCATATCTCGATCAACAAGTCTTCAACGAGCGGCCGCTCCCGGCGGCGTGAATGGCCGGCCGGCGGCGGGATCCGGGGCCGGTTCGGTGGCATTGAAGTCGAGCGCCAGCGTGCGGGTGCCTTTCCGGAGGCTCACCCGCCCGCTGTTCCAGTCCGATTGCACGAACGGGCTGTCATAGACCCTGGCAGGGGCGTAGTTCACCGGTTGGCCGTTGACCTCCGGCGGGCGGGACTGGTCGGTGAAAAAGATGAAGCGATCCCCGCCGAGCCCGGTGTGGGAGAGCACGCCGTTTTCGAGGGTGAGCGGCAGGGCGAGCACGGCCTTCTGGAAATCTGCGCGGGACGGGAAGTCCGCCTTGCGCGCTACCTCGATGATGACCGGAGAAAAATCGTCTTCGCACTTCAGGATGATCCCCCCCTTCGAGGGGCCGTCCTCATCCCCGTCTTCGTCTTCGTTCGTCTTTTTCCTTGCGGGCGGCAGGGAGTCCTTGAGAAGCAAGGACTCCCCCGAGACCACACGCACAGCCGCCCAGGCGCCATCGGCCTCGGTGAAATACCAATCGCCCTCCTTCAGCGGGACGGACAAGCCGTCCTTGGAGAACCAGACGCGTAAGCCTGCGGCACCCTTGCTGTCCTTGAGCTTCTGGGAGATCAGCGTGCCCTTGCGCTGGACCGCCCAGTGCTGGTTGTAAGTGCTTTTTTTTGTCTCGCAGAAGGGGTAGATGCGGGCGTCGGTCGCGCCCCGAAAGATGACCCCGTGCCAGCGGCCCTGGGAACTGATCGTCGCCCAGTCGGTATTCGGCCGCGCCTCCAACAAGAGCGAGCCCATGATGAAATCCGGCGTGCACCAGCCGTAGCGCACGATACCGCCGAAATCCGGGTTCAGCGGGCACAGACTCTCCTCCTTTTGGCGGCCCGGGCGCATCAGTCCCGGACGGCGTTCAAGGACCTCGTAGGTGCCACGTCCTGCGGGGTCGAGCGCCAGGGCGCGCACAACATCGGGCATGCGCCAGGAGGAGGTCACGAACGACAGCATGGATCGGTGTTCGAACTCCGGGGTGCCGATTCCCATCACATACCAGGCCGCTCTGCGGATGAAATCACTGCCGCCCCCAGCCGCCCCAGTCTTGCAGCGTGCCTTGGCCCCGCCGTTGACGCCGTCGAGCTGCTGCTGCGCCCAGAGCGCCCAATACAGCGTGATGTAGTCGCCCGCGCGGCGCTTCAGGACGGAATTGGCGGCGAGGTCATACACGGTATAGGCCGCGGACAGGGTGGCCGACGCGTAGGAGGGGGAATCGATCTCCACCGTCATCCCCTTGCTCCCGCGCTGGCGGTAATACTCGCGCAGGTAAGCGGTCCAGGCGTCGTAGTGCTCGCGCGCCGTGTGGCCATCCTCGAACTTGCGGTCGCGATACTCCGGCATGCCCGCGAGGAACAAGGAAGCCGCCCAGCAGGAGCTGAACCAGTTGGCATGGTGGTTCTCGGACGATCGGGTAGTCCACGTCTGCGACTCCTGCACCTCGGCCTCGGCCACCTTCGACTTAGCGCTCGTCCAGGCCCAGAGGGTTTTGAGAATCACCTGATAGGTCTCCTCCGAAATCAGCCCCTTCGTCCGCGAACCCTCCGGCCCGTAAAACAGGCACAGACTCACGAGTTCGCTTGGGACATTCTGAAAGCTGTGAATTTCAAGGAGCGTTTGCGGGCGATCTAGGTGATACTGGCACATCTCGCGCAGGGCGGCGTTCGCTTCATTGACCTGCTCGTTCAGGTAAAGCGCGCGCGCCGCGAACAGGAGGATGGACTGGTTATAGTGACGTGTGAAATCGCCGCGATGGTTCCAGTCCTTCTTGATGGGCGCCGGCGTGAATGCCTTGCCCGACTGCTTGCGGAAGAACGCATCGCAACGCTTTTCGCACTCGGCGCGGACCTGCGCGAAGGCCGCGTCGGCCAAGCCGTCCTTCAGCGCGATGGGTGTGGATGGCCTGCCCTCTTGTGCGGTTACAACCAGCGGCGCAAGCAGCAGGACGGTGAGGAGTGTGAGTGTATGTTTCATTTTTGTTCCGGTTCGTTTGCGGGAAGAAAGACGCCGATGTGCCCCTCCTTTGAACGCAGTTGGAAAACACGCCCTTTGTGGACGATCTCGGATTCGATCTTCTTCTTGTTTGACCATCGAAGTGAGATGATCGCATCCGGGCGGAAGTCGCGGAATCGTTTCAACTCGTATTTCATCTTCGAGTGGTCCGTGACGTTCACACTCAAGAAGCGCACATCGGGATGATCCTCTCTCAGTAGAACCATCATCGGGTATTCCCAATCCGCACCGACAAAGCCGACGGCGCCCAGCTTGCGATCTTTCAAGAACTGCTGTGCATTCGTGAACGGCTCTTTGCGGTGAGGGAACCAGAAGTAGCGCCCGTTCCGCTGTTTCGGCAGCATCGAGTGTTCGCCAAGCAGCGGCCTCTCGCACGAATAAAGGAGTGTAGGTACAGCCATTCCCGTCAGGACGATCATGCTCAATGCCCGCCCGAACATCCCCAAGCGGCTATCCTTCACGTCGAACAGGGCGACTGCGACGAAAGGCGCCGACAGGACAAAGAAGGACATGTGGAGTCGGCTGTGGAATGGCTGCCACTTCAGGTAGCCGCAGAACAGGAAAAAACCCGCTAGGCAACAGAGTGCGTAGAGCAGAAGCCCCTCCCGCTTCCGCAAGTTGCTTCGAGCGAAAATCATGACCAAGGAGAGAACAATCATCAAAAAATGGAGCGGGTTAGAAACGCCTTCATCGCTGCGATAGTTGCGGCGCGCGCCGGGGTCCTTGGAAACTTTCTTATTGGCGTCGCCGGGTGCGCGAAACATCTGGGTAGCCCACGTGGTGCGACGGTCGTTGACATCCATGCCCAAAAATCTGTGGAGCCGGATGACTGCATTTTCGACCGCGAGGTTGACCGTCACCGACGGAGTTATGTGAAAATGCGTCGCTGTGTTTCGGATGATGTTGGACAGGATGGCCTTGGGCGCGAAGGTCTCGTTGACGACACTGCCGTTGATCTTTTTCTCACTGTCCACAATGGTTTCAGTGATACCCAGCGGATTTCCGCACAGTTTATAACATCGCGCATAATATGAAGTGTTGATGAGCAAGGTGAGCGCAGCGCAAGCGACAAGCGGAGTCGCCGCAGCAAAGCGATGGCGCCTGATTTCCAGTATCGCAAACCACATCACAAAAGGGGCCGCGTAAAGATAGGCTGTTGCTTTCGTGAAGATGGCCAGTCCCAAAGCCAAGCCTGGTAACAGACGCGACACTGCATCCGCGCGGTCACGTTCTTCCGGCCGCAACGTGAAACACGCAAAGCTCATGATCCAGAAGGTCACGACATAATCAACGTAAGTGCTGGAAGCCTCGAGAATGCCCATCGGAATCGTTGCGATAAAGAGCGCGGAACAAAGCGCCGCTGTCCGGCCAAGCCCAAACCGCAAACACAGGAACGCCGAGGCGACCATGCAGCCAATCAGCGCATACCACTGCACGAAGTTTGCCAGCCGATCCGAACCACTCAGGAGTTGGAGATGCATCACAATATATTCCGCACCGGGCGCCAACTGGTTTTGACTGGTGAAGTGTGTCGGATAGAACTCCACTGTCTGGTTCTGGATCCAATAGAGGACTCGCGGCATGTGGTAATCCATCGAGTCCCAAGTGTTCGGCGGCCCGATGAAAGCTATCGAACCGATTGTGGCCGTGATTGCCAGAATCGCGATCAGCAGCAGAATCTGTCCGAAAGAAAACCGAGCACCGGGCTGCCTCGGCTGTGGCGGACACTTTCGTAACGTCGCGACATAGAGCGCCGCAGAGCCAATCCCGGCCACCGTCCAGAAAACCAGCAGAGACGAAAACGTGATCCCCTCGAAGAGACTGAGCGTTTCCGTTGCGACGACCAACAACGTACCCCACAACGTCGAGCCGCCTAGAAATGCATAAAGCCGACTGTCCGGGTCCCCAGCGGCCAAACGCCACCGATACATTGTGAGACAGGTGAACAGCAGACTAACCAAGGGCAGCAAGCCGACAATAGTCATGGGCTTCCCTGTTTGGTTGGAGATACAATTAACATCGCCCACGGGTCCAACACGGGGATTTCCACAGTGGTTTGCCGGTCATCGCCGCTGCAGGGCAGTTCTACGGAGCGAGTGAACCTGGAGAAGTCCTTCGTCTTCTCGGCGAGCGCATGTTCCGCGGCACTTTGTTGGACGGGCGTCAGCAGACG
>Ga0194112_10006778_pt1 | contig 15066 bp, 12 predicted proteins | sample TA2MahC400mmetaG_FD_146191 | JGI IMG/M metagenome (GOLD analysis project Ga0194112, IMG submission 146191) | Freshwater microbial communities from Lake Tanganyika, Tanzania - TA2015016 Mahale Deep Cast 400m | ecosystem: Environmental > Aquatic > Freshwater > Lake | place: Tanzania: Lake...
TGCAAGCACCCCATGGAACAGGCGGTAGCCGACGCAAAACTCAACGTTTCCGATATTGACAGGATTATTATGGTCGGCGGCCCGACGAGAATGCCGATTGTCCAGAAGTTTGTGGAAGATTATGTCGGCAAGAAAATTGAGCGCGGGGTTGATCCGATGGAGTGCGTGGCAATGGGCGCGGCAATCCAGGCCGCGATTATCACCGGAGAGGTAAAGGACGTATTGCTTTTGGATGTTACGCCGCTTTCCCTTGGCATTGAAACCTTGGGAGGGGTGAACACAAAATTAATTGAGCGCAACACCTCTATTCCCACGCAGAAGAGCCAGACTTTTTCTACTGCCGCGGATAATCAGACCGCGGTGACTATCAGGGTTCTGCAGGGCGAGCGCCAGATGGCGGACGATAACGTGGAGTTAGGCAGATTTGACCTGGTAGGCATCCCCGCGGCGCCGCGCGGCATCCCGCAGATTGAAGTCAAGTTTGATATTGACCGCGACGGGATTGTGCATGTTTCCGCAAAGGACCGGGGCACGGGTAAGGAGCAGTCTATCCGCATTACCGCGCCCAAGAAGCTGGCAAAGGAAGAGATAGAGAAGATGGTCAAGGACGCGGAAAAATTTTCCGCCGAAGATACCAAGAGAAAAGAAGAAGCTGAGGCGATCAACCAGGCGGACAACCTGGTTTACGCCACCGAACGCTCGCTTAAGGATTACGGAGATAAGGTTTCTCAGGCAGAGCGCGCGGATATTGAAGCCAAGGCCAATGATTTAAAGGCGGCGATTAAGGATAGAAACCTGGAGAGAATCAAGAAAGGGATGGAAGATTTGACCAGGGCTTCCCATAAATTGGCCGAAGAAATTTACAAGCAGGCGGCGGCAAAGCAGCAGCAGGGGCAACAGGCCGCAGGCCAGGCGCAAGGGGCGGCGCAGGAAGAGCCCAAGGAAAAAGAAACTAAGAAAGATGATGTGATTGACGCGGAATTTAAAGAAGAAGACGGAAACCAGAAATAGCCAAGATTAGCGTATAGCGTATAGGGTAGAGTAATAAAACCAGAAATTTTGTTTTTCTATACGCTATACGCTTATCGCTGATTGATGACTAGCAAGCGCGATTATTACGAAATATTAGGGGTTAAAAAAGATGCCAGCCTGGACGAGATAAAGAGGGCCTATCGGGAATTGGCGCTGCGCTATCATCCGGACCGCGTGCCTGGCGAACAGAAAAAAGAGGCAGAAGAGAAATTTAAGGAGATTTCCGAGGCTTATGCTGTTTTATCTGATTCCCAAAAGCGGGCGCTTTATGACCAGTACGGCCATTCCGGCATAGACCAGAAATACGCTTATGAAGATATCTTTAAGGGCGCGGATTTTAACAGCGTTTTCGCGGATTTGTCGGATTTTGGTTTTGGCGGCGGCCTCTTTGAAAATATCTTTAGCGACCTGGGTTATGATATTTTCGGCGGCGCGGCCAGGCAGCGCGGCGGCCGCCGGGCAAGCCGCGGGCGGGATTTAGAGATTGCCGTAGATATAACCCTGGAAGAGGCGGCGCAAGGCGCAGAGAGGACCGTTACTGTGCCGCGTTATGAATTATGCCCGGTTTGTTCAGGCAGCGGCGCAAAGCCCGGGACAAAGAAAGTTACCTGTCCCCAGTGTAAAGGCACGGGTCGGACAGTTGTATCCAACGGCTTTTTTCAGTTGGCCCAGGCCTGTTCCCGTTGCGGCGGCGAAGGCGCGGTAATCCAGGCGCCTTGCGTTGAATGTAAGGGAGAAGGAAGGGCCAAAGTAACGCGCAAGATTAAGGTAAAAATCCCCGCGGGCGTGGATAACGGTTCGCAGTTAAGGATTAGGGGCGAAGGCGAGGCAGGCGCAGCCGGCAGGGGCAATTTATATGTAGTTATTGAGGTCAGGCCCCATCCTGTTTTTGAAAGGCATAATAATGACATATTTACGGAGATTTCAGTCAGCCTGAGTAAGGCGATATTGGGCGCGGAAATAGATGTCGCCACGCTGGACGGAAAAGTAAAAATGAAAATACCCGCCGGCACGCAATCGGGAAAGATTTTTCGCCTTAAGGAAAAAGGCATAGTGGATTTGCACGGCAGGGCAAGAGGCGATGAATTAGTCAGGATAAACGTAGAGATACCGACGCGTTTGACCTCCCAGCAGCGCAGGCTCGTTGAAGAATTCGCGAAATTATCAGAGGAAGACGCGGATAAAGAAAGTTTTGCAGACAAGATAAAAAAAGCGTTTAATAAGTAGTCACCAAGTCACCATGCCACCACGTCACCAGTTTAATCTTTTACTGGTGACCTTGTGGCATGGTGACCTGGTGACCAGATATTATTTACGGAGGAAACATGCCTACCTATGACTACGAATGTACTCAATGCAGGCACAGTTTTGAGGTATCGCAGAAAATAACCGCCGCGCCGCTTGCCAAATGCCCCAAGTGCGGCTTTCAGTTGCGCCGGCTAATCGGTAAAGGCGCAGGTATAATTTTTAAGGGTTCCGGTTTTTACGCCACTGATTACCGCAAAAAATCTCACCACCATCCAGATACCTGCCCTAAGATTAAAGAAGGCTGTGATGGCTGTAAAGGGGCGCATTAAATACTGGCTGGCGGTAATAATTTATGCTATATATATAGGATGGCTAAAGTAAAACCATTCAGGGCGGTTACCTATAATCAGGAGAAGGCCGCGGATTTATCCGGCGTGGTTTGCCCGCCTTATGACGTAATTTCGCCCGCGCGCCAGCAATATTATCATTCCTTAAGCCCCTATAATTTCCTTCATATCCTTTTAGCCAAAGACATCCCCGGCGAAGATAAATACCGCCGGGCAGAAAATTATTTCAAGGATTGGTTGAAAAATAAGATACTCGTCCAGGAAAAATCTCCGGCAATCTATTTCTACAGCCAGGAATATAAGGTAAGAGGCGAAAAGAAGACGCGCTTTGGTTTTATCGGGCTGTTGCATTTACAGGATGACAATTCTTCGGTCTTTCGCCATGAGCATACGCGCCTTGAGCCTAAAGAAGACCGGCTCAGGCTCCTTAAGGCGGTGAAGGCGAACCTCAGCCCCATCTTTGTCCTCTGTGACGATAAAAAGCGCGTTATTTCAGGGTTGCATCAGAAGCATATTCAAGGTAAGGACCCCTTTATTAACCTGACGGATGATGAAAAGGTGGTCCATAAATTATGGAGGATAGACTCCGGAGATATTTTAGAGAAAATACAGGCCAATATGCAAGATGAAGATATCTTTATCGCCGATGGGCATCACCGTTATGAGGTTGCCTGCGCTTACCGAGACGAGATGAAGAAAAAGCTGGGCAGGATAACCGGCGAGGAGGATTTTAATTACATCCTTACCTATTTTACGAATATAGATTCCCGCGGCCTGACTATACTGCCGATACACCGCTTGGTCAGGCTGAACGCGGAACTGGACGAGGAAAGTTTTTTAGCCGGCCTCAGGGATTATTTTGATATAGATGAAATAGAAGACAAAACGCGCTTTTTCTTTTTAATGGAGAAGGCGGGGTTCGCCGAGCATGTCCTGGGGATGTATAAAAATAAAAAATACCGGCTGTTGCGCTTAAAGAACGTTAAAATTCTGGATAAATTGATTGCCGACAAGCCGAAGGCTTACCGGTCGCTGGATGTCTGTATTTTAAATTACCTTATCTTAAAGAATATTTTAGGATTTGATACTTTAAGCGCGGAGACTAAGCAGAATATTACCTTTACCCCCCACGCGGACGAGCTGATTGAGAAGGTAGACGGCGAGGCCGGGTATATCGCCTTCTTTTTGAATCCGGTTAAAGTGCGCCAGATAATGTCGGTGGCGATGCTGGGCGAGAGGATGCCGCCCAAATCAACCTATTTTTATCCCAAGGTTCTTTCAGGATTGGTGGTTAATAAGCATGAATAATCGGGGTCACCAAGACACCAGGTCACCACGTCACCAGTTAAAGCCTTTACTGGTGACCTTGTGACTTTGTGACATGGTGACTACCTATTTTTAATTAAAGAAAACTATGGCGTTATTCGGTAAACCTAAATATACGATTGTCAGGTTAAAAAAGAAAGAGATGCCCGAGGGGCTCTGGACAAAGTGCGATGAGTGTTCCGAGACTTTATATAACAAGACGCTCCAGGAGAACCTGATGGTTTGCCCCAAATGCAATTATCACTTTACCCTGGGCGCTTACGAGAGGATAGGGCTGCTTTTAGATAAGGACACTTTCCAGGAATACGATAAGGATATGTTGCCGGCCGACCCCCTGGATTTTAAAGGGCCCAAAACCTATAAGGATAAGATAGCCAAGGACCAGGCCCTCACCGGCTTGAAAGAGGCGGCCGTAACCGGCGAAGGGTTATTGTTGGATAAGAAGGTAGTTATCGCGGTTACGGACTCGCGTTTTATCATGGGGTCAATGGGCTCGGTGGTAGGAGAGAAAATTACGCGCGCGATAGAGGCTGCCACAAAAAATAAACTTGGCCTGATTATCGTTTCGGGCTCGGGCGGCGGAGCCAGGATGTATGAAGGGATGTTCAGCTTAATGCAGATGTCTAAGACTTGCGCCGCGCTTTCTTACCACCACAAAGAGAATCTCCCCTTTATTTCAGTGCTTACCAATCCTACCATGGCCGGAGTTATGGCGTCGTTTGCCGGGATAGGCGATATTATTATCGCCGAGCCCAGGGCGCTCATTGGCTTTACCGGGCCGCGGGTTATCGAACAGACGATCAGGCAGAAGCTGCCCGCCGGATTTCAACGTTCCGAATTCCTGCTGGAACACGGCCTGATAGATATGATTGTCCATCGCAAAAATTTAAAGGCCACCTTAAGTCAATTACTTGACTATCTTAAATAATATAAACAGGCAATAGGATAAATGGCGCAAGTTATCCTGAAAAATGTTTCTAAGCGTTTTGCCAGCGGCGTAAAAGCGGTTAATAATGTCAGCCTGGGGGTTGAAAATAAGGAATTTATGGTTTTAGTCGGGCCGTCGGGCTGCGGAAAATCTACTACCCTCAGGATGATTGCCGGGCTGGAGAAGACAAGCGCGGGCGATATTTATATCGGCGGTAAATTGGTTAATGACATGCCGGCAAAAGACCGCGATATTGCCATGGTCTTTCAGAATTACGCCCTTTATCCCCATATGACTGCCTTTGAAAATATGGCCTTTGGGCTGCAGCTGCGGCGTTATCCTAAAGGCGAGATTATCCGGCGCGTTAATGAGGCCGCGGAGGTATTAGGCATCAGGCACATTTTGGGCCGCCGCTCCCGGGAACTGTCGGGCGGGGAAAGGCAGCGCGTGGCGGTAGGCAGGGCAATCGTCAGAAAACCTTCGGTATTTTTATTTGATGAGCCCTTAAGCAACCTTGACGCCAAATTAAGGGTGCAGATGCGCACGGAAATACATAAACTCCACATCAGGCTGCAGACCACCATCATCTATGTTACCCATGACCAGACCGAAGCTATGACTATGGGAGACCGGATCGCGGTAATGAAGGACGGAGTTTTGCAGCAGATAGACGACCCGATTGCGATTTACGACCGCCCCAGGAATAAATTCGTGGCGGGTTTTATCGGATCCCCTCCGATGAACTTTATGGACGGCGTCATTATTAGAAAGGAGGGACGGATATATTTTGACGAGGGTAAAATCCGGGTCAAAATCGTAGAAGATATGCATAATAGAATTGCCTCCTATGTCGGCCGCCAGGTAAGTTTCGGTATCCGCTCCGAGGATATCTATGATAAACTATTTGTCTCCGAGGCCCCGCCGGAAAATACCGTGACGGTAAACTGCGAAGTTTTTGAGCCGATGGGCTCCGAAGTCTATCTTTATCTTAATACCGGCAGGCACACCTTTATCGCCCGCGTAGGCGCGCACGACAGGCCGCAGGTTAACCAGGATATAGAGCTGGTATTTGATATGAGCAAGGCCCATTTTTTTGATAAGGATAGCGAAGAGGCCATAGTATAGCTTGAAAATAATTATTTATATCCTTTTTTTCCTTTTATATATATTCTTGCCTGTCTATTTAGCCCGCCTGCACTATCTTTCTGTCAAATCAGCAGCCCTGTTCTGCTTAATCAATATTTTTATCCTCTTTTATTTCGTCAGGAAAAATCTCGGGCGGATTAATCAAGCGCGGTTAAAAATCCAGGACCTTCAGGAGCAAATCAATATCATTGAGGATGATAATAGGCGCGAAGTTAAAAATAAAGGCGCCCTCGGGGAGAAGGCCAGCCGTTATCGCCGCCTAAAAGATATCATTGAGGAGATAAATCAAGATCTGGACCTGGAAACTATTGCCGATAAGCTGGCCGCGCTTACCTTTTCTCTTGTCGCGGATAATAAAGGGACATGTCTTTTGTATTTAACAGACCCTCAGGCGCCGCAGGCCTTAAGCCTTTTTAAAACCAAAAAAGAAGTTGCAGGAATGGCCGTTAAGTCTAAAGAAGGCGATATATTTGATTCTTGGGTTTTAAAGCGCGGCAGTCCGTTATTGATAACAGAAGCAGGAAAGGACTTTCGCTTTGATTTAGAGAAATTAGAGAGCGATATCGGCAGGCCATTTTCTTCTTTAATTAGCGCGCCGCTAGTGGGCGAAAGGCGGATTTTGGGAATATTAAGGCTGGACCATCCCCGGGCAGGTTTTTATGCGCAGGATGATTTGAGGTTTTTGATGGCCATCTGCGAGCTGGGCGCATTAGCCCTGGAAAACGGCGAGCTTTTTAAACGGACCCAGGATTTGGCTATCCACGATGAATTGACCTCGCTTTATACCAGGGGGTACTTTTTAGAACGGCTTAAAGAAGAATGCTCAAGGAGCCTGCGCCAGAATCGCGGCCTTTCGTTATTAATGCTGGATATTGATTATTTCAAGAATTACAACGATAAATTTGGGCATATGGCCGGAGATATCGTATTAAAGGCGTTGAGCGCGAAAGTAGTTGAAGGCTTAAGAGATTTTGACCACTTAATAAGCCGTTTTGGCGGCGAAGAATTCTGCGTGGTTATTTTAGGCCTGGATAAGAAAAAGGCTTATGGCATTGCCGAAGAGCTGCGCTCTAAAATAGAAAAGACAAAAATAATCCTGCGCCGCAAAGATACCGGGGTGACCGTATCTATCGGGGTGGCCGCCTTTGGCGAGGACGCCAAAGATGAAAAAGAGCTTATCCTCAAGGCGGACCGGGCAATGTATGAGGCAAAACAAAAAGGACGTAATACCGTAGTATGTTCTCTTTAATAATTTTAACTTTATTAACCATATCCCTGCCTTTTCAGCTTAGGAAGATATTCAATAAACGCCTGCCAAAAATAAATAATAATTATGAACAGTTACGAGCCAGGTTTGATAATTTAAAATCAAAGAATGAAAGGCTCAAAAAAGATAATGCCATTTTAGAGAAAAACGTTGAGGAGACTGTCGCGCTTTACGATATCACCCGGGAGGTCTGTAAGTTTCTGGAGGAAGACAAGGTATTTGAGAGCTTCCGCGAATTAATAAACAGGTATATCCGGGTCGGTGAGTGCAAGTTTGCCAAGAGCCAGGCGGATTTATCGCGGTATAATGATTATACGGTTTTCCCGCTGGATATTGACAAAGACATACGGCGGTATCTAGTAACAGGCCAGATTAGAGAGCAGGATAAGGAGAGGTTTAGTATTCTGAAAGGGCAGTTTCTTCTGGGTATTAAGAGGGCTATCCTGTATCAAAAGGTCCAGGATTTAGCCATTACCGACAGCCTCACCGGGATTTTTAGCCGCAGATATTTACTGGAAAGATTCAAGGAAGAGTTGGAGCGTTCAAAAAAGTTTAAATACAATCTTTCATTTTTGATGATAGATATAGACCGTTTTAAGGAATATAACGACCGGTATGGCCATTTAGTCGGAGACGCCATATTGAGGGAGGCCTCCGGGGCAATCAAGGAAAGCATCAGACAGATAGATTTAATAGGCAGGTATGGCGGAGAAGAATTTTGTGTTATCTTAAACGAAACGGACAAGTATGGGGCCAGGTTTGTGGCAGAGCGTATCCGCCAGGCCATAGAGGCCAGGGATATCAGGGTTTACGATGAGGGCCTGAGGATTACGGTAAGTATCGGGGTCGCGATATTCCCGCAGGACGCTAAAGATATAGAGATGCTTACCGACAAGGCGGACCTGGCGCTCTATCGCGCCAAAGAGGCGGGCAGGAACAGGGTCTGTATCTATGGTAATAATTGAAAACACTTGCCCCGTTAGAAATTTTATGCTAATCTAAAGGGCATATTTCTAACGGGGAGTTTAACATAAAATTAAAAAGCTATGTCCAGAAAATTTATTATTGCTATTGATTTAGGAGGGACGAACCTAAAGATCGCTTTATTAACTGGCGGATATGAGTTCAAAGACAGGCAGACGTTGCGCACGCGAAGATTTGCGCAGAAAGACAGCTTAATTCAGGCGATTATAGACGCTGTAAATAAGATTATAGAAAAGAATTGTTTAGGTAAGGCTGATATTTTAGGGGTGGGATTGGGCCTGCCCGGGCCCATAGATGTTAAGCAGGGTGTTGTTTATTTCTTTCCTAATATCCGCGGCTGGAAACAGGTAAATCTAAAAAAAATATTGCAGTCAAAACTGGGGATGCCGGCATTTTTGGATAACGACGCCAATTTAATGAGCCTGGCCGAGTCTAAGTTAGGGGCGGCCAGGGGTTATAAAAATGCCGTTTGCCTTACCCTGGGCACAGGCGTAGGCGGCGGGATTATTATTGACGGGGGGCTTTATCGCGGAACAAATTCTGCTGCCGGAGAAATAGGGCATATCCCCATTAATGAAGAAGGCCCGTCCTGCAACTGCGGGGGCAGGGCCTGCCTGGAGGCCTATATCGGCAACGATAAGATTATAAAGGCGGCAAGGAAATTATTCAGGCGGAATATCTCTCTGGAAGAGCTCAGCCTGATGGCCAGGGCGCGAAATAAGCAGGCCTTGCAATTATGGTCAGAGGTAGGCAGGCGCCTGGGCGTGGCGTTAACCGGCGTGGTAAATTTCCTTAATCCCGGCGTCATTGTTATTGGCGGCGGCGTGGCCGGCGCAGGCAGGGCGTTATTTGACCAGGTAAAAAAGACCATATTCAGCCGGGCGATGAAAGTGCAAACCGGACAGCTCAAAGTTGTTAAGGCAAAACTGGGTAGCGACGCGGGCCTCATTGGCGCCGCCATTTTAGTCAAGACCGGGTCTTGACACGGTTGGCAAGACCGGGTCTTGGGATTTGGGGAGTATGAAGATTTTTATTGATACGGCGAATATCAAAGAAATCAAAGAGGCGGTTAGCCTCGGCGTGATAGACGGCGTTACTACCAATCCTACCTTAATTTCCCGGGAAAAGCGCGCTGCCGCCGAATTGCTAAAGGAGATTTGTTCTTTGGTTTCCGGGCCGGTGAGCGCCGAGGTTATTAGTTTAGAGGCAGCCGCCATGGCGGCTGAGGCGCGTCAATTGGCCAAGATTGCCAAAAATATCGTCATCAAAATCCCCCTGGCTAAGGAGGGGCTAAAGGCGGTAAGGATTTTATCCGCCGATGGGATAAAGACAAATGTTACGCTTTGTTTTTCGCCGTCCCAGGCTTTATTGGCAGCCAAGGCCGGAGCGGATTATATCTCTCCGTTTATAGGCAGGCTTGATGATATCAGCCAGCAGGGCATGGATTTAATCAGCCAGATAAAGGCCATATATAATAATTATGGTTTTACCACCAAGATTATCGTGGCCTCTATCCGCAACCCCATGCATGTGGTTGACGCCGCCCTGATAGGAGCGGATATTGCTACTATACCCTTTGGCGTAATTGAGCAGCTGATTAAGCACCCCCTTACTGACATAGGCATACAAAGGTTCCTGGATGACTGGAAAAAAATCCCTAAATAATTTTAAATTCTTAATTTTCATCTGCAATTTTACATTTTACATTTTAAATTTTACATTTAATTGTTACGCAGAAGATAAAAAGGTGGATGAGTCAATTACTGTCAACGGCGATACCGTAGAATATCTTACAGAAAACAAGGAGGTAACGGTCACCGGCAATGCCGAGGTAATTTATAAAGGCATGAAGTTGACCTGCGATAGGCTGCGGGTAAATACTCAGACTAAGGATGCCGTGGCAGAAGGTAATGCCAGGCTGGAAGAAGAAAAGGGCGTGATAGAAGGCCCAAAGATAATATATAATTTTGAGAATAAAAGCGGCACCATTATTGACGCGGATTTCCGCTCCAACCCCTATTTTGGCAGGGCGGGGAAAATTTATAAAGTAAGCGATGATGAATTTATTGGCTGGGGCAGCAACGTTACTACCTGTAATTATGATTATCCTCACTATCGCATAAAATCAAGAAAGATTAATTTTTTCCCCGGGGACAAGATTAAGACTGCGGATGATATTTTTTATTTGGGGCGCAGCCCCATATTTTATCTTCCGCAATACAGCCATAGCCTGCGCGATCCGCTGCTCCATGTGCAATTAATGCCGGGCAAAAGCAAGGATTGGGGCGTTTATATGTTAAGCGCCTGGCGGTATAGCCTTGCTGAAAACGTGACCAGCAGGATTTATTTTGATTACCGGGAGAGGCTGGGAGCGGCCGAGGGTTTAGGCAGCAACTATAGCATGCAGAGGTTCGGCAAGGGGGATTTTAAATATTATTATACCCAAGAAAGGCCCCGGACCTTTGAGGAAGGCCAGCCTGCCGAGTTCCAGCGCTATTTTATCCGTTGGCGCCATAAATGGGAGATAGACAAGTTCACAGATTTGACCTCCGAATATTATAAAATAGTGGATTCTAAAAGGATACTTTTGGGCAGCGGCAATAATTTCCTCAAGGATTATTTCGCCCAGGAATACCGCCTAGACAGCCAGCCCTTATCTTATGTTGTGTTGCACCGTAGTTTTCCTTATTCCAGCTTGGATGTTCTGATGCAGAAGCGGGTTAACCGTTGGTATTCCCAAGCAGAAGCATTGCCCGAGATAAAATATAGCCTACCTCACATTAGCCTTGGCGATAGCCCCTTTTATTTTGAGCATAACAGCTCATATGTAAATTATAATTATAAGAATGCCGTGCCTTCGGATTCCTGGAATGATACAACTTATAATCAGCTTGATACTACTAATAGAATTTCCCTGCCGACAAAAATAGCCTTTATTAACCTGGACCCTTTTGCCTCCGGCCAGGAAACTTATAATGACAGTAGTATTTACGGCGCGACTTCAACGGTAGTTTTTTCCGCGGGTTCAGACATAAGCACAAAATTTTACCGCCTTTTTAAGGTTAAATCAAATTTTCTGGGTATGGATATCAATAACTTAAGGCATATTATTACCCCTGCCGCCAGTTATTCTTACAGCAATACTTCTACTATGCCGGCAGGTAAGCTAAGGTTTGGCGGAGGCGCTTCTACGGGCAATGGTTCGCCGGTTTCCCTTGAGCTGTCCAATAAGTTGCAAACCAAGCGCAAGGGCCAGTCAGTAGATATAGCCGACCTTGATATCAGCACTACCTATACTATCAAGCCCAAAACCGGGGCTAAGCGCGGAAGCAGTTTTTCGGATTTTCTTTTTGAATTAAGGCTCCTGCCTTATTCCTGGATGACCATTAGTACCGACGTTACTTATAAGCATACGGACAAATACGCCACAGGTTACAGGAAGATTTCTAATGCAAATTATGATATTGACTTTAATTTGGGAGAAGAACGGACTATCGGGTTCAGCCAGCGTTATCAGCGTAAGGGCGGCAACGTGTTTACTTATAGCTTAAATTGGCGTTTTAATCCAAAGTGGAGATTTTCGCTTTACCAGCAGGTCAACACCGGCCATAGCTTCGGCTCAAAAAGGGGGTTAAGGGAGCAGGAATATGTGATTTCCCGGGACTTACATTGCTGGACTACGGATTTTACTTATAACGTAACCAGGGGCCACGGCGAAAGTGTCTGGTTGGTTTTCAGGCTCAAGGCTTTTCCGGAGTTGGAATTTGAATATAACCAGAGTTACCACGCGCCTAAGCCCGGGTCGCAGTCAAATCCGTAAAGCACGGATATACACGGATAGAAGAACGGATACACACGGATAAAAATATGAACATCTCAATCGTTGGTTCGGGCTATGTGGGTTTAGTGACCGGCGCCTGTTTTGCCGAATTAGGCAATAAGGTTATCTGCGTGGATAATGATGTCAATAAGGTCGCGCTGCTCAAGAAAGGGGCCATACCTATATATGAGCCCGGCCTGAAAGAGCTGGTCGCCATTAACCTGAAAAAGAAGAGGCTTAAATTTATTTCCAGCATTAAGGAGGCGGCAAGGAGTTCGGAAATTATCTTTATCGCCGTAGGCACGCCTTCTTTGGCAAACGGCGAAACAGACCTTACCGGCATTGAGAATGTGGCGCGCAATATTGCCTTAAATATGACTAAGTACCGTTTAATAGTGGAGAAATCCACGGTCCCGGTGGAAACAGGCGCTTGGGTCAAGCGTACGATCCAGACCTATATCAGGGGCAAGGTTAAATTTGATGTGGCCTCAAACCCGGAATTCTTAAGGGAAGGCCAGGCCATAAATGATTTTATGCATCCGGATAGGGTGGTTATCGGAGTAGAATCAAAAAAAGCCGGGGAGTTGCTCGTCAATTTATATAAACCCCTGAACGCGCCCCTGGTAGTCACCGATATCAAGAGCGCGGAATTAATTAAGCACGCCTGCAATTCCTTTCTGGCTACGAAAATTTCTTTTATTAATGCCGTGGCGCGCCTCTGCGATAAGGTGGGCGCCGATATTGAAGAGGTGGCCTTTGGTATGGGATTAGATAAGAGGATCGGCCAGGGCTTTTTAAACGCGGGCATTGGCTATGGCGGCTCCTGTTTTCCGAAAGACCTGGATGCCTTTATTGAAATTTCGCAGAAATTAGGCTATAGCTTTCAGCTGCTCAAAGCGGTTAAAGAAATAAACCAGCAGCAGAAGGCGTTATTTCTAAACAAAATAAAGGACGCGCTTTGGATAATTAAAGACAAGACCATAGGGGTATTGGGGTTATCTTTTAAGCCGAACACAGACGATATCCGTAACGCCCCCTCCATAGATATAATCAGGGCTTTGCAGGAAGAGGGGGCCAGGGTCAAGGTATACGACCCTTCGGCGATAGAAAAAGCCAGGGAGGCATTAGATAGAGTAAAATTTTGCAAAGACGCTTACGAGGTTTGCCGCGGAAGCGAATGCCTATTGGTGATTACCGAGTGGGACGAATTTAAAGAACTGGATTTTTTAAAAGTAAAGAAGTTGCTGAGAAGGCCCCTGATTATTGACGGCCGCAATATTTATGAACCCAAAATTTTAGAAAAAATGGGCTTTACCTATATCAGCATGGGCAGGAAGAAATATGGATAATTTTTTTAAGGGGCTAAAAGAAAAGATTTCCCGCAAATACGCCAGGATTGCGGTGGTGGGCCTGGGTTATGTCGGCCTGCCCCTGGCCCTGGAATTCGCCAGAAAGGGATTTTCAGTTTTAGGAATAGAGATAGACCGGGACAGGCTTAGCCATCTTAAAAAAAGAGAGTCCTATATCAGCGATATTTCCAGCCGGCAATTGAGGGCGGTTTTAAAAATGGGCAGGTTTTCTGCCACGGCGGACTTTGGCGCCTTAAGCAATATTGATGTCGTGATTATCTGCGTCCCCACCCCTTTAAAGAGAAAATATCACCCCAATATTTCCTATATTAAGGAGGCGGTAAAGTCCATAGCCAAAAATATTAAAAAGCCGAGCCTGATTATTTTAGAAAGCACAACCTATCCGGGGACAACCGAGGAGGTCATCCTGCCGCTATTGGAGGCATACGGCTTAAGGCACGGCGAGGATTTTTATTTAAGCTTTTCTCCGGAGAGGATAGACCCCGGAAACATTATGTATCCGGTGCATAAAATTCCCAAGGTCGTGGGGGGCATAAGTAAGGAGGCGGCGGATTTGGCGGTGCTGGTTTACCGCAATATCGTCAATAAAGTAGTGCCGGTGTCTTCTGCCCGCGTAGCGGAATTTGTCAAGTTGCTGGAGAATACCTACAGGTTGATTAACATCGGCCTGATAGATGAATTGGCGATGATGGCGCACAAGATGAATATTAACATCTGGGAAGTAGTCGGCGCGGCCAAGACCAAGCCTTTTGGTTTTATGCCTTTTTATCCGGGCCCGGGCGTAGGCGGCCATTGTTTAGATAAAAATGAGACTTTATATGTCAAAGATAGGAATTCTTTAAAAATTATCCCAATGGAAGATTTTATAAAATATAGTCAAAACATTAAGGGTCATGATATAGAAGTTCTATCTTTTGACCCGCTTAGAAAAAGAAGTGTATTTAGGAAAGTTATTGCTGCTTCGGCCAGGCCTTATACTGGCCGAATGCTCAACATTTTGACTGAAGACGGGCGCAGCATAAAAGTAACTGATTTGCACCCTATGTTTACATATAATAATTCTAAATGGCAATTAAAGTACGCCAGAGATTTACAAAGAGGCGATTGTCTGCCGATATCTCTGGGTCTGCCCCGTTTTAGCAATCAACGCAATTATGACATTCAGATAGATTTCATAGACCATCTTTGGCAAAAAGGGCAGGACTTAATAGAGAAAATACGGGTAAGGCCATTAGATTTTTCTTGGAAAGATTATGCGGGGCAGATAAAACATATTTTACGAAAGCAAAATGGGGGTAAGATACCGGATATGGCTTGGGATTATTTATCGGATAATGTTTTGCCCTTGAAGTATTTCTACGCTTTAGAAGAAGTGGCCAAGATTGATCATTCCCGGTTAAAGTTAGTAACCGGTAGGGGGCCTAGCCGTCAAGAAGTCCCCGCAAAAATAGCGATAGATAATGATTTTTGTTGACTTCTGGGCTATTATCTAAGCGAAGGTTGTTACACAAAAGACAAGTCTGCCAGGGTTAGGTTCAGTTTCAATCGTTCGGAAAAAGAATATATCCAAGATGTAGTTAGTATTTTACAGCAGTTAG
>Ga0194112_10006782_pt1 | contig 15062 bp, 13 predicted proteins | sample TA2MahC400mmetaG_FD_146191 | JGI IMG/M metagenome (GOLD analysis project Ga0194112, IMG submission 146191) | Freshwater microbial communities from Lake Tanganyika, Tanzania - TA2015016 Mahale Deep Cast 400m | ecosystem: Environmental > Aquatic > Freshwater > Lake | place: Tanzania: Lake...
CTCGCTCCGGGCGGCAATGCCGCTGAAACAGGTATCGAGGAATAAATAAGCTTTCTTTATGTCCAGCTTTTCAATATCTTCGTAAAGGTTCTTTAGTTTATATCCCGTCTGTTCTATGAAGCGCGGATCGCCTTCATATAGCATTAAGTAGGCTTCTTTGGTATTGGGGTCGGATAAGCCATGGCCGGCAAAAAATACATATAAGTTAGAATCCTTGGCTAAGTTCTTGGGAAAATAGCTTTTTATATACCCTTCGATTATGCTCTTATTGGCTTGCTCCCTCGGATTGGGCAGGGTAATGATCTGATCTTCGGGCACACCGAAGACCTTCTTGAAATATTCTTTGACGATCCGCGAATCCTTTTGCGCAAAATTAACCGTTGGCAGCTTGGCATAACTTTCAATCCCTACAATAAGCCCCCAATTATTGGGCGAAGGAGGCTGGGCGATTTTGGGCAGGTCTTCTATTTTTCCGGTCTCCATTTTAAAATTTTTTGAGGCCAGGAGGGATTTATCGAGGTAAACTTTTACCTCCCAATCCCCGCTCAAATTCATTGCCTTTTCACCGTGGATCGCGAGACGATGCCAGGCCATGGCCTCTTTATGATATTTATCCTTGGCGGGATATTTTTTACTTTCAGAGGAAGCATAGAAAGGATAATCTCCAGTGGATAGATATAACTTCCCGTTTGGGTCATACCATTCCCATCTTATTTTATGCTCTCCCGCCAAATTTTTGCATTTAAGGGAGGCAACAACCTGGGAATCTTCTGGAGAAAAAGTAGTGCTTTCCTCAATAGGCTTTCCCAGAATACCTTTTTCTATGGCCTTGGAGAGGGTGAGATTTTTTTCACAATAAAGCTGAGGAGCTTTTTTAACTTCGACGGTAGTGGTACAGGAAAGGGATAAACAGGCGAGAAAAGCGAAGAGAATAGAAACCTTTAATTTTCCTCTCATGGCGGGCCTCCTCTTAATGAGAGTTCCCATTTTGACTATGGAAAAAAGGTTCTAATTTAGTTTATGAGTTTTAAATTTTGCGTGGGTAGGTATAAACTACTAATAAATCTGCTGTCTGTTTGTAAGCCCCAGAATATAAACAAATTTTCATATATCCGTCTAAGTTTGTCAATAATTTTTAATGGCTGTTAATAATTATTATGTATTTTTCAATGGTTAACTACACATTCTTCATATTTTTTCTAAAAAAGGACATACCTAAGATTCATTATTGGGACTGACCGTTATATTGACCCAGACTAACTCTGGTAACAGTTTTGACAGGCGGGACGCCTGTCCTACCGGAGGAAGATGCTAATGCCATGAATGTTCTGACATGAGGAAGGCCTGATCTACCGGAGGAAGATGCTAATGCCATGAATGTTCTGACATGAGGAAGGCCTGATCTACCGTAGGAAGATGCTAATGCCATGAATGTTCTGACATGAGGAAGGCCTGATCTACCGGAGGAAGATGCTAATGCCATGAATGTTCTGACATGAGGAAGGCCTGATCTACCGTAGGAAGATGCTAATGCCATGAATGTTCTGACATGAGGAAGGCCTGATCTACCGTAGGAAGATGCTAATGCCATGAATGTTCTGACATGAGGAAGGCCTGATCTACCGTAGGAAGATGATGTCTCCATGAATGCTGGAGGGAGATTGACTATTGATATGATTTATATTAAAAGCAGATAAGAGAGGAAAAAATATGAAACCACAGTTAATCATGTCCCTCGGTACAACATAAATAATGAAAAGAGCGGTTCCCACAAGACTCTTGCCAACAGGGTAAAGTCGTCATTCCGGGCAACCCTGGCGAAGGCGGGGGGCGACCCGGAATCCAGTCCCGTTCGAAGCGGGATTCAAAGAATTCTGGATTCCGGCTTTCGCCGGAATGACGGAGTAAGCGACTCTTTCAAGAACCTTATAAAAAAATCTTTTCGGAGCAGAGGACACAGAGGAAAGTAAAGTGGTTTGGTTTTGATTTTAAAAGCAGATAAAGAAAAATTATTATGAAAGACGAAAGGCCGTTATTAATTTTTCGCAAGACTCGAGTCAATCGCTATACCCTCCCGGCGCTGCTCGGATGCATTGAACAAGAAGGACTAAATCGGGATTATCAGGTGCGCCTGGCCGATTCCCTTGAGGAAATAAAAGAAAAAGGAGAGTCAGGAAAAACGGTTGTGGGTTTTTCCTTTATGACGCCCCAGGTTATGCAAGTGAAGGAGGAAGTTGAGAGTCTGCGAAAATTTTTAGGCCCGGAAACAATCCTGATTGCCGGAGGAGCTCAGGCCACCGGCGATCCGGAAGGCACCCAACGCTTGGGGTTTGATTTTGTTTTTAGCGGGGAGTCGGAAACAACGTTTCCGGCTTTTTTGCGGCAATATCTTAACGGAAAGCTTCCTTCGGCAGGAATAATTTCCGCCGAAAAAAATTCTTCCCTTTTTCCCATTTATCCTCCTTATTCCCTGGAGCACTTTTTTTTCTCTCCCATAGAAATTACCCGCGGTTGCCTTTACAATTGCTATTTCTGCCAGACGCCGCGCATTTTTGGCTGTTCTCTTCGCCACCGCAAAATGGATATTTTATTTCCTCAACTCCAGAAGGCTGTTTTTTATGGCTACCGCCAGTGTTCCTTTATTTCACCCAATGCTTTTTCCTACGGGGCGACTGAGCGGGGAAGGCTTGAAATCGCGATCATTGAGAAATTATTGATTCAATGTCAGGAGGCCGGATGCGAGCGAATTCATTTTGGCTGCTTTCCCTCGGAGGTGCGACCCGATTGGGTAACCATGGAAGTATTGCAGTTGATAAAAAAATACTGTGTTAACAATACTATTGTGCTTGGCGCTCAATCCGGGAGTAATTCCCTGCTCCATAGCCTCAATCGCGGCCATACGGCTGAACAAGCGGAGACAGCTACCCAATTAATTCACCAGGCAGGCTTCAGGCCTCATGTTGATTTTGTTTTCGGTTTCCCCGGAGAGACGATGGAAGATCGTAAGCTCTCTTTACGTCTGATGGAAAAAATGATTCAGGAAGAAGGAGCAAAAATCCATGCCCATACTTTTTTTCCTCTACCGCAAACTCCCTTTTTCTATCAAAATCCCACTCCTTTGGATAATGAGACTAAAAATACCCTGATAGATTGGGAAAGGAGAAAAAAATTAGACGGTTGGTGGAAGGAGCAAGAAATCATGGGCTGGAAAATTGTGGAATGGAGGGATCAAGGATTGATTGGCCGCCGATGAACGCCGATTAGGTCCTCCTCACGAGGCCCGTCATTCCCTTTTTTATGGTAGTCGTAGTCCCGCCAGCGGCGGTATCAGCCTGCGTGAGACTTCTTGATTTTATTGAACCTAACCGCAACCTAAAGGTTGCGACTACCATTTACTTGGGATTGCTTTGTCGTCCGTTTGAGGCGGACTCCTCGCAATGACTTTCATAGGCAGGAGAAGATGTTGAAGGTTGAAGAAAAGAAAAATAAAAAAAAGCAGGAGAAAATAAAGGGCGGTAAAATTGAGGCTAAATTTTCTCTGGATAAAAAGGATCGTTTGATTCTTAATGAGATTCAGAGAAATTTTCCGGTCTGCCATCGTCCTTTTTTGGCGCTGGCCCGAAGGCTAAAGATAAGCGAGAAGGAAATTTTACAGCGGGTGCAAAGGCTGAAAGAGGTGGGAATCATCCGCCGCCTTGGGGCCAGCTTCAGCGCCCGGGCCGTGGGTTTTACTTCCACCCTTTGCGCGGCCAAAGTGCCCAAGAAAAAAATTGAGGAGTTTGTAAACGTTGTTAATACTTATCCGGGTGTGACGCATAACTACGAAAGGGAAGGGGATTATAATATTTGGTTTACCCTCATTGCCCCCTCGAAAAGAAGGATCCGGCAAATTTTAGCTGAAATTTCAGCGAAAACCGGCATCCGCGAAATCCTTAACCTTCCGGCTTTAAAAATCTTCAAAATTGCCGTGGATTTTAATTTTGATTAAAAAAGATCCAAAGACGCAAGTCAAACGAATTGATAGAATTCAACAGTGGCTGTAACCCATCTGCTGGAAAGATTTATTCGCTCATTAATCCTTCTCTAATTCCTCTTGCAGGCTCGGAGGAAGCTTCTCCTTGAGCTGCGGATATTTTTCAATGATACGAAGAATATCGGCGAGATCTTTTTGGCGCTTGCTTCTCCTCCTGGTCTGATCAGCGTACGCCCACACTTTACCCCGCAAAACATCGTTGAGGCTGGCCACATACATCTTGTAACCCAGGACATCCTTCAACTCGGCGCGCGGGATAAATTCCTGGTATCGAGGGTCAGTCTGAAGTTGAATCCTGAGATCCGATTCCGGACTGCTGATGTTCACTCTGTGTTCGAATTGCTCAACTTTTAATCCCTGTTTCCCAGCACTAAGACAGGTAGATTCTACATCCTTAATGGCTATCACCATATCAACATCAAGGCTCACCACCGGCTCAACGTAAGCATTCACAGCTAAACCACCGATTACACAATATGGAGAGGCCCTCTCGGCGATAATATTAAGAAGAATCTGAACTATGTCTGATTGCCCGTTGGCCAGAGCGTTCAAGAATTCCTTGCCTGTCATCTTTGCACTCCTCTTATCTTACGGATTGCTGTTTCATGTTCTTGAAGGAGTTCGCGTAGAATACGATTTCCGGAAAATTCTTTTCGGAAATCCTCCAGAAGTCCAGGGTTAGATTATATAAGATAGGAAGGATAAATGATAAATAAAAGAAAATGGAAGGCTTGTCAAGATCAAAATTGGAGAGCGCACCTTTCTCCTATTGCCTCCTAACTATCGGTATGGCATACTTTAAACATGGCAGAGAAGAAGCAGCGTTTTTTCTTGATTGACGGCAGCTCCTATGTTTACCGGGCTTTTTTCGCCATCCCGCACCTTACCAACTCCAAGGGCTTTCCGACGAACGCCATTTATGGCTTTACCAATATGATTCTGAAAGTTTTGCGGGAACAATCTCCGGATTACATAGCCATTGCTTTCGATGCTCCCGGCCCTACTTTCCGTCACGAGGTGTTTGAGGATTACAAAGCAAATCGTCCCTCCATGCCCGAGGACCTTCGGCCCCAGCTCTCCTATATTCGGGAAATTGTCAGCGCCCTCGGTATTCCCGCCCTGGAGAAGGAGGGATATGAGGCCGACGATTTGATCGGGACCTTAACCAGGAATCTGGAGAAAGAAGAAGCCGAAATAATAATCGTATCCGGGGACAAAGATTTAATGCAGCTCATTAATCCCCAGGTTACCATGTATGATCCAATGAAGGACAAGACGATTAAAACCCCGGAAGTGATAGAGTATTTTGGTGTCCCCCCGGATAAAGTAGTGGAAGTCATGGGGCTCTGCGGGGATTCATCGGACAACATCCCCGGGGTTCCGGGCATTGGGAAAAAAACAGCCGTCCGGCTTGTTGAGGAGTTTGGTTCCATCGAAGAGCTTTTACAAAACACGGCCAAAGTAAAAAATCCCAAAATCCGTTCCAGTCTTGTCCGTTATGCCGCTCAGGCCCGGCTTAGCCGGGAATTGGCCGCTCTCGATACCCAGGTTCCTGAAGATTATAATCTCCAGGCCTTAAAACGGAGGAATCCCGACCGGGAGAAACTGCAGAAGATTTTTAAAGAGATGGAATTTGCCAAATTACTCAAAGAGTTTGCCGCTCCCGCGGAAGCCCAGGAAGAAGAATATATCCTTATCACGAAAAAGAATGATCTCAATCAACTGCTTAAAGAATTGGAAAGGGCAGGAGTTTTTTCCTTAGATTTGGAATCTACTTCCCTTGAGCCCATGAGGGCCGAAATCGTCGGCTTCTCTTTCTCCTTCAAGCCACACCGGGCCTATTATGTACCTGTAGGGCATGATTATCCAGGAGCCCCCCGGCAACTTCCCCAAGAAGAGGTTTTGGAAAGCCTGCGTCCTCTATTGGAAGACCCGCTGTTAAAGAAATTCGGGCAGAACATTAAATATGACTACATTTTGCTGGTGAAGGCTGGAATTCGTCTCCAGGGCATTGCCGGAGATACGATGATCGCTTCCTATCTCCTCAATCCTTCAAAACACAGGCATAGTTTAGAGGAATTGGCCCGCGAATACTTAGACCGGCAAGTGATAACTTATAGCGAAGTTACCGGAACAGGCGCCAAGGCCATAGCCTTTTCCCAGGTGGACATAGATCGGGCCTGCCGTTACTCCGGAGAGGATGCCAACTTAACTCTTATTTTAGCCAACCTTCTTCTGCCGAAAATTGAGTCCGAAGGATTTACCGAGCTATTTCACCAGGTAGAAATGCCCCTGATTGAAGTTCTGGCTGCCATGGAGATGAACGGCGTCCGAATCAACCGGCAACTTCTCCAGGATCATGCTGCCGAATTGGCCAAAGAACTGGATAGACTCTCCCAAGAAGTATACGACCTGGCCGGGGAGAACTTCAACTTGAATTCTCCCCAGCAGTTGGCCAAAATCCTTTTTGAGAAACTGAAGCTTCCCGGAGGAAAGCGCACCAAGACCGGTTACTCGACAGATGGCGAAGTCCTCAATCAGCTCGCCAGGGATTTTCCCCTGCCGGCCAAAGTCCTCGAATACCGGAGCTTGTCCAAACTTAAATCCACTTACATAGATGCTTTACCCCAGCTCATTAATCCGGCCACGGGAAGAGTCCATACTTCTTTCAATCAGACCGTTACGGCTACGGGGCGCCTCTCCAGCAGCGATCCCAACCTGCAAAATATTCCCATTCGCTCCCCCGAGGGGAGACGGATCCGGGAAGCCTTTGAGCCGGAAGAAGGATATTTGATTCTATCGGCCGATTACTCGCAAATCGAGCTGCGCCTTTTAGCGCATCTTTCCGGCGACCCTTCTTTGATGGCAACTTTTCAGAAAAACGAAGACGTTCACGCGGCCACGGCTGCGGAAATCTTTCATGTTTCCCCACCGCAGGTAACCCCGGAGATGCGCCGCCTGGCCAAAGTGATCAATTTTGGCATCATTTACGGCATGAGCGCCTTTGGCCTATCCAAGGAATTAGCTGTTCCTCCAGAAGTGGCCCAAGCCTATATCGAAAATTATTTCCAAAAATATCACGGGGTGCGGGACTACATTGATCGATCGCTAATCCTGGCCAGGGAAAGAGGGTACGTAACCACCTTGCTGGGCCGGCGGCGATACCTTCCGGACATTAACAGTAGCAACCGCAGCGTGCGGCAATTTGCCGAGCGGATCGCCGTCAATGCTCCCATTCAAGGGACAGCCGCTGACTTGATTAAAGTGGCCATGATTAATATCCACCGGCGGATGCGGGAGCAGAATGGAAAAACCAAACTCATCCTTCAGATTCATGATGAGTTAGTTTTTGAGGTCCCGGAAGAAGAAACAGAAGCCGTTAAGAATTTAGTAAAAGAAGAAATGGAAGGGGTGATGAAATTATCCCTTCCCCTGAAGGTGGATATAGGCGTAGGAAAAAACTGGGCCGAAGCCCATTAAAAAATATTCGGGACGCAGATTGACGCTGAAAATACGGATAAACCAAAACATTATTATTTTTTTTGCTTTTTAATCTTAGAAATCGGCGTTTATCTGCGTTCAATAAAAAAATCTCGTAGGGCAAGGGCTTGTCCCTTGCCTCATAACGGCAATCCATAAAGGGTTGCCCTACGCCTAGGTAGATGGCAATCCATAAAGGATTGCCCTACGCTATAATTATTGAGACGCAGATTGACGCTGAAAATACGGATAAAACAAAACATTATTATTTTTTTTGCTTTTTAATCTTAGAAATCGGCGTTTATCTGCGTTCAAAAAAAGGCTTTTAAATTATGAAAATTGATTTGGCTTTTTCACCCTATGAATTGGAGAAGAAAGACCTGCGCGAAAAGGCCGTGGTGGTTATTGACGTCCTCCGGGCCACATCCACCATGATTGTAGCCCTGGAAAATGGGTGCCAGGCCTTTATCCCGGTAGCTACGATCGAAGACGCCAAAAAATTGGCCGCGGAATTCAGAGATTCCCATTTTCTCTTGGGAGGAGAGAGACAGGCTCTGCCGATTGAAGGATTTCAGTTAGGAAACTCCCCCCGCGATTACCGGCCAGAAAAAGTGAAAGGGAAAACGGTCATTATGTCCACTACCAACGGAACTCGCGCTCTGGTGGCCGCGCGCCAAGCGACGATAGTTTTTATCGGCGCCTTCTTAAACTTATCGGCTCTATGCCAACGTCTAATAGAAGGAAAAAGAGATGTCCTTATTGCCTGCTCCGGAGAGAAGGAGCTTTTTTGTTTGGAAGATACGGTTTGTGGCGGAGCGGTGGTGAGCTCGCTGGAAGAAGCCGGCCTTGGGCTCTTAAAGAGCGATTCAGCCCTGGCCGCCCAAATTTTATATAAGCAATTCCAAGGGAACATTTACCAGATGCTTTTAACGAGCGAGTGGGGGCAGTATTTGGAAAGGATCGGCCTGGGAGAAGACGTCCGCCTCTGCGCCCAGATTGATTCTTTTAATTCGGTCCCCGTCAGCCGCGAAGGAAAAGTTTATCTTGACCGTTGAGGCAACTCCTTTTTGGCATATAGGATCCCTCAAGCTTTCTAACCCTCTCCTTTTGGCGCCCCTTTCCGGAATCTCGGATCTTCCTTTCCGGGTCTTGGCCAAAGAACAGGGTTGTGCTTTGGTTTGCACGGAGATGATCAGCTCCGAAGGACTCGTCCGCAACCGGGAAAAAACCGCAAAATTATTGAAATCCTCTCCAGAGGAGCATCCCTTAGCCGTACAAATCTTCGGTGTTAATCCGGCAATCATGGCCGAGGCAGCGAGAATAATTGCAAGTAGCGGAGCCGATGTTGTGGACATCAATATGGGCTGTCCGGTGCGCAAGGTAGTTGCCGGAGGGGCCGGAGCTGCTTTACTGAAAGACCTGAACCTGGCCAGGGCAATCTTGCAAGCGGTAAGGAAGGCTGTTTTCCTCCCCCTGACAATTAAGATCCGTTCGGGATGGAACGAAAAACACCGCAACGCCCTGGAAGTGGCCAAAATGGCCGAGGAATGCGGCGTTGACGCCGTTACCATCCACGGTCGCACCCGGACTCAAGGGTACGGAGTTAAGGCCGACTGGAAGGTTATTGCCCAAACTCGAGAACATTTATCCATACCGGTTATCGGTAATGGCGATTTAACGTCGCCGCAGGCCATAAAGAATTTTTTTGCGGAAACCGGTTGCCCGGGAGCAATGATCGGGCGGGGAGCGCTGGGAAACCCCTGGATCTTCCAGGAAGGTTTGGCAATGCTCCGCGGGCAAAAGAGCAACCAGCCTTCGTTAGAAGAACGGGAAATAATGGTTTTGCGCCATTTAAAAATGATGGTGGAGCTGCGCGGAGAGGTTTATGGGCCGAAAGAGTTTCGCAAGCACCTTATCTGGTACACCCGGGGACTGCGGGATAATGCCCTTTTCCATGCGCAAATTCACCTCTGGAAGACTCCGGGGGAAGTGGCCGAGGGAGTCCAGGAGTATTTCCGAAAAATAAGGGCCCATTCTCTTTTTTCTTGACTTTCTTTGTTTTAACCCCTTAAATATTTGTGGCAACTTAATTTCCCATGGCCATTTGGCCACCCGCAAATCCCGCCTTGGCGGGAAAAAAAGTTTGGCCCGCATCCAAGGGTTCGCTTGCCGAATAAGGTCCGCCTATGGCGGACTCACCCTTCGGCCACGGGCCATGAACAGCGGTTATTTTATAAGTAATATTTGAAGACGAGGAATTTTATGGGTGCAGAATTTAAAACCGTTTGGGCTGAACCGCTGACGGCTTTTTGCCAGCGAGTCTTTGAAAAAATGGGCGTTCCCTCCCAGGAAGCCTTCGTCACTTCCGAAGTTTTAGTGATGGCTGACCTGCGTGGAATTGATTCCCACGGGGTGGCCAGGTTGCGACGTTATTTTACCGGCTTGAAAAACCGGGTTATGGTTCCACGGCCCGAGATAAAAGTGCTGCGGGAGACGCCTGTGACGGCCCTGCTTGATGGCGGGGCGGCTCTCGGTCAGGTGGCCGGAGTAAAAGGAATGAAGATGGCTATCGAAAAGGCCATAAAGAACGGCTTGGGATTCGTTGCGGTGGGCAACAGCAACCACTACGGGATCGCCGGTTATTATTCCATGATGGCCTTAAAGCATGACCTTATCGGCATTGCTTTAACCAATTCCGACGCCTATGTGGTTCCTACTTTTGGAAAAGAGGTGATGCTGGGGACTAATCCCATAAGTGTCACCTTTCCCACGCAAAAGGAGAAGCCCTTCGTTCTGGATATGTCCACGGCCGTAGCCACTTTAGGAAAAATGGAAGTATATGCCCGAATGGGGAAAAAAATACCCCCGGGATGGGCCACGGATGAGAAAGGGCAATCCTGCGATGACCCGGGGCTAGTTCTTAAAAATATCCGCAGCCGGGCCGGCGGAGGAATCTTGCCCCTGGGTGGCGAAGGAGAGGAGTTTGGCGGGCACAAAGGATACGGGCTTGATATTTTAGTGGATATCCTGAGCGGGGTTCTATCAGGATCAGGAAATACTAACCTCCTGTACCCCAAAACTCCAGAAGGCAAGCCCCTGCCTTCACTGGTGGGCCATTTCTTTGGGGCTATGCGGGTGGATTTCTTCCGCCCGGTGGAAGATTTCAAAAGAGATATGGACGATCTCATCCGTCGCCTGAAAAACTCGGCCAAAGCTGAAGGGCAGGAACGTATCTTTATTCATGGCGAGAAGGAATTCGAACTCGAAGAAAAATACCGTAAGGAGGGTATCCCCCTTTACTTTAAGGTTTACGAAGATTTGCAAACCATCGCTGAAGAAGTGGGGGTTAGTTTTAATATATGATTGATACCTTTCTCTATTTAAAAAATTTAATAACCGACGGCTACGTTGCTTCCGTAACTCCTACGTCAAAGTCGGCCGTGAAAAAGGTTTGCGGCAAAATTGACTTTAACGGCCGGCGGTTAATCGTCGAGTACGGCCCCGGAACCGGCGTTTTCACCAGTAATCTCCTAAAAAATATGAACGACGATTCGCGTTTGATCGCCATCGAACGCAACCCAAGTTTTTACCGGGTATTGCAAAAAGTTTTTGTGGATTCGCGCCTTACGGTTTTTAATGACTGCGCCGGAAACGTGCTTGACGTCCTTAAGTTTTGCGGGGAGTCGGAAGTAGATATCATCATTTCAGGAATTCCCTTTTCGCTATTGTCCAAAGAGAACAAGCTGCGCATTTTAAAAAATGCCCATTCGGCTCTTAAAGAAGGGGGGCTTTTTTTAGCCTACCAGAATTTTTTCCATCTTCCGGAATTTCTCAAAGTTCATCTGGAAGATATTTTCCAAAATGTCCGCAGCCAGTACGTTTTACAGTGTCTTCCCCCCTTAGTTCTTTTTGAAGCCGTCAAAACGAACGGTTTTTCCCCCATTTCTCCTTTATTTTAAACGAGGCGAATTATCCTGGCCCATACAATAGGCTTCCCCGATTTGTAGATCGCGAAGTAAGTCAAGCTGCCTTCTCAACTTCCGGGCAGACTCCAGGCCGGCCCATTGGAGAAGCTCAGGCAAAACTTCTTCCGGTTCCCCGCGGGGAAAGGGGCCGGCGGAAAGATGGTGAATCAGCTTCATAGTTTTAAGACCGTCAAACCAGCCGTGAAAGGCCTTAAACAAGACCGAAGGGTTAGAATAGTTTTTTTGCAGCTTTAGCCAAACCTTGGCGAACTGGATTTCATCTAAAAAATCCGCCAGCGGCGGAAAAATCTTGTGAGCCATGTTCTGAATTTTGTCTCCATCGGTTGCCAAATTGCCGGCTATTAAATTCAGCCAGTCTTGCAAGATGCGAAAACAATCTTTTTGATAAAAAAGCACCACTCCTTTCCCTTGGGCAAGTTGAAGAGAAATGCTTCTACCGGTTCCAAATGGAACGCGGTTGGAGGCTCTGGCTGAAGGATAAACTACGGTCCCTTTGACTTGGGATATACCTCCTGTTTTGGCCAACTGCTGGAGAAAATAGAAATCCTCGCCGGCGGCCCGGCTATTCATTCCCCCGGCCTTAACATACGCTTCGGCAGTACAGGCCATGGCGCTTCCTACGGTATGAAAGGCATAGGGCGAACCGGCGCCGGCCAGGCCGAGAACGTAGGCTCGCAAGAAAAGTTCATAACGCTCGATCGCTCTTTCTTGTTCTTCAGTTTTTCCCTTTTGGTGGCAAAAAGGAATAACGGCTCCTCCGGATTTATAATTCTGAAAATGGCGGATCAAAGCCGGAAGATAATCAGGACGAACGAGAGTATCAGCGTCCAGAGAAACAAGTAAAGGGGCAGGATGATCGTAAGTCAGCCGCAAAAGAGCCAGATCGAAACCGATCTTCCGGGCCAAACCAACTCCTCCTTTAGCGGGCAATTCCAGGCCTGGAGAGGCGGCCTCAATCCACCCTATCAGCAGGGATTTAAGGGGAGCCTCTTCAACTTTTAAGCGTTGCAGGGTCTGAAAATTATCCTCTTTGATGGCCAGAGGGGCATCCCGGCGGTTGTTAACCACGATCAAAACCCAAAAACGTTGCAGGATCTCCGGCGGATTTTGGGCCAGGCTATGCAGGGTTTTAAAAAGATTATCGGCTTCGGCGAGAGAAGGAATGACCACAGCCCCTGCAAAATCATCCCGCTTCGCCCCGGAAATTTTCCAGGGCCCTTTAATACCGCGTGACTGTATGTATTTCGAAATTTGGGTAGATGTACTGGACATTCTTAATTTTTTAACAAATATACTGAGTTTCCCAAAAATTTCCAATAGTTTTCTTAATTTTTTTAAAATAGCTATTCATATTTGTATTTGGTAAAATATTTAAAACAAGTGAATAATATTAGCTAAAAAAATAAATGACATGAGGAGGAATAAAACGACATGGGAATGTTTAAAAAAAAGGTAAAAATCTCCAACAGCAAGGATCCTAATCAATTCTTTGAAGCAGAATTTTGGGTGGATACGGGAGCGCTTTATTCTTTTGTTCCTGAGGATTATCTTGAAAAAATAGGAGTAGAACCGTCTACTAAACGAAATCTGATTCTCGCTGATGGGCGGCAGGATACAAGACTACTTGGTTTTTGTGACTTTCAGATTGAAGGTTTCGAAGGTAGCATTCCCTGCCCGGTGATCTTTGCCCCAAAGGGTTCTTTGTTATTGCTGGGAGCAACAGCTTTAGAGAACTTTGGCGTCGAAGTGGATCCGATTCAGAAAAAATTAAAACCAATTCTGGCAATTATTGGGGGATTCTTGGCCTAACACGGCCAAAGGATTGACATCATGAATACAGCTCTTTTATTAATCGATATCCAAAACGACTACTTCCCAGACGGTAAAATGGTCCTGGAAGGGAGTCTCGAGGCGAGTGAGAAGGCAAAGCAGGTTCTCTCCTTGTTCCGAGAGAAGGGCCTGCCCTTGGTCCATATCCAGCATATATCTGTCCGGCCTGGGGCTCCATTTTTTATCGCCGGGACCAGCGGAGTAGAAATCCACGCCACTGTCAAACCCCTCCCCGGTGAACTGGTAATCCATAAGCACTACCCAAATTCCTTCCGGGACACTTCTCTTCTGGAGCACCTGCAAAGCAAAAATATAGACCGGGTAGTCATCGCCGGGATGATGACCCACATGTGTGTCGATGCAACGACTCGGGCAGCATTCGACTATGGTTTCCAGTGCATAGTTTTACACGACGCGTGTGCAACCAGGCTCCTCTCCTTTAACAATGATATAGTTCCTGCTAAACAGGTTCAGGCAGCGTTTCTATCGGCCCTCGGCGCGGTATACGCGAAGGTTATCAGCACAGATGATTTCATTGCCGGTTTGGGATAGAGCCTTGGTAAGATTTTAGTTGTTGCAGAATAGCAGACGCCGGTTCTTTGTCTCCTTCCACCCAGTGGATTTTTATTCCCTGCCGCTCCATGCGCCTGAACCAGGTTTCCTGGCGTTTGGCCAACTGGTGGATGGCGCTGTTAAGTTTTTGGAACATATCATTCCGCTTAATCGCCCCCTTCAGGTATTGGGCCACAAAACGGTACTCCAATCCATAAGATTCCAGGGTGGCCAAAGAAATTCCTTTTTGCTGCAACCGCTCCACTTCGGCGATCATTCCCTGCTGCAGGCGGTCCTTAAGGCGCTGGGTGATCCGGCAGCGCAAAATCTCCCTCGGCCATTTTATCCCAAAAACTATTGGAGACAGCACGGGAAGATGAAAATCAGGTGGCGGTCCTTTTTGTCCACAAGTAGCGATTTCAATGGCCCTGAGCAAGCGCTGGCGGTCGAGCAGGTCAGTTGTGTTATGCAGTTTGGGACTGATTCTTCGAAGCCGTTCAGCTAATTGCTCATCAGATAGATGGGCGAGTTCCTGGCGGAGAGTGAAATTTTCCGGAACTTCGACTAAGGCGTACCCGCAGAGAACTGAATCGAGATACATTCCCGTACCACCAACCAGGATAGGAAGACGGCCGCGAGCGCGGATGGCCTTGAAGGCTTCTACAAAGCGACGCTGGAATTCAAAAAGATTAAACTCATAGCCCGGGTCCACAATGTCAATAAGATGGTAGGGAACGGCTCCGTACTCTGCCAAATCTTTACCCGTGCCTAGGTCCATACCCCGGTAAACCTGGCGGGAGTCAGCGGAAATAATCTCTCCATCGAGGGCCTGGGCCACCTGGACCCCCACCTTCGTTTTACCCGAAGCAGTAAGGCCCAAGATTACCAAAAGATTATAAGGCAATCCCATACCACCTTTCTTTTTTAAAATAATAGCAAACTTTTGCCAATTAATTCCACCCCCTAAGCTGATCTATTAACCTCCCACACACTGGCATTTCAATCCTGCTCTCCTTGTGGTAAATTTAGTTATCTAATCCCGGAAATTTGAAGGGAGGGCATTATGGGTGGTCTCAACAGGAGGAGTTTTCTCAAGGGTTCCAGCCTTTCCTTGCTATCGGCCTTCCTGGGCTTTCCGCGAATCGAAGCCGCCGAACCGGAAGCGGATTTAATCCTGAACA
>Ga0194112_10006786_pt1 | contig 15049 bp, 11 predicted proteins | sample TA2MahC400mmetaG_FD_146191 | JGI IMG/M metagenome (GOLD analysis project Ga0194112, IMG submission 146191) | Freshwater microbial communities from Lake Tanganyika, Tanzania - TA2015016 Mahale Deep Cast 400m | ecosystem: Environmental > Aquatic > Freshwater > Lake | place: Tanzania: Lake...
ACCCACCGCCCCAGCGTCGGGTGGTACATGGCGGCGGCGGGGGATGCGGCGGCAAGGACCGCCCCGGCGGCCAGGATTGCGGCAAACGTTGCTGACCTCCTCATGACGCCCGTCCTCTCGTTGGAAACCCGCCCTTCAGGGCCGGCCGGCCCGAAGGCGGCGCCCGTTGAACCGCGCGTCGTGGAAGTCAGTACAATCGTCGGGCTGAAGCGTTTCCGGCTCGTCGTTCTCGTTCGCCGCCTTGCGGGTCTCCACGACCTGCCAGGAACGATTGTAATAGTAGTGGCGATAAGAATCCACCCCGTCGGGCGCGGCCGGCGCCTGGCTGTCGTAGTGCTTCTTGACGCGGCGGCCCAGGCCGTCGTACTCGTACCGCGCGACCAGAACGTCCGTGCCGGCATCGTAAGCGCCGTTGGAGTTTACATCAACGAAAACCCGGGGCAGGCGGTCCCAGGCGTCGTAGGTGCAGGCCGACGCGGCGGTGGCAGGGGCAGGATAGATGCCCTTCGCATCCGCAGGCCACTCGGCGAACGGATCCGTGGGCAATCTGGCGCAGTCCTGCATGCGCCTCGATGGGCGACACGGATTCACCGGGCTTAGCGTTACCCCATCCCTGAGTTACCCTGGCATTGCTCCCCAGCACCCCTATCTGCTGCGATTATGTCCAACAGAAGATTTTCAAACTCCCCGTGCGGAATTGCAGAAACGTGACCGTCAAGGTAATAGACGCACACGTACGCTTCATGATTTCCCGGCCTGTCCCAAATGATGGGCAGACGCGAAGGGGGCATTCTACCCAAGACACGATGCAACAGGGGGTTGAGCATGTAAGGGGTCTTGTCTGCGCTCTTACGTGATGGGCAGCCCCAGACGTGCGCGGCAAAATCGCTAGCGTTTGGGATGGCAGCACTTGACTTGGCGCGGGCTATAGCCTCGTTCCACGGGTCGTCCGACTGCGCAAGCAGCGCAACCTCCTCGGGAGAGTACATTGCAAGAGTGGCGTGCCCAAGGCTTCGCAAGTTGTCGCAGCACCTGGTTTTCTCGAAATGGGATTCCGATGTATAACACCCTCCGACTAAGATCAGAATCAAAACCATAGCATGGTGTAGCCCGCGAAGCCCAGGGCACAGGCGCGCCTTTCTACCTCGTTTTACATTGCAACGGGCCAATTCTTTATCCTCTCAATTTGCGACTTGATCGGACCCACTGCTTCTATTTGGGCGCTTATTCTCTTCACTGCTTCCTGGGCGATGTTAAGTATGTAGTGGCAGCAAGTGCAGAACTTGCGGCGCTCTTCTTCCGTCAGGGCGTGATCCAAGACTTCCTGGCCCGTCAAGCCTAGCACCATTTCCACGTCGCGCGTGAAGTGCGACGCGTAGTTGCTAACATCAGAGGTTGCCCCGTAATCGGGATTCCACGTTCGCGGCGTTTTCAGCCTTTCGGGGTTGGACGAGTTGTAGTTATTCTGGTGGATAGCCTCCTCTACGTTCGTGTGAAGGATTGAGTTCAACGACCGGCAGCGGCCGTCGGGAAGATCGGTATAAAGCTTCGTGAGCACGGAGGGCGGTGCAAGTGGCCACCAAATCGGATTGGGGGTGATTGCCGTGCTGCCGCGCAAATATGCTATGAGTTCATATGCGGCGTAGATTAGCCCGGGCCGGTGCTCAATCTCCATTGTCCATTTGTCCACATCCTTTCCGATCTCTGCCAAGCGGCCCGCATCCGGCGCCTCTCTGCCCATATACTTCAGGATGGAGGATTTACTGACGGCGAGCCTTATGAGTTGGTTGACAAGCGCCGCAATCTCGTGCCGGCATTGGAACTCGGTCGGCTTTCCTCCAACGGACAGGCTCGGCCCATCCCCAACCCAAGGTATTATCGTGGTCCTGCCCGAGGGATCTGCTCGACCTACAGGCGTAGTCCGACAGTACTGCACCAGGCTTGCCCCGTCTCGGTACCCGGTTGGGTCCCGCTGGACCCACCGCCCCAGCGTCGGGTGGTACATGGCGGCGGCGGGGGATGCGGCGGCAAGGACCGCCCCGGCGGCCAGGATTGCGGCAAACGTTGCTGACCTCCTCATGACGCCCGTCCTCTCGTTGGAAACCCGCCCTTCAGGGCCGGCCGGCCCCGAAACGTTCGCCCCCCTGCGCCGCGCGTCGTCCAAAACCGTAAAGCCTCACCGCAAATCCCCCGGCCGCCGGAATCCCCCCGCCCTCAAACGCCGACCGCAATAGGAGGACTGCTCAAGCCGCCCGAGCACGCCATGCGCGAGGCGCTTCTCTGGAAATCAGTCATGGCTTATCTTCATGCCGTTCGGCAGTGTCCCCCGGGTTCTCGTCGTGTTCCAGGGCCCGGCCCTTCACACTCACTCGATGCCAAGGATGTCTCTCTCCCGCTTTGCGAGAATGGCGTGCCAGAGATGGTCCATTAGTCTAGCGTATGTACCAGCAGCCCGCCAAAGGCACTCTGCTTCTGGGCTGCCGTCAGGCACGGCCGCTGGCTCCCGGTCGCGCAGTGATGCGGCCACTCGCGTGTAATCGCAGAAAGAGCCGTCGTCCCCGAAGAGCTGACCGCGGGCACGATCATATCCGCACACTGCAAACGAGAAGGCAGTGCCATCCGCCTTGATGTCGTGTAAGACGTACAGCGGCCAGTCGACATTGGGGAACCAGAACAAGCACTCTGGAAGAGCCTGCCGCGCCTGGTCGAGTTCGTACAACGCCTGAGCAATTCTTCGGGGCTCGAACGGCGGCAATCTTGGGCGGTTAATTTCACTCCAAGTCCACGTCCCATATTGGCATTTCCATACCAAGTTTGTAACTGCTCGGACCCTCGTCTTTTTGACGGCCACAGCCAGGAACCCGTAACCGTGACCAGCAGGAGTCACGCGCTCTATGATCAACAGGCGCTCCCACGTGCCAAAATAACGGTTAAGGAGTGTGCACAGAGATCCGAAGGAGGGATTTGCCCAGCGCGCCTTAATGATGTGGGCTATAAGCTCGCGCAGGACCTGGAACTCCTCCGAAGCGCTGAGCGGCTGGCCGGCGGAGGCGTCAGTTTCGAGATGATAGACAAAGTACCATGCAGATTCCTCGGGCAAACCTTCGAGAAGCCGGGGATGAGCGATATGCCCGTGGCCGAGCGTCGCGTAAGCGCACACGTTCTCCTGGGCGCAGCCTGGTCCCAGGCACAGACCGCCAAGGAGCAGAGATACGAACCTTCCACGTGTCATTGTAACCACCCCCTTCTCTTTAGCCTCATCTGTGTCATTGAAGGTGTGTTTCTCAAGGCATCGCGTATCCTCTTATCGCTATTCGGCCCAAAGCGGAGCAACTCTGCAGCGAGCCTCGCCTCTCTGGCTGGATCCGGGACGGTAGTGCTCTCGAGAATTCGCATCAGTAAGGCTGTCTCCTGAAAACTTCTGAAACTGCCAAGTGCGGAGGCTACATCAGTCGGTACATGTTGTGAGCGCCCACTGAAGTCCGCCCTTCTGTCGCAGCCCATTCTGTCTTGCACCAGTTCGGCGAGCCTGGCGTCAAAATCGGCAACTTGCCTGTTCGGGTGAGAGCCTCCCCGCCAACCCCTTCCTCTTCGGCTGCCCAGGGCCTCCACTGCGTCCACGGCCCACTCCATTTCCATGTCGAAACCAAGAACCCCATGAGTGAGCTCATGCCCTGTGGTATGGCGATTAGGTTCGGCCCCCATTACCGTAAACTCAAAGTTGCCCCGCAAATCGGTGTACCGCTTCGTCCACTTCGCACCGTACCTCACATTGAAGTCTGTGCGTGGATATTGCCCTTTACCTGCCTCGTATGCGTACATCAGTATGATATTGCACTTCACTAATTTCTCATAGTAGCAGCAACAGAATTCGCGAGACGGGGGGCTCCCTAGCTCCTTGCCCTTTCTTTCCACGACAACAATGCGGTCGCCGTCTTCTTGATAGTCAAAGCAGTCGCAGAACTGTGAAAGCTCTGGGAGAAGGGCCGCCCTTAAATTGGGGTCTGCTACCACGAGTCCGTGCGTGCCAACCCGCGCTGCCGCAAGGGCTAGGCCCGTCCAGTCGGCGTAAGTCAAAGGCGAACCCGTAACGTACTCGTACAGGCTCGGCCCATCCCAATACTCGCCGTCACGCGAGGCCCATCGCCCCAGTGTCGGATGGTAGTGTCTGTGGCGGACGTGGTACAGGCCCGTTTCGGGGTCGAAGCGGTAGCCGCAGTAGAGGATTTCGTTGTCCAGCCACGACTGGGAGGACGACTCGGACCAGTCGGGCGTGAAGAACGTGGGCTTGCCGTAGGGGTCGTACGTGACCCGCTCCACCACCTCGCCTTCGGTCTGGCTGCCCGCCGTGCCGTCGACCAGGGCCGTAACGTTCATGTTGGCATCATTGCAGAAGTAGAGGGTCTCGTCAAGGTCCGGGTCGCCGCCGGTGTCGCGCCACCTGAGGACCGGGGCGTCGACGTAGCGGACGTCCCAGAGGTACTGGACCTTGACGGCCGTGGCCACCGTGTCCTTGCTCTGCTGGTTCGCGCCGCAGCGTTCCTCAAGGCATTGCCACGCTTCGTTGTAATAGTAGTCCGTGCGGTCCCAGTTGTTGCCGTTGGGTATGAGTTTGGCGATGCGGCGGTTCAGGCCGTCGTAGCGGTATTCGGCGACCAGGGCATCGTTACCGTCAAGCGAGCCGTTTTCGTTGGAATCTCTGTAAACCTTCACGGGACGGTTCCAGGCGTCATAGACCATAAGGAGGGCCTGTGCGTGCTGGGATTCCTGCCCCGGCCGCGGGGCGCGGGTCATGTTGCCTGCGGCGTCGTGGACGGGCAGGACCCAGGAGCCGCCCGAGATCGACCCGCTCGGTGCGTTGGCGTGGTTATCGTCGTTGTCGATCTCGTTGACCTTGTTGTGGAGCCGCGTCTGGTCCAGGTCCCACTCGCCCCAGCGGACGGCGAAGCCATTCTCGCTGGACGACCACATCGAGTATGCCAAAGAGGGCAAGGATTGGGAATCCGAACTCCGGCAGCGGGCGAAGGAAGTGGCGCTCACGAAGGAACTCGGCCTCTCGATGGCCGAGGCCCAGCCGAAGCCCGCACAGCCGCAGGCAGAAGAGGAAACCGACCGTGAAGACGAGCGACGGGCCGCGCGAACTGAGGTTCATCGCGGCCATCAACAAGGAGGCGGCGGCCCCCGTTGCGGCGGGCGGCGCCCGGGCCGCGCGGCCGCGACGGTTTCACATGAACGCCTACACCGGCGGCGCCTTTCGGCCCGGCCGTTCGCGGCGAAACTGGCGGCGGCGCGAGAGGAAGCCGTGAAGCGGACCGTTTTCGCTCAGGCCCCCGGCGAAGGGTTCACGCCGAATTGCCGGAACCCTCGCGGCGCTCTTCTCTTCCGCCACCCGCGCCGCATGAAGACCCGCCAAAGGCCAGCGGATTTGACTATGGCCGGTTATTGAGGTAAGGTATGGGAGAGGCGCACCGGAACCCGGGCCGCGCGGTGGGTATCTGCCCATGCGACCCTATGCGGCCGACGCTCCTACGGGAGGGGCTATCCGGCAAGTCCTCGAAGAAAGCGAGGTTGGGCATGCTCCCGTCCCGGAGGAAGCCGGCAAGACTCGCCGTTCTGCGGGTTCTGTCGTCCTTTGGCCTGTTTGCGCTGTGCCCCGCCTCTTTGCAGGGCCAGTACTCCGCGGTCTATGTCAGCGGGCCGTCGGCCAACCGGGTGGACATGGTCTTCATGGGCGATGGGTATCGACAAGAGGATCTTGGGACCTACCAGGCCGATGTCCAGACGCTTTTCAGTTATCTGTTCGGGCCGCCGCCACCGCCCGTCGCCCCGCTGCCGCCGCCCGCGCCCCCACCGCCCATTAACTTTGACCAGAACGAGAGGGACCCGTACGTGCAGTACAGGAACTTCTTCAACCTCTGGCGCATAGACGTCGTGTCGAACCAGAACGGCGCGGATAACGGTTCATACGGGGCGGTGCGCGACACGGCCCTGAACGCCGGCTACGGTTACGGCGGCGGCCCGTCACGGTTTCTCTATATTGACCTGGACCTGGGCCAGAGCGTCTTGGCGCAGAACCTGGCGGGGGCGCCTTTCACGGCCGAGGCGCCCGTGGTCGCGGTCAACGATACGGTGTATGGCGGGGGAGGCGGGCTGCCCGGCTACGGCCCCTTTGCCGTCTATGCCGCAGGCGACGCGTTCGCCAGGCAGGTCGCCCTTCATGAAATCGGGCACTCGTTCAACCGGCTGGGGGATGAGTATGACAGCCCGGGGACCTATACGGGTGCTGAGCCTGCCGAGGTCAACTTGAGCACGGACCAGACGGGGGCGAAATGGGCCCTGTGGCTCGGGTACCAGGACGTGCCGGCCGTCGGCGTCATCGGCCCCAACCAAGGAGGCCTTGGTAGTTACACGACGGGCATCTGGCGTCCGTCGGCGGATTCCAAGATGAGGAACGTGGGATACTGGTCCTCCAGCCCCGGCTACCCCGACTACGTTTACGGGGTTCCCTTCAACGCCATCTGCCGCGAGAAGATCATCCTGGATATTTACAGCCTTGTGCGTCCGCTGGACGCGTGGTCGCCCAACGCCGCGCCGGTGATCGACCCGCCGGACCCCCTGTCGGTTACCGTGGTTGATCCCGCGGTGATCCAGGTGGCATGGTCGATAGAAGGCACGCCGGTCGCCGCGGGCGGGGCATTCCAGATTCAGAACATCGTCGGCCCGTACGGCGCCGGCCGTTACACGGTCACGGCCAGGGCCTACGATGCGGACCCGAACAACTGGGTGACGAGGAACCGGGAACTCTTGGAGCAATCCGTCAGTTGGAGCGTGCAACTTTCGGGGGCATTGACGAGCCGATGGGCGGTTCCTACCGGGGGCCAGTGGTCCCTGGGCGGCAACTGGGCGGGCGGCGTGCCGAACGGCGTCGATGCGGCCGCATCGTTCCTGGATACCCCTGCGGCGCCCGCGCGCACCATCACGGTGGATGTCCCGGTGACCGTGGGGACGATCAACTTCGACAATGCCAATGCCTATACGCTGGTCGGCGCCCCGACGATCACGATGCAGGCTGCCGTGGGCCCCGCCATTATCAACGTTGCCGGCGGGAGCCACACTATCGCCGCCCCCGTCTGGCTTGCCGCCAATACGAACTTCAACGTCTGGTCCGGATCGCTGGTTCTGGCTGATACGGTGTCCGGACCGGGCGACCTGACCAAAGCCGGCACGGGGACGCTTGTCCTGGGCAACAGCAGCGCGAACCTGTACAGCGGCGCCACGACGATCTCGGGCGGCGCCGTGCGGGCCAACTCCGGGGCGGGACTCTCTGCGACCAGCAACCTGACCTTGGCCGGCGGCGTCCTGGAAGGTTCCGGAAACGTCACCTTTACTCGCGGCCTGGGTGTCGGACCCGGCCAGGTCCAGTGGACGGGGAGCGGCGGGTTCTCTGCCTATGGCGGCCTGATGACTGTCAACATCGGGGGCGGCCCGACGCCGCAGACCCTGCCGTGGGGCGTGGTGGGCGGCTTCGTTCCGTCCGGTTCTGCCCTGGTCTTTGGGTCTCCGACCGCCAACAACCAGACGCTGTTGCTGAACCCCATAGATCTCGCCGGGGGCACCGAGACCGTGACGGTCCTCGATAATCCCACCACCACCGCCGACTTTGCCACCCTGGCCGGCGTGGTGTCCAACGGCGGCCTGACGAAGGACGGCCAGGGGACGCTCGTCCTGGCTGCCGCCAACAATTACACCGGCCCGACCACGGTGAACGCCGGTACATTGGCGTACGGCGCCAGCGATGTCATCAACCCCGGCAGCGCCGTCACCGTCAACGGCGGCACGCTGGACCTCCAGTCTTACACGGGCACCGTCGGCGTCGTCACGCTGAACGGCGGCTCAATCGTCGGCGGCCCCGGCAGTATCCTGGTCAGCGCGGCATCCTATGAGGTGCGGAGCGGCACGATCGCGGCCGTTCTGGGCGGCTTGGCCCCCCTGAACAAGGCGGACCCCGCCGGCACGGTCACCCTCAGCAGCGCCAACACCTATACCGGCCCGACCACCATCTATGGCGGGGCGCTCCGGGCGTGGGGGGTGGGGGGAACGGGCCTCCCTGCGACCAGCAATCTGACCTTGGCCGGCGGCGTCCTGGAAGGTATCGGAAACGTCACCTTTAGCGGCAGCCTCGGTGCGGGGGCGGGCCAGGTGCAGTGGCTCTACAGCGGCGGCTTCTCGGCCTCCGGCGGCCGGATGACCGTCAACATCGGCGGCAACCCGACGCCGGACATCCTGACGTGGGGCGTCGGCAACTTCGTTCCGACCACCGGCGGACTCGTCTTCGGGTCCTTGACCGCCGACAACGAGACGGTGTTCCTGAATCCCATCGACCTCGCCGGCGCAGTCCGCACCGTGGTCGTCAACGACAACCCCGATACCAACACCGACTTTGCCACCCTTACCGGCGTGCTTTCCAACGGCGGCCTGACCAAGGAGGGCGGCGGCAGGCTGGTCCTCACTGCCGCTAACATCTACGGCGGCACGACCACTATTGGAGCAATGATGCGTGAGGGCGGGACGCTTCAGGCCAATTCGGGGGTGGGCCTGCCCACGGCCAGCAACCTGGTGTTCAGCAACGGCGTTCTGCAAAGCAACAGGGCGGCCACCTTCATCCGCGGCCTGGGCATCGGGGCCGACCAGGTGCAGTGGATGGTCAGCGGCGGGTTCTCCGCCAACGGCGGCCTGATGACCGTCAATATCGGCGGCAGCCCAACGCCCGATACCCTGACGTGGAACGCAGGGTCTTTCGTTCCGGACTTCTGCGAACTCATCTTCGGGTCCGATACCGCCGACAACGAGACGCGGTTCCTGAACCCCATTGACCTCGCCGGACGGACCCGCACCGTGAGGGTCAACGACAACCCCTCCACAAGCGCCGACTTCGCCACCCTTGTCGGCGAGATCTCCAACGGCGGCCTGACCAAGGAGGGCGCCGGCACGCTGAGCCTCTCCGGCGCAAACACCTACGCGGGCGGCACGACGGTTTCCGAAGGCACGCTCCTCGTCAATAACATCGCCGGCTCTGGCACCGGCCCGGGCGCCGTCACGGTCGGGGCCGCCACGCTCGGCGGCACGGGCATCATCGGCGGACCCGTCCTCCTGACCGGAGACTCCACGATTACCTCCACCGGCACCCTGACCCTCAACAACACACTGACCATCCGCGGCGATGCCAACCAACTCCCCAGCGGCACGGTCCTGACCGCAGGCGACGTCGTCATCGACCCCGGCGCTGTCTTCATCATCAACGGCGCCCTCGGCGGCGGCACCGGCACGCTCATCGTCCGCGGCACGCTCCTGGGCAGGGGGGCCATCGACAAGGCCGTGAGCATCGGGGGGGGCGGCACGCTCAGCCCCGGGTCGCCCTCCACCATTCTGACCCTGGGGCAGGTGCTCGCGGCCGAGGCGCCGCAGAACTTCTCCTTCGAGATCGCCGCCCCGAGGCCCGACTACACGAACCCCGCTGACAGCGCTAACGACGTCCTGCGCCTGACAAGCGAGACGCTGCCCTTTGCGAGCGCCGCCGGCGACGCCCCGGCCGCCCTGGCGGCCGACACGGTTATTGATGTGTACTTCCTTTTCAGCGATCCGCCCCTGGGCCAGTACAAGGCCGCGTTCTTCGCCCCGACCGATTACACCGAGGCCGTCGCCGATGCGGCGCTGCGGTACTGGCGCCTGGACCCGCGCGGCGAGCGGCTGCACAACGGCAACTTCTTCTCCCCGCTGGACGGGGCGCTGGTGGACTGGTCGGTCGTGCCCGAGACGGCTGTCTTCGGCGGCCTGGAGGCGAGCGGCTACATCGGGGCCTTCACGGTCGTGCCCGAACCTGCCAGTGCGGCCATGATGATGGCGGGCGTGGTCGGCATCCTCTTGCGCTTCCACCGGCTTCGCCGGGCTGGGCGGCCACGGCCCCCGGTTGAGCACATAGGCCGGGGCGCGCCCCGGCCCATGTCGCGTTCCGATTCCCGAGTTCCGGGAGTTCCGGTCACATACGCCTAATCTCCGTAGTCGTCCTCCTTGAAGAACGTCGGTTGACAGCGGTTGCCTCTCTGCGTGACGTGATGGGGCACCCCGCCAACCACGGCCCGCGCCGAACGAGTCATGCCCCGCAGATACACCCCCGGCCGACACACGTCAAGGTAATTAAATGTGTGTCACCGGAACTCTGGTAGTGCCTGTGGCGGACGTGGTAGAGGCCCGTTTCGGGGTCGAAGCGGTATCCGCAGTAGAGGATTTCGTTGGCGTAGGCGCTTGAGTCAGCGGTGTTGGCCCAGGAGGCGTCGCAGAACTTCGGCTTGCCGTAGGGGTCGTACACGACCCGCTCCACCACCTCGCCTTCGGTCTGTCTGCCCGCCGTGCCGTCAACCAGGGCCGTGACGTTCATGTTGGCATCATTGCAGAAGTAGAGGGTCTCGTCAAGGTCCGGGTCGCCGCCCGTGTCGCGCCACCTGAGGACCGGGGCGTCGATGTAGCGGACGTCCCACAGCCACTGGACCTTGACGGCCGCGGCCACCGTGTCCTTGCTCTGCTGGTTCGCGCCGCAGCGTTCCTCAAGGCATTGCCACGCTTCGCTGCAATAGTAGTCCGTGCGGTCCCAGTTGTTGCCGTTGGGGACGAGTTTGGCGATGCGGCGGTTCAGGCCGTCGTAGCGGGTCTCCTGGACAAGCGGGTCGCCCGCGCCTTTTGCGCCGTCGCCGTCGGCGTCGCGGTACGCGGCCGCCTGGCGGTTCCAGGCATCATAGACCATCAGGAGGCCCTCGGTGGCCGTCGATTCCTGGCCGGGCCGCGGCGCGCGGGTCATGTTGCCCGCCGCATCGTAAGCCGAGAGACCCACAAATAGGAAGCGTCCCCCTCGCCATCCGTCGCCCTATCTTCATGCCATTCGGAAGCGTCCCCAATTCAGACCAGACCACCAGCGCCAAGGCCCGGCTCGCAAAGGTCTAGTAGCCCTCGGGAACGGCAAACCAGAACTCGGCGTGCGCTTCGCCATTCGTGCCATCTGAAGCCGTCCAGTCGACCGAAACACGCAATCTGAGGATATCTGGCGTCCTCCCTTCAGCCTTCCAAATGTTGAGGGCAAACAGCGCAAACTGACCTGGCGCCAGTTCCTTTGTGCCGAAAGAGATTACGGCTTCGTTCTCTGCCCCGTAGGAACCTTCGGTAGGCAGCCGACGCCTTCGCTGAAGATAAGGCCGCTGCACGTCAGCATCGGGTGCGCTGGCAATCATAGGCCTGATAGCAGCGTAGTTATAATAGATTCTCTCGCTGGAGCAGCCGATGCCCGAGGTCAGGCTCACGGCCTGCTTTCCGGAATTTGCCACCACAATCTGGACTGACGGCTTGTAATCTCCCTTGGGTCCGAGGCAAAAGGACGAGTAAATCGCAATCGGCTCCGAAAGCCGGTTCTCCATCCGCGCGGGCGTCAGGGTTACAGGCGGCGCCCGCCCAAGTTGCGCTCCACATCCCGCTAACCAGAACGTGCAGGCGAGAAGACTCCCGAGAGCCGCCCTTCCGACCATCTCCATATGGTCCTCCTTTGCTCGGCGTTCAGTAATCCTACCGGCGCGGACCTGGCACCGGGACGGTCGGCTTCCACATCGGCGGCAAGACTATCTCCACCTGTGGCATCAAAGGCCAGGCGGGGTCGTCCAGGAGCTTGTCCCATCTTTGCTGTTCCTGCCGACTCAGTCCGTGATTCGTTCGGACATCGTAGTAACCGTCTTGCCCGGGCCTGCCCTGCAAGGCATCCCATTGGCTATTGACGTTAGTCCACACTGCATCCCGCGCATCGGATACCGGCTTCGTGGCCCGTTCCTCACCTCTTTCCATATCACAATCGTACACACATGTTGGGCTTATCTTCTTAATCGCGTCATTCGCGGTCCTGGCGATTGCTTCCGCTATCCTGAAATGACCCTGCTCATGCCTCAGGAGGTCCCCGCTGCCGCCTGGTTTGGCCCATGATTTGTTCGGATCGGCATACGCAACCACACGTGCCTTGGGGTCCATTTTGGCCCCGCACTTGTAACACTGTGCGCTCTTCGAAAATGGACGCCCTTTAGGCGCAGTGGGGTCTGGTCTCGTGCGACTTCCCACTTTGTCTTTTTCACACAGCGTCCTGTCGGGTTCCGGAACACAGTATTCGTCCTCCTTGTTCGAAAACGCAGGTACGACATTCCACTTCTCCCTATCGAGCAGTGTAAACACGCTGGCAGAATGCGTTGCGCCCGATGGCACAGGTCCCTTGAAATCATCCCATGTAAGGTTTCTGTATGTGAATCTAGGCGCGGGAGGCGGCGTCGTGGTCGGCACCGGGGAATTGCCGTCGGCATCCACATGGCCAACTGGCTCACTCCATGCGTAAGCCAGCAGGTTCATGCCGGCCTGATGCCCAATCGGGTCTCGCTGCACCCACCGCCCCAGCGTCGGATGGTACATGGCGGCGGCGGGGGATGCGGCGGCAAGGACCGCCCCGGCGGCCAGGATTGCGGCAAACGTGGTTGACCTTCTCATGACGCCCGTCCTTTCGTGCAAGACCGGCCCTTCAAGGCCGCTTTGCCCCGAAACGGCCACCCGCTGCGCCGCGCATCGTGGGAAACTGTGAAGCCTCACCGCAAATCCCGGACCCCGTGGAACCGCGCGGCGTCAGACGCCGCCCCAAACAGTAGGACCGCCTCAGGCGCCCCCGCGACCAACGTCGGAAAGCCACTTGTCGGGGAATTGCTTACGCCTTACCATCATGCCATTCGGAGGCGTGACAAGGTTCTCCTGGCACTCATCAATTGAGTCAGTCGTCATCTCGTTCTCCAATCTCTCTCTTGGGCATACATAATAAGGACGACTTGATGGCCCCGCAAGGGGTCCCCAAAGACCCAGATGCGCTGCCACGCACCATCTTCAGTTCTGCCACAATAGTATGCCAGCGTATCGCAGCCCCCAAGGTCCGCGCCACCGCCTCCCCAACCGTAGTTGCCCTTGACGCTGAGGTTGGGGACCCCCAGCAAATCCACAAGTTCCGAGAAACTGTACCCGCGTTTCGGGTTTATTGTGAGACGCTGCCGCATATAGTCCAGGGTTTGGGGCGCTTTCTCCCTTTCAAGAGACTGCTCCTCCTCCAACGACGCCAGAGCGAGAACTATAGCATCGGCCTCCGTCAGCCTCTTTTGACCAACCTTGTGCTTAAACCGATCGCAGTGTTCCAGCACCTCCAATGGCAGCAGGCCCCTTAGGGGGTTATGCTCAATCGTTTTCCACAGTAGCACGTGCTCCGAAGGCCATTGCGAATACACTACGTAAACAACAAGCGCAGCAAGAATCCCGAGGACGCCAATTGCCATGTAGCGCCTTCGCATGTTTGCTCCGCCTCAACCCCAAGGCAGTTGCTTGTCGCGCGGGGCTGGCACAGCCGCGAGCGCCAAACTCTGCTCTGCTCCTCCCGATGCAACGAGTCTTGAAACAGAACTCGACAGCCTGCCCCCAGCGCGCCGCCAGTATTAGTGCGTCAATACTGAACCCATGTGTGGCATGGCTTGCCAGCCCGTACTGCCTCGAGAAGACGTGAAGCACACGGTACCCACAAACCATGTCGGGCACGCGCCTAAAGATGAGGGCGTACTACGAGCCGTCCTGTCCGAACATCTTCTCCGCAATGCGCGCTACACCTTCGCCAGCGGTCAGCCAGCGGAAGCCGAAAGCGCACGTAGCCTTGTGCGGGCATTTTCCACAGTCAGGCCTATCAGATGCAGGCTGTCCTCCCGCATTGGGCCAGCCTTGATAGCCAGCCCTTGCCCAATCAACCGAAGCCTGGAAATTGTCTGCCGCCTTCGTAGTGCCAGCAGCCAGGCGGGCGATGCCATAGGGGCCCTTATACGAGGCAATGAGCCGTACCATTCGCGCCTCGGAATACATGGTCGAGTCGGGGCTTCTCGGCATCGCCTCGTCGATGAGTCCGAGCCGCAGCAGCAAAATGGTTGACCATCGAGTTGCATACCATTCTCTGTACGTCTGATCGCACAATCGCCACATATGGCCGAACATGACGTAGTTGACCGACCCTGCGTAGTAGCACTTTCCGTTCACCTGCACCGAGTCCTCACAGCCCTCGCCAACAGCGCACGGGGGCCGCATCATCTGGTACGACTTTATCCAGCCATGGTCATAAAGGGCCGGAATGTCCCACGCCACCGGTGCGCTGAGAGGGTGCGTAAGACCTTCGCATTTCTCCAGTTTTGCCTTTATCGAGCCAAGAGAAACGAAGTGTTTTGTTGCCCTTTCCAGCACATCTGCAAGTTCCTCAGTAATGTCAGGACCGCAGCACTTGCTGAGACCGTACGGATCCACAAACGATGGTGTCTGGCTTCCAACGTAGTGGTAAAGGTTAAGGTCAGTATGTGTGGCTGATATCCGCAGGCGCTCGCGCCCGGCAAGGCCCGCCCGCCTCGGACTGGCTGAGTCGTACCCAATTGGGTCTCGTGATACCCACCGCCCCAGCGTCGGATGGTACATGGCGGCGGCGGGGGATGCGGCGGCAAGGACGGCCCCTCCGGCCAGGATTGCGGCAAACGTTGCCGACCTTCTCATGACGCCCGTCCTTTCGTTTGAAACTCGCCCTTCAGGGCCGGCCCGCCCCGCTAGCCATCCATGGTGCCTTTGTACGTTCCGCTCCACGCCCTGCACTCCGCGTTCCGCCCTCCGCAACTCGCCCATGTGGCCTCTCCCGCGGGGCTCCCCGTCCGTAGTCCGAAGGACGAAGCCGGGACGGGCACAGTTATGGGTGTCCCCGGAACTCCGCGATGGCTTCGTTTCTTCGAAAGAAACAGCGGAACCTCCCGTGGCGCGCTAGAACTACATCAGCGGCCCACACGGTGCGCTTGCCCCAAGATGGTGGCATCCGGTGTGCCCAGAAGTGCCGTCCAAATCTGCGCCATAAGCCCCGCATACACGCTCCCTGCGCGCTTTAGAGCGCCTAACAAAATGACTTCAGCCGACGGGCCAAGGT
>Ga0194112_10006787_pt1 | contig 15043 bp, 21 predicted proteins | sample TA2MahC400mmetaG_FD_146191 | JGI IMG/M metagenome (GOLD analysis project Ga0194112, IMG submission 146191) | Freshwater microbial communities from Lake Tanganyika, Tanzania - TA2015016 Mahale Deep Cast 400m | ecosystem: Environmental > Aquatic > Freshwater > Lake | place: Tanzania: Lake...
CATAAAAAAGCACCTGAAATTCGAAAAAGGGGCCACAGTCTACATCACAGAAGGGAAATACAGGGGCATGTCAGGGACTGTAGAGAACATAAAAACCATATTCGACAAGTCAACCATAGAAGTCAAATCAAAGACTGCAAGCTTTGAAACATCAAAGCAGTTCGCATTCGTAATAGACGAATCGATATCACTAGGAGAAAGCAAATGATGAGGAACATAAGCGTCGAGAAGATTACGCTCAACATCGGGACAGGAGAGCCTGGAGCAAAGCTAGAGAAATCTAAAAAGCTCCTGAAAACAATCTCCGGAATGAAACCGATATCTACAATCACGAATAAGAGAATACCTACCTGGAAGATAAGGCCGGGGCTTGAGATAGGGTGCAAAGTGACCTTAAGGGGCCAGAAAGCTAAAGACCTCCTTAAAAGATTACTCCAAAGTGTGAAAAACCATCTTGAGGAAAGGAACTTTGACGATCAAGGAAACTTTTCATTCGGAGTGAAAGAATACTTAGACGTTCCAGGGTTGAAATACGACGCAGAAGTAGGAGTAATAGGATTTGACGTTGCAGTAACCCTGCAAAGGCCAGGATTCAGGATCAAAAGAAGGAAGCTAATGAAAAAACAACCGCCTACAAGGCATAAGATAAGCAGAGAAGAAGCGATGGAATTCGCAAAGAAAGAACTCAACATCGCAATAGAGGAATAAAACAAAATGACGATAAGCAGCCACACAAAAGTTTTCAAGCAGCTGAAGAACAAGCCTGCAAAGCTAAAAAAGTTTTTAAAGCACAACGCGCCTAAGCCGAGGAAGTTCGGGAAGAACACGAAAAGATGCGTAAGATGCGAAAACCCTCGGGGACATATAGGCAAGTACAACCTGAACCTTTGCAGAAGATGCTTCAGGGAAATCGCTAAAGACATAGGATGGAAGAAATACAGCTAAAGGTGAAAACAAGATGATGCATGACACGCTCGCAGCAGCGCTTTCAAACATAATGAACGCAGAAAAGGTCGGGAAAAATTTTTGCACAGCAAAGCCTTTCTCAAAAATGCTAAAAGAAGTGCTAACGCTTATGAACCTAAAAGGTTACATAGGATCTTTCGAAATCATAGAAGACGGGAAAGGAAAAATCGTCAAGATAAACCTGCTAGGCAAAGTCAACAATTGCGGAGCAATAAAGCCAAGGTTCTCCGTAAAGAAAGACGATTTCGAAAAGTTCGAAAAAAGGTATTTGCCAGCTAAAGACTTCGGAATCATGATAGTATCAACATCTAAAGGAATAATGGCGCACGCAGATGCGAAGGAGAAAAAAGTCGGAGGCAAACTCATAGCCTACGTCTACTAAAAAAATGCTACCTCCAATAAACGAGAAGATAATAATCCCGGAAGGAGTCAAGGTTGAACTAGCCGGAAGCTTACTAAAAGCTAAAGGGCCCAAAGGAGAGAATGAAAAAAGTTTCCACCACCCCAAGATAGACATAGCACTACAAGGCGGAAAAGAGATAACCGTAGCATGCAACAAACCAACTAAGAGGGAAAAAACCGCAATATACTCATTAATAGCGCATATGAAAAACGTACTAGAAGGAGTAAAATCCGGATTCGTTTACAAGGTCAAAGCATGCTCAAGCCACTTCCCTATGAGCATAACAGTCGAGAAAGACGAAGTAGTTATTAAGAACTTCTTAGGGGAAAAAATACCTAGGAAGTCAAAGATAATGCCCGGTGTCAAGGTAAAAGTTGACGGAAGCATAATCACTGTAGAAGGTGTTGATAAAGAAAAAACATCCGCAACCGCCGCCCGGATAGAGCAGGCGACAAGAATAACCCACAGGGACAGGAGAGTTTTCCAAGACGGTTGCTTCTTGATAGAAAAATCAGGAAAACATGTAGAATGAAAGACCTAAAAACAGCATTAGAAGACAGGAAAAAAGTCAAGGACAAGAAGCCAAATTTCCTTAAGCAGGACGCTCAAAAAAAATCAAGCCTTTACTCAGACTGGAGAAGGCCTAGAGGAAGGCATTCCAAGATGAGGCTCAGGAAGAAAGGCCGAAGAAAAAGGCCATCAATGGGTTACTCATCGCCCCAGCTGGTCAGAGGTCTTAACCCTGACGGAGTAAAAGAGAAATTAGTGTACAACCTTGAAGACTTAAGCAGCGTAGGAAAAAACGAAGGCGTAATCATCTCAGGAAACATAGGACTAAGAAAGAAGATAGAAATGCTCAAAAAAATACAAGAACTTAAGCTCACGCTCTTAAACTTGAAAGACATAAACGCTTTCATAAAACAGACTGAAGAATCTTTCCTAGCTAAAAAGCAGGAATCAAAGAAGAAAGAGGAAGAGAAGAAACAAGCGAAAGAAGAAGCTGTGAAAAAAGCAGAAGAGAAGAAGAAAGAAGAAGAGAAGAAGACAGAAGACCAGAAAAAGGTTGAAGAAGAGGAAAAAGCGAAAGAAGACGCTAGGAAGAAGGCGATGCAACAACCAGTATGAGGTTTAGACAAATGAGACTACACTCACAAAGAAGGCTTGCAGCACAGGTCCTCAACGTCGGGGAGAACAGAGTATGGTTCGATAACGACAGGCTTGAGGAGATAAAGGAAGCCATAACCAAATCAGACATAAGCAAGCTAGTCAAAGACTTAGCCATACAGGCCAGGCCTGAAACCAACATATCCGGATACAGGCGAAGGAAAAAATACATGCAGAAAAGAAAAGGAAGGCAGCAAGGTCCAGGATCAAGAAAAGGGACCTTCAACTCAAGGCTGCCGTCTAAGAAGATGTGGATGGCCAAGATAAGGCTGCAAAGATCGCTAATCAAGAAGCTGAGAGACAAAAAAATACTTGACCATAAAACTTATCGTGACATTTATATGAAATCAAAAGGCGGATTTTTCAGGAGCAGAAGGCACGTGCTGTTATACTTAGAAGAAACAGGGATATTCAAAGATAAGAAAGCACATAAGAAGGAGAAAAAATGACGATACCATTCAGAAGAAAACAGGAAGGAAAAACGAACTACAAGAAAAGATTAAGGCTTGTATCCTCGAATAAGCTGAGAATGGTAATCAGAAGAACAAACAAAAACGTAACGGTACAGATGATAGAATTCAGCATGCAAGGAGACAAAGTATTAGTATCTGCGCACACACATGAACTGAAAAAATACGGCTGGAAAGGGTCCAACAAGAACATACCTGCATCGTACTTGGCAGGATTGCTCTGCGGAGTCAAGGCCAAAAAAGCGGGGATAACCGAAGCAGTACCGGACATAGGCATGCGCGCGCCGATAAAAGGCTCACTTGTATACGCCGCGCTTAAAGGGGCGATCGATGCAGGCTTGAACATACCCTGCTCTGAAGAAGCACTGCCGCCACAGGATAGGCTTACAGGCAAGCATATAGAGAATAATAATGCTACAAAATTCACAAAATCAAACCCTAAAGAAATAGTTAAGAACTTTGGGGAAGTCAAAAACAAGATCATGAAGGAAGGAGCATAAATATGGTAAGAGACTTAGTCAAAGAAGCTGCGCAAGAAGCTGTCGTAGTCGATGTACAATCTCCTGAGAAGAAAGGCGTAAACCTCGACTCATGGAGACCGAAAACCGAACTAGGCAAGAAAGTGAAAGCCGGCGAGATAACAGACATAAACCAGATATTCGACCAAGGATTGATCATACTCGAATCAGAGATCACTGATGCATTACTCCCGAACACAGAGTCCGAGCTTATAATGGTGGGACAATCAAAAGGGAAGTTCGGCGGGGGAAAAAGAACAATATGGAAACAGACCCAGAAGAAAACCTGCGAAGGGAACAAGCCAAAATTCACATCAATGGTGGTCATAGGAAACAAGGATGGTTATGTAGGGTTAGGCGTAGGATCAGCCAAAGAAACTATGCCTGCACGTGAAAAAGCTGTAAGAAACTCAAAGCTGAATGTCATAAGGATCAAGAGAGGATGCGGGTCTTGGGAATGCTCATGCGCAGGTCCACACTCGATACCTTTCAAAGTACGCGGAAAATGTGGCAGCGTCGAGATAGAGATAATGCCTGCACCTAAAGGAAGTGGGTTAAGGATAGAAAAGGAATGCCAGAAGATGCTCCAGCTGGCAGGGATAAAAGATGTCTACTCAGTAGCTAGAGGGCAGACCGGATCGAAACCAAACCTTCTTAAAGCATGCTTTTCAGCATTAAAGCAATTGACTAAAGTCAGAGTATTGCCAGATAGCATAGGAAAACTAGGGATTGTAGAGGGTAAGAATGCCTGAAACAACTAATAAGCAAGCGATGAAGAGGATAGCGGTAGTCCGCGTCCGAGGGGAGTGTAAGATAAAGCAGGATGTAGAAGACACTCTCAAAATGCTAAGGCTTTATAGGAAGAACAGTTGCGTAGTAATACCAAATACCTTGGCTTTCACAGGAATGCTTACCAAAGTTAAAGACTTCATAACATGGGGAGATATAAACGAGACTACTTTCAAAAACCTGATAACCAAACGGGGTAAACTCCCTGGAAAGAAGCCGCTCACAGAGCAGTACATGAAAGAAAAAATAAGCCTGGGGTTTGATGATTTTACTAAAGAGTTTTTCAACTTCAAGAAAGAGCTGAAAGACGTACCAGGGCTTAAACTTTTCTTCAAACTTCACCCACCAATGCACGGCTTCGAACGAAAAGGTGTAAAGAAGCAGTTCAGCATGGGGGGAGCTTTAGGATACAGGAAAGAGAAAATTAATGATCTACTGATGAGGATGATATGAAATGACAGTCAACAGGCGTAAAAAAAATGTCAAGATGCGCGGCTGGACCACGCACGGCTGGGGCGCCAGGAAGAAACACAGGGGCGCCGGGAACAGAGGAGGCCGAGGAATGGCCGGCAGCGGAAAAAGGGCAGACCAGAGGAAGTCCTGGATATTCAAAGAGTATGGCAACTCATATTTCGGAAAGAAAGGATTCTTCAAACATAATAAGACCATAGTCAAATCTATAAACCTTTCAGACATAGAGGCGAAACTGCCGAGTCTTTTAGCCCAGAAACTTGTCAAAGAAGAGAATCACGCTTATATAGTAGACTTGACAGATTTAGGATACAATAAACTTTTAGGTTCTGGAAAGATAACGAAAAAGTTTATAGTGACAGCCGACACAGCTTCTAAAAAAGCAGTTGAGCGGGTAAAAAAGCTAGGCGGAGAAGTTAAGATATCTTCAGATTTTGAAGAAGAGGAACAATAAAAAAGGTCTGGTGCATGGAATTTAAAAAAATATTAGCAAACTTACCAGAGGTTAAAGGCCCTACCCAGCGTAGGCTTCCTTTCAATGAGAAGCTTAAATGGAGCCTAATAATCCTCGTATCATTCTTTATATTATCATCAATCCCGTTATGGGGGCTTAGCGAGAACGCTTTAGCACAGTTCGAGTACTTGTCAATAATCCTCGGGGCGAAATTCGGATCCCTGATGTCATTAGGCATAGGTCCGATAGTCACTGCATCAATAGTTTTGCAGCTGCTTAAAGGATCAGGGATGCTGAAGCTAGACACGACCACCACTGAGGGAAGGGTTTTCTTCCAAGGCCTTCAGAAAGTCTTAGCGATATTCTTCATAATCTTCGAAGCGATGATATACGTTTTCATGGGCGGACTTTCACCGTCTAGTGCATTATCCCCTGATGGTTTTAGGGTTATGCAGTTCATGCTTGTAGGTCAGCTCTTCCTCGGAGGAATCCTGGTCTTATACATGGATGAAGTCATCAACAAGTGGGGTTTCGGCTCAGGGATATCAATGTTCATCGCAGCAGGGGTCGCTGCAGAAATAATGGTGCAAGCATTCTCGCCTTTGACTACTGCAGGTACATTGGCTTTCGGGTCTTCCCAAGCGCCTGTAGGAAAAGTCTGGGTATTGTTCATATCATTGATAGGCAGGAACCCTGAAGGCGCAGGACTTGCATTGATGGCGATAATCGCCACGATAATAGTTTTTGTCTTTTCTATATACGGCCAGGCCATGAAGATAGAAATACCTTTGTCATTTGGCAGGATTCGTGGTCATGGTATCAGGTGGCCTTTGCATTTTATTTACACTTCCGTCATCCCAGTGATATTAGTATCTGCTTTGTTGGCAAACCTACAGCTTTGGGCCAACCTTCTGGAGAAATGGGGTCGTCCCATACTGGGAACTTTTTCAGGCAATGCCCCAGCTACAGGCTTAGTATCATGGATTTACCCCCCTAATCTTATAGAGAATATAATAATAGGTTCTTTTGCTTGGAGTGATTTAATGCATGCGGGCACTTACGTGTTATTTATGATAGGCGGTTCTGTATTATTTTCCTACTTTTGGATGCAGACAGCTGGCATGGATGCTCGCAGCCAGGCTAACCAGATGATGTCTTCTGGATTGCAGATTCCAGGATTTAGAAGAGATCCTAGAGTTTTAGAATCTATATTAAAAAGATACACACTTCCCTTGACAATTATGGGTGGTGCATTAGTAGGATTCTTAGCATCAGCTGCTGACCTGTTAGGGGCTCTAAGCAGAGGCACAGGAATATTACTAGCAGTGATGATAATATACAAGCTATACGAAGAGATAGCCCAGCAGCACATGATGGACATGTACCCTGGCTTGCGTAAGATGATGGGCAAATAATCTCGGGGGGGGAAAGTTTTATAAACTAATTTTCGGGTTTATAACCTAAAATGTTCGACAACTTTTTCAATATCATATTCGGACCGGTAATGGGCTTACCAAGCCCTTTGAACCTATTAGCAATATCTTTCATACTAACAGGACTGATAACCTTAGCTTATAAATATCTGTCAGACCAGGTAAGGATGAAAGAGCTTAAAGAAGAGATGAACGATATGCAGAAGCGGATGAAGGAGATGAAAGACAAGCCTGAAAAGGTCATGGAGATGCAGAAAGATGCTATGAAAAAAAATTTTGAATATATGAAACACTCCATGAAGCCTACATTGTTCACGTTTGTACCGATAATCATAATCTTCGGATGGCTTAGTAACTATTTTGAAATACAAGCGAAAGCTGGGAACCCATTCAGCTTTTTCGGATTAAGCTGGTTGTGGGCGTACATAATATTTTCGTTGATAACGAGCATAGCGTTAAGAAAAGTTATGAAAGTATACTGAGGTCAAAAAAATGAAAGCGCGAAGGTCAAGATCTTACAGGAGAATAAGAATAAGAGTGCCTAGTGGAGAAACAAGGCTTTTTTACAAGAAAAGAAAGCCCCACAAGGCGAAATGCAGCATTTGCGGCGACGTCTTGAAAGGCGTGTTCAGGGGAAACGTAGCAGAAATGAGAAACATAGCCAAAACTAAGAAAAGACCTGAAAGGCCTTATGGCGGAGCTCTTTGCAGCAGCTGCATGAGAAAAGCTATAGTCGAAAAGGTTAGGAGCGAGTTAAAATGATGGAGATAGGAAGGCTTTGCATAAAGACCGCTGGAAGGAACGCAGGCAAGCATTGCGTCATAGTCGACACATTAGAAGGGAACTTTGTGATGATAGACGGCAACGTGCCTAGGAAGAGGTGCAATATAAGGCATCTCGAACCTTTACCGATAGTGCTTAAGGTAAAGAAAGGGGCTTCTACAGACTCTGTCCATGAAGCGATGAAGAAAGAAAACATAAACACAAGGACTACCAAACCTAAGACTAAGAAGCCCGTTAAACCTGTTAAGCAGAGGAAAATTAAAGCTAAACAACCAGCAGCTGAGAAGAAACAGAAGAAGAGTAAATAATCATGGTTGAACAGAAAGATCTTAATGAAAAATATATAGAACTGCAAATATTAGAGCAGCAGCTCAAGCAGGTCACACAGCAGCTGTTAGCGCTAGACCAGCAGCTGCTAGAGCTCCAGAGGATAGAAGAGAACATAGAGGACGTCAAGAAAACCGGAAAGAACACTGACATGCTAGTCGCTTTGGGCGGAGGAATATTCCTCAAAGCCGAGATTAAAGAGAATAATAAGGTTTTGATGAATGTAGGCGCTAACGTTGTTGTAGAAAAGGACATCACTGCCTCTAAAGAGGTAATATCCAAGCAGCTAGACCAGCTTAAAGACGCTGCTAAGCAGCTAGAGCAGGAATTCCGAATCTTGGCTATGAACAGCCAGTCGGCGCAGGAAGAGCTCAGGCAGTTCATAAATGCTAAAGGGGCAGCACAACAAAATTAAAATATTAGTCCTGCTACTTTTCTAGCTTATGGTTTCATACCTGCAATTCTACTGCCGGAAAGATGTTCAGAAAAGGATACTTGAGGCTGCTAAAGACAGGGAAGTAGCTTTCAAATTTGGAGATAAAGGCTTTGGGAAAAGGCCTGACATACTGCAGTTCGAAGGCGACATTTTCGAGATGGCCAAGCAAGGCGTGACTTCTTTCCACGTATCAGAAGAGCGGTGGAGCAACCCTCTAGACCTGAGCACAGGCATGAACAAGAAGCAGCTTGACGACTTAAGGACGGGGTGGGACTTGATAATAGATGTGGATTGTAAGTTCTTCGAATACTCTAGAGTCGTCACAGGTTTGGTGGTTGAGGCTTTAAGATTCCATGACATAGAGGACTTCAGTCTTAAATTCTCAGGTAATAAGGGATTCCATGTAGGTATACCTTTTGAGTCTTTCCCTGAAAAGGTTAATAACATACCAACTGTTTCTCTTTTTCCCGACGGGCCGAGAGTCATAGCAGCTTACCTTAAGGAGCTTATCAACGATCCGTTATCTGCCGCTCTGCTCAGCAAGAACACTATAGACGACATTGCTACCAACGTGGGTAAGCCAAAAGAAGAATTACTAACAGAAGGTGTTTTCAACCCTTTTGTTGTGGCAGACATCGACACTATTCTCATATCAAGCAGGCATATGTTCCGGGCCCCGTTCAGCATCAACGAGAAATCTGGCCTGGTCAGCATACCATTAAAGCCTGAAAGCCTGGCAAATTTCAAGCCGGATGATGCTAAGCCTGGAAACGTTAGCACAGCTTTTGGATTCTTATCATTTGATAAAATCCCGAACGCATCTAAACTCATAATCCAGGCCTTTGACTGGTATTCGAAACAAAGCATTAAGAAGAACGAGACAGCCGCTATAACCAAGGAGCTAAGCGGGCCTAAAAAAGACTTTGAAGCGTTAACAACAGCCATTAAAGCCGATTATTTCCCGCCGTGCATACTGAAAATCATGGGGGGTGTTAAAGAGGATGGCCGTAAGAGGGCGTTGTTCATACTCCTTAACTTCTTGAAAAGCTGTGGATGGAGCCCAGAAGACATAAAAGAGTTTGTATGCGAGAAATGGAATAAGAACAATTATGAGATCTTGAAAGAGGGTTATATCCTTTCCCAGCTGAGCTGGCATAAGCGCCAGCCTAAGGTTTTATTGCCGCCTAACTGCGACAACAAGTCTTACTACATCGACTTGAGGCTTTGCTCTAAAGACGGGCTGTGCAATAAAGTGAAGAACCCTGTGAATTATGCTATCATTAAGTACAAGCTTATGAACAGGCCTGAAAGGAGACGGTCTAAGAAAGAATCTAAGTGATTATTTTATTCTTTTCAGTTTTGAGTGTATGTCGTCTTCTTCCTTGAGGAGGTTTTGCACGCTTTTTGTTTTTATTTTTTTCAGTCTCTCGTCAATCTCTGTTTTGTGGGGTTTTTGCTCTTTTTTCTTGTGCTCAGGTGTTTTCTTCTTTTCTTCAGGTAAGAGTTTTAGCTTTGCCATGAGCTGCTGCTCTTCTTGCTCTAACTCTTTAAGCCGGTCAAGTCCAGATTTAGGTTTTGTTTCTTGAGCGGGTTTTTTATCCCAGTCGGGTTCTGGAATCTTTCGTGATACTGCCTCTTTTGCTGGTTCAGGCTTAGGCTCAGGTTTTGTTTCTGGTTTTTTCTCTTTCTCAGGTAACACTTTTTCTTCCTGTTTTTTTACCCATTCAGGTTCTGGAATCTTTTGTTTTACAGCTTCTTTTTCCGGCTCGGGCTTGAATTCTTCCTTTATCGGAGCAAGCTGTGGCATCTTATGCTTTTCTTTAGCTGTTTCAAGCTCTTTTATCTGGTCGTCTATTTTTTTAAGTTTGGAGAGCACCGAGACTTGCTTGTCTATTGGTAAAGTGTAGTACATGCTGTATGCCTGTTTATAGAACGCCTTTGCTTCTTTCAGATTTTCATTTTTTACAAACTTAGAGGACTCTTCGATTAAGTAATCAACTTTTTCCTCAGGTGTTTTTGGAGCAGGTCTTTTGCCAATCATCCCTAACGCCCAGGTGCTGAACGTCTTTTTCTCCTCTTTAGGCATTTCTTTATGTTTTTTAATCTCTTCTTGCACGCTATGGATTCGTGTTACGATGTCAATCTGTTTGTCTACAGGCAGGTAATAGTACATGTGATAAGCCTCGTGGAACGCTTTTCTTGCTTTTTCAATCTTCTTTCTGGCGAGCTCGTTTTGAGCTTGTTCTAAGAGCTCTAAAACTTTTTTAACGCTTGGGCTGACAGGAGCTTCCTCTTGCTTGAAAGTGAACACAGGCTTTTTAGCGATCTTTGGAGGGAGCTCTGGCTCAGGTACTTCTGTTTTTTCTAATTTTGGTTCAGGTGCCGGCTTTTTCTCTAGGAAGCTGAAAAACTTTTTCTTAGGTTCTTGAGGAGCCGAGGGTATTTCTTCCTCTTTTTTAGATTCTGGTTTTTTTCCTAAGAGACTAAAAAACTTTTTCGGACTCGAAGGCACGTCTGGTGAAGGGACTATGTCTTCTGCCGCGTGTTTTTCTTCGATTTCTATCCTAACCTTCTCTGGAGGGGATTCTTCGTTGAAGCTTTCGGCTTTTTTCAATTCTTCTTTGCCGGATGTTTCTCTCTTTGAGGATTTTTTTATGTAAAACATGTAAATCAAGAAGGTGGTAATGATACAGCTTAAGATCGCAGTTATATGTATTCTCCATCGTATTATCAACGCAACAGTTGGTGGTAGTTGGATGTTTAAGTAACCAAAAACGAACTCTGAATACCCAAAAGCAGAGAATATTATCAATGCAAAAGCTAAGTAGACTATCAGTGTATAACCGAGGATGATTAAACGGCGTTTTAGTTTCTTTACGAACTTTTTCTTATTAAGCTCTAACTGTTCTGCTTGGCTTGTCTGGTATGTTAAGTTTTCATCCATCCTCTTTTTCCCTAATAAACCTATTTAAGGAATATTAATATAAAAACCTTTTGAACATTCTAAAACCTTCTTATCACGCTTTCTAGCCTGCTGATAAGGCTTTTAAACCCTTTCTTTCTCATCCTGCTTTCTTCTTGAACGCTTGTCCAGTCCTTTCCAGAGTAATACATAAGCTTTGAAATGTCGTCTAAAATTTTAAGAATCTGGTTCTTAGTGCCTCGGTCGAAATCACTATTTTTTACTTTCATTGCCACACTTTCTATGTCTGGACAGTAGCCTAGATAGTTGGAGAAGAAGTCTGTCACCACGCTTACCAGTTCTTCTAAGCTTATGTTGCTTTCGCTTCTTTCTTTTATCTCCTCGAGCCGGTCTAGGCTGGCCCATTTTAAGTCTTCATTTTTTGAATAACCTCCTGCATATTTCTTCTGGATAGTGGGCATTTTGACTATATTTTTAAAATACCAATAGGCTATAACCACGAGCCCGAATAGTATGAACCACCAGTTTTGGCGTATCTTTGATAGTAAGCTTTCTTTAGGAGGTGGCGTACTAGCTAAGCTTTGGGTTCCTAAAGTAAAGTCTATAGAAAGCGCAGGATTGTATCCTGATTTCATTTTAAGGTCTACTTGATCGTTTATAACTACTCTTACAGTGTTGCCTTTCACTTCTTTTGTTATTTTTTCGATTTTCTCTTTTTGCACTTGTTTTACAATCTCCACTAGACTTGGATCAAGAGCTGTTTGGAAGACCCTGTTGACTTGCTCTTCTTTATCTTTAATTTCTTCGTAAGTCTTGTATTGGACCTTGTTAGGGTCTATAGGGATGTACTTCTGTTTCTCTTCAGGCCTTACTAAGGCTAATGACTCATTAGTCTTGAAGAATACGACTTCTGAGCCTTCCCATCCTTCTTTAGCTGTCAAATAGGCCGTGCCTTTTTGTTGGTCTATTTTGACGATGATATTAGTGGTTTTGCTGGCATGGTAATACGCGCTCGGGCCCAAGTATTGTTTTAGGTTTATAGTAGCGTTTTTTCCGAATGACTGGAACCTTACGCTAAGCTCTTCTTGCTGGGAAGAAACTAACGAAGAGACTAATATGATTACAGCTATACCTATCAATAAGGCGACTACACCTCTTTTCATGATACTAAGTTAAGTCTTACGTATCTTAAATAACTTTCTACTTAAACTTTCTTCCCATAAGTTTTATAAGTTCACAACTCTTAACACTAATCAACGCAGGTTTTATGTTTTAGAAAACCTATTATCTGGCTATGGAGGCTTGAAAATGAGTCTGAATAAAGAAAATGACTTGCTGAAGATTTATGAGGCTGAACTTACAGGGGGATTATAAGAATAAACCAAAAAAATCTTCACATAACAATGTCAAAATAGGCCCTTCTGAAGCGTATTTGGCAACATTATCAGACAGCGATAAGGACGTACAAGACAAATTGATGAAAGAGCGCATCTACAGTGAAAGCGGGAAGAAATACTTATCTTTAAAAGATAGCAAAGACAAATGCCTGGCTGAGAAAGGGAGGGATATTTTTGTTAAATCCGATCCGGCAGCCGCTTATATACTTGGTTTACAACTTAAAGACGAAAGGTTAGTAGGACTAGCTAGAGAAAGGATGATAAAGAAAAAGTCTGAGGAGGCTTATGTCCTTGGAGCGAAATCAGGCGATGAGCATTTGATGAACAAGTCCAGGGATACGTTCGCCCAGAAAAATCCTCGGCAAGCCTACCTCCAAGGGAGGAAACTTAATGATGTAAGATTAGTCGACAAAGCACGAGACGAGTACGTGAAAAAAGACCCTCATTCTGCTTACCAGACGGGCCTTGTTACGAAAGATAAAAAACTGGTGAAAAAAGCTCTAGACTACCTGGTCAAGCACGACCCTCGAGCAGTTAATACCCTTATCAAAGAACACCCTATAGGGGCTTACAGGTCTGGAGTTATGGCCGGAAATAAGAAAATAATGGAACGAGCCAAAAATGCCTTGCTCAGCAGCGGCAGAGAGGGAAACTATAACCCTACTAAAGGGCGTAAACCGGGGTATGAAGGCATTTCAGAGTCGTATCATAACAATCCATCATTAGAAGCTTACAATCTTGGTAGGGAGTTCCATGATAAGAAACTTATCAAAACGGCGAGGGAAACGTTAATTAAAACTGAGCCTAACTTGGCTTATGTCATAGGCGCTGAGGCGGGCGACAAGTATCTCATGAAAAAATCTCGTGGTTCTTTTGCAGAGAATGATCCGCTGAACGCGTATAAGATAGGTAATGAGGTAGGCGACAAGAAGCTTGTTAAGAAAGCCAGGAAAGAGCTGATACGCTCAGTGCTTAGCACTTGACAACTGGACAAGTGTGTGCACAGCATTTATATACAACAAGCGCTAAACTAGGTTCTTATGCTGCCAGTAACCATACTATCAGACTACCTTTATTGCCCTAGGAAAGTTTATCTTAGGCATGTTATGAAGCTCTTGCCTGCGGTTAGGAAGCCTACAGTCCAAGGCAAGATAAGGCACGATGTTTTTGACGCTATAAGCAAGGCTGAAGAAAGCCTAATCCTGAGCATAAAGCCTGAGAATCTAGAGAACGCAAATGTTATCTATGCGAACGCTTACAAAGAACTGTTGGCTAATTCACTTTCTAAGTTTGAAGAGGATATAAAGAAAGCAGAGATTAACAAGGAGCAGCTGTTCAGCGAGTCTTTGAAAAACTTCATGGTTCAGGCTTCGTTTAATTCTAAAAACATCGTCGAGCTGATAAGACAGACAGGGCTTTTCGGCCAGGACCTTATCAACGCCATACCGACGAAACAGCAGTCAGAACTCTTCATATCATCGCCGACCCTAAGGCTTAAGGGTATAATCGACAGGGTGGAAATAATGGGTGATTCTTATATCCCTGTAGAGCTGAAGACAGGCTCTATGCCCCGTGATGGGGTGTGGCCTAACCATAAGGTGCAATTAGCGGCTTATATCCTGTTGCTTAAAGAGAAGTACGTATCAGACTACGGGTTCTTAGAATACTTAGATTATGGTGTCAGGCGGAAAGTTGTCATGAATCCTTTCTTAGAGGACGAAGTCAAGGGTGTAATCGACAAAGTGCATTCATTAGTCAGCTCAGACAATGTCCCGGAAACTTGTGGGAATCCTAACAAGTGCAGGAGCTGCGACTTGAGAGACAGGTGCCAAGCCTAACTGTTAAGCAGGTTTAATATCTTTTTGAAGTTTTTCTCGCTTTGCTCTTTTTTGTACTCTACAAGTAGGATTATGAGTTTTTCTTTGTCTAAGAAGATTCTTTTCTTCTCGAGCAGGTCTTTCATGTTCTGCGAGGTTAAGAATTGGCAAAACTGCGTGACGTTTTTTGGTTTATCAGTTCTTTTTGCCCTTTCGAAATCTATCATCTTGACACTCTTACTTATTATGATATGCTTTACAGGTCTCTGAAGCTCTTTCTTATTGACCTTGAGCTTGTCTAATAATCTGCACTGCTGCAGTACTTCTTTAAGGACGTTCTTGATATCTTCAGTATCATGTTTTTCTATCCATCCCATTATCCTGTCGCCTTCTATGTACTCAGAGATTATGTAACCCTCGCCTTCTTCATATAGCTTTGGCGCAAGGTCATAACGTTCTAAAGCCGTAAGCCATTCTGCCTCATTGTGGGATATGCCTTTAGGAGACGATTTGTTCGCTACTTTCATAACGGCCTTTTTGCCTTTGTAAAACCCTTTATAAACTATCGACCGTTTGCCTTTTGCCAAGTACTCTTGCTTATATAACATAGTATAAGTATTAATACAGAAAGTTATTTAAATTAAACCTTCCTATTTGAACATAAAAGAGGTACCTCTATGATGTTCAAATAG
>Ga0194112_10006791_pt1 | contig 15036 bp, 10 predicted proteins | sample TA2MahC400mmetaG_FD_146191 | JGI IMG/M metagenome (GOLD analysis project Ga0194112, IMG submission 146191) | Freshwater microbial communities from Lake Tanganyika, Tanzania - TA2015016 Mahale Deep Cast 400m | ecosystem: Environmental > Aquatic > Freshwater > Lake | place: Tanzania: Lake...
GCCAGCGTTCCCTGTAGGCAATCTCTGCGAGTGTGTTTGGTCATCTTGCTTTTGATGCTAACAGACGCGGCCAGCCGTTCGCGCGGAAGCTGTCGTACAATCGGGCCATGAAGCCTCATGTGAGAGTGAAGAGCAGGCGGACCTTTCTGGGCCTGATGGCGGCCGGCGGCGCGGCGGCGCAGTCCAGCGCACCCGCCAAACCCGGACAGCCGTTGACCGACCAGGACAAGATCGATGTCGGGCAGCGCGGTCCGGAGATGATCCAGCGGGCCTCGGCGCTGGGCGCGGAGAACTTCAAGCAATGGAGCAACTGCGCCCAGGCCACCATCGGGGCCGTGCAGGACGCCCTGGAGTTCGTGCCTAAGAACGGAGACGTGTTCCTGACTGGCAGTTGCCTGCATGGGGCCGCCACGGCCACCGGCAACGCCAGTTGCGGCGCCTTCACTGGGGCCGGCATCGTGATCGGCCACGTATGCGGCAGGACGCGGGCGCGGGCCTCGGAGCGCGAAGCCCAGAAGCTTGCCACGGCGCTGGTGCGCCAGGTGGCGGGCAAGTTCGAGGAGGCGTACGGCAGCGTCATCTGCAAGGACGTGCGCGCGAAGGTCGAGAAGAAGTGCGCCGAGGTGGTGGCCCGCGCCTCCAGTTGGACGGCGGAGGTCATCCTGAAGCAGTTTGCCAAGAGCGAGAAGGTGTGAGGGGCGAGAAATGGATCGCCGCGCTTTTGTGGGAGCCGCTGCATCAGGCGCCCTCGACCGGAGCGCCGCCAGCGATCGCGTCCGCGTCGGCTTCATCGGCTGCGGCGGCCGCGGGCGCAGCCTGCTGAGCATCCTCTCGCGATGCCCGGACGTGGACATCCCGGTGATCTGCGATGCGATCGGGCCGCGGATGGAGCAGGCCAAGGCGCAGCTCGCGAAAGCCCGCTTTCCTCAGAAGCCCATGACCGTGGTGGATTACCGGCGGGTGCTCGGGTGGAAAGACTTGGACGCCGTCTTCATCGCCACCACGCAGCACTGGCACGGGTTGCCCTTCATCCACGCCTGCCAGGCGGGCAAGCACATCTACGTCGAGAAACCGCTCTCGCACACGGTGGCGGAAGGGCGGGCCATGGTGACGGCGGCGCGCAAGCACGGCGTCATCGCGCTGGTGGGGACGCAGCAGCGGGCCGGCGCGCACTATCGGAAGGCGGTCGAGATCGTCCGCTCGGGACGGCTGGGGAAGATCGGACTGGTGGAGTGCTGGAACTACGCCGACCGGGGGCCGCGGGCGGGGCGGTATCCGGACTCGGAGCCGCCACCCGGATACCACTGGGACTTGTGGCTGGGACCGGCGCCGTACGTGCCCTTCAATCGCGCGCGGCTGGAGCACAACTGGTGGTTCGACTACGGCGGAGGCGTGCTGGGCAACTGGGGGCCGCACCACTTCGACATAGTGTTCTGGGCCATGGGAGTGGATGCGCCGGCCACGGCCGTGGCCACGGGCGGGAAATACGTGATCGACGACCTCGCCGATACGGGCGACGTGATGGAAGCGTCGTGGGAGTTCCCGAGCTTCCTGCTGACCTTCCGCCAGCGGAGCTTCAGCAATTTTCACCATCTCCAGTCCAGGCCCCGGCACTACGGCATCTGTTTCTACGGCCGGCAGGCGACCCTGGTGATTGACCGCTTCGGCTATGCGATCTACAGCAACAGCGGCAGCAAGCCGTACCGGTTGTACCAATTCCCGCTCGAGCCTCCGGTCGAGACCATGGAGGGGGTGCAATCCGCCGATCCCGGCCAGGCCGCGGCCAAGGGCGCGCAGGACGGGGCGTTCCAAAGGATGTTCCTGGATTGCGTGAAGCAGCACCGGCAGCCTGCGGTGGATCTGGAGTTCAGCCACCGGGTGAGCGTGTGCGGCCACCTGGGGAACATCGCCTGGCTGACGCGGCGCAGGATCCAGTGGGACGCGAAGAAGGAGACCATCCCGGGGGATCCCGAGGCGGCGCGCCTGCTGGCGCGCCCGCGCCGGAAGGGTTACGAGTTGCCGAAGGTGTGAGGGGAAGCACAAGCTAAAGCTTATGCCACACGGCTCACGCAGGGGCTTTCTTCTGTGCGCGGGCGGACTCGGCGCCTTGCGCGGCGCGCCGGCGCCGAGGCGCAAGTGGGCGCCGAAGGTCGCCGAGAACATCGGCTCGCTCGACGAGGCCACGCTGCGGTGGCTGGCGCAGATCGGCGTCGAGTGGGTGGACCTGCAAGGCGCGGAGGCGGTGGATCGCGGCAAGAAGGGGCATTGGACGCCGGATGACGTCCGCGCAGTGGTGCAACGCTGCGCGGAATTCAATCTCAAGGTGGCGGCCATCACGGTCCCGTTCGCCTGGCAACTGAACGCGATGCTGGGCAAGCCCGGGCGGGACCGGGACATCGAGAACATCTGCCGGAGCATCCGCGCGACCGGCGCGGCCTCCGTGCCGGTGTTCCAGTACCGGTGGTCGCCCGACTTCTACTGGGGCCCGGAGATGGGCTACCAGCGCGTGCCCGGCCGGGGCGGCGCGCTCTACACCGCCTTCGACTTCGACCTGGTGAAGGACAAGCCACCGTTCGAGGAGCTGGGCCCCATCTCGCGAGAGGAACTCTGGACCCGCCTGCTGTATTTCCTAAAGCCGTTGACGGAGGCCGCCGAGAGAGCCGGCGTCAAGCTCTCGCTGCATCCCAAGGATCCGCCGCAGCCCGTGGTGAGGGGCGTTGCGCGGCTGTTCACCAACGCCGGGCAGATCGAGGAATTCCTGGACGCCGTGCCCAGTCCGGCCAGCGGGTTCACCTTCTGCCAGGGCACGGTGACCGAGATGGGCGCGGACGTGATCGACGCCATCCGGCGCATCGGCGGGCGCGGCCGCATCCACCACGTTCACTTTCGCGCGGTGCGGGGGCGCGTGCCGCGGTACGTCGAGACCTTCATCGACGAGGGGGACGTGGACATGCTCGCGGCGATGCGCGCCTACAAGGCGGTGGGTTACGAAGACGCGCTGGTCTCCGACCACACGCCGCAGCTCACCGGTGATCTGCCCGGCGGCAAGCTGGGCCGCACTTTCTCGCACGGCTACATCCGCGCGCTGATCCGGGCGGTGAACGCGGAGGACTGAAGCGAAGCCGACCAGGGGGCCGGCTCGCGGGCCAGGGGGCCCGCCCCACGCTATCAGACGCGGGCGCGGGCGGCGCGCCAGCCGGCCTCCAGCACCGCGCGGAGTTGCTTCAGCAGGGCGGCCTGGGAGGCGTCGCGCGCCAGGTTGGTGTGCTCGTCGGGAGCGGTCTGGTGATCGTAGAGTTCTTCGTCGGGGTAGGGACCTTCCCAGCGGATGTAGCGATATCGGTCGGTGCGCACGGCACGCCCCACGATGCCCTCGGGGGCCGACACCTGGGTGAAGGCCGCGCTCTTCCAGGCGCGCGCGGGGTTGTCCAGTAGCGGGACAAAGCTCTGGCCTTCCAGATGCCCAGGCCGCTGGAGGCCGCATAACTCGGCCACGGTGGGGTAAACGTCGATCAGCTCGACCAGCGCGCGGGAGGACGCGCCGCGGGCGCGCCGTCCGGGCGCCGCCACGATCAGCGGCACGCGCGCGGATTCTTCGAAGAGGCTACGCTTCTGCCAGCGATGGTGCTCGCCCAGGTGCCAGCCGTGATCGCTCCAGAAGACGATGGCGGTGCGGCTGGCCTGGCCGGTGCGCGCGAGGGCTTCGAGCACGCGGCCCACCTGCCAGTCCATGTAGGAGATGGTGGCGTAGTAGCCGCGCAGGGCCTCGCGCTTGTCGCTGTCCTTCATGCCCATGTCGTTGGCGCGGGTGTTGATGGCGATCTCACTGGCCCTGGGGATGTGGGCGAGATCGTTGGGCGGGTTGACCACCAGGTTCATCTTCTCCAGCGGGTACAGGTCGAAGAAGCGCTCCGGCGCAACCGAGGGCACGTGGGGCCGCAGGAAGCCGAGGCCCAGGAAGAAGGGCTGATCGCGGCGCTGGTGGATCAACTCGATGGCCTGCTCGGCGGCGCGATCGTCGGCCTGGTGCTTGCCCTCGCCCTTGAAGCTGATCCAGTGGAAGGCCCCGCCTTCGCCGATGTGGGGCGTGACGTTGCGGCCCTCGCCGGGCGTCTTGTTCTCCAGCCCCGGCGGGCTGATGGCGACGTCCCAGGAGGGCGGATCGTCCCACTTATTGGTGCCCACCGAGCCGGGCACGTTCATGTGGTACATCTTGCCCAGGCGCACCGAGTGGTAGCCGTTCTGGCGGAAGAGCTGCGGCAGGGTGAGCGCGTCGGGCACGGTGTCGCGGATGGCGATCTCGTTGGCCCATATGCGTGTGGAATCAGGGCGCAGGCCGCTCAGCATCGAGGTGCGGCTGGGGCCGCACAGCGGGTACTGGCAGTAGGCGCGGTCGAAGCGGACGCCGCGCGCGGCCAGCCCGTCGAGGTGCGGCGACTGCACGATGGGGTGCCCGTAACAGCCCAGCGCGTTGCGCAGGTCGTCGGAGGCGATGAACACAACGTTGGGGCGGGGCGCGGCGGTCTTCCGGGCGAGCAGCACAGCGGGGGCGCCGGCCAGAAACGATCGGCGGGTCCAGGCGTTCGACATGACGATTAGTGTATCGCGGTAGACTGGCCGCATGGACAGTACGCGCAGGCTCCGCGGCGTGGCCATGGGCGCCGGGTATTTCTCGAAGTTCCAGTACGAGGCCTGGACGCGCATCCCCGAAGTCGAGATCACCGCCATCTACAACCGCACCGAGTCCAAGGCGCGGCGGATGATGGCGGCGTACGGCATCCCGCGCTACTACGCCGACTGGCGGGAGATGATCGACCGCGAACAGCCCGATTTCGTGGACATCATCACCAACCCGGAAACGCACGAGGAGATGTGCGCGCACGCTGCGCGGCGCGGGGTCCACATCATCTGTCAGAAGCCGCTGGCGCCCACCTTCGAGGAGAGCCGGCGCATCGTCGAGACGGCGCGCGCGGCGGGCGTACGCTTCATGGTGCACGAGAACTGGCGGTGGCAGCCGTGGTACCGCAAGATCAAAGAGATCCAGCAGGCGGGCGACATCGGCGAGTTCACGCACCTCTACTTCCGCATGCGCATGGGAGACGGCTGGAGCCCGGATGCGTATCTGGAACGTCAGCCGTTTTTCCGCGACTATCCCAGGCTGCTGATCTACGAGACCGGCGTACACTTCATCGACACCTTCCGCTACCTGCTGGGCGAGGTGACGGAGGTCTACGCCAACCTGCGGCGGCTCAACCCGGTGATCAAGGGTGAAGAGACGGGCCAGGTGTTCTTCCGGTTCGCGCGCGGAGCGACGGCCATCCTGGACGCCAACCGGTACAACGAGGTGGAGTCGCCGTCGCCGCGTTACACCTTCGGCGAGATGCGAATTGACGCGATGGGCGGCCATCTCACCATGGACACGGAGTCCAACCTGCGGCTCAAGCCGCTGGGCCAGCCGGGCGCAGAGGTGGACTACGAGCGCGCCAACGTGAACTTCGCGGGCGATTGCGTGTACTTCCTCCAGCGGCACTTCGTGAACTGCATGCTCTCGGGCGGCGAGTTCGAGGCCCACGGAGAGGATTACCTGAAGACGCTGCGGGTGGTGGACGCGGTGTATGAATCGGCGGCCGCGGGGCAGGTGGTCAAGCTGGCGGCACAGCAGGTCGGAAAAGGAGGCGTGGAGTGTTGAACAGAAGGGAGTTGCTCGGAGGGAGCCTGGCGAGGCTGGCGGCGACGGCGCGGCCGAACATCTTGTTCGTGCTGGCTGATGATCTGGGATGGTCGGATCTCTCGTGCTACGGCAGCACGTACCACGAGACGCCCAACCTGGATCGTCTGGCTGAGTCGGGCATGAGATTCACCTGCGCATACACGGCGGGCGCGGTGTGCTCGCCGACGCGGGCCAGCATCATGACGGGCCAGTACCCGGCGCGGGTGGGCATCACCGATTACATCCCGGGCCTGAAGGTGGAGAACCGCAGGCTGCTCGCCCCCGACGACCTGCACGAGCTTCCTTTAGACCAGGTGACCCTGGGCGAGGCGCTGCGCTCCGGCGGCTATCAGACCTTCTACGGCGGCAAGTGGCACCTGGGCGGAGCGGGCTTCAGCCCGGCCGAGCAGGGCTTTGAAGTTCACGTTGCGGAAGGCGGCGGCCCGCGGGACGGAACCACGGCGAACCGTTACACGCGCGGGTGCCTCGATTTCCTGGAGCGGCGCGACGCGCGGCGGCCGTTTTTTGCCTTCGTCTCCTACAACGAGCCGCACACGCCCATCATCGCGCGCGAGCCCTACATCCGGCACTTCGAGAAGAAGGCCGCGGCGCTGCCCCGGCTGACGGAGCCTTTCCTCCGGGAACGCGACGGACTGACGCGCGTGCGGCAGGACAACGCTGCTTACGCCTCGGTGCTCTCGTCGCTCGATGAGCACGTGGGGAGGCTGCTGGCCAAGCTGGACGAGCTGAAGCTGGCGGACAATACCATCGTCGTGTTCACCTCGGACAACGGCGGCCTGGCGACGCATGCCCAGGGCGGTCCCACCAGCAACGCGCCGCTGCGCTCCGGCAAGGGATGGCTGTACGAGGGCGGCATCCGCGTTCCGCTGATGGTCAGAGCTGCGGGAGTGACGCGCGCGGGCAGCGTCTGCGACACGCCAGTGATCAGCACCGACTACTACCCCACACTGCTGGAGCTGGCGGGCCTGGCGGCGATGCCAAAGCAGCACCGCGACGGCGCGAGCTTCACGGGGCTGTTGCGCAGCCGGACGGCGCGGCCGGGGCGCACGCTGTACTGGCACTATCCGCACTACCACGGCTCGACCTGGGCGCCCGGCGGCGCGCTGCGCGACGGCGACTGGAAGCTGATCGAGTTCTTCGACGAGGACAGCGTAGAGCTGTACCGCCTTAGCGACGACCTGGGCGAGCGTCGCAACCTGGCGGCAGCGATGCCGGACCGGGTGAAGCAGCTCCGCGCGCGGCTCGCGGGCTGGCGCAAGGAAGCGGGCGGGGTGATGCCGGCGCCGAATCCGGCCTGGACGCGGGAATGACCAGATGAGACCGGCACTGAGACTGCTGTCCGACGAGCTGATCGAACGGATTATCGCGGAGGCGCGGGAGCTGCTCGCGACGCTGGGCGTGGAGATCCACAACCGGGCGGTGCTGGAGTTGCTCGCCGAGCACGGGGCCGCGGTGGACCTCGAGGAGTGGCACGCCCGGCTTAGCGGCGATCTCATCGACCGGGCGCTGGCCAGCGTGCCGCGCTCGTTCAGGCTATTCGACGTGCTGGGCAATGAGACGCACGATTTCGCCGGCGACAACGTCTACTTCACGCCCGGCTCGACGGCCATCAACATCCTGGATGGCCGCACCGGCGAGATGCGCAGGCCGGATACCGCGGACTACATCCGTTACGTGAAGGTGGTGAGCGGCCTTCGCCACATCGCCTCGCAGAGCACCGCGTTCATCCCGGCGGACGTCCCCGCCCCGATCCAAGACAGTTGCCGGCTGTACCTGAGCCTGCTCTACGGCGAGAAGCCGGTGGTGACCGGGGCCTTCACGGTGGAAGGCTTCGAGATCATGAAGGACCTACAGCTCGCCGTGCGCGGCAGTGCGAAGGAGCTGCGGGACAAGCCGCTGACCGTTTTTTCGTGTTGCCCCACGGCGCCCATCAAGTGGAGCGACGTGACCAGCCAGAACCTGGTGGACTGCGCGCGATGGGGCATTCCGGCGGAGCTGATCTCGATGCCGCTGTCGGGTTTCGTTGCCCCAGTGACGCTCACCGGCAGTCTGATTCAGCAGACCGCGGAGAACCTGAGCGGGGTGGTGATCCACCAGCTTGCCGGGCCGGGCGCGCCGCTGCTGTGGGGCGGCTCGCCGGCCATTTTCGACGTCCGCTACGAGACGACTCCGATGGGTGCGGTCGAGACTATGATGCTGGATTGCGCTAACAGCGAAATCGGCAAGCGCATGGGGATGCCCACGCAGGGTTACATCGCGCTCAGCGATGCGAAGCAGTTGGACGCGCAGGCGGGACTGGAGACGGGCATCGGGGCCACGCTGGCCGCGCTTTCGGGCATCAACAGCGTCTCGGGGCCGGGCATGCTGGACTTCGAAAGCTGCCAGAGCCTGGAGAAGCTGGTGGCGGATAACGAGATCTGCGGTATGACTTACCGTCTGCTCGCGGGGATCGAGCCACGGGAGGATTTTCCGGCGCTTTCTTTGTTTGAGGAGTTACTCCGAGATAAACACCTTCTGATCGCGGATCACACGCGAAAGTATCTCCGTAAGGAAATCACCTTCCCCGGCACGGTCATCGACCGCGCCAACCGCGACCGCTGGGAAAAGAGCGGCGCGCTCGCCCTGCGCGAGCGGGCAGCGCGGGAGGTGGCGCGGCTGATTGCGGGTCACACCCCGTCGCGCCTCCGCGACGGCCCCAAGGCCGAACTCACCCGGCTGATGCAACGCGAAGCCCGGCGGTGCGGGCTGGAGAAGCTGCCGGGGGGCGACCTGTAGGCCTGGGCCTCGGGGCGCTGGCACCGAGGGGGCCGTCGGCAGGTCCGGCTGCATCCCGGCGAACTGACGAGCCTATAGGGCAGAGAGAAAAACCATCTCCAGATTGCCCAGTCTGGGAATCCCGCGATCATTGGTGATGAAAGCCGCTGCCCCCGAGTAAACCGCTGTCGCAAGTTGGAGGGCGTCCGGGGTGCGGGAGTGGTGGTCCGCACGGATGGTCGCCGCAAGCTCAGCGATCTCGGCGGAGACCGGAACGGCGGTCATGCCAACGGAACCAAGAAGGATTTCCCTGTAAGCCTGCACCAGCTCAGTGTGCCCCGACCTGAGGGGATGCACCAACACCTCTGCAGCCCAATCAGCAGGATCGAGGTCATCAAGAACAACACCTTCGTTTACACCGCCCAACCGGCCGGAGACTCCGCCCGGTTTGAATTTCGTGACGACAAGATCCAGCGCGGCGAAAGCTATTACTCCGAAATCGGTTAGGTTCAGAGATGCGACCGGTGATACCGGCACGATCGACTTCGCTTGCGGCCCGCAGAGGCCGCCGCGGGCCGTGGTGGTGGAGTATGAGGCCGCGAAGGACGCGAAACTGGGCACGGTGGGAGTGGTGAGGTCCATCGAGCTCAAGTAGAGGCGCAGTCCTTCGCGCCATCAACTGCCGCGCCGGTTCGCCGGCGAACCAAGCCAGCGCCTCCTCGAGGGTCTGCGGACTGCCGCTGCCCCAGGACTGCGGCCGTTGCACGCGCCGGGAATCAGGAGCCGCTCGGGGCGGCGCTTACGCCGTGGCGGTTATGTCATGCATCCGGCAGAAGGCCTGGAGCTGCGCGGCGTGTTCCCCATAGCAGAGACACAGGTGGTGGCTCTTCACCTGCGCCGGGTCCGCCAGTCCGTCGAGTTTGACCTCGACATTGCTCCGGCAGCCGCCCGCCGGCGGGTTGGCGGGGCAGCCGGTGATGGTTCCGCTGTAGATCACCATCTCGGGCGGCTGGGCCCTGCTGTGATACTTCCCGAAAGTGACCTTCTGCCCGCCGGAGAACAGCACCTGGGGAACGCAGCCCCAGCCCGCCTCCGCGTGGCTGCGGAGAGCGTACGGCTCGGCCGGGCCGTCCATGCCCTGCATGCGGGCAGCGCTGGTACAGTGAGCGCCGAAGTAGACCATCCGCGCGCTATCCGAGGAAGGATTGTGCTGGAAGCCGGGCTTGTCGAACAAGTACTGGAGCAGCATCATGCTCAGCGTGGCGTCCAGGTCGGACTCGCAGCCGGACGGAATGCCCTCATCGCGCAAGTCCATGAATCCCATGCAGGGGGGCACGTGTTTGCGTGGACGCTGCAAGCCGGGCAGGCAGGTCATCATCATGGCGTCGGCTTTCTCGCGCCGGATGATCTCCTTGAGGACGGAATAGCACTTGGCCGATTCGTAGACGTCCTGCTCGTTCGGTTCCACGATCCGCACGGCCTCACGCAGATAGCGCCTGGCCCGCTCGTTCACCTCCTCGGTGCGCCCGGTCTTGGCGAACAGGTCGTAGAAATCCTGGAGCGGCACACGCTGGACGCGGGTGCCGAGGTGCGGCACGCGGGATTCGGCCCGCGAATCGCCGGCGATGTTCACGATGGCGCTGTCGGCCATCCGCCGCCGCGTCTGAATGAGCCTCAGACCCTGTTTGACCGCCGCGAGGTTCTCCAACGAATTGATGACGTGAGTCTTCGGGCGCGCGCTGAGGTCGCGGATCTGGGGGTTCAACAGCACGCCCATAGTCGTGAAGACGAGCGAGGGCAGAGCGGCCTGGTCGATGATCAGGAAGACGTTTTCGGCGTGGCTCTTCTTGAAGGGGATCAGCAGCAGGCCGTCGGGACGGGCGTCCCGTACCGCAGCGATGCAGCGCGCGGCGTCTTCCTTGGTGTCGAGCGGCCGCGGCTCAATCTCCAGGCGGAGATTCAGTTCCGCCGCGATCCGCGCCAGCGCCGCGGAGTACTCCTTCTGCCGGCCCTCGGCGTCGAAGGAGCTGCCCGGCCAGCTATAGTAGCCTTCCTCGCGCAGCTTCGAAGTGGGCGGATAGGTGAACACCGCTTTCACGTACCCTACGGGTTCGGAGGGGCCGCGCGCGGCGATGCGGGCGGGTCTCGCCGCGTGGGAAAAGGGGGAAACCAGTGTGCCGGCGCCGATGGCGCGTCCAAATTCTCGGCGATTCATAGAGACTCCTTTCATTCTTGCTACGGACGGCGCCCCCGCCTCAAAACACCACCCGCAGGCCGAGCTGGATGATACGCGGGAATTGTGCCACGCCGCTCACCGCTCCGAACGCCGTGCTGGTCGGGGTGGTGTTGGGGGCGCTGAACTGAGTGTGGTTCAGGGCGTTGATGAGCTCGGTCCGGAACTCCACGTAGCCCCGCTCCCGGAAATGAGTGTTCTTGATCACCGACAGGTCCCAGTTGTTCATGCCGTCGGCCCGAACACCGCTGAAGCGCGAGGGCATGGTGCGGATCGCCCAGGCCCGCTGCCGGGCTGAGGCCCGCTCGAAGCCGGCGTCGATGTTGAACCAACGCTGCGCAGTCCGCTGAGATTTGGGAATCGGGATATCCTTGAGGCTCCCGTAGAGGATCGCGTCCCCAAACCCGAGCGCGGCGCCCGACTGGCCCTGGTAAATGCCTGAGACCTGCCAGCCGCTGATCAGCCTGCCGGCCACGCCTCGCGTGGAACCCAGGAAGCGCCTGCCCCTGCCGAAGGGCAGCTCATAGATCCCGGTGACCACCAGCCGGTGGGTGCGGTCCTGGTCCGAAATCACGCGCTCAGGCCGCGGGTCGGTCTCGTTGAGGAAGCCGGTAGCCTCCATGAACTTCGACCAGGTCCAGGCCACCGAGACGGTGTACCCGGCCGAAAGGCGTTTCTCGAAGCGCGTCTGGAGCGAGTGGTACCAGGAGTAACCTTCATTCGTGGTGTAGCTGACGCCGGTGAACTGCGGGTAAGGCCGCAGAAATTGCGAGCGTCCGACGGTCGAGCCCGCCAGGCTCGTCCCCGGCAGGAGCGGATAGAACGGATTAGCCACCGCCGCGGTGATGTAGTTGATCCAGGTCTGATCGCGAGTCGGCAGCGTACTGTAATACTGGTACGGCACCGCGTTCAGTTGGCGGCCGGTCCGCAGCCTGGTTCCGCGGTTGCCGACGTAAGCCAGCTCGACCACGGTCCGGGCGGCAATCTCGCGCTGCACTCCGAACTGCCAGCGCTGCACGTAAGGCGTCAGCAGGTTGGGGCTGAAAAAGCTGATGCTCTGCCCTGCGTACGTCATGACCCCAAGGGAGGCGCCCGCGGGCTGGCTCCAACCGTCCGGGAACGGGTCGGCCGTACTGGCGATGAAAGTCAGACCATTGTCCAGCGTGGGGACCAGGGTGGTCCGCTGGCTGAAGCCGGTCTGATTCACGCTCTGGCGGTCCAGATCGTAGAAGAAGCCGTAACCGGCCCTGACCACCGTGCGGACGTTGATCTGGTAGGCCAGGCCCGCGCGGGGGGAAAGGTTGGTGGTGTTGGTGTTCCAGAGGGTCCTTGGCTCGCCGCCCACGCCCGCGAAGGTGAGACCGCCGCGCACGCGGAACTGGCCGGGGGCGATTTCCGGGATCGGGCTCCGGGCATAGTTGGCCTGCGCCACCGCCTGGATGGGCAGGGGGGTGACCGCGTCGAAGCCCCGCACCGTCCGGTTGAACCGCTCCGTCAGCGGGAGGGCGATCTCATAGCGCAGGCCCAGGTTGAAGGTCAGCTTGGAGGTGACCTTCCAGTCGTCCTGGACATAGAACGAGGGGACTTTGGCCTGCTGCGCAAAGGAGTCGTTGAAGTCGATGTAGCCGCTGGTCGGCAATCCCAGCAGGAAGCTGGCCAGTCCTTGTCCCATGGGCGCCGCCGGCGAGTTGTCCAGCGGTCCCCGGGTCCAGTTCGTGCTGAAGCTCAGACTTCCGGCCCCCCTCCCGAGACTCGCGTTGTTGTTGCGGTAGATGCGGTACTCGGCGCCGAAACGCAGCGTGTGGCTCCGGACCATGCGCGTGAAATTCCCCGCGAAAGCGTGGATTTCAGCGTGGTTAGCGGCCCGGTTGGACGAGCTGAGGCCGTAATAGCCCGCCGGGGCGACTTCCGGCAACTGGAGACGCCGCGGGTCTTCCCGTTTGATCTGGTCCACCAGTCTCTGCGAGAAACCGTACTCGGCCGGGTTCCAGCCCGAGGTCACCGCGTCAACCGGCTCGAAGTAGCGGGTGTAGCTGTAGCGCGTGTTCATCAGGAACTGCGGGCTGAAGACGTAGACATCGTCCAGCACGGCGCCCCGGTTCTGCCGCCAATTGTTGGTGCCGTTGGTGGGCGGCAAGCCCGTGCCGCGGAACTGGTGCGCGGTGCGCTGGAAACGCCGGTTGGCGTGCCCGCGGAAGAAAGCCCGGTGTTTCTCGCTGAAGTTGTGGTCGATGCGGAAGACGTGGCTGAAGAAGTTGTCCGTGTCGGAATTCGGCGTGGTGTAGTTGTTGGTGCCGTCAGCCGTGCCCGGCAGGTTGGGCCTCGGATAGAACGGCAGGAGCTTCGTGGCGGTGGGATCCATCCGGCTGGCGGGGACGATGTTGCCGGGCAAGGGCTGGCGGCTGGTACGCCCGCCCGGCGCGGTCTGGATGGTCTTGGGGTCGTAGATCTGGTAGATCGAGCCGATCTTCAGAAGATCGGAGAAGTCCCCCTGGTTCTGCCTGTCGGTCGGCACGGAGGTGGTCAGCGTCTCCCGCGGGAAGTAATCCGCGATACCTTCGTAGCCGTACATCCAGAAGGCCACGTTCTTGCCGTTGTACACCTTGGGAATGTAAACCGGCCCGGTGCCGGACGCGCTCCAGCGGTTCTGCCGGTTGATGTCGCGGGGCCGGCCCGCCATGTTCGAGAAGAAGCTGTTGGCGCCCAGGGCCGTGTTCTGCAAGAACTCGTGGAGCGCGCCGTGCAGTTCGTTGGTGCCGGATTTCAGGCTGACGTTGATCGCCGCGCCCGGCGCGTAACCGATGCTGGCATCGAAAGTAGCGGTCTGGATTTTGAACTCCTGGACCACCGCCGTGGGCGGCACGTATGCCACGTTGCCATTCATTGCCCCGGTGTTGGGCGCGCCGTCCAGGGTGTACTCGTTGGTGCCGGAGCGCGAGCCGCTGGTCGCCATGGAAGAAGCCGTACCCACGTCGAAGGGGCGCGACCAGGCGGGGTTGCCCGTGAAGAGGACACCCGGACTGAGATGCGACAGCATGATTGGGTTGCCGTCCTTGAGCGGCAGCTCAGAGATCCGCCGCTGATCGACCACCTGCCCGAGCGAGGCGCTGGCGGACTCCACCAGCGGCGCCTCGCCGACGACCATTACCGTCTCCGCGATGGAGCCCAGCTCCAGCGTCAGGTTCAGCGTGGTCTTCTCGCTGACCCGCACGGTGATGCCTTTCTGGACGAACTTCTTGAATCCGGTGGCTTCGACCGAGACCTCGTATTCACCGGGAAGCAGAAACGCCAGCGTGTAGTCGCCGGTTTCGCTGGTGGTCACGGTGCTTTGCACATTGGTGGCGGTCCTCACTGCTCGGACCGTGGCTCCGGCCACGAGCGCGCCGCTGGGGTCGCTGACACGCCCGAGGATGTCACCACGGGCGTCCTGGGCCCGCAATCCGGGAAGACTCGCAAGCGCCAGGATCGGGCACAGAAGAAGTACACGCATTGGAACCTCCTCAAGCCGGGATTTCCGTGTGGGCCAGGATTTCCTCACGGATTTCCATTTTGGACTCCGGCACAGATTGAGTATGCACCCGCACCCCCCCCTCGTGTCAACCTCCCGCAGCACGGTTTCGCCGCCTGAGTCTCCCGCAGGGCCCGCATGGGTCCATAGCGCTGCCTATCGGGGCCTTGAGCGCCGAAAAGTGCCTCTGCCCGAAGCCTGTCGTCACACACCTGTCCGCCCCCTGTCCCGATGTTCGCCGAGCTTGCCTCCGTTCAAGCTTCGGCTATCCGGCTGGCACCGACAGCGCCTCGATCCGCCGCACCATGCTCCCGAACAGCCGGCGCGTCAGATGGCTCTCGGCCAACATCAGCCAGTAGTAGCGGGCGTGCTTGACCAGCCTGCCACCCGTCTTCACCAGCCGCTGTTGCAAACTGGTCAGCGACCAGTTCTCGATCTTCTTCGGCAGCACCAGCCGCCGCCACAGGTTCCCCAAGTTGTAGGCGAGCAGGCTCAGCATCAGGCGAACCTCATTCGAGCGGAAGCGGGCCCAGAGGGCGCCCCAGGACAAGCGGGTCATCTTGACGGCCTGCTTGCCTTCCCTGATCCATTGCTCCGCCGTTCCGCGCTTGTTGTAGAAGCGCACCACCGCCCGGCTGTCCGTTTCCAGGCTGGTTACGATGAACCCGAGGCGCGGAAACAGCTCCCCGGCGTGGAACTCCACCTTGGCCACCACCCGCCGCGCCTTCTTCCAACTCTCCGCCTGGTAGAGGAAGCTCTTGTACCGGAACAGCGGCTTGTGAGAGGGCCGGCCCACGGGCCGCGTCAGCA
>Ga0194112_10006795_pt1 | contig 15027 bp, 17 predicted proteins | sample TA2MahC400mmetaG_FD_146191 | JGI IMG/M metagenome (GOLD analysis project Ga0194112, IMG submission 146191) | Freshwater microbial communities from Lake Tanganyika, Tanzania - TA2015016 Mahale Deep Cast 400m | ecosystem: Environmental > Aquatic > Freshwater > Lake | place: Tanzania: Lake...
TTCTATTCCTGATGACGCTTGCAATATATAATCTTTACACAGCATTGCCTGTGTAGGGTGGGCATCGCCCCTTATACCATTTTCCTTGACTAAGAGTGCATTTATAAAAACGCTCCGTCGTGGTGTCCTCGCCACGCTTCCGCCGGCGTGGACGCCTACGGAAGCGGTTATGCACTATCACATTAGAAAAATGGTATTATGCGTCAAGCTAAGCGACTTTATCATTTCCCCTCCCTTGACGGGAGGGGTTAGGGGAGGGTGAACAAAAGCGAGAGTGCCAATTTCACCCCCACCTAACCTCCCCCGTCAAGGGGGAGGAAGGAGGGGGCTGTGAATGTGGCCTTAACTCGACGCGCATGGGGTATCGCCCACAAAAACTAAATTTTGTTCAAATACTTAGGAGGAACCCAAAATGAAGTTTAAAAAACTTACCCAAACATTTACCCTATTACTTTTTTTAAGCCTCTTCCTTTTCACCCACTCCAGCGTTTACGCCACGACGGCCATCGCTGAGAGCGATATTAGCTTCTTCAACCTTCAGATAACCCCCCACGCAGGGACCGCTATATTTCTGTTCGACTGGGAGTGGCAATTGGAAGCCTACGCCGAGGCGAAAAATAGCCTTGGTGAATATGAAGATGACTGGGATTACAAAGTGGGTGAACCGGTGCAAGCCGATGCCGAAGTAACCTGGGCCAAAGGCCAAGGCACTGCATCTGCCCCCACTCCCCCTACTTATCCTGACATAAACGTGACAGGAGTTGCCAAAAGCAAAGTCGAGATCCCAAACTGTGTAATCGGAGCGGCGTCGTCCCTGGGGCGAGGAGCGCTCTACAACAGCTTTATGATTACCGGAGATACAGGCGCGGTAGATGTGGATTTTTCCGTGGACATTGCTGGATCTCTATATGTATTCACAGACGAGTGTGGTGTGTTCGCCGAAACCGAGGTTATCTTTGGACTTGAATTAGATGGAAACCCAATCCTTTTTCATAATGATCGACTCTATGTTGGTCCCAATTCTTCGGATAGCTTGTCGTTTTCCGAGCACTTGTTTGATACCCGTACTCTCGAGTTTGATGTTCCCTACTGTCTCTATTTAGAGGGCGATTCTGAATCGTCGGCAGCCAATACTCCGGAACCATCGTCGATTGCCCTGATGCTCATCGGTTTAGGAGGCCTGGCAGGCTTTGCCGGTAGGAGACGCCTAAGAAATGTAAAGAAAAAAATGAGTCAGAAAACAGGTTTCTTCTCCCTTATTTTTCTCTTTGCAGGCTTGACCCTTTTCCTTCTGCTTTCCCAAAGCGCCGTCGAGGCGAAATATATCGGAGGTGAACCTCCCTGCAAGTGTTGTGAAGCTCCATCTACTTGTCCTCGTGTCTCAGACGGTAGCGCCATCAGCATCACCGGCGGTAGCGCCACCAGCCTCACCGAGGGAAACCAGCAAGAGCAGTATAATGTCACCAGTATCAAGAACGCCAGCGGTTCTACCATAGATTTTTCTCTGACCTATAACTCCTACGACGCCGACAATTCTCATGCACAGGTGGATACGGTCATGGGCTATGGTTGGACCCATTCTTACAACATCTTTCTGTTCAACCAGCGCGGACATATATTCCGTATGGATGGAGAAGGTCGGGTCACCAAATACCAACTGGGAACGGGTGGGAAATTTACTCCCACCCCCGGCTACTTTGAAACCCTGGTCAAAAACCCCGACGGCACCTTTACCCTCACCCAGAAGGACAAAACCGTATTCACTTTCGCTTCGATTCCTAATACCCCGTTCATGGTTGGTGGCCCGGTCTATCGTCTGACCAGCATCGTGGACAGGAATAACAATGCTACTACTCTGAACTATACCACTGGCAATCTGACCACCGTCACCGATTTCTGCGGACGTAGCCTGACCCTGGGTTATAACGGTCAGAACAAATTGGTGTCTATCAAAGACTCACTGAACCATACCACCACCCTTGAATATGACTCCACCGGCAGGAAATTGCTCAAAATCACCGACCCCGAAGGCAATTCGATTCAGTACAGTTATAATTTCATGTACCAACTGACTCAAAAAGTGGATAGAGATGGCAGGATATTCTCCTACATCTATCAGAATCAAAAACCGGTCGCCATCAAGGACGGGGCGGGAAACACACTTTTCAGCCTCACCAATCCCACGAACTGGGTGACTGACAGCAATGCCCTGGCTCGCAACCTGATGTATGAATATATTCACTCCACCACCAGCAAGACCGATGGGCGAAGCAAGGTCTGGAAATACGAATACAATAAACACGGCTACCTCACTAAGGTCATCGCCCCCGACGGCTGCACTACCACTTACACATACGACCCGGTTACGCTGAACGTCGCTACCGAAACCGACGGCAACGGCAATACCACCAGTTACCAATACGACGCGATGGGCAATCGCATCAAGGTGACCGATGCATTGGGCAATGTCACCACCTACACCTACGAGCCGGTGTTCAACCAGATGACCAGCATGACCGACCCCAATGGCTATGTGACCACCTGGGAGTATGACGCCAACGGCAACCGCATCCGGGAAACTGACCCACTGCTCTACACCCGAGAGTGGATTTATGATGCCAACGGCAACGTCCTCACCGAAAAGGACAAGAACGGCAACGTCACCGCTTACGAATACGACGCTTGTGGTAACCGCATCAAGATTATTGACCCTCCCGTTGGTATACCTCCCATCGTCTGTGTCACCACCATGACCTACGACGCGGTCGGCAATATGCTCTCTCGAACCGACGGCAATGGACATACCACCACCTACGAATACGACGGCTTAGACCGCTTAATCAAAGAGACTGACCCCATGCTTGGTATCACTCAAACCATCTATGACGGCGAGGGCAACACCATCCAGGTCATTGATTGCAACGGCAACAGTACATTTTATGAATATGACCTGCGCCAGCGGTTAGTGAAAACTACTGATGCTCTGGGCTATGTAACCGCGCAGACCTACGACGGCAATGACAACCGCATCACGGAGACCGATAAGAACGGTCATATCACCAGATTCGACTACGACGTGCAGAACCGTCTCTGGCGAACTACCGACGCCATCAACTGTGTCACCACGATGACCTACGATTGTGTGGGCAACAAGCTGACTGAGACCGACGGCAACGTACATACTACCTACTACGAATATGACGCCCTCAATCGGCTTGTCAAACAAACGGACGCGGTAGGTTGCGTCACCGAATACGAATACGATGCAATCGGCGCGCCCGGCTGTTGCGGCGGCACCCTTGGTCAAAGCCTGATTATCAAACAGATTGACGGCAACGGCTGAGCAACCTGATAAAGATAACTGACGCTAACCTCCATGCCACTGAATACGAGTACGACGCCGTCAACCGGTTGGTCAAAGAGACCTACGCCGACAGCGGCACGCGCGCTTTCACCTACGACTGCGTGGGCAACATGCTCACACGGACTGACCAGAAGGGGCAGACGACTAACTACATCTACAGCGACCTCTACTTCCTCATCCAGCGCAGCTATCCTGTGAGCCACGCTGACAACTTCACCTACGACCTCTCCGGACGCATGCTCACCGCCGAACGCGGCGGCTGGCTGGTCACATTCGAGTACGACTGCGCCAACCGCGTCATACGTACCACCCAGAACGGCCAGGTCATTGAGTACTTCTACGATATCTCGAAAGGTCAGCGTACTATCACTTATCCCGGCGGCCGGATTATCACCGAGTTTGCAGACTTACGGGGTCGTCTTTCCAACGTTAATCGGGGTCATGGGCCAATTTTCCCCATCACTCCACTCGCTTTGTACACCTACGACCTCGGAAATCGGGTCATGACTCGGGCTTACGAAAATATGGTGTTCGCCAACTATCAGTATAATAAAAATAACTGGGTCACCAATCTGGAGCATACTGGTGCGACGTTAATTGCCGGCTTCCGCCACAACTGTTATGACAAAGAAGGCAACAAACTCACCGAAGAAAAACTTCACGACCCGTCCCACTCCGAAGCATATCAATACGACGACATCTACCGGCTCATCGACTATCGGGTAGGAACACTGGCAGGCTGCAACGTCCTTATACCGTCCACCAACACCGTGTGGAATCTTGATTGCCTTGGCAACTGGAACAGCAAAACCACCGATGGAGTAACCGAAACTCGCACTCACAACACGGTGAACGAAATCACTTTCATCGACTCCGCGCCCATCTACCATGACGACAACGGCAACCTGCAAGAAGATGAATGCTACATTTATGACTACGACGAAGAAAACCGCCTCACCAGCGTTACCCGCAAATCTGACAGCCAAATGGTTGGTGAATACCAATACGACGCTCTCAGCCGCCGCGTAGTGAAAATTGCCGATCCAGATCCAGCCGTAACACCAACGGAAACCCACTACTTCTACGACGACGCACGCATCATCGAAGAACAGAATATCGCCGGTGTTACTCAGGCGACCTATGTCTACGGCAACTACATTGACGAAGTGCTGACGATGGACCGGGGTGGACAAACTTACTACTACCACCAGAACACCCTGTGGTCGGTCGCTGCTGTAACCGACAGCGTTGCAAACGTTGTGGAGCGTTATGCCTACAACGCCTACGGCTGCGTGACAATCACCGACGGTTCAGGCAATCCCGTGCCACCCAACCCCTGGGGTACGCCCCACAGCGCCATCAGTAATCCGTATATGTTCACGGGGCGGCAATTAGATGAGGAAACGGGGCTTTACTACTACCGGGCGCGGTATTACGACTGCGTGAAGGGGAGGTTCTTGCAGAGAGATCCGTTGAGATATGTGGAGTTGGGATATGTGGATAGGGTGAATCTGTATAAGTATGTGAGAGGAAATCCAACCAATTGGGTGGATCCTCTTGGGCTCAATAACAAGCCACCCCAAGGTAGAGATCCCACCAATGCAGAAAGGGAAGATGCAGAACGCAAGTATCCAAATTTAAAATGGGGCGAGTGGAGTATAACCGGAGAGAGAACTAGGGAATATAACTGCATAGCATGGAGCTGCGGAATCCTGGATAGATGGGTGTGGGATGAAGTAGACCAACAGACCGAAGGAGGAAATGGCAACAGAACAGTCGAGGTTGAAGACTTTGATGGTTTTTACAAGAAGAAGGGATACCAAGAAAGTAAAAACTGCGACCCGGAGTGCAAGAAAAGGAAAATTGCTCTGTTTGTGAAAAATGGCAATCCGACCCATGCAGCACGTGAGACAGCAGATAGCGGTTGGTGGGAAAGCAAAAGAGGAAGTAACGTTCGTATCATGCATCGTTTGAGTCAACTTGAGGGCAGGGTCTACGGTAATGTGAAGAAATGCTATGAAATAAAAGATGAAAACGCGAATTTGGCTCTGTGCCCATGTCCTCCTGAGAAGAAGCAGGGCAGTGGCAGCAGCGAGGAGAAGAAATGAATTGTTGGATGTTTGTTACAATAACACTCTGTTACTCCGAACAATTTAAGAAGGAAGTGAAGTAACATGTTTACCACAACGAATATAGCTATAATCATATTGATAGCTATATTCGTCTTGATGTTGACTTGGCACATGGGATGTGCATTTTATAAGAAGCAAGTTGGCAATACACGTTCTATAGAAGACCCAAGTCAACAAGATGAACTCGCGAAAAAATATAGAGAAGCATATGACTCGTGGAAACGGTTCGTCCAGAGCCCAGAGATTCAGGAAAGCTCCAGAACTGAAGACTACACGGATAACCAGGCCTATGAGAATATTGTTGCCCTGGGAAAGAGAGCCTTGCCTTTTTTGATTGCAGATATTGAAAAAGGAGAATTCTTTTTAAACAATGCTGTGAAACGCATCACAAATATTGATGTGATTAAATTATATCCGGACGAAAAAGTAACTGGGGAGCAGGATATTTCAAAGTTATGGGTAAGATGGTGGCGTGAAAAGGGAAAATCGATTTATTCAACCCGCCCTAAGTAGCTGGTAGGGTGGGCACCGCCCACAAAACCTTTCGACATGCCATAACCCCACCACCAAAACCCGAACACGAACGGTGGATTAGCGGGCAATGCCCGCCCTACGGAATCGATCTGCCTGTGTGTTCTGGGGTTTACCTTCATTTTCCTCTTGTGCACTGGCTGCGGATTTGCTATACTTTTGATAGTCATTTTTTAGAGCTTCTGTAATGGTCAGAAACATATTGCACTATCTCACCCAATTATTTACCTCTACTTCTAAGCCACGGAAGGACACGGAAGTAGGCATTTTTCTGTGTTTTTCCGTGTGGTTATAGGGAGGATTTAAAATAGAAAAATGAAACTGGTATACGAAATTGTGGGCGGAGAAACTTATGAATATTATCCACTAGGAAAACATGTAGTTGCGGCGCCAAAGGTGTGTGGCGGCAGGCCGACATTCAAGCACACTCGTTTAGAAGTAAAAACTGTTCTGGATTTGATGGCATCCGGTTGGACAATGGAGAAGATTTTATCTGAGTATAACCAAAGCCGCTTGAAACCGGAAGCGATTAGAGAAGCGTTGCGCTTAGCTGGTGATGCCTTGTTGAAGGTGGGAAGCGCAGAAAAATTAATAGCATGATTGTTTTTGATGACCAAACTTTTCTTTGAAAAGAAAAGTGTGAGCAAAAGAAACACTGAGGAATTTTTTGATGAAAATAACCATCAAAAGAGTGTAATGAATGCGGTTGCGGCATGGTATCGTGGGAGAGTTGTATCAATTACTGCCTTGCGCCCAGGTTCAGTAATCAAGGATAGTGCTATACCCACGTTACTGCGAACAGTGAAGCAAGCGACTTTTATTACTACCAATGTATCAGATTTTTGGCAGCGTATTGAAGCAGACAGTCATTATTGCATCATCTGTTTAGAATTACCCAACGAACGCTTGAATGAAATTCCTGCATTGTTGCGTCGTCTATTTCGCCTGTCTGAATTTAAGACGAAGGCTGGCCGAATGGGTAAGGTTATCCGCGTTAGTAGGGCGGGGATCTGGTATTACCAGGTTAGGGATAATATAGTGTATCATCTCAGTAGCTGGTAGGGTGGGCATCGCCCACAAAACCTTTTGACCTGCCACAACCCCACCACCAAAACCCGAACACAAAATGGTGAATTGGCGGGCAATGCACGCCCTACGGAATTGAGCTATTGTTTGTCATCGTGTGGGCAGCTCGCGAACCGCCCTTATGATGACGTAAACTGCATCTACGATGAACGCCGGCGGATTTAAGATTTCCGCTTGCCGTCGTTTTTCAGGATGGTTTCTACCTCTTCAAGAGAAAGACGTTTGAGTAACAACGCCCGCAACAAAGTATATTCTTGTTCAGCAGTGATTGCTTGTGCAATTTTTTCTGCTCCTAAATCATTGACGATAACCCGGATATTCTCCTCCAGTGTTGGGAAATCCTTACTCATTGAAAACACCTCCATAACATCCTCTGGATATAACTGATATGCCAAACGCAGATATTCTCTTGCTCCTTTGCGCACCAATTCTCTCAAAAACGCTTTCCGTTTTTTGCCCTTGGAAAAGAGCAGCAGAGAATAATTCCGCTCCTCTATCGGCAATTCTGCGACAACCAAAACGTAAAATGGCAGCTTATCATCACTTTTGTATAAAGCTTCAGCAACGGGAGAAAATCGCACCAGTTTTTCTAATTTGCTTAGCACTTTGACCGGCTTCCCCGACGTCACGGCGCATACCGTCAACGATGAAAAATCATCAATCCCAACTTCAGCCATATACAAATATGCCCTGGCAATGATACGTTTGTATTCGTCTGCTGTTAAAGGATCAGAAGGGGATTTGAATTCTAATAGATTGTGTCGTGCAAAAAAGATAAAGGGAGATACTAAGGCCAATCTTTCCGCTTCCTTTGGTGAGCAGACTAAAGCAATATCAATAGTTCTTGGCAGCCTTCCTACTTCCACTTCAGTTTTTATAGTTACCTTTTCTTTTTGAAAAAGTCGTTGCAGCACTTGCTTATAAAGCGCGTCCCAAGGTATTCGCTTCGCTAACTTTAGACTTCGTCTTACGATAGGCATAAAAATAACCTCCGGTGATTGTTTGTATAATTATACCACCATCTACATGAATTGTCAATTATAGATTTTGACCATTAGTTGGTAGGGTGGGCATCGCCCACAAACCCTTTTGACCTGCCACAACTTCATTACCAAAACCCGAACACGAACGGTGGATTGGCGGGCAATGCACGAACTACGGAATTGATCTGCCCGTGTGTTTTGGGGTTTACCTTCATTTTCCTCTTGCGCGCCGCCTATAAAGCTGCTATACTTTTATTCCTCAAACTGATGTAATGCATGATTACAAATGTGTTTCAGGGGCTTTTTTAATGCTTGCCAAAATATCCCAAATCTGAGATAATATAACTATGCGAGAAGAACGAATGAAATCCCTTGTCTGGGTTGGAGACTCAAGGAAACGGCTGAAGGAATTTCCCTCCAAACTTTTTCTTTTCCTAAAAGAAAAAGTTTGATCAAAAAGAAAATAAGAGGAAGATGTAAAGATGGTAGCAAAAAAGATTTTTCTGGCAGGGGCTTAGAGAGTGTATAAAAAACCCCCGGATCTGTCATCCTGAGCGTAGCGAAGCATCTCTGAAATGAATAGGATATTCTTGCGGAAAAGTCAGATAATATGGTATAATCCATAATACGGAAATATGGAATTAAAAGGAGTTTTTCAATGAACACTGTTACTGTCCGCCAACGCGGCGAAATTACACTTCCAAAGGAAGTCCGCGAGGCCTGCCATGTGGCGCCGGGGGCCATATTCTCTGTTGTTCCTATTGGCGATGTTATTTTGCTTATCCCCGGTCATTCGCGTGTGGGTGAAGCGGCGGCACAATTAGAACACCTGCGCGAATCCGCAGGATTAACGGTCGAACAGATGATGGAAGGGTTAGATGAAGAACGTGAACGATACTACCAGGAACGTTACGGAAATTAAGCCGGCTCCTGTGCCGGTTTACATAGATGCTGACGTGTTAGTTTGCGGTTCCGTTTCGACTACGAATGCGCCACATGTGATTCTTCGCCTCGTTGAGGCTCGTCTCATCGAAGGGGTCGTTTGTGTACAAGCGTGCAAGGAAGCAGAGAAGAATATCGTTGACAACTTTCCTGAAAAAGCGACTGTAGCGCGTCGGCTGTTTCGACAAATTATCGACTGCTTCACAGTAGTCCCCACGCCCTCACCGGAGGAAGTGGCACGCTATGTTGGGCAAGTGGTTTACGAAGTAAACCACTGAGCGAAGCGAACACAGCCCAAAGACCTCCCTCATCTTACTACAGCAATCCAGCAACATTGTCAATATTTTATTACCTACAACGTCCGGCATTACTACCCATCGGGCAATATACCATTGGTAATTCGTCCTGACAAATTTATTGAGATGGTACGCGATACCCTGGTTGGATTGTACCGAATCAGGATTCCCTGACTTGACTTTGGTAGATGCGAGTGTTTTTGAATATCTTGGAAATCGTAACTTGACTTTGTTAGATTTCCTCGTAGCCCAAAATTCTATCTTGGTTTTTGTCAACAACGCCAGGTTAGAAACTTAGGTTACAACGGCATCTATTTCGAATATAACAAAGTCAAGTTAATAATGAATCGTCATTGCGAGGAGTCTCGAGTCCTGAACGTAGTGAAGGAACAGAGGGAACAGACGAAGCAATCTCATTTACGACTTGTCAAAACAAAAGTAACAGTGTAGTGCAGTAGTCACTGCTAACCTAAGAGAGGATTTGGCTATTTCTCGGCTAAACGCCTCACAAGAGGCGTCAATATCTTGATGTCTTCGACCTTACATTTACGAATCTCTGCTAAAAATGTTTCACTCACTACTGCCTCATCTTCAGCATCGGGAAACTCGAAAAACTCTTTTGGCGAGATATTCAACGCTTTGGCAAGTTTATCAATCGTTTCGATAGACGGCGTTCGCTCCCCGCGCTCAATGCACCCCATGAAATTGATGCTGATGTCGGCAGCTTCAGCTAATGCCGCTTGCGTCAATCCCACCGCCTTGCGCAGAATTCTGATCTTGTTTCCCAATTTGTAAGCAAGGTTTCGCTTTCGCACTTCTGAGTGTATCCTCCCTAATATTTATATAAATTCTACCACTCAGAAAGCAATAAAACGATCGATGCAAAGTAAGTATTTTTCAAAAAAAATCTTGACTTATAGTGTAGATTATAGTATAATACTCTTGTTCTAAAGCAAAAGTATATTGTTTAAATGAAAGGAGATATGACGATGGAAATTACTATTAAAAAGCTTTCACCGGCGATTTTCGTGATAATCCTTATCTGCTTCTTCCTCCCGTTTGTTAGTGCTTCATGTGGAGGACAGAAGCTGGCTACTCTTTCGGGAGTACAATTGGTTACGGGAACAACCGTAGAAGGGGCGAGGCCATCAGAAGATATATTCAGAGCAGAAAAAGCAACACAAAAGGTAGATACTGAACCCTTAGCGATTGCCGCCTTAATTACTACCCTCGTCGGGCTAGGGTATTTATCAATGGACATCGATGGGTTCTGCGGTTGCTGCAATCCGGTGAATTTCGCTATGCTCCCGGATGGCAGATTCGTGACCTGTGAGAAGGGCCTGCCGAGGGTCAAAATCTACGATGCTGACGGCACTTTTTCAGGCGTCGTCGCCGGGCCGGAAGCCTTTCGCGAAAATGAAAGCGCTTGTAGTCTTGAGGGGCTCTCTAATTGCCAGAAAGGAGGACTCGATGTGGCCGTCGATTCCCAGGGGCGCGTTTTGGTTATGGACCCAATCGAAAGAAGCGTCCGGATTTTTACGAGAATTTGAAATGCTACTGAATTGAGCGAAGGAGAAAACGATGCAAGAAATAACACTAGCAAACAAGTATTTTAAGGCAAGGTATTTATTATTCAAATGGCGCTACAACTTAGCTTTCGCGAACAAAATTGCTATAGCCTTTGGAATGGCCGGTGTTACTGGACTTGTAGCCCAATTAAAGCTATCTCTCCCCTGGACTCCGGTACCAATCACAGGTCAGACTTTCGCAGTGCTATTAGCTGGAGTCCTCCTTGGCAGATGGTGGGGAGGGATAAGTCAAGCAATATATATAGTAATTGGCGTGGCTGGCGTTCCTTGGTTCGCCGGCTGGAGTGGGGGATATAGCGCTCTTCTTGGCCCCAGCGGAGGATATTTATTGGGATTTATCTTAGCTGCCTTGTTTCTTGGTCATTTTACTGACAAATATATTAGGGCAAGGAATTTTCTTCCTATGCTTGGGTTAATGCTCTTTGCTAATTTTGTCCTAATACATGTCCCAGGATTATTGCAGCTATATTTATGGTTTTACCTGGTCAAAGGAGCAGTGCCTACCCTATGGAATTTACTGTGGATGGGAAGTATTACATTTGTTATTGGGGACATAACTAAAATTGTGGCAGCCGCAGCATTGGCTAAAGGCATCACCCCAAAGCAGGCTTTTAATGATGAAGTAGATGCTGAGAGTACAAAGAGACGATGAAAACCTTAAATGCATTTAGAATCCGAGCTCACCACCTCTTATGTATGCAGGGCTTTCAGGGGTATGGATACAGCCAGAATTTTGTGGCTAACATGGCTCAAGTTATCGAAGATATAAATCCATGTTCCGATTTGGAAGTGGAGATAATTGTTGAATGTGATATTATCTGTTCTTATTGTCCTCATAACGAAGGAGGTGTGTGTCAAAAGCAACAGGATTCAGCTCAGAAGGTTAGAGATATAGATATGCGCGTTTTGAGAAAATTAAGCTTAAAAGAAGGAGCGAAAGGTAGAGCTAAAGATATTTTTATCCTTGTTAATACAAAGCTGAGAAATATTTCGGACATTCAGGATGTATGTGGAGATTGTGGTTGGAAGGAAAAATGTCTTTGGTTTACTTCGCGAGACAAATATTAGAAAATATGGGGCATGTTTCAGAAAATAGTTTACATTTAAACGTGAAACTCATCACTTATAACACCAAAGGAGGGACCAAATGAAAAAAATTTTAATTTCCATTATAGTGATGTTTTATATTTTAAGGGGGTGTGCTGACGAGGTTGTTACTCCCCAGGCTGATGCTCTTGAAGTGCCAAGGATTACCGCGGAGGAACTGAAGGGCAAATTGGACAGGGGGGTTGATGTCATTATAGTTGATACTCGAGGAAAAAACATCTTTGAACAGGAACACATCAAAGGCGCTATTTCTATACCGTTAGATGAAGTGGAAGAGCGGCACAAGGAACTTCCGAAGGACAAAGAAATTGTCTTCTACTGAACCTGACCGCAGGAAGCGACAAGCGCCCGTGCGGCGCAAATAGTGATGGAGAAAGGATTTAAAAATGTCTTCGCTCTCAAGGGTGGATTTCAGGCATGGCATGATGCAGGATATCCCATTGAAGTTGGAAGTATTGATGACCCTGTGCAAATTCATTTCAACGATGCCTCCTTCTCCCCAGATTACACGCTTTCAATCAATGTTACGCTCAATGCAAATAAAAAACCTGTATCCATTATCTCGCTTGAGATTGGATTTGAAGCAAATCTGCTGACCAATCCGCAAGCGCTTATCAACCCGACAATCGAACCCAAAACACCTACGGATAGGATGTTGTCAATCAATATTCCTGCCGCAGAAACTTTAAAACTTGATTTCTTGCCCGCTTCTCAAACGCAAGCGAGTCTTAACGCTGTTATCCCAGATGGGGTTATCGCCACTGTAACTTTTGATGTCACGCCGAAGGCAAAATCAGGAACTAAGGTCAAGTTGACCAATACTCTTGATGCGATAGATAGCCAAAAACGGTTCTTTAGGACCGCAGGGCAGAATGCTACAATTACTATTGAACCAATCACTGCTGTTAAACCGATTTTGAAGATAGCAGCGACCTGGGGTAGTATTAAGCGAAATAAGTGGTGAGAATATCATATAAAACCAATGAAAATGAGACCAATTGAATAACAATAAAAATTAAAGTCTCCCCCAAGTTGTTTTTTCCTCAGTGTTTCTTTTGGGAGACTTTGATTTCAATCTATGTTGACTATATTGATAAAGATAGTTTACTTTAAAGATGAGATACCACTGTGTTTACGAAGTAAACCAGTCCTCAGATTAAATGAACGCACGCGGATAAGGCATTATTTACTATCCGCGTGCGCCAATTAAATCAGTGATATCCTTATGTTTGAGGAATCGCTATGGTGAACACCCAAAATGATAAGAAGGGATGAAAATGAACATTAGAGATATAGTTGAAAGATGGTCTGCACTAAACGCTGAAGATTTATTAAGAGATATTTTTCAACAATTTGGAATAAAAGCAGCAATAGGAACATCATTCCAAAAAACAGGTTTAGTGACTATTGATATTGCTTCAAAAGTTTCCGATAATTTCAGAATGTTTACGATTGATACTGAAAGACTTTTTCCTGAAACATATCAGTACATCGCACAAATAGAGGAACTTTACTCAGATAAATTACATAATAATAAAATAGAAATCTATAAACCAGATCCGTTTATTGTTGAAGAGATGGTAAAACAACATGGGGAATATCTTTTTTTTGATGACCCTATTAAAAGGGAGCAGTGCTGCAAAAACAGAAAAGTTTTACCAAACAATGAAGCGTTAAAAACTATGGATGTATGGATTACCGGCTTGCGAGCAGACCAATCAGAATATAGAGGTAAACTAAAGAATGTTCAAGTGATTTCTGCTGACGGAAAGCAAATCATAAAAGTAGCGCCGCTTTTTTACTGGGCCGAAGCAGATGTAGAGGCATATATTGAGGCGAGAAACCTTCCAATACACCCGCTATATGCAAAAGGATATACAACAATATCGTGTATTATATGCACTACCCCTGTTCTACCTGATGAAGATGAAAGAGCAGGCAGATGGAGATGGGAAAAACAGTTAAAGGGCCTGAAGGAATGTGGACTTCATTATAAAAATGGCGCAGGGATATAAAGAAAACGTAATACGTAATACGTAATGCGTAAAACGTAATACGTAATAAAAGTGGAGGGAAATGGTGTTCATTTTAAATAGGGAATGTCTGGAAGAAATGATACAACACGCTAAAGATGAACTGCCAAATGAAGGTTGCGGGATTTTAGCAGGGAAGGATGGAAAGGTACTCAAAGTTTACAAAATGACAAACACCGATAAAAGCCCCTCAACTTTCTTCATGGAACCCCAAGAGCAGTTCGAGGCAATGAAGGATATGAGACGTCTGGGGATGGAGATGATGGGGATTTATCACTCCCATGTAGCCAGTCCAGCCTATCCTTCGCCAAGGGATGTAAAACTTGCGTTTTATCCTGACGTATGCTATGTTATAATATCCTTGAATGATAAGGAAAACCCCCAAGTAAGAACCTTTAGGATTCAAGAGGAAAATATATCAGAGGAAGAAATCAAATTCGTATGCCTGCGACTTTTTATTTTTCATTTTAATTTCCGACACTTTCTTGCGTAAGTCGTTTCATTTAGGGTAAAATAAAAGTATTGAAAAAAAGATTATCTGAAAGTGATAAAATAAATCCAGTTTTCATCGGGATTTTTTGTCGCCTCTGCTCATCAGAAAGGATTTAGCTAATGAAACGACTTACTAAACGTGAAAATGGAGAACTGAAACTAAGAATCTCTGGTCGTCATCGTGAACCATTGGAAAAAGCTGCGCGGACACACAAGAAACCTCAGATTCGAGAACGAGCTGCTGCCGTCCTAAAGGTTTTGTCAGGTCAATCCGTTCGTCAGGTTGCCTCCAGTGGGTTACTCACTCGCCGACACAGCAGTACTGTCTATGATTGGATTGAGCAGTATTTTGCGCACGGTCTTTCCGCTTGGGAGAAAAAGCGTCAGCGCAAGCGGAAGCTGTCAGTCGAGCAACAACGAGACCTAATCGAGATTGTCACCCAGAAATGTCCCAAGGATTTTGGTGGTTACC
>Ga0194112_10006801_pt1 | contig 15018 bp, 4 predicted proteins | sample TA2MahC400mmetaG_FD_146191 | JGI IMG/M metagenome (GOLD analysis project Ga0194112, IMG submission 146191) | Freshwater microbial communities from Lake Tanganyika, Tanzania - TA2015016 Mahale Deep Cast 400m | ecosystem: Environmental > Aquatic > Freshwater > Lake | place: Tanzania: Lake...
TGGATCGACTCCCGGCAGCCGACTTCCGTCTATACCGAGTCACTACTCCACCGCGATTCGAGTAGCACGACGCTCTCATCTCAGGCCACGCGCTTCTGTTAGGGCGCATCTCGAAGTTGTTGGTGGGGACCCCGAGGTTACACCGCAGAGACGGGAAGGGCGCAGAGACGAATTCCAATTCCGCTCTAAAATTCCTCTGCGCATTTCCCGCCTCTGCGGTGTAATCCTCCCTCCTCGCGCCTCGCCTCCGGCCCCTGGCGCGAAAACAGGGCCTATCGGAATTTTCAGACAGGCTCTTAGTCCCGGGCAAGCGGAGCAGCGCAGAGTCTTCAGAGTGTCATGACGAGTTTTTCAGCGAAAAAAGGATGCCTTGTGGCGAAAACCGCTAGGCGTATTTCTCAATTTCGACATGATAGCCTAAATCAGAACCCAGTATTCACGAATGAACGCCATCCTTCTTTATCGGATTGGTAATCAGCCTGTGAATGGCAGCGCGCTTCAACGGTCTCAGCGCTTCCCCGCCGGCCCCCCAACCTTATGATCCGTTCTGATCCGCAACCCCAACTCCCTATGAAGCTCAATCCCAAACGACAGGCCTGCGCTCTGATAGTCGCAGGCATTCAGGTTCTCCTCGCCGCTTTCGTTCAAGCAGCGTCACCTCCAACGGCTGACCTTGTGGCTTGGTTCAAAGCAGACAGTGGGGTGGCGACATCGGACGGTGTCAAAGTAACCGCATGGGCGGATCAAGCTGGGGGAACCCATAACGCCACCACCGGCGTAGGCAGTCCGCAGTTGAGCACTCACTCGTTTGCCAATGGAAGCCATCCCGTGATCCGCTTCGACGGAGCCTCAGGGTTGTTCCTTGCGAATCCCAAGGACTTCGACCTGTCGACCGTCAGCATCTACATCGTCGGCGGTGTCGACAGTTCAGTCGCTTCTCAGATATTTGTCGCCCATTGGGAGGGTTGGGCATTCGGGATCAGCGACGGAGTTCCTGGCCGGATCAAGTGGGTAAGCAACGGGCCGTTCGACAGCTTCGAGCCGAATCCCGGCGGCAACCTGGCCAACAACGTACCTTATCGGCTCACCGGAACCTACGCCGCAGGCGGCGAGAAGAAATTCTACCGGGACGGCTCTCTTGTGGGCTCCAAGCCCTTTGGAGGCGTCAGCTTCCGTGCCGATAATGTTGCCATCGGAATGCTGTTCAAGGCCGGCGCGCAGTTCCTCAGAGGTTTCATTGGTGAGATCCTGATCTACCGCACCGTTTCTGACAAACAACGTGCGGCCGTGGATGCCTACCTGGTTGAAAAATATGTAGCGCCGCGCCCTCCACTGGCCAACCTGAAGATGTGGCTGCGCGCAGACCAGGGCGTGGTGACGACTGATGGCGTCACTGTGCAGACATGGGAAGATCAAGGAGGCAATGTGCTGAATAATGGGAACGCGCAAGGAAGCCCGGTCTTAACCTCCACAGTATTCCCGAACGGCACGCGTCCGACCATCTCGCTGGACGGCGCCTCAAGCTTTGAGTGTGAGAACGTGAACGATCTGGATATTCCGGAAATCAGCATTTACGTCGTAGCCGCAGTCGATTCCACCGCTGCAGGCGGTTCCTTCCTGTCGAACCTTCGCGAGCCCTTTGGGTTCTCCCTGGAGGTGGGCGACGGGGGAACACTCAACTTCTATACGGGTCTCCCCGTCGTCGCCGGCACCGACAACCTTTCCGGCGGCGTGCTCGATAACAACGTACCTGCCCTTATCACCGGCACTTTCCAAAAGGATGCTGTCGGCGACATCAAGACGATCTACGTGGACGGCGCACAACGAGCCAGAATCGTAGGCGCGGGACTGAACAACGCTACCGGAAACAAGCTAAGGGTGGGTGCTCGAGGAGGAAAATCTCTGACCGGCCAAATCGCCGAGATCCTCGCTTACTCCAGCGTTTCCCCGCAGCAGCAGCAGGAGGTTGAGCTCTACCTGCGCACGAAATATTTCGGCAGCGACACGGGACCCGTCGTCATCCGAGCGCACCCGGTCGCGCGGGAAGTGGCGGAACTGAAGTCCGTAACCTTTTCAGTCGTGGCTGAAGGAGCACCGCCTCTGACCTATCAGTGGCGACGGAACGGGGTGGACATCCCCGGCGCCATACAAGCCGTTTACACCATTCCTGAGGTTCGGCGGGCTCAGGCAGGAGCTTATAGCGTTGTCGTGGCCAATGGCATCGGCCCTGCCAAGACCAGCGATAGCGCCGCCTTGACGGTGATTCCTGATGACACGAAGCCCACACTGCTGTCGGTGGATCGCGACTTTACGATCACCACCAGAGTGAATGTGAGTTTTTCAGAGCGAGTGAGTGCCGCTACGGCGATCGTGAAAGGAAACTATTCGATTCAACCAGGAGTGACCGTTGATTCAGCCCAATTGGGTGCGGACGGAAAAACGGTGGTTCTGACGACTTCACCCATCACCCCCGGGACTTACACCCTGACGGTTAACAATATTCAGGATATCGTTGGAAATCCGATTCTCGCCAACTCCCAGGGCACTCTTGAAGTGGAGAACAGCCTGGTGCCAACCAAGAACCTCAAGCTCTGGTTGCGGGCCGACGCAGGGGTGGTCGCCAACGACGGAGTCAACGTGGAGCGATGGGAAGATCAGGCGCCCGGCATCAAAAACAATGGCGTGCCTTTCGTACCCGCGGGCCCGCCGCAATTGGGGACGATGGAGTTTCCGACCGGGCCGCGTCCGGTCATCCTCTTCGGTGCCAATGCCGGTTCGGGATTCCGGAATGAGAATGCAGCAGATCTGAGAGATACTGAAATGACCATCTATCTGATCGGGAGCATCTCGGAAATGGTCACGTCGCGGATCTTCATCGCAAACTATGTGGATGTGGCCGGCTGGGGTTTGGGCATCAGCGACGGCACCGGTGGTCGGATCAAGTGGTTTACCGCTCCTCCCAACAGCATGGAACCCGCAGGCGCCGCACCAGCAGGCGCGGATCTGGAGTTGAATGTGCCGTACATGATCACCGCGGATTATTCCAGGCTCAATGGCGGAACGAAGCATATGTATCTTGCTTCGAAATCCTTCCCTTCCACTGAACTGTTGGACCCCAATGTGGCTGCCACCGATGTGACGCTCGGGTATGCGGGGAACACAGTGTTGACTGTCGGAGTACTGAGCAATACGGGTCAAAGGCTGCGCGGGACCATCGCTGAGGTGCTGGTCTATGCTTCTGTCGATGCCAACCAGCGCAAAGCGGTCCAGAATTATCTCAGCCGGAAATACTTCGCCGGCGGCTCGGGACCACCCGTTATCACCTTCCAACCTCAGAGCAAGACTGTGTCGGAGTTCTCATCCGTCACCTTCGAGGTCAGTGTCGATGGCGCATCTCCGTTCCTGTTCAAATGGTTCAAGAATGGCGTGGAGATTCCCGGAGCAGTAGGCTCCAGCTACACTCTGTCCAGCGCCACGCGTCAGGACGCGGGTAGCTACACTGTTCTGATCGAGAACCCCGCTGGCTCCAAGCTGAGCGATGCCGCCGTTCTTACGCTCAGAGATCTCGACACCACTCCACCCACGTTGGTGTCGGCGAAGCAGAACTCAAGTGATACTTCGGCGATCCTTGTGAGCTTCTCAGAAAGGCTCAACCCAGCCTCCGCCGCTAGCAGCGCAAACTACGCAATCAACGGCGTCACTGTCACCTCAGCCGCGATCGGCGCCAGTCCAGACTCAGTGGTGCTCACCACCTCGCGCAGTCTGGTCGCCGGACAAGCCTATACCTTGAGAGTCAGCGGGGTTGCGGATCGTGTCGGTAACCTCATCGTGGCGAATTCTTCAATCGCGATCAAAGTATTCACTCCGTTCACCGGCACTCCGCCTCCAAGCGCCGACCTGCTTGCGTGGTTCTCCGCGGACGTCGGCATCACTACCTCGGACTTCAGCAAGGTGACCTCGTGGGCCGACCGAGCCGGGGGCACCCACAACGCAACGACTTCTCAGGGAACTCCTGTTTTGACAGACCGGTCTTTCCCGAGCGGCGATCGTCCCGTGATCGCTTTTGACGGCGCTTCCGGACTCTTCTTGGAGAATCCCCAGGACTTCGACCTTGCGACCCTCAGCATCTACGTGGTCGGCGGTGTCGATAGCTCAGTCGCTTCTCAGATATTTACCGCCCACTGGCCCGGTTGGGCCTTCGGGATCAGCGATGGAGTGGGTGGTCGGATCAAGTGGGTCAGCAACGGGCCGTTCGAGAGCTTCGAGCCGTCCAACCTGGCCAACCTCGAGCCTCACTTGCTCACCGGGACCTACGTCGAGGGCGGCGATAAGAAGTTCTACGTCAACGGCTCGCTCGGGGGTTCGAAACCCTTTGGTGGCGTCACCTTCTCAGCCCAAGACGTTACCATCGGAATGCTCTCCAAGGGCGGTGGTCAGTTTCTAAGGGGATACATCGCCGAAATCCTGATCTACAACTCCGTTTCCGACGGGCAGCGGGCCAAGGTGGAAGGCTATCTGCGGGCAAAGTATGTTCCAGATCGGACCCCGCCTGCCGTGGTCAGAGCGCGCAGCTCCAGTAATGGTACGCAGGTGCAAGTCAGTTTCTCCGAACCTCTTCTTGCCGATGGGGCAAACCTCGCTGCGAATTATACGATCAGCGGGGGCGCTACAGTCACCACTGCGGCCCTCCAAGCCGACGGAAAGACCGTTCTTCTTACCACCGCCTCCGGGGTCACAGAAGGCGCTGTTCTGACCGTCAGTGGCGTAGCAGATGCCGCGGGAAATGTGATTGCTCCCAACAGCCAAATCGCCATCGACACCCCTGCGCGTCGGGTTCAGGACGGAGGTGCTGATGGTCTCCTGGTGCTCGAGGCTGAGAATGCAGACCGAAATAACCCGGCCGGTGGCTCCGTTTGGGACTTCACGATCGCCGCCGCCGGCTTCTCAGGAAGAGGCGCCATGGTGCCGGCCCCCGACGCGGGTCGCAACGTGAACATCGACATCTCCGCCTCTCCACGCTTGGATTTCGATGTCAGGTTTGCCAAAACCGGCACCCATTACATCTGGGTTCGCGGCTTGGGCGACAGCGCCCCGGGACCCAGTGCCAATGACTCGGTGAACGTGGGCATCGATGGAAGGCTTCCCGATACCAGCGATCGGATCACCGGCTTCACAGATGGTGCCGGCTTCGTCTGGACGCGCAGCACTGCCGACACGCTTCCGGCTCAACTGGATGTGTCAAGCGCAGGGCCACATGTTATCTCGATCTGGATGCGTGAAGACGGCTTGATCGTGGATAAACTCCTGCTGACCACCAATCCGAACTTCGTTCCGGAGGGGCTGGGACCAGCTGAGAGCGGAAAGGACGGTATAAGGCTGAGCATTTCGCGAACCGCTACAGGCATTCAGATAAGCTGGGGAGGAACCGCTGGAACTCTGCAAAGCGCCCCATCGGTGAACGGCCCTTGGACTGCAGCTGCCAGTCAGGCGAATCCGCAGACTATTCCGCTGGTCAACCTCAATCCTAGGACCGCCACATTCTATCGACTCCGGTAGAGCTATGCGCAGCGAAAGCACATGTTCCTCGTCAAGCGACTGAATTCACGCTCAGGGACATAGTTGGGACATAATCTAACAAGGAAGACCGGGGCAACCCGGTCTTTCCCTTTTGCGGGACTTGCCAGGCAGCTGAGCTGTTCATTTTGACCCTCCAGAGTCATGCTATTTTGTAGGAACTCGGCGGAAATGAGAGCTTCAGCGAGAAGACAATTGATAGGTTGAACTGTGTGTATGAGTACGATGAAAGCAAAGTTTTCCAGGTTGGTGCGAACTCCGTTTGCATTATTGGTGGCCATGCTGCTCCTGGCTTGGTGTCCGCAGGCCCGAGTTCAGGCTTCAGTACTGATCACTGAGTTCATGGCGGTCAATGACTCAACATTAAAGGATGACCTGGGAGCCTACTCAGATTGGATCGAGATCTACAACGATGGGTCGGAGCCAGTCAACCTGGACGGATACTATCTGACGGACGATCTGGGACAACTCACTCAGTGGAGGTTCCCGGCAACCAACCTGCCTCCTCGTCGGTTCCTCCTCGTGTTTGCCTCCGGGCTCGACAGACGATCTCCCGGCGCTCCCCTCCACGCCACCTTCAAGCTGAGCAGTTCGGGCGAGTCCCTAGCTCTGGTCAAACCGGACCGGATGACAGTGCTCTCGCAGTATGTCTTCGGCCCTCAAACGAGCGGCGTGTCTCTCGGGTTGGCGTTTGAGACGCCGAATCGAGCCAGTCTGCTTCCCACAGGGATGGTTGCCAGCGTGTGGGTCCCCACCGCCGCCATTAGCCCTGCTTGGGTGAACATCGATTTCGACGCCTCCAGCTGGCTGCGTAGCGCTCCCGCCATAGGGTTCGAAACAACCACTCCTGCGACAGCGAGCCTGCGCGAGTTCATCGGTACAGACATTCAGGGGCAAATGTTCAACAAGCAGCCTGGGGCCTACCTGCGGATTCCTTTCACCCTAGCGGATCCATCCGCACTTGGAGATGTCCGATTGTCTGTTCGGTACGACGATGGATTGGTTGCCTACCTCAATGGAACCGAAGTCGGCCGTCGCAACACCCCGGCCGATGTGAGATTCAACTCAACCTCATCGACCAACGCCCGCCCCAACGCTCTTGCCATCATCCCGGAGGAGATTTTTCCCATTGCATCTCTGGCATCGCTCCTCAAACCCGGGACAAATGTCCTCGCTTTCCAGGGGCTGAATCGTTTGAAAGCAGACAGTGATTTCTTAATCAGCCCGCAGCTGACGTCTTCTGATCTCATCGTTCATCCCGACCTCGGACGAGTCTTTGGAGTGCCGACGCCCGGAGCCGCAAACTCGGGCGGACTTCCTGGCACAGCGGGAGACGTGCTCTTCTCGAAGGAAAGCGGCTCGTTCACTGGGAGCTTTCAACTAACGTTGACGCCGGCAACCCCGACGCCAACCGGAGTCATCCGCTACACGCTGGACCGCTCGGTTCCCAAGGAATCGTCACCTCTGTATGCGGGCCCGCTGAACATCACGAATACCGCTCAAATCAGGGCCCGGATGTTCGAGCAGGGCAAGTATCCAGGTCCGACCAAGACCGGAAGCTATCTTCTGCTCAATGCCAATGTCACAGGTTTTACTTCCGACCTCCCTCTGATCGTCATGCACACCATGGGTGGCGGAGGGATTAACGGCGACAAGGAGACCGTCTGTCACCTGGAAGTCCACGATACCTTGCGGGGTCGAAGTTCGCTCACCGGCCCGACCGAATTCGTCACGCGCGCCACTGCCAAGCAGCGCGGCTCCAGCACGGCTGGGAATGCAAAGAAAGCGATGGCCATCGAATTTTGGGATGAGGACAATGGCCCGCGCGACCTCTCGCCCCGGGGGATGCCCGCAGAATCAGACTGGATACTCTACGCCGTGAACGACCAGGAACCGGTGCTGATTCACAATCCATATGCGTATGATCTGGCGAATCAGATGGGCCGCTATGCGCCTCGCACGCGATTCGTGGAGCTCTATCTGAACGAAACGGGCGGGCCGGTGAACGCGGCTCATTACTTCGGAATCTATGTGCTCACCGAAAAGATCAAGATTGGGCCCAGTCGGGTGGATATTGATCGCCTGGAATCTTCAGACAACACCCCTCCAGCCGTGACGGGAGGCTATCTCTTCAAGATCGATCGTCGCGACCCGGGCGACGACGGCTTTGCGGTCTTGGGCCTATCCGCTGGCGCAGGTTCCCTGGGAGCCTGCTACGTCGATCCGAAGGAGTCGTTGATCAAATTGCCTGAACGGGATCCTCAGGAGAAGTATGTGGCTAGCTTCTTCCGAGACTTCGACGCCGCGATTTCTGCCCCTAATTTCGGCAATCCCACGAATGGCTATGCCAAGCACCTCGATGTGGAAGCCGCGATCGATTTCCATCTCTTGAACACTCTAACGTTCAGCGTGGATGGGGAAATCCTGAGCACATTTTTCCACAAAGGTCGCAATGGGAAGTTGACGTTCGGGCCGCCCTGGGATTTCGACCGTTCCATGGGTTCGAGGGACTCGGGGTTCGAACGCGACAAGAGTCCGCTGGTGTGGGCGACGCAAAACTACTTTTTCCATCTTGGATGGTGGGATCGACTGTTTAACGACCCCAATTTCTGGCAACGCTACATAGATCGCTACCAGGAGCTGCGCCGGGGCCCGTTCTCAAACTCCCAGCTTGTGGAGCGAGTGGATCACTTTGTGGCGATGGTGCGCGAGGCACAGGTGCGGGAAGTGGCTCGCTGGCCTTCGTTCACCATTCCGCGCAATATCCTCCTCACTGGAGAAGGCGGCTACCGATTTGACTTCCGCAATCGGGGATACCAGGGAGAAGTGGATCAGATGAAGTACTGGCTCAGCGAGCGAGTGCGTTTCATGGACGGCAACTTCGTGGCTCCTCCCTTGTTCAGCGCTCCTGGCGGAAAAATCCCTCCTGGATTCCGCCTCTCCATGACCGGCGGATCGGGGTCCACCATTCACTACACCTTGGATGGCACCGACCCCCGGCTGCCCGGGGGCGCCATCAATCCCAAGGCCATGATCTACTCCGGGCCAATACTCCTAAACAGAAACGCTCGTGTGTCTGCCCGATGCCGCAACGCAAGTTGGAAAAGTCCCACGGGAGGGTTGAACCCTCCTCTCACGAGCCTTTGGTCGGGTTACCTCGCAGAAACATACTCCGTCGAAACCCCTCCGCTGGTCGTGACGGAAATCATGTACCATCCCTCCGCTCCGGCCACAGGAAGCCCTTATGCCGCGGAGGACTTCGAATTCGTCGAAGTCAAGAACGTCGGTGCCACGGCGTTGGCCTTGAACGGGTTTCGGATTACCCGAACCCCAGTTGCGCCGAAGGACTTCCGAGCCTTGCGGGGAATTGAGTTCACATTTCCTTCAATAACCCTCGACCCCGGCCAGTATGTGGTGGTTGTCCGAAACAGGGCTGCGTTCCTATCCCGCTATGGGCTCAGCCCCGCGATCGCCGGAGAATTCACAGGAAACCTGGATGACAATACCGACCGGCTTATCGTCTTGGGGCCGCTCCAGGAACCCATCCTTGATTTCGAGTATGACAGCGACTGGTATCCCATGACCGATGGCTGCGGGTTCTCGCTCGTTGCTGTCGATGAAACCTCTGTTCAGGGGTGGGGAACGAAACAGAATTGGCGGAGCAGCGCGGCCCAGAACGGCACTCCGGGTGCCGCCAATCCTCCGACCATTGAGGTGCCGGCGATTGTGATCAACGAACTCCTGACCGCCTCGCCACAAGGGTCCGAGGACGCTGTCGAGCTGTTCAATCCGACATCGCTTCCGGTGTCTTTAGGCGGATGGTATCTGACCGATGATCGCGACGTTCCGCGGAAATATCAGATTCGCTCCGACCAGGTCATCCCAGCGGGTGGTTATCTTGTCCTGCAGGAGGCATCCTTTAACCCCAATCCGGGCGTTGGGACCAGCTTCGCCCTCCAGGCGAGTGGGGAGGAAGTATTTCTCTTCTCCGCCGACCTCTCCGGTGCTCTGACCGGTTACCGAACCGGTCTCAGGTTCAGAGCCGCGGAGGATGGCGTCACGTTCGGACGCTACGAAGTCAACCCGGTCCTGGCGCCCGGCGAAGTCGACTATCCGGCCCAGCTGACGAATACGCTCGGCCAGTCCAACTCGGGCCCGAAGATCGGTCCTGTTGTCATCAGCGAAATCATGTATCATCCCCCGGATGTTTTTGCGAACAAGGCCTATTGGGACGCGCCAGAATTTGAGTATGTCGAACTCCGAAACATAACGGACCAAGCGATCCGCCTTTTCGACACATCGAGCCCGAGCAACACCTGGCAGCTTCGATCGAGCAAACAATTCGAGTTCCCTCCACAGGTCACCCTGGCGGCGAACGGATCCCTCCTGCTGGTGAACTTCGATCCGATGCGTGACCTGGACCAACTCGCCGCGTTCAAGACTCGCTACTCCCTCAGTGCAGACGCCCAGTTCATAGGACCCATTTCGGGCAAGCTGGACAACTCGTCTGAGGATCTGAAACTTGTGAGGCCTGTCTTCTCGACAGGAGGCACCAACGACACGGTTCGCTACATCACTCTGGATCGGGTACGCTACAGCGACTCGGCTCCCTGGCCATTGGGTTCGGATGGGATCGGACTTTCCTTACAGCGAATCCGCTTGAACGGATACGGGAATGATCCTGGGAATTGGCTTTCGGCGGCACCCACGCCAGGGAAGTCGAACATCCCTCCTGGGCCTCCTCCAACCATCACTCGCCATCCAGGGTCGGTCACCTTGGGAGGCGGCTTGAGTGTCACATTCTCCGCATTGGGCCAAGGCGTTGGCACCATTCGATACCAGTGGCTGTTCAATGGCCAGGTTCTCCACGGGCAAACAGCGCGCACTCTCCACCTGCTCGCGATTGGGTTGGAGGATGCCGGGGACTACTCCGTGGTCGTGTCTGATGACAACAGCTTTGCCATCAGTGCACCAGGGCGATTGACCGTTCTCGAACCCGCCCGCATTACCTCGGCTCCTTCAAGCCAGACGGTGAACGGCGGCACGAATGTCACCTTTCGCGTCGTGGCTCAAGGAAGAGGAGTGTTGCGCTACCGATGGGAGTTCAATGGAAACCCCATCGTCGGCGCAACCAACGATGTGCTGACCTTAAGCAAAGTGGGCCTTCGAGATGACGGTGCCTATCGGGTGATCGTGACTGACGATGTTGGCTCCGCCATCAGCCTCCCTGCATTGCTGTCGGTCTGGGTCAAACCCGTGGTCACTTTACAGCCCCAACCTATCCTGGCCGTGGAAGGGGAAACCGTGACTTTCTATTTTGGAGCCTATGGAACGCCTCCGTTCACCTCCGTCTGGCGGAGGGATAATACCGTTCTCGGCGCGACGCTCACCAATCCGGCTCCCGTCGTTCTCCACACTCTGACCCTGCCCAACGTGCAGGCCAGCCAGGCAGGCCTCTACTCGGTGAAATATGGAAGCCCGGCTCAGTCTCAGGGATTCAGCTCCTTTGCGAGGCTAACCGTGTTGCCGGACGCGGACCGGGACGGAATGGCGGACACCTGGGAGTTGGCTCATCAACTTTTACCCACTGACGGCCTCGATGGCTCACGCGATGCCGATGGGGATCGATTTACGAACCTTGAGGAGTATATGGCCGACACGGACCCTCAGCTGGCCTCAAGCCGCCTCGCGCTATTGTCCTGGGCGGTCGTTGATGGACACGCACGAGGAACATTCATGGCCTCTTCAAACCGCACGTATAGCCTTCAGTTCCGGGAAAGGATCGATCGAGGGCCATGGACCACGCTGACAAATATTCCTATTCGCTCCAGCAATCGGTTGGAATCGGTGACCGATCCCTATCCCGCGTCAACACCCCGCTGGTACCGCCTGGTCTGTCCGCTTCAGCCCCGAAGCGAAGCCGGTCCGATCATTTTATCCTCGCCTAAGTCGCTTTCCGTTGCCGTGGGCGATGAGGCGATCCTTTCAGTCGTAGCGGGAGGTACGGGCAGGATCACCTACCAGTGGTTGTTTAATGATTCCATCATGCTCGGCGAGACAGAATCCACTCTGCGACTGCCAGCCGTTCAAAACGCCAGCCAAGGGACTTATTCGGTGATCGCGCGGGATGACTTCGGGAGCGTGACCAGCGGTCCAGTGATGCTGACCGTAGGACCTCGGCCGTAGCAGGGAACTGAGACGAGCGCGTTCACAGTCGAGCCGATGAGCCGTGATCTCCGTGACTATTGATCCTTAATCCGGCAGTTGGATGAGCTTGGAATTTTGGCAAGTCCTTCATTCAATGGGGAATGAGTCCGCAAACTTCTCCCATGACGCTTCACCCGCAGGGTGAAAGAGATTCCGCCCTTATCTCCGCTAGCCCAACATCCCTGCTTCCCAGCATCCCCGTCGACACGATCGATCACCGATTTCACGTCGAATGGGATCCGGACGCTCCAGTCACGCCGCTGGGCCAGTTGGTTTTCTTCTGCCAGTTTTTGGCCACGGGTGGACTTTACTCCGAGTGGGTCAAGGAGTGTCCCTTGAGTTACACCAGTCCAAATGCCCCGGCCGTTCAAGACGTGCTCGGCACGTGGGTGCTGGGAACTTTAAGTGGAGCTTGGCGCTATGCGCATGTCACCGCGATCCGAGGAGACAAGGTCAATGCGCAAGGTTTGGGAATGGAAAAAGTGGTGAGTGAGGATAGCTTGCGGCGAGCCTTTCAAGGTGAGGAACCCGAACCCCTGGCTCAATGGCAAACCCAAGCTCTCTGGCGCGGGTATGCTCCGGCTTTGGACCAGCCTTGGATTGCGGATTTGGATGTGACGGTCAAGCCGATCTACGGCCACCAGGAAGGAGCTGAGATCGGCTACAATCCGCACAAGCCCGGCCGTCCGAGCCATGCCTACCACACCATTTTTCTGCGGACCTTGCGCGTGGCGCTGGATGTGGAAGTGCATTCGGGCAAAGAGCATGCCGCCATGCATGGGCTGAGCAATCTGTGGAAAGTCTTGGACCGGCTGACTCCGGAGCAACGGCCGGGGTTGGTCTGCGGCGATGCCAATTACGGCAACGAGCGAATGATGGCCGAGTGCGAAGAGCGCGCCCAAAAGTATTTGTTCCGGCAACGGAGCACAGCAAAAGTTAAGCAACTGGTGGAGTTGTTAGAGAGACAGGGCGGCTGGCAGCCTTTGGCGGAGGGATGGGAAGGAAATGAAGGCCAACTGCAACTGACGGGTTGGACGCGCAAACGGCGCACCATCGTGTTGCGGCGCAGACGGGAGCCGGGAGTTGGAACTCAGAAAGCCCTTCCCTTGTTGGAGGAACACGGATTGGAAGTGGTCAGCCAACCGGAGTACGAGTATGTGGTCCTGGTCACCAACTTGGAGGAAAACCTTTTAACGGTCATGCACCTTTACCGGCAGAGAGCCGATGTGGAAAACGCTTATGATGAGTTGAAGAATCAATGGGGCTGGGGAGGATTTACGACGCGCGATCTGTTGCGCTGCCAGATCGCGGCGCGGATGGTGGCACTGGTTTATAACTGGTGGAATTTATTTGTGCGGTGCGCGCAGCCGGAGCGGGCGCGGGAAGCGATCACCAGCCTCTGTTGCTGCACGCGGTGGGACGGATCGTTACGAGCGGCAGGCAAACGGTGCTGCGGCTGACGAGCCATCACGCGGAAGCTCGGGAGGTCCAAAAACTCCGATTAAAGAGGAAGAGATCGCCGTTCGTCCCACCACCAAGATTCTCCAAGGCGACTGGGTCTGGCACTCCAATCGAAATACGACGGATCGCCAAAATCTTTGGCATAATTTCCGAGGACGACGAGTGATGGTCATGCTTTATGGCGACGGGCACGCGGCGAATTCAAAGTTTCCGTCGCCAACAAATGTAAACGATCCGAATTTCTGGCAGAGGCCGCCGGATCCTAATTTTGATTGGTGGTGAATATTGGGAAACCCCGTCTTTGCGTTCTATGAAAGCGAAGTCTCGGCAGCACCGTGAGCCGGACAATTCCGCATCAACTCCTACTTGATCAGATCTCTGTGCCTCCGCGCCGCTGCGGCCGAATTCATTTCTTACCGATGCTGCCACGGACCTCTGCGATCAACTTCTCAAGGCGGCGTCCGTATTCCACGTAGTTGGCACGAAGCGCTTCGTCTTGCTCGTGGGAATGGGCATCGTGAAAAACGGCCACCATGTGAGGCTCGATGCTGATTCCGGCATCGTAGCCGCGCGACAGGGCGTCTCTTAGTATCCGCCAGACTGCGCCATCGCCCTCGCCCGAGAATTTGTAGTCGGCATCGTTTTTCGACGTCTCCCAACGGGCATCCTTGATGTGGATGTGGACGCTTGCGTCGCGAACTTTGGTCCAGAATTCCCACGGATCCTGTTTGGGTTGAGGGGCGGGTTTCGACCGATCGGCGTTGAAAACTGGATTGGCGGTATCGAAGACCCACTTCAAGCCAGGGACATTCTCCAGCAGCTTCAGTGCATGTTGCCAGCTCGTGCCGCCATAGTTCATGCAGTTTTCGTGGACTGGCTGCAATCCTGCGTCGAGAAATCGTTTGGTGATCTCGCGCATCCGATGGAACCGCTCGGCTTCCATCTGGTCGTCGCCATCCCCAACCTTGTAGCTCATGATTCGAACGAACTTGGTGCCCAGCGCCTGCATTCGCGGAATCGCCCGTGACACTTCGGCGAGCCGAGTTGGAAGAGTACGTCCCGAGAGATGGAAGCGACGTGGGTGCATGGGTGAGGGTGAGTGCAAGAGTTACAGGACCCCAATTACGCCGCTCGATCGCCTTCGGCAAGAGCGGAAGTCGCGTCCTAATCCGCGGGTAATCGCAAGGATGTGAATGGGAATCCGCAGATGACGGAGATGGACGCAGATATTTCGGAAATGTTTAGAGAGTCTCATTGACGACAACTTGTAGAGAATGGGTCAACGGGTCAGAATCGAGGAAAGCCCAGCCCTGATCTGCGTTTAAGGACATGGAAGATTTCGGCAAACCCGAAGAGGAATGGTTTCGCACGTTCTTGACCTTACAAGAAGGAGTCGCTCAAGGACGTGGTCAGTGCGTGGGCCGAGAGCAAGAACCTCGTGTTGCGCCAATTGAAGGTGGCCGACAAAAGCAACGAAATCACGGCGGTGCCGGAGTTGCTGCGCGTGCTGGAATTAAGCGGGTGTATCGTCACGCTCGATGCGATGGGCTGTCAAAAAAAGATTGCCCGCGAAATTATTGAAGCCGACGCCGATGACGTGAGTGCGGAGTTGGCTTGGTTTGCCGATGTCGCCATTCTCTCAGTTGGTGGAGCGCTTCTACCCGGAGTTCGAAGCGCTCTACGAGGAGCGCTACCAGGAGCGGTATGGTTTCTGGCGACCGATCATCGCCACGGCGATCGCCAAGTTTCTGGAGTGCGGCGATCTCAAACAGGGGT
>Ga0194112_10006815_pt1 | contig 14994 bp, 14 predicted proteins | sample TA2MahC400mmetaG_FD_146191 | JGI IMG/M metagenome (GOLD analysis project Ga0194112, IMG submission 146191) | Freshwater microbial communities from Lake Tanganyika, Tanzania - TA2015016 Mahale Deep Cast 400m | ecosystem: Environmental > Aquatic > Freshwater > Lake | place: Tanzania: Lake...
ATTATAATGTCAACGAAGCAATTTTGCAAGTCGGGGGAGCTTTGTGGTTCAGACCCTTGGGGTTTTGTTGTCGTCACCCCCGCCCAAATTCCCGCGCCAGTTGCGCGGCACTCAAATGAATCATCGTCGGGCGGCCGTGGGGACAGGTGCGCGGCATGGTCGTCCCCTCCAACTGGCGGATCAGGTCCCGCATCTCTTCCACGGAGAGGGTCTGCCCAGCCCGAACGGCGCTGTGGCAGACCAGACTGATCAACGCCCTCTCCTCCCCCGCCCCTGCCGTCCCTGCCTCGCTCAGCTCGTCAACGATCTCGACGATGGCCTGGCCGATGTCGCCCTTGGCCAACATGGCCGGCACAGCCCGCACCAGATACGTCTCCCCGCCAAAAGGCTCCACGTCGAAGCCCAATTGATTCAAGAACCCCACGCTTTCCTCGCCAGCCACCCTGGGCAACTCAATGGTCAACGGCTCTAGCAGTGTTTGTGAGGTGACGGCCATCTTCGCCCGCTCGGCCATGACCCGCTCGTAGAGCACCCGCTCGTGGGCTGCGTGCTGGTCAATGAGATACAGCCCCTCGGGCCCCTCAGCTATGATGTACGTCTGAGCCACCTGGCCCAGTACCCGCAAGGGCGGCAGTTTGACGGGCTCAGGGAACTCAAAAACCGACGGCGTCTCGATTCCAACTGCTTTCGCTTGAGTGCCCACCTCCACTAACCTGCGCCGCCTCTCCATCTCCTGTGCGGCCCACTGCGAGGGGAGGCCCGTCATCCTGGGAATCGCCGCCCGATCAACCAGGGTACGGCGCACGGCCTTCTGGACGGCGGCGAAGACGGCGTTGCTGTCCAGGAATCTGATCTCGCTCTTGGTGGGGTGGACATTGATGTCAATTTGAGAAGGGTCCAACTCCAGGCACAGCACGACGATGGGGTAGCGGCCCGTGGGCAGCAGGGTATGGTAGGCTTCGCTCACCGCATAGCTGAGCATGCGATCCTGCACCCAGCGACCGTTGACGAAGAAGGTCAGGTAATCGCGATTGGCTCGATGCAAAGAGGGAGGGCTGATGTAGCCGTATACGTCCACTAGTTCCCGGTTCGATGTTCCGGGTTTCAGGTTGTCTGCCTCAATACTTCCGACTTCGTGCATCTGCTGGGCAAGTTCCAACCCGTAAACCTTGATAAGCACATCGTACAGCTCGCCGCTGCCCAGAGACTGAAAGGTCGGCCGTCCGTCGTTCAAGAGGCTGAAGCGCAGGTGGGGGTAGGCCATGCCGTAGCGGTAGATCAGGCCATCAATGTGCTTTCGCTCCGTGGCTTCGCTGCGCAGGAACTTCAGGCGGGCAGGGACGTTGTAGAAGAGGTTCTCCACCGTGACCACCGTGCCCTGGGGGCAGCCCTTCTTCTGACGCTGGGCGACCCTGCCCCCCTCCAGTCGCAACTGAGTGCCTACATTCTCCTCGGCGGTCCTGGTCACGATGGTCAACTGGCTCACGGCGGCGATGCTGGCCAGAGCCTCGCCCCGAAAGCCCAGGGTGGCAATAGACGATAGATCATCCAGGCTGGCGATCTTGCTGGTGGCGTGGCGGGCAAAGGCCAGCTCGACCTCGTCGGCGGGGATCCCCATCCCATTGTCAATCACCCGCACCAGGCGACGTCCCCCCTGGCGCACCTCGACCTTGATCTCCCTGGCCTCTGCGTCAATAGAGTTCTCCACCAGCTCCTTAACCACGGAGACCGGTCGCTCCACCACCTCGCCAGCGGCGATCTTAGATGCTACTTCCTCCGACAACACCCTGATGGGCATCACAACTCCCCAATCTGCTCAACCGTTACCTGCTAACTATTCTACCACACAAGGGTCATTTCCACAAGGCATTTCACGAAAGGGCTTGGACAGCGGTCGAATTGTTGGGGCAACCCGCCCCAAGACCGGGTAGGATCCCAATCGTATTGCTATGAGGGCACACGGAAGTTCCGGCGCACATAGGCCACGCAGCGGGCCAAGCGACTCTTGACGCCAGGAGGCCACCAGATGCGCAGGGCAACGGGGCTGATCTCCAGGGTAATTGAACCACAGTATCCGTCGGCCACTAAACGACTCAGGAGATCAGCCAGCGGCAGTTGGCCATCGCCGGGGATTTGGTGGTGCTTTAGATAAGTGTGCAGGAAATGGACGTTCAACGGCCAGGGTGGAGGACGCAGGTCGCTGAGGTGGACGTTCACCAATCGGTCAGCGAGGATGTGATAAGCCTCGGCCAGACTGTAGCTCGTAGTGGCGGCGTGCGAGGTGTCCAGGACGAGAGGCAGGTCGAGCTCGTCGGCAAAGGCGCGCAAATCCCGCAAGTCGCTCAGAGCGTAGTGCCGATCACCTGGGCGGAAGAAGGCCCGGTTCTCCAGAGCGATGCGCAGGCCGGTGCCTGCTATACGCTGCAAACCCTCCCTCAAGGCTGTCACGTAGCGCCGACCCTTCGGGCAGAGCCCTTCGCCTGGGCTCAGGACAGGCCTCAGGGCGAAGCCTCGATCATCGGCCAGGCGGCGAGCGTTGGGGGGATGCAGGACGACGTACCCTGCACCGGCTTCCAGCGCCAAATCAATCAACCTGGGGATGGTGGTTCGGTAGTCAGACCAGCCGGGGAAGGGCAGGATGGGCGGGTGGAGGCTGAAGATGGTCAGGCCATAGCTCTTGGCCAGGCAGCGGACGTATCTGCCGCCCCTCAACTCAACCTCAGGACTGACCACCAACTCCACTCCCGTGAAGCCACATTCGCTCGCTATGCTGAACATGCTGCGCAGAGGGTAAATATAAATGCAACCAGTAGACAGACTTAGCTCCACGCCTGTTACACTTCTCCCTGGTCCCTGATCCCTAATCCCTGATCCCTATCTCTTCCCATGTAAAGCTCGTGTTCGTAGATGTAATCCTCCACCGCCTCGGGCACCTGGTACTTGATGGGCAACCCCTCGCGCACCCGCCTTTGAATGTCAGTGGACGAAATGTCCAACCGGGGCGAATTGATGAAATGGACCCGTGAGGTAATGCCAGGCAACAGCCGCTCCAATTCCTCCATATCAACCCGATAGCCGGGCCGTTCCATAACTGCCAAGCGACACAGCCTGATCAAGCGCTCCGGCCTGTGCCAGGTAAGAATATCGGCCAAGGAATCCGAGCCCATGATGAAATACAACTCGACATCAGGGCCCCCTTCGTCTCGCAGAAGCTCAATAGTGTCAACGGTGTAGCAAGGACCGAAGCGGTCAATGTCCACCCGGGAGACGGTGAAGTAAGGGTTGCTGGCGATGGCCAGCTTCACCATAGCCAGCCGATGGGCAACCGACGAGACGTGATCGGTGAGTTTGTGAGGCGGCAGCCCAGCAGGAACGAAGACGACCCGATCCAACCCCAACTGTGCCCTGGCTTCCTCCGCCGCTACCAGGTGGCCGATGTGGATGGGATCAAAGGTGCCGCCCAATACCCCCACACGCATACCCACCCCCATACTGATTGCTGATCCCTGATCCCTGGACGTTGGTTATTGCCATTCGAGCTCGACCTGGCCGATGCGCACTGTGTCGCCCGGCTGCACTCCCGCCTCCCTGAGAGCCCCCTTTAATCCCATGGTTTCCGCGATGCGTTGAAAGCGCTGCACCGCCTCGTCCAGGTCCCAATTGGTCATGGCCACGACCCGTTCTACCTCGGCACCCCGCACCCGCCAGGCGTCGTCCTCCCAGGTGATGGTGAAAGCCTGGTCCTCCTCAGCGGGCCGGAAGACCTTGACCTCAGTGATTGCGGGCTCCTCGCCCCCCCTCTTTCCCCCCCAACTTTGGGGGGGATGAAGGGGGGGCGGCAAGCTCTCCAGCATCTCCGTCACGACATATAACATTTCCTCGACTCCCTTTCCCGTAACAGCCGAGATGCTCAGGGCCCTCTGTCCTTGCTCCTTCATCGCCTTCTTGACCGAAGGCCAGAGCGATTGGGCCTGGGGCAGATCCATCTTGTTCAGCACCACCAATTGGGGCTTACGGGCCAGCTCAGGATCAAAGAGGGCCAGCTCCTGGTTGATGCTCTCGTGATCGCTCAGGGGATCGGCCGAGGCCCCGTCCAGGAGGTGGATAATTATCCGGGTGCGCTCTATGTGGCGCAGGAACTCGTGGCCCAAACCAGTGCCAGCGTGGGCTCCCTCGATCAGGCCGGGGATATCGGCCATGACAAAACTGGTGTAGTCGTCGAGGATCACCACTCCCAAGCTGGGCTCCAAGGTGGTGAAGGGGTAATCGGCGATCTTGGGCCGGGCGGCGCTGACCACAGACAGCAAGGTTGACTTGCCAGCGTTGGGTACGCCAACGATACCCACGTCAGCGATGAGTTTTAGCTCCAGGTAGAGCCGGCGCTCCTGGCCGGGCTCGCCCCGCTCGGCGATGCGGGGAGCCTGATTCGTGGGGGTAGCAAAGGCTGCGTTGCCTCGTCCACCCCGTCCCCCCTGGGCAACCAGCGCTTGTTGCCCCTCCTCCGTCAGGTCGGCGATGAACTCCCCTGTCTCAGCATCCCGAACCACCGTGCCGGGCGGCACCTCGATAAAAACGTCGTCGCCCTGCCGACCCTTCTGCCCCTTGCCCCTGCCGTGGCTGCCTCGCTGGGCTTTGAAATGAACGCGGCGCTTGAAGCCGACGAGGGTGTTCAGGTGCGGGTTGGCTACCAGGTAGACATCGCCGCCCCTGCCGCCATCGCCGCCATTGGGCCCACCCAGGGGCACGTATTTCTCGCGGCGGAAGCTCACACAGCCATCTCCGCCGTCGCCAGCCTTAACGTAAATCCTGGCTTCATCGAAGAACATAGAAGACACCCTATCTGATTATTCGCTCTTTTAGCCCAGAGCTTTAGCTCAGGGCGATGCTTCTGGAAGTTTGCCAATAACCCCAGAACATGGTATCATATATCCAAAGGTTCACAACTGCAGCCGGCCTTACCGTTTGGAAATTATCAGGAGGATCGAGATGGACACAAAAGACGCCCCCTACACCATCGTAAGCCGCCTGCCCATCTACCTGCGTGCCCTTACCTTCATGGCCCAAAAAGGCCAGGAGATCACCTCCTCGCAGGAATTGGGGAGAAAACTGGGGCTCAGCCCAGCCCAAATCCGCAAGGACCTCTCCCACTTCGGCGAGTTCGGAAAACAGGGAACCGGATATGAGATAGAGCACCTCCAGCAACAACTAAAGCGGATCCTGAACGCAACCGGCAAATGGCAGATGATCCTGATCGGCGCAGGAGACCTGGGCCGTGCCATCGTCCTCCACTATGGGGGGTTTGAGGAGCGAGGCTTTAACATCGCTGCCGTCTTCGACCGCGATCCCCACAAAATCGGCCAGAAGCTGGGCCAGTTCGAGATCCTGGACAGCCAATTGATACCGCAGTATGTGAGGAAGACGGGGATCAAGATAGCCATTATCGCCGTGCCCGCCAGCGAGGCGCATAATGTGGCCGAGAACCTCATCGAAGCCGGCGTCAAAGCCATCCTCAACTACGCTCCCATCACCCTCAGCGTCCCGCCCGAGATTCAAGTCCAGTATATGGATCCAGTGATCTACCTGCAGAGAATGACTTACTACCTCGGCACATAGCAGGATCAGCCAGGGGTTGTCCCTGCCAACAGGGAAACCATCGAATAGCAGTTTCCTAACAATAGCCGCCATGAAGGCTCCGACCTTCATGGCGGCTTGTAAATTGACAAAGCCTTACACTGAGCTTTGTCGAAGTGAAAGGAACCAGAGGTTAGAAAAAGGCCAGGCTCCTCTTCAAAACATGATAGTTCTCCAGAGCCCTGCCAGCGCCCTTGGCAACACAGGCCATGGCATCCTCGGCTACGGAACAAGGCACCCACGTTTCCTTGGTCAACAGCCGGTCCATGTTGCGCAAAAGGGCCCCCCCGCCGACCAGCACCATCCCCCGGTCTATGATGTCCGAAGACAACTCAGGGGGCGTCTTCTCCAGCACGGCTCTGACCACCCCCACGATAGCCGCCAAAGGCTCGGCGATGGCTTCTGTCACCTCGCCCGAATTGATTTGAATGGTCTTGGGCAAGCCAGCCACCTGATCCCTTCCCTGTACATCTATGACCATCTCCTCATCGAGCGGCATGGCGCTGCCGATTTGAAACTTTATCTCCTCCGCTGTTGGCTCCCCGATCATCAGGTTGTACTTCTTTCTGACATAGGACATGATGGCCTCGTTCATTTCGTCCCCGCCAACGCGAACCGAGCTGGAGACCACGATGCCGTTCATGGAGATAACCGCCGATTCAGTTGTTCCGCCGCCGATATTGACCACCATGTTGCCTGTTGGGGTGCCAATGGGCAGCCCGGCCCCGATGGCCGCCGCCAGGGGCTCAGGAATGAGATGGGCCTCCTTGCCTCCGGACTGAATGGCGGCCTCGTGCACGGCCCGTCTCTCCACACTGGTAACACCGACAGGCACAGTGACCATCACCATCGGTCGGAAGAGGCGAAAACGCCCACAGACCTTGGTGATAAAATAGCGCAGCATGGCTTCGGTTACGACGTAATTAGCGATGACCCCATCGCGCATGGGCCGCATCACCTCGATGTTCTCAGGAGTACGTCCCATCATTCTGCGAGCCTCCTCGCCCACCGCCACGATCTTGTTTTCGTTTACCGAGATGGCGACCATCGAGGGCTCACGCAGGACAATGCCCTTCCCTTTTACGTAGACCATTACGTTAACCGTGCCCAAGTCCACACCAATATGTTTTTCAAACATTTAATCGCGCTCTCCCTCTTGATTGATGTTTCGCCCCCTGGCCTTCGTGGGTCAAACCGACCTCGTCGAATAGTATACACGGGTTATAGTCAAAACGCAAGTCTGAGTTTACTGAAAAAAGCTTCCGCAGCCGTCCCCGGGTACGGTTGTTAAACCGTCAACCCCTGCACCGTGGTCTGGTCCAGCTTTTTGATCAGGGCTACAACCAGCTTCAGGGCATGGTCGTAATCATCCCGGTGCAAGATGCCCACGTGGCTGTGGATGTGACGGGTGGGCACGCCCAGGACCACTGCGGGTACCCCCTCGGCGTGAACGTGGATCATGCCACCGTCGGTGGCCCCTCCCTCCATGGCCGAGAACTGCAGGGGGATGTCCAGCTCTTGAGCCGTCTCGATCACCAGGTCGCGCAGCTTGAGGTTGGGGATCATACGGGCGTCGTACACCAGCAGGGTGGGGCCTTTGCCCAGCTTGATGGCCGATTCCTCGGGCTCGATTCCCGGCACGTCGCCCGCGATGTCCACCTCCAGGATAATGGCCACGTCGGGCGAGACGGCGTGGGCGCTGGTCTTGGCGCCCCTGAGTCCCACCTCCTCCTGAACGGTGCCCACCCCGTAGACCGTGTTGGGGTGAGGTTCCTGGGCCAGGCGTTGAATGGCCTGGATGAACAGGGCACAGCCAACCCGATCGTCCCAGGCTTTGGCCATGTAGGTCCTGGGGTTGGCCAGGACCGCGAAATCGCTGATGGGGATGATGGGGTCGCCGGGGCACACCCCTCGCTCCTTTACCTCCCCCTCGCTGGTGGCCCCGATGTCAATGTACATGTCCTTTTTCTCGACCATCTTCTTCCGCTCGTCGGGCGGCAGGATGTGGGGTGGCTTGGCTCCAGTGACGCCGAAGACGTCGCCCTGGGCGGTCTTGATGACCACGCGTTGGGCCAGCATCACCTGATCCCACCATCCGCCCAGCGGGACGAACTTGACGAAGCCCTCCTTGGTGATGAGCTTGACCATGAAGCCGATCTCGTCCATGTGTCCGGCCAGCATCACCCTGGGCGAGTCGGCCAGGCCCGCTTTTTTGCAGATGATGCTGCCCATCTTATCCTGCTCGATAGTGGTGACCTCCTCCAGGTGGCGGCGGATGATTGCCCGCACCTGGCCCTCGTAGCCGGGCACCCCTGGTGCCTCGGTGATCTCTCTAAGCAAAGCCTCTGTTTGATCCAACTTCTGTCTCCTTCCACTCAGTGTTCACAGAACCGAGGCATATCATACACCAAGTTGCGTTTTTTGTCCAGCCCGTAAGCTGAATGATCAGGTTAGCGTCGCGGTCAAGGTCCAGGGTTCGGACGTCACACTCTGGGAAGTGCGGCCACAGACCGCTGGGAATGTCGCTGATTGTCATTGATGGATGCCTACCGTCCGCAATGTTCTACCCATCAGCGGTTGTGTCATCCTGCCGGCGGCTCATAGCGCTCGTAGTAGCCCAGAACCTGGCCGTCTGGGCCGCGCACCGCCCGCATGTAGATGCGGTGCTTTTCGTTGTCAGTAATGAGCCGTTCTTCCTCTCCGGCCTGCATGGCCGCCAGAATCTCGATGATCTGCCGCTGCGATTGCTCGTTGTGACAATCCAGCAGCGAGCGACCGAGCAGGCTTTCCCCCTCGCTGTAGTAAGTGATGGCGGCCTTGTTCAGGTAGCGGATCATGTGCTCTGTATCGGCGAACAGTAGCGGGTCTTTGAGGCTGTCCAGGATGGCAGCCATGAGGGTAGGGTCAATCATTGCGCCTCCTTCTTCTCAGCGATATAACCTTCCAGCAGCTCAAAGGCTGGTTCCATACCCTTGATGCCCGCCGCCTGGATCATTTCCAGGTCACGGAGCACGTCACGGACGACCCCTGGCGTGGCGCAGATCTCCAGCGCCCGCTGGTATTCGGCCAACGCCGGGGCGAGCAACTCAGCTCGCTCGCCCTCCTCCGCCCAACGCGGGTCGCAGACTGCCTGTCCTATCAACGCCGCCGCCAGCGCATAGCGTGGTTCGTACAAACCCGCCGTCTTGTCCAACCTGGCACGGCAGCGGACAGCCGTATCCACGAAGGTCTCCCCAGCGGCCGGGTCGCACTGATGCAGAAGGACAGTCCCCAGCACCAGTGCCGCTAGGTGGCTGGTCTCCGGCACGCCCAAGTCACGCGCTTCCTGGCAATGCTGGCGGGCTTTGGGGAACTCGCCGGTGGTCAGCAAAGCCTTGCCCAACCCCAGAAATGCATAGCTTTCACCTGAGCGGTCGCCGATTTCACGAGTGATGGCCAAGGCCCGCTCATAGAATTCGATGGCCCGCTCGACCTGCCCCAAGGTGAGGTAGGCAAGGCCCAGGTTGTCGAGTTCCGCCCATTCCAGGTGGTGGTCACCTATCTGGCAAGAGATAGCCAGGGCCTCTTCGTAGAGCTTGATGGCCCGTTCAACCTACCCCAGGGCGTAGTAGGTTCTGCCCAGGTTGCCAAGGTCAATCCCTTCCCCCCGGCGATAGCCAATCTCGCGGACGATGACCAAGGCCTCTTCGTAGAGCTTGACGGCCCACTCGAATTGCCCCAGGGCAAGGTAGGCGGCACCCAGATTGCCGAGAGTCGAGCCTTCCTGTGGGCGGTAACCGATCTGGCGGGCAATGGCCAGCGCCTTTTCATACAACTCGATAGCCCGCTCGATCTGCCCCAGGAAAAGGTAGGCATTGCCCAGATTGCTGAGATGTCCCCCTTCCCCTGCATAGTCACCTATCTCGCGGGCGATGGCCAAGGCCTCTTCGTAGAACTCAATAGCCCGTTCAACCTGCCCCAGGTCGTAGTATGCGTTGCCAAGGTTGCCCACGACAACTCCCTCTTGCCGGCGGTCGCCTATCTGGCGGAAGATTTCCAGGGCTTGCTCATAGAATATGATGGCCTGCTCAACCCGCCCTAGATCGAAGTGGGCACGGCCCATGTTGCCGAGACAGCGCCCTTCCCCTACACGGTCACTTATCTCGCGGGCAATGGCCAGCGCCTTTTCATACAACTCGATGGCTCGATGGACTTGCCCCAGCATTCGGTAGGTGCGGCTCAGGTTACCGAGACATCGCCCTTCCCCTGAACGATCACCTGTGCTGCAGGCAATGGCTAATGCCTCTTCATAGAGTTTGATGGCCCGCTCGAACTGCCCTAGGTTGTAGCAAGCGTTGCCAAGATCGCCCACAACAACTCCTTCCCTCCGGCGGTCGCCTATCTGGCGGAAGATTTCCAGGGCTTGCTCATAGAATGCAATGGCCTGCTTGACCCGCCCCAGGTCCAGGTAGGCGGTGCCTAGGTTGCCAAGACATTGTCCTTCCCCCACACGGTCACCTATCTTACGGGCGATAGCCAGCGCCTCTTCGTAGAACTTGACAGCCCGCTCGACCTGTCCCAGGGTTCGGTAGGCACGACCCAGGCTGATCAGATTGGCCACCCGCAAGCCAGGGTCTGTCAACCGCCCCAGGAGCTTCTCTCGTAGTTCAACCAGCCGGGCATAGTAGCCCCACAGGCGCAGGCAGTCGAAGTCAATCGGCTCCAGCACCCAACAAGCGCCGTCGTAATCCCCGGCGCGGACGCGATGCTCGAACTCGACAAGTTGGGGAGCCAGGTCGTCTATCGTCTTCCACTCGCTTTCGGGCTTACGAATGCTGGCATAGAAATCGGCGGCGCGCAGCTCCAGGTTGCGCCGGTTGTAGGCGTATGCTTTTTCATCTTCGGGTAGCTGGCGGTAAACGTGATCTCGGTCCAAAGGGTGTAGGCTGTATTCGCCGGTGATGCGGCTGACGCTCACAAAGTAGCCACTGACTAGGCGATACAGGCAAGCCCGGACGTCTAGACCAGGGAACCAGGGATGCAGTAGGTAAACTATAGCGGTCTCGTCCACCGGCCGGTCGAAGATGGCCAGAGCCTCCATGACCCGGCGCTCATCTTCTCTCAGGCGGCGGTAGCCTTCGTCCACCAACTGTTCCACCACCTCAGCGCCGAATGCCGCCTCGTCGGACAGCAATTTGGGCAGGCTGGCGGTCGGGTCTCGGTGCAGTATGCCAGCCAGGATTTCCAGGGCACGGGGGATGCCCTGCGTGAGTCTAGCGGCGCGGCGCAGGTCTTCCTCCGGCGCGTCGTGCAAGCCAAGTGTCCCCTGTGGGTCCAGGTCACGCAGGAGGGTGACGGCCTCGTCCTCGGCTAGGCCTTCGCACAAGAGGATGCGGCGCGCCCCGCGCAGCGCCGAGGCGGCAAGCCGAACCTCTTCCCTCGAGGTGACGACCAATCGCACCCCATCGGGCTGAATCAGGCAGCGATCGACGAAGAGACGCAAGCCTTCCTCGGCGATGTCTCCCTCTTCTGTCAGGTAGTCCTCCAAGTTGTCCAGGAGGATGAGGTACAGGCCGTCCCGCATGGTCTCCAGCAGGTATTCAACCTTGGTGGCCAAGGACGTGTCTCTATCGGCCCAGCGGGCGGCCAGCTTGCCGGCGGCCGGCTCGCCAAGCATCCGCCCCACATCGGTGTAGATACGCTCCAGGCTCAAGCCGGTGCTACGCGTGCTGAGGTAGAGGATGCCGTCTATGGGAAGCACCCTCTCCTCGCCGGGGATTGGCAGCTTGCCCCGTTCCAAGTCGGCCAAGACGCGGCTGGCGAGGGCTGTTTTGCCCATCCCGCCCCGCCCAACCACGCTGACCAGGCGCACACTGGCTTCGGCCAGGTGGTCGCAGAGGGCTCGCGTCTCACGGAGGCGGTCTTTGAAATGGGTCACGTCCAATGGACGGAGGTTGACCACGCGCTGGCGCTCGCGCATCTCGCGACGCTCCTTGTCGGCCTGGGCTTGCCTGACCCGCAAAGAGTCCATATCGGCGTCCAATCGCTCCTGTGCCCACTTGGCGACGGACGCAGCAACCTGCGCAGCCAGTTCCTCAGGGGTCTTGAAGAACTGTAAGAGGTGAGCAGCCATGAGTTCTCGCCGCAGGGCTTCGATCTTCTCCCCGCCCACGCCTTTCTCCATCTTGCTGTGCGGCCAGGGCGCATCTTCGTCCAGCAGGAAGATCAGGCGCTCCAAGCCGAACTCGCCCCCTCGCCGATACTCCAGCTCGGTGATGGACTGCTCCTGGCCGGGCGGAATGTAGCCATAGCGCCAGGCAAAGATGCCGACGTAAGTGTCGCAAGAGGCCACGTCAGCCAGACATTTGTCGAGCGGGCGTTCGTCGGTGGCCACGTAGTCCTCCATGGCGATCACATCGTACCGCATCTTGCGCAAGATGTCATAAACTTGCTGGCGGTGCTCCACAAGGTCGCTATAGGTTGAGGAGATGTAGATTTTGGTCATTCCCACCCCCTACCACATCAAGTTTAGTAACTGTGTAGTGTCCTCAGTTTTGCCTGCAAGAGCGAGGGGTCCTTGCGGCGAAATGCGTCTATAAAGGCTTCGTCCGCTTCGATGCTCCCATCAATCTCTGCGCGATGGTCGTAGTAATAAGCCATAGCAGCGTACACACCGGCCAAATCCAAATCGTACTTGCCAGCGATTTCCTCCAGTGATTGGCCCAGGCGCAGGTGCATGATGACGATGTCGGCCACTGTGATGCGCGTGCCCGCAATGTGGGGCCGCCCGCCACGCACGTCTGGTGTAATTTCGATGTGGTGATCTAAGACAATTTCCATAAGTACCTTCCTCTTTTCGGCTTTTACTTCCCCGACTCCTCCACGCCACCCATTATACCACATTGGTATCAGAGTGACAAGACAAGGCTCCTCACAAGTCCAAGCCAAACCAAAAAGGGCTCACCCCATCGGATTGCACTGGGTGAACCCTCGCAGCCTGCCTCGCTCGCCCCCCTAGAGACCAACACGCTCAAGTCGCCTGCTTCTCCTCTGCACCGACGCTCTCTAAGTAGCTCTGTACCTCCCTCCTGGCCCTGGATAAATAGCGCAACAAGGCTCTGTCAGAGCCCTTAAACCCTTTGATGGCCCGCTGCGCACAGGTGCAGCAACCAAGGGAAGCCCTGTAGCTGCCAAGATCACATCTCAGACACTTACACAGCTTGATCATCATCAAGCAGAAAGCCAAGCTGTCCTCGTGTGTCTCTGGCAAAACAGAAACTCGCCCTACTAACTCGTCCCATTGCTCATCCCTCAACCCCTTGAGACCCAAGATGCAACGGGGTGGAAACAGGATCTCGCTCTCAGGATACATCTACTACCACACCTCTATCTTAATTTACACAAAGGAGGCCGTCGAAGTAGCCCCCCTCGGTACTCCTAGGCCATCCGCACCTGCAGATAGCGGAGCACATCGCTGCGACGCAATAAGCCGATCAACCTCTCCCCCTCCACCACCGGCAGTTGGCCAACGTCACGAGCGTTCAGGCGCGCCAAGATAGTACTGCCACCATCCCCAGGGGAGACGGTCTCTAACTCCGCCCAAGGGGTCATGACTTCGCTTATCTTCGTGAAAGGCCACCTCTCTCTGGGAACAGCTTTGACGTCGTGCAGGCAGATGATGCCCCGCAGCAGGCCGACATCGGCCACGGGATAGGAATGTTCGCGGTGACGCAACACGTACTCATCCACTAACTGCTGCAGGGTGAGATCCCCGCTCACCGTAGCGAAGTCCGTGGTCATCAGATCGCCAGCCCTGACCTCCCCCAGCATCTCTCTGACCAGCACCTGCCGATAGCCACTGGTGGCCGCACTGTACAGAAACCAGCCGATGAAGATGATCCACAGTCCGTCGAGCCATCGGCCTCCGAAGACCTGCCAGGTACCTCCCAGCATGAACAGAAAGGCTATCCCCTGGCCGGCCCAGGAGGCCAATCGGGTGGCCACCTTCAGGTCCCCGCTGAGCCCCCAGATCAATGCCCGCAGCACTCGCCCCCCATCCAAAGGGAAGCCAGGGATGAGGTTGAAAATGGCCAGGCTAACGTTGATCATGGCCAGATAGCGGGCCAAGGCGCTCAAGGGCTGGATGAGAGCTCGAGTCAAAAACCAGAGGACGCCGAAGGCCATCGCGGTGGCCAGGCTGAAGAGGGGCCCCACGATGGCCATGAGCAACTCCTTGAGCGGCTCATCTGGCTCCTCGGTGATCCTGGCCACACCGCCGAAGATGAAGAGGGTGATACTGTGCACCCCTTCTCCCTGACCGATGGCCACCAGGGAGTGGGCCAGCTCGTGGCCCAACACCGAGCCGAATAAGAGGATGCTCGTAATCACGCCCACCATCCAATGTAACCAGGTCGGCCAGCGGGGATATTGCTGGGGAAAATGTGCCCCGGCCAGGGTCCAGATGACTAAGGCAAAGATGATGAGCCAACTGGAATCAATGTTTATGGCGATGCCAAAGACCTTCCCGATACGCCAAGTGGTTCTCATCATGTCACGTAATCCTTCCCATAATTTTACCAGATTTGACCCCATTCGTCAAGAGTTTATGTTAAATGTTGAGCGGTCCAGCACGCAGACCATCTCTCCATTGGCACAGGATTCACATTCGCACTGAAGGGTGGTGTGGGCGATGTCGAAATCGTGCTTCAAGAGCGACCGCACCCGCTCCACGATGTCCACGCTGCAACTGGTCAGTTGGTCATCGATCAGAAGGTGGGCACTCAAAGCATGGAGTCCCGAGGTGATGCTCCAGATGTGCACGTCGTGGATGTCCCTCACCCCGTCCACTTTCTGTACCGCCTCCACCACCTGGCGCAGATCAATGCCCTTGGGCGTGGCCTCCAACAGGATGTTGACCGCTTCCACGGTGACCCGGTAGGCACCGCCCAGGATGAGGAGGGCGATGATCACACTGATGATGGGGTCAATGATGTACCAGCCGGTGAAAAGCATCACCAGGCCACCTACGATGATCCCCACCGAGGAGAGGGTGTCACCCAGGACGTGCAGGAAGGCACTGCGGACGTTGAGGCTCTCTCCTCTCTGCAGAACCAGGATCGCCGCCACGTTGGCCACCAGCCCGATGACGGCGATGGCCAACATCCCTGGCCCCTGCACCGGGCTGGGTTTCAGGATGCGCTGGTAGGCCTCGTAGAAGATGTAGAGGCAGATCAAAATCAAAGCCACCCCGTTGGCCAGGGCAGCCAGGATCTCCAAACGATGGAAGCCGAAGGTGTGTTCCTTGCTGGGAGGCCTCAAAGCGAAGTCAATGGCCAGAAAGCTCATCACCAGGGAAGCCACGTCAACCAGCATGTGACCGGCGTC
>Ga0194112_10006819_pt1 | contig 14989 bp, 11 predicted proteins | sample TA2MahC400mmetaG_FD_146191 | JGI IMG/M metagenome (GOLD analysis project Ga0194112, IMG submission 146191) | Freshwater microbial communities from Lake Tanganyika, Tanzania - TA2015016 Mahale Deep Cast 400m | ecosystem: Environmental > Aquatic > Freshwater > Lake | place: Tanzania: Lake...
GCGAAGCTGCGGCAGCCAGATCCTCCGCTTCCTCGATGCGGAGACCGCGCGGCAGCGGAAGTCGGAGTTCCGGCCGCACGCGTTCGAGGAGGCCTTCGGCACGAAGGGGGCGCCGCCGCTGCGGATCGAGCTGACGGAGGAGACGTCGATGCTCCTGCGTGGACGGATCGACAGGATCGACCTGCGCGAGTCGGGCGGCCGGAGGGAGGCGCTCGTCATCGACTACAAGTCGGGGCTGGGCGTCAAGCGCGGCAGGCCGGCAGACTTGCGCGATGGGCGGGACCTCCAGCTCGGCGTCTATCTTCTCGTCGCGGAGGACAGAGGCTGGGTTCCGGCCGCCGCTCTCTACGCGCCCGTTCTTCCGTCTCCCCGGAGGGAGGAGGATCTGAGGCCGGATGAGGACAGCGAGAATCCCCTCCAGATCCGCTTCCGCGGAATCGTCCCGATGTCGAGGATCGAGGACTTCGGCGGGTTGGAGTTCATAGAGAGGCCGCAAGGCAGGGTGGAGACGCCTGAGGATCTCGCGGGGCTTCTCGCGGAGGCGAAGGAGATCCTCGCGCGCCTCGGCCGCGCGATCCTGGAGGGCAGGATCGATGTCTCCCCCGCGGGCAAGGGAAGCGATTCGGCTTGCGAGCACTGCGATTTCGCCGCCCTCTGCCGGGTGGACGCAGCCTACAACCCGCCCCGCCGGACGCCGATCGAGGGCTTCGCGGAAAAGGAGATCTCGCCGTGAGCCCCCTCTCTCCATCGCAGCGCCTCGTCGTCCGCACGCGGGACCGGGACATGCTCGTCTCGGCCGGAGCGGGCTCGGGCAAGACGCTCGTCCTGATCGAGCGGCTCCTCGGCTGCATCGAGGACGACGGGATACCCCTGGATCGCATCCTCGTCGTCACCTTCACGGAGAAGGCGGCGTCCGAGCTGCGAAACAAGATCTATCGCAAGCTCGCGGAGAGGCAGGATCTCGCCCCGATGCGCCATCGCCTTCCCCAGGCCCGCATCTCGACGATCCACTCCTTCTGCGCCCGCTTGCTCCGCGAGCGCTTCGACAGCACCGGCCTGGATCCGCGTTTCCGCGTCCTTCCGGAGGAAGAGGCGACGCTCCTGCTCTCCGGCGCCATGGATCGCATCTTCCGGGACGCGTACAGGGGACGATGGGGCGATGAGCGGCGGCAGCGCTTCGAGAGGCTCGTCGAGATCTGCGGGCATGAGCGCGAGGGCGAACGGCTGCGCAGGGTGGTCCGCAGGCTTCTCGACTACGCTCGGGCCTCGGAGAACCCCGTGGATTTCCTCCAGCGCCACCTCGCTCGCAACCGCGAGGAGATCGCGGGATGGGACAAGATCGCGTGGATCGGCTCGTACGCCGAGCGGATCGAGCGCCAGTGGCTCGCGGGGCTCGGTCTCGTCGAGGCCGTCCTTGCGGAACTCGAAGCCGCGGGGGCCGAGGCCGCCGCGTGGGAGGAGGCCGTCCGCCGACTCCGGGCGGTCGATCCGGCCGATCTCTCGACGCCCGGCGGGCAGCAGAGAATCCTCGTCCGTCTCGGCGAGGCCGGCCTGCTGGACGACTCCGCGAGCCCGCGGATCAAGCTTCCTGTTCTCTCGCGCAAGAAGCCGAAGGTCGAGGGGCTCTCCTACTTCAAGGGAGTCGTGCAGAAGCTCTACAAGAAGGACTGGCTCGCCCTCTTGCCCCTCTCCATCGATCGGGTCTTGAGCGACGAGAAGCAGTCGAGCCGTCTGACCGGAGAGCTTGCGCGGCTCGCCCTCGAAGTCTGGAATGTCTACGAGGAGATGAAGCGCCGCAGGGGCGCCCTCGACTTCTCCGACCTCGAGATCCGCGCGCTGAAGCTGCTCGCCGAGACGCCTTCGATCGGCGAGCAGGTCCGCTTCGATCGGGTCTTCATCGACGAGTTCCAGGACGTGAACGCCCTCCAGCACCGGATCCTCGAGCGGCTGTGCGATCCCGCGGGGATCTTCCGCGTCGGCGACATCAAGCAGAGCATCTACCAGTTCCGGCTCGCCGATCCGACGATCTTCCGCCGCCTCATGCGCGCGGAGTCGGGACGGGTTCTGGTCGCCGAACCGGAGAAGCCTCCGCTCGATCAACCGAAGTGGACCGTCCCGCTTCCCGACAACTACAGGAGCCGCCCGCCTATCCTCGCCTTTGTGAATCGCGTGGCGGGCCGGCTCTTCCTTCCGGCCGAGATCGGGACCGACTACGAGGCGCAGGAATTGAGGGCCGGTCGCTCGGATCCGGGCGAGCCCCCCCGGGTCGAGCTGATGCTCGTCCGCGAGGGCGAGGGCAAGGGCAAGGGCGAAAGCAAGGGCGAGGACGAGAGCGAGGAGCGGTTCGACCCCGAGGAGGCGGAAGGGCGGGCGATCGCAGCGAGGATCCGATCCCTTGTCGAGAATGGAGCCACATGCCTCGATCCCGACTCGGGCAGGGAGCGCCCCCTCTCCTACTCGGATGTCGCGATTCTCCTGCGCTCCCATGCCCCGGGCGCCAGGCTGCAACGGATCCTCGAGGAGGAGGGAATCCCCGTCTACGTCTCCTCGGGCGCCTCGTTCTTCCGCGCGCGAGAGATCGAGGACCTCGTCCAGCTCCTCTCCGTCGTCGACAATCTCCTGGACGACATCGCGCTGGCCGCGGCCCTGCGCTCCCCCGCCTTCTGCTGGAAGGACGCCGAGATCCTCGCCCTGCGCCTCGCCTATCCCGAAGCGATCCATCTCGCCTACCCGCTGGCGCTGATCGCGGACGAAGCGCCGGGGGGAGGCCTCTACGCCGGGCGCGTCCTTCCGGAAGATCCCGCGGAGGCGGCGACGCTGGCGGGCGCTCGGGCCGATCTCCCGGGCGAGCCCGAGATGGACGACCTCCCGGCCAGGAGCGCCGCCGTGATGGCGAGACTGTGCGACTGGCGCGAGCGGGCCGGAGAGCTCGAGCTTCCGGAGCTCATCGTCCGGATTCTCGAGGAGACCGATCTGCTCCGGAGCGTCGCATCCCTTCCGGGCGGCCTGCGGCGCCAGTCGAACCTGAGGAAGTTCATCGGCCTCGCGAGGAGATACGCGCGCGACTCCGGGCACTCCCTGCACCCGTTCCTCCGCTGGCTTCGCGAGCTGCGAGAAGGAGGAAGCCGGATCGCGGAAGCGCCCATCTCGTCGGAGTCGACCCCGGCGGTGCGGGTTCTCTCGATCCACCAGGCGAAGGGGCTCGAGTTCCCCGTCGTCTTCGTCGCGAGGCTCGATCGACCGCTGCTCCTCGGCGAGACGGTCGATGCCCTCGCCCCGGGCGAGGAGTTCCTGGGCATCCAGCTTCTCGACGCGGATCGATACGTCAGACGCCGGCCGATCCCGCTCCGCCTCCTCAGGGCCGAGAGCGAGTCCAAGGGGATCGAGGAGGAGAAGAGGATTCTCTACGTCGCCCTGACGCGTGCGCGCGATCGCTTGATCCTCTCCGGAATCAAGACCTCCCGCGCCTCGCCGGCGCCGATCGCCTGGAGGGCCTACCAGCGATCCCTCGAGAAGGGGGGAGGGACCGGATCGGCGACGCTCGAGCGCCTCCTCTCGTGGAAGCGCTCCTATCTTGCGTGGCTTCTCTACGCGCTGCCGCCGATCGATGAGCCGGCGGAGAGCGCGCCGCCCGGGGGCGTCAGCGAGAGATTGCTCGCCGATCTGCCGCTCATCGTTCGCTGGATCTCGCCCGGCGCGCGTCCGAACGAGCGGCCGGCGATGACTCCGATCCGCGCCCTCGAACCGAAGCTGCGGAGTCTCGAGCCCGTCTCGGTCGAGGAGCCGGATGCCGAGACGGAGAAGCTGCTGCGGAGGATCGTCAAGACCCCGCCCCTTCCCTCGCCCGGGCATCTCGCCCATGCCAAGGGGAAGATCTGGGCGACCGAGTTCAAGAGCGGCCGCGCCCTCGCCGATCGGGCCGACTTCGGAGGCATCCTTCATCCGAGCGCGCTCGAGGACGCCCCGGACGAGCCCGCCGCGCCGCTCTTCCCGGCGGACGACGACGCGCGCGCCGAGGGGAGGCTCATCCACCTCTTGCTCGAGAGGCTCGACTTCCGCGGCCTCGATCGCGCGAACGCGGGCGCGAGGGTCGCGGCCGCCGCCGAAGCCATGGGGGGCGCTCCGCCTGCAGTCGTGGAGATGCTCGGCGCCTCTCTCGCCGCCTTCGTGGCCTTGCCGATCGGAGGCGCGCTCGCCGCGTCCACGGCCATCGAACGCGAGGTCTCCTTCGGCATGCGGATGGGCATCCTCGAGGCCGCGAACCTGCTCCCCTCCCTGGGCGCGGAGATCCTCACCTCGCCCGACTGGACCGGATGGATCGCCGAGGGCGAGGACAAGATCCTGAGACTGGCGGACGGGATGGACTCCAGGGCGGTCGACCCATGGATCCTCGTCCAGGGCAGGATCGATCTTCTCTTCCGGGACGCGCGGGGATGGATCATCCTGGACTGGAAATCCGACCGGGTCGCTTCGGATGCGGAGATTGACGCGCGGGTCGCGACCTACCGCGGACAGATGGAGATCTATCGCCGGGCCGTGCGGGAGCTGTTCCAGGAGCCCGTGCGTTCCGTTCTCTACTTCCTGCGGCCGGCCATTCTGAAGGAGGTGTGACCGCTATGACGCCCGCCAACCGCGATCCTCTCGAACCGATCCTCGCGCGCGCATCGTGCCGCGCCTACCGCTCCGATCCGCTTCCCGACGGCGATCTCGACCGGCTCATCGAGGCGATGCTGCGCGCTCCCTCCGCGGGGAACAGGCAGCCGTGGCACTTCCTGATCGTCCGCTCGCAGGAGTTGCGCGATCAACTGGTCGAGGCCGCGCTGGGACAGGACTTCCTGGCCCAGGCGCCGGTCGTCGTGGTCATCTGCGCCGACGCGGAGCAGTCGGCGGCCCGCTACGGGGAGCGAGGGCGCTCCCTCTATGTGCTGCAAGACACGGCGGCGGCGACGGAGAACCTCCTCATCGCGGCAACCGCGCTCGGCTACGGGTCGTGCTGGGTGGGCGCCTTCGACGAGGACCGCGTCTGCGCCATCCTCGATCTCCCCGGCCGCCTCCGCCCGGTCGCCATGGTCCCGATCGGCCGTCCCGCGGAGCGATTGGAACCGAGCGAGAGACGCCCCAGGCGCGATGTGATCGAGACGAGATGAGCTACGTCTCCTGGCTGCGCTCGAGGGTCGGCCCCGAGCCGGTCATTCTGATCTACGCGACCGCGATCATCCGCGACGGAGAGGGCAGGATCCTCTTCCAGCAGCGCGGCGACTTCCCCGTCTGGGGACTTCCCGGGGGGCTCCTCGAGCCGGGCGAGACGATCCTCGAAACCCTGCGCCGCGAGGTCCGGGAGGAGACCGGATACGAGATCGAGCCGGAGCGTTTCGTCGGCCTCTACACATCTCCCGACTACATGGTGAACTATCCGAACGGCGACCGCGTCCAGCAGGTGACAGCCGCTTTCCTCTGCCACGTCTCGGGGGGCAGCGACAGACCCGATCTGCGGGAATCGATCGCGCAGCGCTTCCTGCCTCTCGACGAGGCCCCTCGTCTCTTCCCCTGGTACCGGCAGATGCTCGACGACTCGATCCGCGATCTCCCGACGCGCTTCGACGCCGGATCCGCGGAGGGCCCGCTGCGGCGGACCGGAGGCCTCGTCCCCTGGCTGCGGGAACGGGTGGGCACGGCGCCGATCCTCCTCCCCTGCGCCTGCGCGATCGTTCCCGACGGCGACGGCCGCATCCTCTTGCACAAGAGAGGCGACACCGGCCTCTGGGGGCTTCCCGCGGGAGCGATGGAGCTGGGAGAGCGGATCGATCAGACCGCGATCCGAGAGACCCGCGAGGAGACCGGCTTGAGCGTCCGCGTGAAGCGGCTGACCGGCTTCTACACGGGACTCGATCAGAGGAGCGTCTATCCGAACGGCGACGAGGTCTGGCTCGGCGTGGCGACCTTCCTATGCGAGATCGAGGGCGGCGAACTTCGGGCCGACGGGATCGAGAGCCTCGACGTTGCCTTCTTCAAGCCTGAGGAGATGCCGTTCGAGGGAAATCCTTGGGGAGCCCGCACGCTCCGCAGGATCGAGGACGCCATGCGCGGCGATCCGGAGGCTGTGGCGGGCTAGGCTTGTCTGAAGGCCCTGGAGACAGTGCGAGGCCGATCGGAATCGGGGAATCCATCATCTCGAGGGGAGGATGGTACTTCCCGGTGGGAGCCGATTGCCGCCGCTCGATCATTCCTGGCCGCATGGGGCAACCTCGTCGCAGACAGACAGACTGGACTCCCGCGGGGAACCGTGAGAGAATCCCCTCGAAAGTCATCGGAGGAACGGATCATGCCGGTGGAGGCACTTGTTCGCAGCAAACGCCGCGAGATTCTCGAGCTTGCTGCACGCCACGGGGCTATCCGCATCCGGGTTTTCGGGTCCGCTGCCCGGGGTGAAGCCTCGCCGGATAGCGATGTTGACTTCCTCGTGGACCTGGAACCCGGGCGGTCGATTCTCGATCTTGGGGGTCTGCTCATGGATCTTCAGGACCTCCTTGGCTGCCCCGTCGACGTGATCACGGAGAAGGGACTGAGGGCGCGGATCCGTGACCGCGTGCTTCGCGAGGCAGTCCTCTTGTGAGAGATGACAGGGAGCGACTTCGCGACATCCTCGAAGCCGTGGAGCGGATCGACCGCTATGCGCAGGATGGTCGAGAACGTTTTGAAACGGACGAGCTGGTTCAAACGTGGATCGTGCATAACCTACAGATCATTGGCGAGTCGTGCCGCACCATCTCTGTTCCGTTTCGAGAGGCGCACTCCGAGATTCCTTGGTCCCGGATCATCGGGATGCGGAACATCCTTGTGCATGACTACTTCGGGATCGACACGGACGTCGTTTGGGAGGCGGTGGAGAGAGAACTCCCGCAACTTCGGGAGCGCACCAGGGCGATACTGGAGCAGTAACCTGCCCTATTCTACCAGAGCTCCGTAATCTCGATCCCCGTATGGTCAAGATACTCAGCCGAGGCGCAACTCACGCTCGTGCTCTTGATTGCGGGCCTTCGTCCAGCACTGGTTTCAGCCGGTTGACCGGCTGAGTCATGCGCCCGAAGCTCTCCCTCTTGCCGCTCCGGCGTCGGACCAACCATGAACTTCGTCCTCCAACCCTGGCAGCTACTCCTCACCATCCTGGCCGGCCTGATCAACCGGCAGCAGCAAGAGGTCAGCGAGTATCTCCGCACCTCCGGTCCGGTCCAGTGCCGGACACGACTCGGCGGGATGCTGCGGTACTACCATCGGGCAGCTGCGCAGGGCGACGACGGACGACTTTCTGAGACTCCGATGAGCGGCGGCGATGTCCCTCGGCGAACTGCCTGTTCGAAGGCACGACTCTCTCAGCGCCCCGCCGCGAGCCCCTCACCTCTCGGATCGGTGCAGGCGAGCCATCCGCCCTCGTCGAGCCGCTCGATCGCCTGCGCGAGGCCCGGCCCCTCCCAGGGCCCAAGGCGAATCGCCCGATGTCCCCGATGCTCGAGGCGTCTTCGAACCTCTCGCGGGATGCGCGCCTCGAGACAGAGCCGATCTCTCTCGTCGATCGACCAGCGCGGCGAGCGGATCGCCTCGGCGAGCGGGAGTCCGCGGACGACTCTCGCGCGCAGGAGTTGCACATTGACCTGGATCTGCGCCTCCGCGCCGGGCGTCCCCCCCAGCAGCCACGGCCGGCCTCCACGCAGGACCATCCAGGGATTGAGGGTATGCACCGGCCTCTTGCCCGCCTCGAGCCTGTTGGGCGAGGCGGGATCGCTCGAGAATCCAGCCATCCTGCAGTTCAGGAGGATCCCGGTCCCCGGCACGATCCACCCGGCCCCGAAAGCATGGAAGATCGACTGGATCCAGCTCACCGCGTTCCCCGCGCCATCGACGGCGCAGAGACAGGTCGTCTCCGCGCCCGCCGTGCTCGAGTCGTCGCGTGCGGCGGCTGTTCGTTCGGGATCGATCCGCGCGGCGAGGTTGCCCGCGTGGTCCCGCGAGAGCCACCTCGCGACCCCCCCCTCGACCTGCGCCGGCGCGGAGCGCGGATCGCAGAGCCACGCGTCCCGCTCCGCCCGGATCAGACGGTAGGCCTCGACCTGCAGGTGGATTTCGCGAGCGATCGCGCGCGGCCCATCGCCCGCGAGGCGCCATCCGAGGCGGTCGGTCTCCTTAAGCACGCGAAGGATCGCCAGCACCATCGCCCCCTGCGAGACCGGAGGTTGCTCGCAGACGATCGCCCCGTCCAGATCGATCGAGAGAGGATCGACCTCCTCCGTCCTGTGCCCGCTCAGATCGTCCGAAGAGAGCGCGCCGCCGCGCGAGCGGATCTCGTCCACGATGCGCGCGGCGAGCGGCCCTCGATAGAAGAGATCCTCCCCATCGCGGGCGATCGCGCCCAGCGTGTCGGCGAGGTCGGGCTGCCGCACCCATGTTCCCGCTCCCCGCGGCTCTCCCCGCGGGAGGAAGAGGGCCGCGAGGCCGGGATCTTCGGCGAGAAGCGCGCGATGAAGCCGCGCCATGCGCGCCCAACGGTCGTGGACCGGGAAGCCCCCGCGCGCGATCTCGATCGCCGGGGCGAAGACCTCCGCGGCATCGAGCCGGCCCCATCCGCGCAGCAAGCGGAACCAGGCGCTCACGACTCCGGGGACGGTGATCGACAGCGCGCCGCGCGGAGGGATCTCCCGCCCGAGCATCGCGCCGGCATCGAGGTCCCGCGGAGCGATCCCGCTACCCTGCAAGGCCCGGACCCTGCCGCTCGCCGCATCGAAGACGATGGCGAAGGCATCGCCTCCGAGATGGCTCGCCCAGGGCTCGACGACCAGGAGGACGCTCCCCGCGGCGACGATCGCGTCCGCGGCCGAGCCCCCGCGCCGCAGCATCTCCAGCGCGGCTGCCGTCGCGAGGGGATGCGCCGTCGCGACCGCTCCGTTCGGCGCGAGGACAGGCGGGCGTTCCATCATCACGAGGGCCTCCCCACGAGCGCTCCCCCTGCCACGAGAACCTCCCTTGCCTTCGGAACGGCGTTTTGCTAATCTTCCCGGTTCGGTCATCCGATGGATGTTGGCGACGTCATGATCATCGAAACTCTCTCTGTTGGCCTCCTTCAATGCAACTGCACGGTTCTGGGGTGCGGCGAGACACGACGCGCCCTGGTGATCGATCCCGGGGACGAGGCGGACCGGATCCTCGACGTCATCGGAAGGCACAAGCTCACCGTGGAGGCGATCCTGCAGACGCACGCGCATCTGGACCATCTCGGGGCGACATGCGCAGTGGCCAGGTCGACAGGCGCGCCGGTCCTGCTGCATCCCGGGGACAGGTATCTCTACGATCACGCCGAGCTGCAGGCCCAGCTCTTCGGCCTGCCCAAGATCGAGACGGCCGAGATCGGCCGGGAAGTGCAAGACGGCGAGACCCTGCGGATCGGCGCCCTGCGGGGGAAGATCCTCCACACCCCCGGCCACTCCCCCGGCAGTCTCTGCCTCGCCGTGTCGGAGTCCGGACCGAATGACGCGGCGAAGCCCGCCTACATCCTTTCGGGCGACACCCTGTTCTGCGGAAGCATCGGGAGAACCGATCTTTGGGGAGGGGACATGGATCTGATCCTGAACTCGATTCGCAAGCGCCTCCTGCCGTATCCCGACGCGACAGTGGTCGTCCCGGGGCACGGTCCGGCGACCACCATAGGAGCGGAGCGGGCGACCAACCCGTTCCTCGCGCCATGAAGAAGCGACCGATCCAGGACATGCTGGCCGATGTGACGCGGCGGCTCATCGAGACCTACAACGACGAGCTTCCGACCGCCCACAACCTCGACCAGACGAAGCGCCTGCCTTCCGAGGAGATCACGACGAACCTCTTGGAGAGGATCTTCGAGCTCCTCTACCCGGGCTACTTCGGCAACCAGCACCTGACGCGCGACAATGTGTCGTATCACGTGGGCGCTCTCCTCGACGACGTCGCCGACGAGCTGCACGAGCAGATCTACCTCGCCTCGCGGTTCGAGTGCGCCGTTGAGGGGTCGTGCGAGCATTGCGTGAAGTTCGCCGACGCGGCCGTCGAGGGCTTCATCGACGCGCTCCCTGACGTGCGCAGGTCCTTGACGCTGGACGTCCAGGCCGCCTTCGACGGGGATCCGGCCGCCAAGAGCTTCGCGGAGATCATCCTCTCCTATCCGGGCCTGAAGGCGATCAGCGTCTACAGGGTCGCGCACCGGCTGCGTCTTCTCGAGGTGCCCCTGCTGCCGCGCATCATGACCGAGTACGCGCACAGGGAGACGGGGATCGACATCCATCCGGGAGCCCGCATCGGAGAGAGCTTCTTCATCGACCACGGGACGGGGGTCGTGATCGGGGAGACGACGGACATTGGCGCCAACGTGAAGATCTACCAGGGAGTCACCCTCGGCGCCCTCTCCTTCCCCAAGGACGAGCGGGGGAACATCATCCGGGACCGCAAGCGACATCCGACGCTCGAGGACGGCGTCGTCATCTACGCCGGGGCGACGATCCTCGGAGGCGACACCGTGATCGGGAAGGGGTCGATCGTGGGCGGCAACACATGGCTCATCCACTCGATCCCGCCGGGAAGCCGGATCACCAGCACCCCGCAGGGCAAGAAGATCGAACCAGACCAGGACGCCCGGCCGCAGTTCTGCTGAAACCGACGAGAGACTTGCACGCAAGGAGGCCACCGTGGCTCGGGTGTTCAATTCGATAGCGGACACGATCGGGCGCACGCCCCTGGTGCGGACGCCATACATCTCGAAGGACTTCAAAGCCGACGTCCTCTTCAAGCTCGAGTCCTTCAACCCCATGTCGAGCGTCAAGGACCGGATCGGGCAATCGATGATCAAGGACGCGATCGATAGGGGGCTCATCAGGCCCGGCGTCACCGTGATCGAGCCGACCTCCGGGAACACCGGCATCGGCCTCGCCTTCATCTGCGCCGCGATGCGGATCCCGCTCATTCTCACGATGCCCGAGACGATGTCGATCGAGCGCAGGAAGGTGATCGCCGCCCTCGGCGCGAGAATCGTCCTGACCGAGGGGGCGAAGGGAATGAAGGGGGCGATCGCGCGGGCGGAGGAGATCCAGAAGCAGACCGCCAACTCGCTCCTCATCGGGCAGTTCGTGAACCCGGCGAATCCGGCCATCCACCGCAAGACGACGGCGGTGGAGATCTGGGAGGACACCGACGGGAAGGTGGACGCCCTGGTCGCCGGCGTCGGGACAGGCGGAACGATCACCGGTTGCGGCGAGGCTCTCAAGGAGCGCAAGCCGGCGGTGCGCGTGATCGCCGTGGAGCCGGCCGACTCGCCCGTGATCACGCAGGCGCTGGCCAGGCAGGAGCTGAAGCCTGGCCCCCACAAGATCCAGGGGATCGGTGCCGGTTTCATCCCGGGCGTGCTCAATCTCGCTGTGATCGATGAAGTCTTCCGCGTCACGAATGACGAAGCGTTCGACACCTCGCGCCGCCTCTGCAGGGAAGAGGGCCTGATGGTCGGGATCTCGAGCGGCGCGGTCGCCTGCGCGGCCTATCGCTTGGCGGCGCGGCAGGAGTTCGAGGGCAAGACGATCGTGGCCGTGCTGGCGAGCCACGGCGAGCGCTATCTCTCGACTCCCCTCTTCGACTTCCCGGAAGCGGACGAGGGGACCTCGCCGGCGCTCTAGTTCGTCGCGGCGCATCTGCGGCCATGTTGACAGTCCCCGGCCGCCGCGCGTAGCTTCTGCGTAACGCGTGGAGGCCCTCATGATGAACCGCCGCAGATTCATGCGTCTGACCCTTGGCGCCGCCGCCGCCGGACTCGCCACCCCGCTCGCGCGCATGGGCGAAACGGCCTGGGCAGAGGCGCCTTCCTCTCCCCTCCTCGCCGTCGCCCACGGGCCCTCCCCCGCCGCGATCACGCGCGCGGCGATCGATGCGGTCGGGGGAATCGCGCGCTTCGTCAGCCGCGGGGCTCGCGTCGTCGTCAAGCCGAACATCGGTTGGGACCGGACGCCGGAGCAGGCTGCGAACACGAATCCGGAAGTCGTGGCGACGGTTGTCCGCATGTGCCTGGAGGCGGAGGCGAAGTCCGTGCTCGTCCTCGACAACACGTGCAACGACGCCCGCCGCTGCTATCTGCGCTCGGGAATCGCGGAGGCGGTCCGCGCCGCGGGCGGAACGGTCGAGTTCTTCGAGGAGGATCGCGCCAAGAAGATGGCGCTCGGCGGCGAGGTCCTGAAGGAGTGGGCGGTCCATCCCTCCTTCGTCGAGGCCGACGTGCGGATCAATGTTCCCATCGCGAAACACCATGGGCTCGCCAACCTGACCCTCGGCATGAAGAACTGGATGGGCGCGATCGCGGGCAATCGCAACCGGCTCCACCAGAACCTCGACGCCTCGGTCGTCGATCTCGGCGCCTTCTTCCGCCCCTCCCTGACGGTGATCGACGGCGTGCGGATCCTCACGCGAGGCGGCCCCCAGGGGGGCAGCCTCGACGATGTCCGCCGGCTCGACACGGTGATCGCGAGCGCCGATCCTGTCGCGGCCGAAGCCCGGGCCGTGCGACTCCACGGACCCGGCGCGATCCAGCCGGCCTGCATCTCGATGGCGGAGTCTCGCGGCCTGGGTCGATCGCGCTGGGATCAGGCGGAAGAGCGGCAGATCGAGGTTCCCGGTAGCTGAGATGCTGCGGAAGATCAGGATCCCGGTCCAGCTCGGCTTCCTCCTGCTCTTCCTCTATCTCCTCATACGGACGCTCGGCACGGGAGAGGACTCCCTGGGATCTCCGGTGCGGATCTTCCTCGAGATCGATCCGCTCGTCGGACTCACGACGTGGCTGCGCACGGGGGCGCTGCATGGCCTCCTGGCCCTCTCGGGGATCACGATCCTGCTGAGCTTCCTGCTCGGGCGCTTCTTCTGCGGATGGGTGTGCCCCCTGGGGACGCTGAGCCAGATCACGGCGAGGATCGCGCGGCCTAGGCGCGAGGAGAGGACGAGCGATTCGTGGCGCCCGTCACAGCGATGGAAGTATCTCGTGTTGGGTGCGGTGGTCGCCGGCTCGCTCGCCGGCAGCCTGTGGACCGGCCTTCTCGACCCCCTCTGCCTGCTCATCCGATCGCTGACCGTCGGCTTCGCCCCTCCCCTGGAGAGGATCCTCCGCGGAGGAGCGGCGCTCCTCGCATCCGGCCCGCTCGGGACGTTGAGCGAGCCGGCCTATCGCTGGCTTCGCGACAACACGCTCGCCCCGCGCGCGCCCAGCTATGAGCAGAGCGCGCTCATGGCCTCCATCCTTCTCTTGCTTCTCGCGCTCTCTTGGGTGCGCAGGCGCTTCTGGTGCAGGGTGCTCTGCCCGCTCGGCGCCCTCCTGGGCGCGGTCGCCCGTGTGGGAGCGCTTCGCCTCCGCCAGAGTGAAAGCGCCTGCTCGGGATGCACGCTCTGCACGTTCCATTGCCAGGGCGCCGCCGATCCTGATCGCATGGGCGGATGGCGGCCATCGGAGTGCTTCGTCTGCGGCAACTGCACCGCCTCATGCGCCCGAGAGGGATTGAGCTTCGGATTCGGGCGCCCACGGCTCTCCGCGATCTTCCCTTCGGACTGGGTCCGGCGTACGAAGCCGGCGACGACGGCCACGATCGGCGGGATCGAGGTGGGCCGGCGCCGGCTGCTGATCGCCATCGGCATCGGCGCGATCTCAGGCCCCATCGGCAGGGCTTCGCCATCCCGCGGACAGCCGCCCGCCTCCCTCATCCGTCCTCCCGGCGCCGGCACGGAGTACGAGTTCCTCGACAAGTGCGTGCGCTGCGGCGAGTGCATGAAGGTCTGTCCCGGCAACGGCCTCCATCCGATCGCCCTCGAGGCGGGGCCTCTCGCCCTCTGGACGCCGGCCCTCCGGTTCGCGCATGGCTACTGCGAGTATCACTGCACCCTATGCGGGCAGGTCTGTCCCACAGGCGCGATCCCGCTCCTGAGCCAGCGGGAGAAGGAGCGGACGGTCGTGGGCCTGGCCTATGTCGATGTCCCGCTCTGCCTCCCCTACGCCTACGCGACCCCCTGCATCGTGTGCGAGGAGCACTGCCCCACCTCGCCGAAGGCGATCACCCTCGTGGAGGCCGAGGTCCGCGGTTTCGACGGCGCGCAGAAGAGCGTCCGCCAACCCAGAGTCGATCCCCATCTGTGCGTCGGCTGCGGGATCTGCGAGTACCGCTGCCCCGTCGAGGGAGACGCGGCCATCCGCGTCTACGCGACCGGCCGCACAGGTGAAGGCGGCCCCTTCGACTTCTCCCTGTCCCGGGCCGCGCCGCGCGGCCGGGAGGCAGAGGAGATGGCGTGAGCCCCGGCCACAGGAAGGGAAACGCGGCTGCGACGGGGCGCATGCGACTTCCCGAGGCGCACTAGCGGTTGCTCTTCGAGAGAGACCTCGCGGGGATCTAGCGAACTACGCTGAGTGGCACGATCCTCGAGTGCAACGAGTCCTTCGCGAAGATGCTCGGCTACTCTTCTCCGGAGGAGTTGCTCCGGATGAGGGCGTCGGATCTGTATGGTCGCGAGGCGGACCGCAAGGCATTCCTGAAGAGGCTCCTAGAGGCGGGCTCCCTCTTGTCCGTTCCGCTCTTACCTGAACTCGAGACTTGGAGGCCTTCTAGCGACTGGTAGAGAATCGATTAGCCGAGTCTGCCCGATGGCCAACCCCCGCCCACCGCATGGATGGTCCTGGGCAGGGGGTGGCGTCCTTGACAGATGGTGGAACCAACCTCATCCTTCGGGTTGCCAAGCAAGGGACCCGGACTCCCATCGCGGGAGATCCCGGGGGCTTCGGGTCATCCAAGAACCCTGAGGAGGCATTCGTGATAAGGACCGGTTCCTACCTTCTGCTCCTGCTGCTGATTGCCTTCGTCGCGGCCCTGGCCTTCGTTCCAGGTTTGACCTCCGCGGAGGAGGCCAAGAAGGACGCGCAGCCATTCAAGTACGTCGGAGCGGCCGCGTGCAAGATCTG
>Ga0194112_10006835_pt1 | contig 14964 bp, 11 predicted proteins | sample TA2MahC400mmetaG_FD_146191 | JGI IMG/M metagenome (GOLD analysis project Ga0194112, IMG submission 146191) | Freshwater microbial communities from Lake Tanganyika, Tanzania - TA2015016 Mahale Deep Cast 400m | ecosystem: Environmental > Aquatic > Freshwater > Lake | place: Tanzania: Lake...
CAGGCCAAACATCTGCGCTGGGTGCTGGAACGCTGGGCCAGCGAAAAATCGGAGGCTACGCGGTATGACTATTGGCGGACGGTGCGAGTGCTGGCGGCAGCTTTGGGGAATTGGCAGGATTGGCGATCGCATCTGGATGGGGCGTGGTGCAGGAATGGGAGAGGAGGGCGATCACCGAAAATTCCCAATCGAATTACGGGCTGACTGCTGATCGGCCAAAACCGTCAGAGCACTTTAGATTCACCTATGTCAGCAATGGAACCTTCAGCAGTCACCCAGAGGTAGGTAGCAAAAGCAGAGCACAAGCCTGAGAAGTTAGACTAACTCACAGAATCATTCATCGTGCGATCAGGCGCACAAAAAGCTTGCGCACCTCCTCCAAGAACAACGTGGTCGATGCCACCAATACCGAAATGCCCCACTCGACGGCCGTCAGGTCGACGGTGTCGAATACCGCCTGGGCAGGCGCCCAATGTACGGCGACAACCTGGAGGGTGAGGACGACCAGCAGGGCCAACCAGAGCTTGCCGTTGCTGAAGAACTGGCGATTGAAGGCACTTCCGTGTTCGGCGCGGGCATTGAAGATGTTGAAGAATTGGAACAGCACGAATGTCGTGAATGCCAGCGTGGTCGCTTTCGCTTCCTCGCCGGGCGTCGTTAGGCCCCACGCATACACGGCGAGCGTGCCTACCGCCATGGTCAGGCCGTAGAGACCAATGCGCCACATGCGTTCCAAGGAAAGGATGGATGCGTCGGCGGCGCGCGGCCGATCTCGCATGATGCCGGGGCGTGCCGGTTCGACGCCGAGGGTCATTGCCGGCGGACCGTCCATGATGATATTCACCCAGAGGATCTGGATGGCCGTGAAGGGCGTGGCGAACCCGAGGAAGGGCGCGCCGAGCACGGTCAGGATGGCACCGATGTTGGTGGTGAGTTGGAAGCGCATGAACTTGACGATGTTGTCGTAGATGGTGCGCCCCTCCTCGACCGCGCGCACGATCGACGCGAAGTTGTCGTCGGTCAACACCAGCGTCGCGGCCTCCTTGGTCACCTCGGTACCGGTAATGCCCATGGCGACGCCGATGTCGGCCTTTTTCAGCGCCGGGGCGTCATTTACACCGTCACCGGTCATCGCAACGACGTGCCCTTGCGCTTGTAGCGCTTCGACGATGCGCATCTTGTGCTCGGGCGCGACGCGGGCGAACACGGCGCTCTTCTCGACCAGCGCGGCGATTTCGTTCTGACTGAGGCCGTCGAGTTCTCGGCCTTCATGTGCTTCGCCGACTAGCCCCAACTCGCGCGCGATCGCCGCAGCCGTGACACGGTGGTCGCCGGTGATCATCTTGACCCGGATGCCGGCAGCGTTGCAGGTGGAAATTGCCTCACGTGCTTCTGCCCTGGGTGGATCGATGATGCCGACCAGCGCATGCAGGATCAGGTTATTCACCCACGGCAGCAAGTCGCCGGCTGGATCGAAGTCAGCGGCAGGAATCTCGCGGCTGGCCAGCGCCAGCACGCGCAGGGCCTCGTTGGCCAATGCGTCGTTCTCCGCCGTGAAACCGGCCCGTGTTGTCTCGTCGAGCGCGGCTCGTGCCAGCAGGACGTCGGGCGCGCCTTTCGCGCACAGGAGCACGCGGTCGCCGTCATGATGGAAGGTCGCCATGAACTTGTTGGCCGAGTCGAAGGGGATTTCGGCGATACGCGGCAGATGCTTAAGCACCGTGTCGGCATCCAGTCCCGCCTTCGCCGCCAGCGCGAGCAAGGCTCCCTCGGTGGGGTCGCCGATCAGTTGGCCATCCCGGATACGCGCGTCGACGCACAGCGCCGCGGGCAACAACACACCTCGCAGGGCGCTACTGGCACTCTGGCCCTCGATGGCACCTTCGGCACCATAGCCCTCGCCGCTGACAGGATGACGGCGGCCATGGCAGTACAGCGCACGGGCAGTCATCTGGTTGAGCGTCAGCGTGCCGGTTTTGTCGGAGCAGATTACCGTGGTGCAACCCAGCGTCTCGACGGCGGCGAGTTTCTTGACGATGGCGTGGCGCTTGGCCATGCGGTGCATGCCGAGTGCCAGCGTCACCGTCACCACGGCGGGCAGGCCTTCGGGGATCGCCGCAACGGCCAGCGCGATCGCCGTCATCGCCGTCTGCACCAGCGGATCGCCTCGCATCAGGCCGAAGACGAACATGAGGGCGACGACACCACAGGCGATCAGCGCCAGCCGTTTGCCAAGGCTGTCGAGTTGCCGTTGCAGCGGCGTCTCCCCTTCGGCGGTCTCGGCCAGCAGACCTGCCAGGCGGCCCATCTCGGTGTGCATGCCAGTCGCCGTGACGATGGCCTCCAGCCGGCCACGGGTGACCACGGTGTTCATGAACACCATGTCGTGCCGTTCCGCCAGCGCCGACTTTTCATCTACCGGGTCGGGCAGCTTGGCGACGGCGTGCGATTCACCGGTCAGCGCCGCCTCGGCCACTTCGACGCTGTGCGCCGACAGCACGCGCGCATCGGCAGGAATGCGGTCGCCGGCCTCGAGCAGCAGGATATCGCCTGGCACCAGATCGACAGCCTCGATCAGGCATGCGTTGCCGTCGCGCCGCACCCGCGCCGTCGGGGCCAGCATGTTTTTCAATGCGGCCAGCGCTGCTTCGGCGCGATGCTCCTGGAAGAACCCCAGGCTCGCATTGAGCAGCACGACGATGGCAATCACGACCGCATCCTTGAGATCGCCGATCGCGCCTGCCAGCACGGCGGCGCCGAGCAGGATGATCACCAGCAGGCTCTTGAACTGGTCGAGGAATTTCTGCCAGGCTGGCCGTGGCGGCTTCTCGGCGAGACGGTTGGGGCCATGAGCTGCCAGGCGTTGAGCGACATCCGTTGCAGTCAGGCCCCGCACGGCATCGGAGGTCAGTCGGTCGGCAACTTCCTTTGTCGGGAGGGCGTGCCAGGGGGGAAGGGCATCGGTTTGCATGTTGATCTTGGATTCCGGGTTATCACGACGGGAGGATGAATCAAGTTCCGGCGTCTGGTTCGCCGAGTTGCGCCAGGATGATGGATCGTGCCGCGTCGCGCAAGACGAGCGCAGCCGCCCAATCCGTGCCATCGGGCCGCAAGGCTGGGTGGATCGTCACCTTCAGAGCGCTGTGGCGCGGCCACCGACACTCGTCGGGCAGCAGGGTGCGCGTGCCGGAGAGAGTGACGGGAACCACGGGCGCGCCGGCGCGGGCGGCCGCCATAAAGGCGCCCATGCGGAAGGGCAACAGGCCCGGCGCGTCGCGGAAGGTTCCTTCCGCGAAGAACACCAGCGCATCGCCGTTTACGAGGCGCGCTTCGAGGGCTTGCGAGTCATCCGCGCCGCGCGCGGCGTCGAAGCGTTCCACGAAAGCCGCGCCGAGGCGCCGCAGCGGCGTGGCCGAGAACGGATGCCCCAGCAACTCCTGCTTGGCCACATAGCCGAAGCGGGCCGGCAGCGCGGCGGTGAGCACCATGCCGTCGAGATAGCTGGCGTGGTTGGCGACGATCACCACGGGGCCGTCGGTCGGCAAGTTCTCGAGCCCGCTGACGCGCGGCAGGATGCCGCCGGCCGCCAGCGCCAGCCGTGCCCCAGCGCGGGCTGCCGCGCGGCGCAGGCGCAGGGTCGGTCCGAGCGCGATCAGCAGCCAGAAGGGCGGCGCGAGCAGGGCGAACACCCCCCAGGCCCAGAGCGACCACAGGCCGGCGCCGGCGTACCGCCAAGCGGCGCGCAGGCGTGCCCGGGCGGCGCCGAGCGCCAGGCCGAGCGCCTGCCGCCAAGGCGGGTGCGGCCGGCGCAGCAGCTCGCCGCGTTCGTAGGCCGCGCGGCAGGCGGCACGGCGCAGCTTGCCGCTGGAGGTTTTCAGGATCGTGCCGGGCGGCGCGAGCACGACATCGTCCGCCGGCAGCCCGGTGAGATCGACGGCGAGGCGCTCGATCTCGGTACGGATCAAGGTCTGCGCCGTCGCGTCAGCAGCGCGCATTTCGGCGAGCACCACCAGGCCTTCAGTGCCGGCGCCGGCGTCCGTCGCGGCAAACACCGCCACGTTGCCGGCGCGCACGCCGGCGATGCGGCCGACGGCCTCTTCCAGTTCTTGCGGGTGGATGTTGTGGCCGCCGCGGATGATGATGTCCTTTTCACGACCGGTGACGAACAACTCGCCGTCGGCGAGATAGCCGAGGTCGCCGGTGTTGAGCCAACCACCATCCTGGCCATCGAACAGCTTCGCCGTGGCGGTCGGATTTTCGAAATAGCCGGCCGCGGCCGACGGCCCGCGGAACTGGATGCGGCCGACGCGCCGCTCGGGCAGCGCGCGGCCGGCGCCATCGACGATGCGGATTTCATGTCCCGGCAGGGCGTGGCCGCATCCGGGCACGGCCTGGGCATGGAGCGCGTCCGCAAGCACTGGCTGCGCGATGCCGTCGTCGGCGAGCGCGCGGCGCGCCACGCGGTCGATGCGCGGGCCGCGCCCCGGCGGCGGGAAGGCCAGCCCCACCGAGCATTCCGCCAGGCCATAGACGGGCGCCAGGGCCTCGCGGCGCAGCCCGTAGGGCGCGAGACGCGCGGCGAAGCGTTCCAGCGTGACGGGGCTGACCGCCTCGGCGCCGTTGCAGGCCATGCGCCAGCAGGACAGATACAGCCCGGCCAGGTCGGCGTCGGTGAGCTTGTTGGCGCAGATCTCGTAGGCGAAATTCGGCGCCGCCGACAGGGTGCCGCGATGCCGGGAGATCGCTTCCAGCCAGCGCGCGGGGCGGGCGAGAAAGGCAAGCGGCGACATCAGCACGAGCGGAAAGCCGATCACCATGCTGCCCAGCCCGGCGCCGATCAGCCCCATGTCGTGATAGAGCGGCAGCCAGGAGACGAACACGTCGGCCGGCGTCGCCTGCGCGGCCCGCCGCATGGCACGGATGTTGGCAAGCAGGTTGGCGTGGGTGAGTGCGACGCCTTTGGGGTCGCCGGTGCTGCCCGAGGTGTACTGGATGAAGGCGAGATCGTCGGCTGTGCGCGTTGGCAGGGTCGGCGCGGCGCCGGGCAGACGCAGCTCGTCTACCGTCACGATGCCGGCCAGCGCCGGGCACTGGCCGGACAGCGCCTCGGCAAACAGCCGCGCGCGCGGATCGGCGATGAACCAGATGGCGCCGGCGTTGGCGAGAATCCCGGCGATGCGGCGCAGATGCTCTTCCAGTTGCGCGGGGCGAGCCGGCGGATAGAGTGGCACCGGCACGCAGCCGGCATACAGCGAACCGTAGAACGCCGCAAAGAAATCCAGTCCGGTCGGCAACATCAGCGCGATGCGGCTACCCGACGGCACGCCACGCGCAAGCAAGCCGGCGGCGACTTCCTTCGCAACGGCAGCCAATCGGGCATAGCTGACCGGTTCCTCCTCCCCCGCCTCGCCGAGCAGGATGAGGTGGCGGCGCTCGGGCTGGTGGCGGACATGCCAGTCGAGGACGTCGGTCAGCGTCGCCAGCGTGTCCGGAGGTGGTACATAGTTCGCAAGAGTCGGCGCTGGCGAGACGGCGCTTGCCACCGAAATAGTCGACCGCGGTGCGGTACCCATCAGCTTGAGCAGGTCGGCGGGAGTCTCGGCGGCGAAGGCCGCCTCGCCCAAGTGCACGCCCAGTTCGCGCTCGATGCGCGCGAACAGCTCGACGCGCGCCAGGCTGTCGAGGCCGAAGTCGCGCTCCAGATGGTGATCCGGGCCACAGGCGGAAAAGTCGCGCCCGCCGGGTTTCAGCTCCCGCGCGAGCGCGCGCACGATCTGCAGCAGGCGCTCGACATCCGTTTCTGCAGAACTCATGCCCGCCTCCGGAGATACAGCTGGCGGGCGACGAGCCATGCCGCCAGCGCCGCGACGGCGTGCTTCAGCGCATGGCCGCCGACGATGCCGCCGGTGAAGGCGAACACCGCGCGGTCGCCCAGGTCGAACAGCAGGGCGACGAGGTAGAGGCCGACGACCGCCAGCGCGACGCGCCCTTGGCTGTAACGCGGCGGGTAGAGCCAGAGCAGCAGCGGGACGAGCAGTATCGGCATGAGTTGAACCAGCAGCCAGGGGCGCAGATCGCCGGCGCCTTGCGTCTCGCTCCAGTACCAATAGACGACGGCAGCCAGTCCGATGGCGCACAGCGGGACGAGCAGCGCCAGGCCTGCCCTGACCCCGACGCGCTCGGCAATCACCGCGGATAACCAGGCCATGAAGGCCAGCGCCATCGCCGCGCGGTCCCAGGCCAGCCCTGCGTTGTCCGGCGCGAGGTGATAGTACGCCGAGGCCAGGCCGATCAGGACGACGGAGAAGAAAAACAACGCATAGGGCCGGCGCTCGCGCGGGTCGATGAAGACAGGTCGAAACCTCGCGCCGAGAAGAACCTGGAGGCCCCAGGCGCCTGCCAGCACGAAGAGGGCATTGCTGGCGGTGTCGAGGCAACGGGGCAGGCCGAGACAGCCGCGCTGGTCGGCGAAGTCGTGATAGATCAACGGCTGGGCAATGGGCGGGACCAGGAATGCCGACGCCGCCAGAGCCGCGGCCACCACTGCGAGAAGTAAATACCGGTTCATCCTGTGCGCTCCGCCAGCAGCAGGTCGATCACCCGCCACAAGCGCCACAGGTCGGGCAGATCTTCCGTCCAGAAGCGCCAGGACAGCAGGTCGGAGATGCTTAGATCGACATGGCCGAGTACGCGATGGATGAGGAACACGCGCGCCTGGCCCGCAGGCGCGGCGGCGGCCAGCGACACGCTCTCCGGCCAGGGAATGAGGTTGTCGTTGCGGCCATGCACGAGCAACAGGCGCGCCTTGAGCGGCGCGAGGTCTCGGCGGGAAAGGTCGAGGCGTTCCAGGTCGTCCCGCATGGCCTCGGGCAATGCGGCGAGCAATTCCGGGAAGCGCTCCGGATCGGTGTTCATGGCCAGGGCGTAGACGGACTGGCCTGCCGGGCTGAGTTGCGCGGCGAACGGGGTGAGATCCGCCGCCGGGTCACGCCCGCGCAGCGCTACCATGGCATCGAACAGTTCGCCGTCGCGGCCGGCGGGCAGGTAGTCCAGGCTGGCGTAGGCCAGCACCATGCGGCCCGTTTCGTCGGGCTGGAGATGGCGCCAGCGGCCATCCTGTTGGAACCAGCCGGTGGTGAAGTAACGCATGGTGCGCGGCAGGTCGTGGTAGCCGCCCAGGGCGACGAGGAAGCGTACCTGCGCGCGGATGTCCGGTTCCAGCGCGGCGAGTATGGCGGGGCCCGCCGCGTAGCTGAAGGCGAACAGGCCGGCGCGGCCGCCGGGGGCGAGCTGCGGACGGCTCGCCGCATAGGCGAAGGCATCGGCGATCTCGCGCGCGTCGGCGGGGCGCACGCGCAGTTGCCGAAAGCCCGGCATGCGTGGCGCCAGCACCGCGAAGCCGGCGCGCGCCAGACTGGCGGCAAAGGCGGTGAAGCGCGGGTCGTCGCTGGCCAGCGGCACCGCGCCGGGCACGGCGATGAGGGCGGCGCGCGGGCAGTGGTCCGCGCAGGCGTCGAGCGCGGCCGGCAGGTACAGGTCGGCTTGGCGCTCGCGTCCGTCCACCGTGTAGGCCACGGCCTGGCGCAGGGGGGTGGGCGTGGTCCGCTTCAGGCGTGATTCACCCTCGCCGGCGGCGATGTCGCGCAAAACCAGGGATGCCTCGTAGTGGCGCGCGGGCGCGCAGCCGGCCAAAAGCGCCGCCAGCAGCAGGGCCAGCGCGAGCAGCGACCGGGCGGGTTCGCCGTGACAGGGCATCGCGTTCAGGCGCTGAGCGCCTCCTCCTTCAGCTTGCGGCGGAGAATCTTGCCGATCGGCGACTTGGGCAGCCTGTCGCGGAAGATCACGCGATGCGGCGTCTTGTAATGGGCAAGCTGGGCGTGGCAGGCGTCGATGATCCGCTGTGCGGTGAGCGTGGGGTCGCTTTTCACCACCCAGGCCCAGACGGCTTCGCCGCTTTTCTCGTCGGGCACGCCGGCGACGCCGGCTTCCTTGACGCCGGGTAGGTGCAACAGCACTTCCTCCACCTCGGCGGGCCAGACCTTGAAGCCGGACACGACGATCATGTCTTTCTTGCGGTCGACGAAATAGAGGTAGCCGCGCTCGTCCATGCTGACCACATCACCGGTCGCCAGCCAACCCTTCGCGTCCAGCACTCGCGCCGATTCTTCCGGCAGGTTCCAGTAACCGCGCATCACCTGCGGTCCGCGCACGCACAATTCGCCCGGCTCGCCCGGCGCCGCCTCCTTGCCAGCCTCGTCGCGCAGCAGGACCTCGGTGGAGGGCAGGGGCAGGCCGATGGCGCCGCTGAATGCCGTTGCGTCCAAAGGGTTGGCGCAGACGATGGGGGAGGCTTCGGTGAGTCCGTATCCCTCGATCAGCGGCACGCCCCAGAGCCGTTGCCAGCGCTCGGCCACGGCGGGATGCAGGGACATGCCGCCCGCCACCGCCACCTTCAGGGCATCGCCATTCGCCGCCTTCACCCCGGCGAACCCCGGTGCGTCGAGCAGCATGCGGTACAGGGTGTTGACGCCGGTGATGACGGTGAAGCGGGTGTTCTTCAGTTCCTCGATGAAGCCGGGAATGTCGCGCGGATTGGTGATGAGGACGTTGTTCGCGCCCCACTTCACGAAGGTGAGCAGGTTCGCGGTGAGGGCGAAGATGTGATACAGCGGCAACGCTGTGACTACCACTTCCTCGCCTTCCCTGAACGCGCCGCCGATCCAGGCCGAGGTCTGTTCGACGTTGGCCACCAGGTTGCCATGGCTCAGGATCGCGCCCTTGGCCGCGCCGGTGGTGCCGCCGGTGTATTGCAGGAAGGCGATGTCGTCGGGGCCGAGCGCCACCTCCGTCAGCGCGTGGCGCGCACCGGTTTGCAGCGCGGCGTTGAAAGCCACGACGCCCGGCAGGTTCCAGCGCGGCACCATGCGCTTGACGTGCTTGACGACGAAGTTGACCAGGCCGCGCTTGAGCGGCGGCAACAGGTCGCCCACCTGGGTGGTGACGACGTGGCGCACGGCGGTGTCGGCGATGGCCTCCTGCAAGGTGTGCGCGAAGTTCTCCAGCACCATGATCGCCACCGCGCCGGAATCGGCCAACTGGTGGCGCAACTCGCGCGCGGCATAGAGTGGATTGACGTTGACGACCGTGAGCCCGGCGCGCAGCGCGCCGAACAGCGCCACCGGATATTGCAGCAGGTTGGGTAGCATGAAGGCGACGCGCTCGCCTTTGACGAGGCCCAGTTCCTGTTGCAGATAGGCCGCAAAGGCGCGGCTCAGGCGGTCGATGTCGCCATAACCCAGGCTGACGCCCAGGTTGCTGAAGGCCGGCCGCGCGCCATAGCGGGCGCAACTCTGCTCGAACAGGTCCTTGAGCGAGGCGAAGCGGCGGATGTCGATCTCCGCCGGGACGCCTTGCGGGTAGTGTTTCAGCCAGAGGGGTTGCATGCGTGCCTCGCGGCGGCAGGTCAGAAGGTTTTGCGGACACCGATCGCCAGGGTATCCAGGCCGCCTTTATCGCCCGCGAGGCCAAAGCCGGTGGAGCGGTGATGCAGGCGCAGGGAGGCCGCCCAGTCCTTGCCGGGCGGCCCCAGGGTCAGTTCCATGAACCAGTGGATCAGCCAGGGTTGGCTGCCGTCGCGGGTTTCCACTTCCAGCGGCGGGGTGGTGCTGGACCAGGACGGCCCCACGCCGAAGGCGGCCGTGGTCGCGACGCTCTGGTTCCAGGGAAAGCGATGCCAGCGCGCCACCAGCGGCGCGTTCAGCTCCCAATGGGTCTGATCGCCGAAATGCTTGACCAGCTGCCCCTCGACCTCCACGGTCAGGTCGCCGCCGCGATAGCGCGCCAGCGGTTTGGACAGCGCCGCCGCCAGCAGGCCGGAGGAAGCGAAGTCGAGCGAACCGGGAGACTCGAAGAAATCCTCCCAGTGGTTGCGCGTGCTTTGCCCGGCGAAGACGGTGACGGCCAAGTCCTGCGCCGCCACGTTCGGCATGGCAGTCAGTAGTAGTGCCAGGGCAGCGTGGTTCGGTCTCATGATTTTCTCCAGTGGCGCGTGCGAATAAGCCTGCGCTTCAATTGATCGCCGCGTCGTCCGGAGGGGCGCGGTTACATGCAGCAGATGCAATTCCGGAACCTGTCTGGCGATGAGTGCCGTGCGCAGGGCAGCGCGACCTGCTGCGCTGGAAATAACGGTTTGATCGAACGCATGGCTGTCTCCCGGTGAATGAACATCCTGCCTGCGGTGCGGCTTTCAGGCGCCGGCCTTGTTTCGCGTCAGCAGGTCCATCAACTCGCCCGGCACCGGGAAGACGATGGTATTGGTCTTGTCGCCGGCGATGCCGGCGAGCGTCTGCAGGTAGCGCAACTGCATGGCCTGGGGCTGGCGCGCGAGCACCTCCGCCGCCGCCAGCAGTTTTTCCGAGGCCTGCAACTCGCCTTCGGCGTGGATCACCTTGGCGCGCCGCTCGCGTTCCGCCTCGGCCTGGCGGGCGATGGCGCGCACCATGGATTCGTCGATGTCCACATGCTTGATCTCGACATTGGAGACCTTGATGCCCCAGGCGTCGGTCTGCGCGTCCAGGGCCTGCTGGATGTCCTGGTTGAGCGTCTCGCGCTCGGCCAGCATTTCGTCCAGTTCGTGTTTGCCGAGCATGGCGCGCAGCGTGGTCTGGGCCAACTGACTGGTGGCGTTCATGTAGTTTTCCACCTGCAGAATCGATTTGGCCGGATCGACGACGCGGAAGTACACCACCGCGTTGACCTTCACCGAGACGTTGTCGCGCGAGATCACGTCCTGGCTGGGCACGTCGAATACCACGGTGCGCAGGTCCACGCGCACCATCTGCTGGATGCCCGGCAGCACGATCACCAGCCCGGGGCCCTTGACCTTCCAGAAGCGCCCGAGCATGAACACGATGCCGCGTTCGTACTCGCGCAGGATGCGAAAGCTGTACGCCAGCAGCGCCAGCAGGAGGAGGGGGAGGGTCAGCCAGCCGAGATCAAACATGGTCATTCTCCTTAACTTGAAAGTCGCCAAGCGACTCCTCGCGAGGGGTTGGGTTGAGGGAAACGGGCATGGCTTTCATGCTTCAGGGCGCCTTCTCAATGCCATGCCCGTTGCTCGGGTCGATCGCTTGCACTTCGAGGGTCAGGCCATCCCGCGCCACGACCCGGATTTTGCTTCCGCGCGCCAGCGGCGCACGGCTTCTGGCCCGCCAGCGTTCGCCATGCACGCGCACCCAGCCTTCGCCGGCGATGTCCTCCAGGGCTACGCCCGCCATGCCCGGCAGCTCCTCGCCGCCGGTGAGCACGGGCCGCCGGCGGGCGCGCAACGCCAGGCCGGCGACGGCGAAGCTGAACAGGGCCGACACGGCCGCCAGCGGTAAGACCAGCGACCAGGAGATGCCGTAGCCGGGCAGATCGGTGTCGATCAGCATCAACGAGCCGAATACGAAGGCGATGACGCCGCCCACGCCCAGAGCGCCGAAGCTGGGCAAAAAGGCTTCCGCCAGCATGAAACCGATGCCGAGCAGGATCAGCGCCAGGCCGACATAGTTGATCGGCATCAGCTGCAACGCGAACAGGGCGAGCAGCAGGCAGACGGCGCCGACCACGCCGGGAAACAACATGCCGGGGTTGGAGAACTCATAGAGCAGGCCATAGATGCCCAGCAGCAGCAGGATGTAGGCGATGCCCGGATCGCCGATGACCGACAGCAGCCGGGCGCGCCAGTCCGGCTCGATGCGGGTGACGGCCAGCCCCGAGGTGTCGAGGGTGATCTCGCCGCTCGCCAGCTTCAGCTTGCGGCCATGAATTTGCTTGAGCAGATCGGCGATGTCGGTCGCCACCACGTCCACCACCTGTTCCCGCAGCGCCGCCTCGGCCGGCAGGCTCACCGCCTCGCGCACCGCCCGCTCCGCCCAGTCCGCATTGCGCCCGCGCAGCTCGGCCAGGCCGCGCAGGTAGGCGGCAGCGTCGTTGACCGCCTTGCGCATCTTCGCGTCGGCGGGCGGGGCCGGCTGCGCTTCGCCGCTTCCGGCGGCCTTTTCCCCCGGCTTGCCCGGCTTGCCGGCGGGCCGCTCGGGCGCGCCCATGGGCGCCAATTCCACCGGTGTGGCGGCGCCCAGATTGGTCGCCGGAGCCATGGCGGCAATGTGGCTGGCGTAGAGCAGATAGACGCCGGCGCTGGCCGCGCGCGCGCCCTGGGGCGAAACGTACATCGCCACCGGCACGCGGGACGCCAGGATGGCCTGGATGATGTCGCGCATCGAGGTATCCAGGCCGCCCGGCGTATCCAGTTCGATGACCACCAGGCGCGCCTCAGCCTGCTTCGCCCGGTCGATGCCGCGCAGCAGATAGTCGGCGCTCGCCGGGCCGATGGCGCCTTTCACGCTCAGCAGATGCAGTTCCCCGGCTGCCGCCGGCGCCGCATGCAGCAGCGCCAGCCAAGCCACCAGCAGCAGCCAGCGCCAGGCACGGCCATTTTGCGCGGTCCGCATGGCATCCTCCGTGCGCCGTCAGGCGCCGCATCCTCCGCAGCTCGCGCGGGACGCGATTTCTTGCTCGGCCTGAAGCCAGCCATCCACCTCCTGGCCTGGCGAAAAACCTCGCTGTTTGGCCCGGAAATAAGCCGCAACAGCGATCGTTTGTTCTTGCAACTCAGCCGTGTCCCTCGTTTCGGCAACCGGGATTTCCAGCGCCACTTTGCTGTCAGCCTTTGCCATGACAACCTCCTGTAGAAAGAACAGCCACCACAAAACGCGTCAAGAGAACATCTCTTCCTTGCGCTACCTTTCACTCGCCTACCTCAACAAACTTAGCATCATTCCCATGGGGTTAGTAGAGGAAATGTCGCCCCAGAAATCCGCCACGATTCAGGAATTGAGCGTCGCCCAGACAAATCCGGCATAGAGAAGCAGCTGCAGCACGCCGCGGCCGCGCACGATCCGGCCGCTACGGTTGGGCAACAGCAGCAGCAACGCGACAATGCCACAGGCGAGTGTCACCGCCACTTCGTTGAGCGGTGCGGCAATCGGATGGATCGTGCCGGCCACGCCAACGATGGCCAGGCCGTTGAATAGATTGCTGCCGATCAGCGTGCCGACGCCGACATCGTCATGGCCGCGCAGGCGCGACAGGATCACCGTGACCAGTTCCGGCAGCGAAGTGCCCATTGCGACCAGCACTGCGCCGATGACATAAGTATCAACCCCAATGGAGGCGGCAATGCCTGTCGCGCCGCTGACGAACAGGCGACCGGCGGCGACCAGCGCACCCAGGCCCAGTATGCCAAGGACGAGGCTCCTGCCCGGTGACAGTTCTCCGGCCTTAATTTTGACTGCCTCATCCCGCTGACGCAGGGCACAGCGCACAGTCCATGCCAGCCAAACGATGAAGGTACCCAATAGTGCGAGTGCCTCGCCGCGTTCGATGTGGCCATCCAGCACGAAAAGAAGAGTCAGTACCGGGACACCCAAGGCAAGGTAGAAATCGCGACCAAAATCCGCACGCGTGGTTTGCACTGCGCCATACAGCAGCGCCAGGCCGAAAATCAGCGCGATATTGACGACATTGCTGCCCAGCGCATCGCCCAGGCCGATCTCGGGTTGACCGGCAAGCGCGGCCACGGAGGACACGGTCAGTTCCGGGCTGGAGGTGGCGAAGGCGGCCAGGGTGGTGGCCACCACCATCTTCGGCACGCGCAGATGCAGTGCCGCACCAAGAATGGATTTGAGGAAGGCCTCGCCACCTGCTGCCGCCAGCAGAATGGCGCCCAGAATGAACGCCAGGTCGGTCATGGCGATTCGTCCATCGTTTCGCGAGGGTCGCAAATGACCAGAACATCGCATTGCGATTCGGCCAGCACGTGCTTGGTTACGCTGCCCAGCAACAGTTCTTCGGCCACGTGCGTGCCGTGCTTGCCGACCACGATCAGGTCGGCATCGACCTCCTGTTCCATGGCAATGACCTGCTGCGACGGATCGCCATGCATGACGCGCGCCGAATAATCGGCAGGCGCCAGTCCGGCGGCAGCCGCCAGATCGTGCAGTCGCTTGCGGCGGGTTTCGCTGCCCGTGGTGACATATTGGCGGACTATCTGCTCATCCACGCCCGCAAACGCCAGTTTGCCTTCATAGGGCAGTTCGAAGGCATGCAACAGGGTCATGTCGGCTTGCGGCGCCAACTGCCTGGCCATGCGGACTGCTTCAATCGACACAGGAGAGAAATCGACCGCGACCAGCACGCTGCGATAGGCCTCGTGAGGCGGCTGCTTGACCACCAGCACCGGGTGCCGGGCCGATTTGCGCAGCAGGCGTGCGGCCGTCGAGCCCAGCAAGGCGTGACGCAGGAAGGAATCGCCACGCGCACCGAGAACCACCAGACTCGCAGCCAGCGCATCCGCTTCGGCGGCGATCGTCGCCAGCGGGTTACCGACGACAACGCGAGTACTTGCGGCAATGCCATGATGGTTTGCCGGATCGCCGGCCAGTTGGCGCAAGCGCTCGCGGGCATCGTTCACCAGAGCCGCCTTGACCAAGCCCACCTCGCCCACCCGCATTTCCCGCAAGCTGGAATCGAGGGCATCCAGTTCCATTGCGTGCAGGATGTGCAGTTCGCAGTCGTCCGATGCGGCAATCTGGAAGGCTCGCGCAACGGCATGGCGGGCAGGTGTGGAGAGATCGGTAGCGGCAAGAATGCGTTGAAGTGGTTTCATGATTTGCCCTCCTTCGGACGAATGATCGCAGTCAGCACCTCGACCGCGTAATCGACGGCGTTGCGCATCGGGTAGAGGATGGTCGGCGTGCCGAGTTTTTTCAACGCCGCGTCGTCGAATTCCTCGCGGGCGACGACGGCTACCTCGCCGGTGAAGTGGAGTTCGCGCAAAGTATGCAGCAGATCGCGGTTCGAGGCCATGTCCGGCAGGGTGCTGACCACCCAGCGTGTCTCCTTGAGCGGCAGGCTTTCGAG
>Ga0194112_10006836_pt1 | contig 14963 bp, 8 predicted proteins | sample TA2MahC400mmetaG_FD_146191 | JGI IMG/M metagenome (GOLD analysis project Ga0194112, IMG submission 146191) | Freshwater microbial communities from Lake Tanganyika, Tanzania - TA2015016 Mahale Deep Cast 400m | ecosystem: Environmental > Aquatic > Freshwater > Lake | place: Tanzania: Lake...
CGAGTAGGCGGAACGGCTCGGCGTGGCCTCGTTGCGGCGCCGGCACTTCTTGCAGATGCGGTGGCAGCGATCGGTCCACATCCTCCTGCCACAACCGAGACAGCTCAGCCACTTCTTCAGTGTGTCGGGGGAAGTCAGCATTGGCGTTCGGCCTCCACGTGTGCAGGTGACTTCGTTGGCTCATGCACGATTGCTCAAGCAACCAGCAAAGCGCGTGCCAACTGGCGCCGTCGTTCTTGGCCGTGCTGGCCGCCGCTCCCAAACCTCTCTTGCGCCAACACTTATGGATGGTGCCTCAGACCTGGGCGCCCAAGGGCACGGTGGCGTGAGGGAGGGGATATGTCCCTGATGGTACACAACACCCACCAAACTGGGCCGCGAGCAGGGTCCGTGGCGCGGCGGGGGGCCATCGCGATTGCCGCTTGCAGGGAATTGGCGGCGCGGTATAATCTTAAGGCGCCCAGCGGCCGCAACCGAAGGGGATGATTGGATGGCTGGATGAATGGATGGTTGTCTGACATTCATCCACCCATCCATTCATCCACCCATCCCCCGTTGCGTGCGCGAAGGGCGCTCATGGGGTGCTGACATGGCCGGCAAGGTGCTGACAATCGCGGGGAACACGCTGCGCGAGACGCTGCGCCAGCCGGTCTTCTGCATCCTGGTGGGGATCGCGGCGGCCATGATCGCCCTCAGCCCGACCTTTACCATGTTCACGCTCCTCGAAGAGGTGAAGCTGGTGAGGGACATGGGGCTCTCGACCATCCTGCTGGCCGGGCTGCTCCTGGCCGTCCTGTCGGCGTCAAGTGTGGTCACGGAGGAGGTCCGGGGACGAACTGCGTTAATGGTGGTCTCGCGCCCTGTGGGGCGCGGGGCGTTCGTGCTGGGGAAGTTCCTGGGCATCCTGCTCGCGCAGGCGGCGGCGGCCTACCTGCTGACGGTCGTGCTGGTGCTGACGGTGCGGGTGGGGGTGAAGGAGGCGGCCTACACGAAGCTCGACACGTCCGTGGCCTGGGCCGAGCTGGCGGCCGGGCTCCTCACCGTGGCCTCCGCCACGGCGATCAACTTCTTCTTCGACAAGCCGTTCCCCTCCGCCGTCATCGGCGCGGCACTCGTGTTCTTCAGCGTGGTCTTCTTCGGGTTCGCCTTCCTGGACAAGGAGCTCCACCTCGTGGCGTTCCTGGACGCGATGGATGTGGAGCTTCTGAAGGCGGGGCTGGTGCTCTTCCCGATGACGGCGGTGCTGACTGCGGCGGCGGTGGCCTGCGCCACCCGCTGCTCGCTCCTGGTCACGATGGTGCTGAGCGTGCTGTTTTTCGCCCTGGGCACGCTGTCGGGCTATCTCTTCGAGCAGTTGGCGGCGGCGAGCCGCCTCCTCGGGGCGCTCCCCGCCATGCTGCTGCCCGACTTCAGGGTCTTCTGGATGGGCGATGCCCTGGCTGCCGACCAGGCGGTGCCCTGGGCCTACATCGGCACCAGCCTCGGCTACGGCGCGCTCTACGCCACCGGGCTGCTCTTCCTGGGGATGTGCCTGTTCGAGGGGCGTGAGATTCAGTGATTCCGCAATCGTCCTCGTCCTCGTCCCTCGTCCTCGTCCTCGATTCCCTGGCCTGCGGGGCGAAGAGTCGAGGACGAGGGACGAGGACGACGGACGAGGACGATTGAAGAGGGTGGATGATGGAACAGACTGAAAGGCAGTTGCCGCTTCGCCGCGCAGAGACCGCCGCGGTGTTCATCATCATCGTGCAGGCGGTGGCGGGGGGCGTGGCGCTGCTGCTGTCGCGCCTCGGCGGCTCGGCGGCGGCGGAGGCGGCGGCCTGGCACCTCTTCGCGGGGGTGGTGATGTGGGCAGGGTGCCTGGTGCACCAGCGGCTGCGGCGGCTCGCGACGGAGGAGAGCTTGACCGCGGAGTCGCTCGCCCACGGCCGGAAGGGAGAGGCCGGTCCGAGGCTCTTCGAGGCCGAGGGGGCCGACCTCCTCACGGCTCGCAACCGCCTGGCGCAGTTCGAGAGGTATTTCCTGCCCGCCTTCTCGGTGCTCATCATCCTCATCCTGGGCGGGGTCTGCTTCTATCTGCTCCGCTACGTGGCGCCGGAGTTGCGGGGCGCGCCGGCGGAACCGCTGCGGAACTTCTGGGGCTTCGCCGGCATCGCGTTCGTGACCTTCCTCCTCGCCCGCTACAGCGCGGGGCTGGCGACCCAGGTGCCGTGGCGGCCGCTGCGCGCGGGCGCGGACTACATGATGTCGTGCGCGCTGGGGAGCCTGCTGGTCGCGGTGGCGTTCGTCTTCTGCTTCTTCGAGCTGCCGATTGCCGAGCGGATCGTGGCCTGGGTGGTCCCCGTGGCGCTGGCGGTGGTGGCGGTGGAGATGTTGCTCCTGCTCGTGATGGGCGCCTATCGCCCGCGGGTGGCGGGCGAAGAGGTGCGGCCCGCCCACGACAGCCGCCTGCTGGGGATGCTCACCACCTCGCGCGGCATCCTGCGAACCACAGCCGAAACCCTCGACTACCAGTTCGGCTTCAAGGTCTCCGAGACCTGGTTCTACCGCTTCATGGGGCGCGCGATTGGCCCCCTGCTCCTCTTCCAGGCCCTCACGCTCGAGGTGCTGACCTGTTTCGTCATCGTGGACACTGGCGAGCAGGCGGTTGTTGAGTGCTTCGGGCGGCCGCGTTCGGACCCCGAGCCCCTCGGCCCCGGCCTCCACCTCAAGTGGCCCTGGCCCATCGAGGCCGCCTATCGCTACCCCACGGGGCGGGTGGAGCAACTGGTCATCGGCGAACAGCTTCAGCTCAAGGAGGGCTCCGAGGGGTTCCTCTGGACCGAGAGCCACGCGAGGCAGCCGTTCAATCTCCTGGCGGCGAACCGGCAGGCTGCGGCGCCCCCGGGCAAGGAGGGCGAGGCGCCGGCCCCGAAGCCCGCCGAAGACAGGGCCAAGACGCCCAGCGTGAGCCTCATCACCGGAACGGTCAACGTCTTCTACCACGTGGACAACCTCCACGACTTCCTCTACAACACCGAGAACCCGAAACGGACCCTGGAGGCGCTCTGCTACCGCGAGCTGACGCGCTACACGGCGAGCTGCGACTTCATGGAGTTCCTCACGTACAAGCGCGGCGAGGCGGTGACGGAGCTCAAGAAGGCCATCCAGGCGGCGGCGACGCGGGCGGGGCTGGGCGTGGCCATCGTGGACGTGATGCTCCAGGGGCTGCACCCGCCCGTAGAGGTCGCGGCGTCGTTCGAGGAGGTCGTGGGCGCGCTCCAGCAGAAGGAGGCGAAGGTCTCCAGCGCGCGCGGGCAGGCGAGCGCGCGGGTGGCCAGGGCGGAGGGCGATGCCGCGGGGAAGATAGCGAAGGCGGAGATTGACGCGGCGCAGCGGCGCCACGTGACGCCTGCCGCGGCCGCGGCGTTCCGCATGCAGCTCGAGGCCCATCGCAAGGCGCCCAGCGTCTACAAGCACCGCAAGCTCCTGGCCGTCATCGAGGAAACCCTGGCCGGCGCCCGGAAGATAATCAAGCCCCACTGGCTGGGCGACGTCCGCGAGACCATTCACCTGAACCTCGAGGAGAAGACGGCGCCCGGCATGTCCCCTGACATCACTGGATCGGAAGGGACCAGACCGTGAGACGACGAAGCGTGGTGTCCATCGTGGTGGCGGTCATCCTCGTGGCCATCCTCATCATCTTCCTCATCACGTTCCAGGTGCGGAGGAACGAGGCGGCCATCGTCTACACCTTCTCGCGGGCCGGCGAGGTCATCACCACGCCCGGCCTGCGCTTCAAGCTCCCTTACCCCATCCAGAAAGAGGTCAAGTACGACCTGCGGACGCGGATTTACGAGGGACGCTTCACGCAGTCCAACACCAAGGACGGGCACACCCTGATCGTGAACGTGGCGGCGGGCTGGGCGATCAAGGACCCGCGCCGCTACCAGGAGAAGGTGGGGAGCGTGGCCGACGCCGAGAAGAAGCTGGGCGACCTGGTGAGCAGCGCGGCCAACTCGAAGGTCAACAGCCACGTCCTGGCCGACTTCGTCTCCGCCGACCCGGGGCACAAGTACGTGGACGTCGAGCGCGAGATCCACGAGGCGGTCCGCGCGGATGCCAGGGAGCAGTTCGGCCTCGATGTCTCCTTCCTCTGCATCACCCAGTTGGAGCTGCCGGAGGGGGTGACGAAGGACGTCTTCGACCGCATCCGCGAGGAGCGGGCGAAGGAGGCCAACCGCATCCGCGCAGAGGGCGACAGAGAGGCGGCCAAGATACGCGCCGAGGGGGACCGCCAGGCCAGCGAGGAGCGCGCCAAGGCCGAGGCAAAGGCCAGGACCATCGAGGGCGAGGGCGACAAGTTGGCCGCCGAGCACTTCGGCGTCTTCAAGGAGGACCCCGAGCTCGCCAACTTCCTCCGCGACCTCCAGGCCCTCAGCCGCCTGCGCGAACGCCAGACCATCATCCTCGACACCCGCTCGCGCCCGTACTGGCTGCTCGACCCCGACGCGAAGATACCCGGCGCCGAGGCCCCACAGAAGGCCCCCGCCGACAAGCCCAAGAGCGGCGAGAAGTAGGAGCACCTCCCGTGGGAGCCGCCCCAGACCCCAAGCTCAGGACGCAGACGGCGAGCGAGCGCGCGGCCCTCAGCGGCGACGTGGCGAGCCAGGCCCTCAACGAGGCCCTCCGCTCGAGCTTCCGACTCCTCAAGCTCGCAATGCTCCTCGTCGTCCTCCTCTTCCTCGCCTCCGGCGTCTTCACCGTCAGGCAGCACGAGCAGGCATTCATCCTGCGCTTCGGGCGAATCGTGGAGTGGACCGACCCCCGGACCGGCGAGAAGGAGTGCAAGCTCGGCCCGGGCCTCCACTTCGCCTGGCCCTTCCTCGTGGATGAGGTCGTCAAGTTCCCAGTGCGTCGGAAGCTCGACATGCCTGTGGCGAGCTTCCTGCCGCCGCCGCCCCCGGCCGGCGGCCAGCTCCCGCCCAGCCTACGGCCCGGACACGGCGGCTACAACCTCACCGGCGACGTCAACATCATCCACTCCGACATCGTAGTCAACTACTCGGTCGCTGACCCCGTGAAGTTCTTCGAGCGCCTCGGCGACCCTGCCCAGCTCAAAGGCGAGGAGACCTCGCCCACCATCCGCAAGCTCCTCACCCACCTGGCCGAGAGCGTGGTCATCCGCGCCATGTCGCGCCTCACGGCTGACAAGGCGCTCCGCGGCGACGAGCGCGCCCGCCTCCCGGCCGACATCAAGAACGCTCTGGCCGCCCGACTCAGGGACCTCGACGTGGGGATCGAGATAAACCAGGTCACCCTCAAGGTCTTCTCCCCAATCCAGACCCAGAAGGCATTCGACGAGGTCAGCATGGCCGCCCAGGAGGTCGGCAAGAAACGCCTGGCCGCCGAGAGCTACAAGAACCAGGAGCTCGCCAAGGCCAAGGGCGAGGCCGACAAGATCGTCAACCAGGCCCTCGCCTACAAGACCCGCGCCATCACAGGGGCCAAGTCGGACGCAGCCTACATGAGCGGCCTCCTGAAGCAGTACCCCAACGACCGCCGCATGCTCGGCCACTTCCTGCGCCAGCGCCTCAGCGAGGCCGTGGGCGACATCCTCGAAAAGGCCGACGAGGTCTACATCTTCGCCAACCCCTTCGAGGTGTCCCTCTGGCTCGCCCGCGACCCCGAGGCGGTCCGCGAGATCATCAGGCGGCGCACGCAAAGGGAGAAGGAGAGGCAGAAGGAGCGGGAGGAGGGCACACGCTGATGGCCACCCACGCACACGCCCACGAGCACGGCCACGAGCACGGCGAATCGGTCTTCGACCACCACCACGATTATTTCGACATCGGGCACCCCGACGCCGCGGGCGCCGAGGAGCGCCAGGCCCGTGTGGCCTGGCGTCTCTTTGGCACGCTGCTCGGCGGCGCACTCGTCGCCAACGCCTACCTTTGCGACTGGCTGATGCCGGAGTCCGAGGGGGTGGGCGACCTCAGCGCGGTCATAGGGGCCATCATCCTCGCCGCTCCGCTGTTCTGGCACTCGATCCGCGACCTCACGGAGGGCCAACTGCGGATGGACGAGCTGGCGGCCCTCGGCATCCTGGCCGCCATCAGCCTCGGCCAGTACCGCACCGCGGGAGTCGTGGCCTTCCTCCTCCTGATGTCCATGCTCATCCAGCAGCGGAGCGCGCTCGGCGCACGCGCCGCCATCGAGCAACTCCTGCGGATGACCCCCACGACCGCCCAACTCGTCGAGGCCGACGGCTCGGAACGCACCGTGCAGGCCACGGAGCTGCGGCCCGGCCAGCGCATCCGCATCCGCCCAGGCGACAACCTGCCCGCCGACGGCCTCATCCGCTCAGGCCAGACCTCCATCACCGAGGCCACCATCACGGGCGAAGCCGTCCCCGCAGACAAGGCCGTCGGCGACCAGGTCTTCGCCGGCACCAACAACCTCACCGGCGTCGTCGAGGTCGAAGTCACACGCACGGGCGCCGACACCACGCTGGGCCACGTCCGCAAGCTCATCGCCGACGCCGAGCGCACCCGCATCCCCCTCATGCGCATCATTGACCAGCACAGCCAGTGGTACACCCCCACGATGCTGATGATCGTGGCGCTCATGTTCTTCTTCACGCGCGACCCGAACCGCGCCATCTCGGCCCTGGTGCTCGTCTGCCCCTGCGCCTTCATCCTGGCCACGCCCACCGCGATGGTGGCCGGCCTCTCCTCCGCCGCTCGCCTGGGCGTACTCATCAAGAACGTCCAGGACCTCGAGACCGCCGGGCGCGTGAACGCCGTCGTGTTCGACAAGACGGGCACGCTGACGATGGGCGACCTGGTGGTGACGCGGCTCCAGCCGGCTCCGGGCGTGGCGCCGGAAGAACTGTTGCGGCTGGCGGCGAGCGTGGAGCACAACTCCAACCACCCCGTTGCCAAGGCGGTGGTGGCGGTGGCGCGCGAGGCCAACCTTGCGCTCGCCACTGCCGAGGGCTTCGAGGAGGTCGCCGGCCGTGGCGTGCGCGGAACCGTTGACGGCTCGCAGGTCCTCGTCGGCCGGCAGGCCTGGCTCGCCGAGCAGGGGGCCGACCTCGCCCCGCTCGCCGCCCCCGAGCTGGCGCCGCCAGAGAACCTCAGCGTCCTCTTCGTCGCGCGCGACCGCAGGGCCATCGGCTGGATCGGCCTCGAGGACACGCCCCGCCCGGAGGCCGTCCACGCCGTCGAGGACCTCCGCAAGCAGGGCATCGCACGCATCCTGATGCTTACGGGCGACAAGCCGGCCATCGCCAACAAGGTCGCCGCCGAGCTCGGCTGCACCGATGTCCAGGCCGAGTGCCTCCCCCAGGCCAAGCTCCGAACCGTCCGCCAGCTCCGCGACGGCGGCTACTTCGTCGCAGTCGTCGGCGACGGCGTGAACGACGCCCCCGCCCTCGCCGCCGGCGACATCGGCGTGGCGATGGGCGCGGCGGGGAGCGACGTCGCCATCAACTCCGCCACAATCGCCCTGATGTCGAACGACCTCCGCCGCCTCCCGTTCCTCATCCGCCTCTCCGCCAGAACCCGCACCCTGGTCCTCCAGAACCTCGTCTTCGGCCTCCTGTTCATGCTCGGCGGCCTGGCCTTCGCGGGCGTCGGCTGGATGACCCCCATCCTCGCCGCACTGCTCCACAACGTCAGCTCCTTCATCGTCATCTTCAACAGCGCCAGGCTCGTGCGCATGGGCGAGGAGTTCGCTCCACACATCGCAAACCCGTGACCCGTGACACGTGACGCGTGAGAAGACAAGAAGAGGCGGATTCACGAGTCACGCGTCACGAATCACGCGTCATTCCCCGAGGCCCCCTGCAGTGCCAGCCACGGCCAATGAGAATGTCGTCCAAACCGTCAACCTGACCAAGGTCTTCCGTGACTTCTGGCGGCGGCCCAAGGTGCGCGCGGTGGACCAACTCACCCTGGAGGTCCACCGGGGCGAGGTCTTCGGCCTCCTGGGGCCGAACGGCTCGGGCAAGAGCACCACGATCAAGCTCCTCCTGGGCCTTCTCTTCCCCACGAGCGGCGCGGTGCGGGTCCTTGGCCGCCCGCCGCGCGACGTCACCGTGAAGGCCCGCCTCGGCTTCCTGCCCGAAGAGACGTATCTCTACCCCTACCTGAACGCGAGCGAGACGCTGGATTTCTTCGGGCGCCTTAGCGGGCTCTCGCGGCGCGAGCGCCATCGCCGCGTGGGCGCGCTCATCGAGATGGTCGGCCTCGCCGCCGCACGCAACCGCCCGCTGCGCGAGTACTCCAAGGGGATGGCCCGCCGCATCGGCCTCGCCCAGGCCCTCGTCAACGACCCCGAGCTCCTGCTGCTAGACGAGCCGACGACCGGCCTCGACCCCATCGGCGCGCGTGAGGTGAAGGACCTCATCCTCGAGCTCAAGAAGCGCGGGAAGACCATCCTCCTGTGCAGCCACCTCCTCGCCCACGCGGAGGACGTCTGCGACCGCATCGCCATCCTCTACGGGGGGAAGCTCTGCCAGGTCGGGCAAGTCGGCCAGCTCCTCGCCAAGCAGCAGCTCACACAGGTCACGCTCCCCTCCCTCCCGCCCGAGCAGCTCCAGCGCGTCAAGGCAGTGATGGAGGAGTTCGCAGACCCCAACACCATCACCATCGGGCACCCGGTGGACAGGCTGGAGAGCTACTTCCTCCGCGCCATCGAGGAGGCGCGGCAAGTTCGCCCGGAGACGGCGGGCGCTGGAGCCGGGCGCTTCGAGCCGAGCCTCTTCCGCAAGGTCGAGGCCCCCACCGCCGCCGAGGTGATGGAGCGGCTCACCAAGCCCACAGCCGCGCCGCAGCCAGAGGTTCCCGCGCCCGAGCCGGAGGCGCCGGCGCCCGAGCCGCGCCGCGAGCTCCTCGAGCGCCTGGCCTCAGCCACCCCCGCGCCCCGCGCCCAGGAGCCCGAAGCTCCGAAGCCGGCCGAGCCTGAGCCAGCCGAGCGGCGCGAAGTCCTCGACCGCCTCGTCCAGAAACCCAAACAGGAACGCGACGGGGGGAAGCCCGCATAGCCATGACCGATTATGGCCCCCAGTTGCGGCGTTGTTTTTCGCTTCCGAAGCTCCGAAAGGAGCGTACTATATCAGCCCAGGGCGAAGCCCTGGGAAAGGCGCGCGGCCCGATTCAGCCCTGTGGGGGCGTACTAGCCGCCAGATGCAGGATGCGTCGTCCGGGCCGCCTAGTACGCCCCTTCAGGGCTGGCCCACCTGTCGGCTCCAATCCCAGGGCTTCGCCCTGGGCTGCTATAGTACGCCCCCGTCGGGGCTCCCGACTAGCTCAGCACAACCGGGGGCCATGCTCGCCATGACCGCCAGGACCCGCCACAGGCTCGCAACGTGGGCGTTCATCGGGAGCCTTGCCGCGTACCTTGCGGCGAGCGGCCTCGCGCTCCTCGTGCGGGTTCCTGCCGCGGCGATGGCCGTGGTGCGCGTGGCCGGCGCCCTGGTGGCCCTCGGCGCGCTCGCCTCGCTCGCCGCCGAGCACGTGGTCTGGGCCATCGCCCGCAACACAATCGCGCAGGCCATCAGGGTGAAGGTCGCCTTCGTCATCATGGCCGCCTACCTCGTCCTCGTGCCGTCGCTGCCCTTCATCGTGAAGGGCGACGGCACGCCGCGCGGCCTCCTCCACGTCGTCATCACCTACTCCCTCATCCTGGCGGGACTGCTCCTCGGCGTCCTCTCCCTCGCCGTCTCCACCACCACCCTCTGGACCGAGGTGCGCGACAAACAGGTCTACCTCCTGGAGACGAAGCCCGTGCGCCGCTGGCAGGTGCTCCTGGGCAAGCTGCTGGGCATCATGGCCCTCAACGCCGCGCTCCTCGCCTTCATGGGAGTCGTCACCTGGCTCAGCGTCCACTACCTCCTCGCCAAGGCCCAGCGGGCGGCCCGGGCCATCCCCGACTCCAAGAAGAAGGACAAGGAGCTGGCCGAGCGGCGCCTCCGCGAGGCCAGGGAGCAGGTGCTCTCGGCTCGGCGCACCGTGCTGCCCGACCCGCCGCCGCAGAGCTACCTCGACATTTTCCTGGAGAGGAAGCTCGATCTGCGCCGCCAGCAGCTCGAGCGGAGCGACAGGATGCCCGACGAGGCGAAACGTGTCCAGGACCCCGAGCTAAGGAAGCAGATTATCGAAAGGGAGGCCAGGAAGCAGCTAACCGAGGAGTTCCACAACCTCATCAACGCCGTCCCGCCCCTCAACTGGAAGATCCCTCCGTGGCACTTCTCCGGGCTTCATGTCGCGCGCCGGCACGACACCAAGCTGACCGTTCGCTTCAAGTTCCTCAGCTCCGACCGCAAGTCCGAGGAGCCTGACCACGTCTTCTGGGTCTTCGGCACGCCTCGCGGCGAGCTGCCGCCCAAAGCCCCTAACGAGCAAGTCCACCAAGTCTACGCCGTCGGTGATGCACATCTCCCCGATGAGGTGCATGAAATCCAGGTCCCCGCCGACGCCATTGACCGGGATGGCGGCCTGCGGGTCCAGTTCCGGAACATGGAGCCGCGCATGCCCACCCTCGTCTTCTCCGAGTCCGACGCCATGCAGGTTCTTGTCCCGATCGGCGGCTTCACCGCCAACCTCGCGCGGGGACTCGCCGTCATCTTCATCGAGGTCCTCTTCATCGCCATCCTGGGCCTCTTCTGCTCCACCTTCCTGAGCTTTCCAGTCTCCCCAATCGTCGCCATCTCCTTCCTTCTCCTGGTGCTCCTGGCAAGCTCGCTGAAGGCGGAGTTCGAGAAGGGCTTCACGATGGACCAGGCCGGGGATTCGCCGACGGCTCGCGCGGCGGAGCGCGTGGCTCGCGGGATGACCACCGCCCTCCACGCCATCCTCCCGCCCCTTCACAAGTACTCCCCCTCGGCCAGCGTGAGCTCCGGCGAGGAGGTGCCCCTCTACGGCATGGTGCTCGACGCCGTCTGGTCCATCGGCCTGGTCTACGGAGGCATCCTGATGCTCCTGGGCAGCCACATCTTCGAGCGCCGGGAGCTCGCCCTGGCCAGCACATGAGACCCGAGTATGGCCCCTAATGTCGCCAATGCCTTGATTCTCTTGAAATCGTCCTCGTCCTCGTCCGTCGTCCTCGTCCTCGGCTCTTCCTCCGACAGCAAGCCCTCGGCCCGGAGCATCGAGGACGAAGGACGAGGACGAGGGACGAGGACGAGTGAAGACCCGGCTGGTTACTGCAAGTGGGCGGCATGCTCATGAGACCCGCAAGCGCGACGACAATCCGCCGCTGGGCATTCGGGGCGGCAGCCCTGGCCTCTGCCATCCTCGCCAGCCAGGCCCTCCACGTCGCACGGCGGCAAATGGAGGAGCACCAGCTCGGGGGCCACAGGGACGTCGGCCGGGTTTCCCCCGTGATTGACGTCGCCACCAAGAGCCTCGGCTGCTTCCGGGCCATCGCCATCATCGCGCTCTGGGTGCGCGCCACGGACCTCCAGGAGCAGGGGAAGTTCTTCGAGCTCAACGACCTCTTCCGCATGATCAGCCAGCTCGAACCCCGCTTCCCCAGCATCTGGTCGTACTGGGCCTGGAACGTCGCCTACAACTGCTCCGTGAAGTTCCCCGCCGTGCAGCCGGAGGAGCGCTGGCGCTGGGTCAAGCTCGGCATCGAGATACTGCGCGACCGCGGCATCGTCGAAAACCCCAAGGCCCCCACCCTCTACCGCGAGCTCGGCTGGATCTACGACCACAAGATCAACGGCGACCTCGACGACGCCCACATCTACTACAAGGTCCGGGTCGCCACGGAGATGCAGGAGGCGCTCGGCCTGCCGCCCTACCTCGAGCGCCTCAAAGCCATCGCCGCCGCGCCGGAGGCCGAACGCGACCTCCTCGCGGACCCAGCGGTCCGCAAGCTCGCCAAGGCGCTCCAGGACGCTGGGGTTGACGCCTTCGGGGGGCGCCTCGATGTCGCCAACCGCAGCCCCCAACTCCCGCCCCCAGCCCTGGCGGCGCTAGACGACAAGGCGCACGCCCAGGCCGCCGAACGCCTCGACGCCTTCCTCCGCGCCCAACACCTCAAGCGCGAACTCAAGCTCGACGCCCACCGCATGGTCAAGCTCATGGCCAAGTATGGGCCTATTGACTGGCGCCTTCCCAGCGCGCAGGCCCACTACTGGTACGCGCTCTGTGTGGAGATATTCGGCTTCGACGTCATTGACGCAGCGAACGCCGACCGCCTGGCCTTCCACACCCTCGCCCAGCAGTACCACGGCGGCCACGTCCGCTTCGACCCGCCCACCGACACCGCGCCCGCCCGATGGTCCACCGCGCCTAACTTCGACTTCCTCGAACCCGTCCTCAAGCTCCACGAGGAAATCGCCAAGAAGCACGAGAAAGGGGAGTGGGGGATACCCACGCGCGACGCCTACCTGAACTTCCTCCGGCAGGTGATCGTGGACCTCTACACCAACAGGGACTTCGCCCGCGCCCAGCGCTACCTCACGAAGCTCCTCGACCTCGGCGGCGAAGAGCAGACCACCCTCGAAGAGTTCGTCTACCAGCGCTTCAACAAGCTCCTCGAAAACATGACCGTCGGACAGTGCCTCAACCTCATCAGAAACTACCTCTTCCAATCACTTGTCTGGACAGTCTATGGCGACACTGACCGCGCGGTGGGCGCCGAGAATATGGCACGCTTCCTCTACAACAGGTACAAGGAGCGCAACCTCAGCGACCGGATAAAGGACCTCATCCCGGCGCTGCGCGAGCTCTGGCTCGACGCCCTAGCCGAGGCCCTCCGCCGCTTCCGGCCCGCCCAGGCCGACGAACTCCGCCGCCTCTACCCCAAGGACTCCAAGGAGATCGAGGACCAGCTCAAGCGCATGGAGGAGGAAGCCGCCAAGAAGCAACGCCAGCCCCCGCCGCCCGCGCCAAAGCGTTGAGCCCTTGACATGTCGCGCCGGATGCGCTATAGAGGATGGGAAGACAAAGTCGGGGGCGGCGGGATAGAAACCTGGCGTGGATGCGTTTCCCACCTCCGCGCGGTGATGCCGCGGCGTTCCGACCGGGGCGCGGCGCTGCTCTTAGGCGCACAAGATGACACGGAACAGCAAGGCTGGCCGGGTCCCCCATGGGGGGCTTCGGCTCGATGCCCTCGAGCCGCGCGTGCTGCTGAGCACCGGAGTCCCGGACGACGGCGCCCTCGTGAGGGCGGAAGTGCCCGGCGATACGTTGGCCGCCGCTCTGGTGACGGCGCACGACGGGAGCGACAAGACGACGACCCACAGCTACCGCATCGGCGACGGCTCCTACGGCGCACGCGACGTGGACATCTACCGCCTGAGCCTCAACGACGTGAGCGACAGGGTGACGGTGGACATTGACGCGGAGGTGCTCGGCTCGGGCCTCGACTCCGTGGTCGAGATCCTCGATCCCTCGGGCGCGCAGCAGGCGGCCAACGACGACAGCGGGGGGCTGGACAGCTACCTCGTCTGGGCGCCACAAGACGACGGCCTCGGGCCCGGCACGTACTACGTGGTCGTGCGCGGCTACGGGAACAGCGGCTACGACCCCAACGTGCCCGGCAGCGGGCCAGGCGGCTCGGTCGGCACCTACAGCCTCACGCTGACCGTGGACGACCAGGCGACCGGCCTGCCCCCCGACGCCTACGAGCCGAACAACAGCTTCGCCGCGCCCGCCGCCCTCGGCACGCTCAGCGGCTCCCAGACCTTCCCCAACCTCTCCATCCATTCGGCCTCGGACGAGGACTACTTCCGCTTCACCCTCGGCGCCCCGGGCGGCGCCTCGCACAGCGCGGCCATCGACTTCTCCCACGCAAACGGCGACCTCGACCTCTACCTCTACGACGCCCAGCAGAACGAGGTCGGCCGCTCCACCGGCACGACGAACCACGAACAAGTCTCGCTCAACGGCCTCGGGGCCGGCAACTACTTCGCGCGCGTCAGGGGCTTCTCGGGGGCAACCAACCCCTCCTACACGCTGGCCATCACGGCGCCAGCAGGAGGCGGCGGCATCGCCGCCGACGCCTACGAGCCGAACAACGACTTTGCGGCGGCTTCAGACCTCGGCGCACTCTCCGGCGCCACCACCCTCGACAACCTCACCATCCACGCGGGCGGGAACGACGACTATTTCCGCTTCACCACCGGCGTGGCGGGCGGCTCCGCGGATTCCGTGGCCATCGACTTCACCCACGCCGAGGGCGACCTCGACCTCTACCTCTACGACATCGCGCACAACGAGCTCGGCAGCTCGCTCAGCGTCACCAACCACGAGGAGGTCTCGCTCAACGGCCTGGCCGCAGGCACCTACTTCGTGCGGATACACGGCTACGCCGGCGACACCAGCCCCGGCTACACCCTGACCATCTCAGCGCCCTTGACCACCATTGACCCCGACCCTTGGGAGACCCAGGAGCCGATCGCCCTCACGCAGAACAAGGCCATGGACCTCACGATCCACGACCCCGCGGAGTCGGGCGGCCTCGGCACCCGCAGCGACTCCTTCACCTTCACCACCGTCGCCACGGGCGGCGCCAACCACTACCTCCAGTTCCGAGCCGCGCCACTCCACACCTACCAGCTCGACCTCTACGACGGCGGGGCCAACCTGATCGACTCCGTGACCTACACGAACAGCAACGACGCGCCGCTGGTCTACTATCTCCAGGGGCTGGCCCCCGACACCTACACGGCGGTCTTCGACGACCTCACGGGCGAGACCCCCTACCGCATGACCATCAGCGCCCCGTTCACCGACGCCACGCTCCCGGCCTGGACCATCCTTGTCTACGTGAACGGCGACAACGACCTGGAGGGCGCCGCCCTGGAGGACGTCAACGAGATGGAGGCCGTCGCCCGCACCCCAGACCTCCAGGTCGGCATCATCCTCGACCGCGCCTCCGGCTACGCCACAACCACCCCCGACTGGACCGATGCCCGCGTGGGAATCGTGCAGAGCGACTCCAACCCCAATCTCATCTCCACCCCGCTC
>Ga0194112_10006841_pt1 | contig 14954 bp, 11 predicted proteins | sample TA2MahC400mmetaG_FD_146191 | JGI IMG/M metagenome (GOLD analysis project Ga0194112, IMG submission 146191) | Freshwater microbial communities from Lake Tanganyika, Tanzania - TA2015016 Mahale Deep Cast 400m | ecosystem: Environmental > Aquatic > Freshwater > Lake | place: Tanzania: Lake...
TTTATCGCTTTGGGGCCGCCGGCACAACCAAACCAGGCGGCGCCCCGAAGAGCGCCGCCTGTGCCGTATGGCTCTGCCACGGCGCTCGGGCCTGGCCTGAGCGTAGCCGAATGGCTCGGTTCCCACCGGAGCCCTATCCTCCGTGGCAGCAGGCCGATTCCACCACGTGTGCCGGTGGCTGCAAAGCGGTAAACCCTGGGGGTTTGGGGGCAAAGCCCCCAAGTCGTGAGCCGCAGAGCCGCGGCTGAAGACTGGGAGCAAACACCGAGGCACAACCTGTAGGGGCTACCCACAGAGAACCCTGAAGCGGCCACTTGTACAAGTGTGGAATCCTCGTTTCCGGGCGCGCGCTGGGCCACGGACCGCCCCTCTCTCCACGCGGTGCTAAGGTGGCTGCCCGCGCCTGGCGTCCGGGTTCCTGGGTGCCGGTCCCCGCGCGCCGGCGGAGGAGGATTCTACACTTGTACAAGTGTGGAATCCTCGTTTCCGGGCACCCGCTGGGCCACGGATCGCCCATTTCTCTCCACGCGGCGCTGAGGTGGCTGCCGGCGCCCGGCTTCCGGGTTCTTGGGTGCCGGCCCCCGCGCGCCGGCGGAGGAGGATTCCACACTTGTACAAGTGTGGAATCATCGTTTCCGGGCACGAACCGAACCGCGGACCACCCATTTGCGTTGTAGTGTTAGCCCGCAGGTTCCCACGGCCCGAAGGTCGCACTACGAACCCTGCTCTTGCCGCTCTTCGGCGCTCTCAGTGTCCTTCTCTACTACTATTGGGCGGAATCCGCTCGGCGCGCGCAGATTCTCCAACGCCGACCGTCAAACGTCCAACGTCGAACGTCGAACTGAAGACCTCCTCTTGTTGAACGTTCGATGTTCGAAGTTCAACGTTCGACGTTCGTTTGGTCGCGGCCGAAGGCCGCGCTGGGTCCTCAGTGCTCTCTGTGGTGGGCTCCTGCCGCCCTCATTTCGCCGCGGGGCCGAGGCGGAGGATGTGAAGGCCAGAGTAGTACTCGGTGAGGTAGGCGTAGCCGCCCGAAACGTCCAGGCACTGGTAGCAGGCGATGTTGTCCCAGGCCGCGGCGTCCCAGTAGACCCCCTGCTGGAAGTGGTCAACGAGGAATGGGCGGCGGGGGTCGCGGACGTCGGCGACGTGGAGGCCGCCGTAGTAGCCGAGGATGTAGGCGAGGCCGCCCGCGACCTTGACGTCGCAGGTGAAGCCGCTGACCTCGATGCTCGACAGGCGCCTCGGGCTCTTGGGGTCTGAGAGGTCAACGATGTTCACCTGGTGGCGGTCGCAGACGTAGGCCGTGGCGCCGACGACGCAGAGTCCGCGGCCGAAGTAGTAGCCGCCCTGGTGGTCGCCCGGGGCGACCCCGACGAGGCGCGGCGCTCGCGGGTCGCTCACGTCCACCACCTTCAGCCCCTCCTGGCTGGCGATGACGAGGTGGAGCCTGCCCTTGAGCTCGGCGAGCGCGCAAGAGTCGTTCTGGAAGCCGGCCTCCTTGCACTCGCCGATGAGGGGGAAAAAGACACCAGGAGTCTTTTGCCGGGACGGCCCTTCGGGTGCTCCGCACAAAAGACTCCTGGTGTCTTTTTCCCCCACGTCGAAGACCCGTGCGAAGCCGGGCGTGTAGAGGTAGCGGCCGCGGAGCTGGGGGAAGGTGGCGCCGAAGCGGCGGTTGTCGCCCCCCTGGCCATCTTTGGGCAATGGGAACTCGCTCAGGAGGCGGGGATTGGCGGGGTCCGCGACGTCGGCGATCCTCAGCGTGCGGTCGGTGTTGCCCTGGAGGTAGAGGCGTTCGCCTGCGGCGAGGTGGCCGACGCTCCCCTTGTTGGGCTTGGTGAGGCGGCGGGTGGAGCCGGCGAGCTTGGGCTTCGCGGGGTCGCGGGCGTCCACGATGTAGACCCCGCCCCAGTTGTTCCCGACGTAGACGCGGGTGCCATCGGCTTGGATGCCGGTGAAGTCGCCGCCGCTGGTGGGGAAATCGCCAAGCTCCTTGAGATGCGCCTTGTCGCTCGCGTCGTAGAGGCGCAGGCCCCAGTAGTGGTCAACTGCGGCGAGGTAGTCGCGGCCGTCGTGGGCGAAGGGGCGGAGGTCGGTGAACTGTCCCGTTGCGCCGCCGTAGGTGCCCTCGTTGAACTCGGCCTTCAGGGTTCCGAGCAGCTTCGGCTGCTTTGGGTCGGAGATGTCCACCACGCCCAGCACGCGCCCGCCAAAGTAGGCGAAGCGGCCGCTGACTGCCACGCGCCCCGGCGCCTCGGGCGTGGCGACACGTCCGACGATCTGCGGCTCCTTCTCCGCCCACTGGATGGCCAGCAGCTCCTTGTCCTTGCCCACGTAAGCGAGGTCGCCCTGGACCGCGGTGCTGCCGAACCCGCCGGGCAGGAGGGCGGCTCGCTGCGGCTTGGCGAGGTCGGTGGCGTCCACCACGTGCCAGCCGCCCGGTCCGGCGCCGAGGACGTAGCGCCTGCCGCCGCGCTCGGCCGCGGCGTATTCGCGCCAGAGCTCCTTGTAGGCGCCCTTCACCTGCGGCTTGCGGACGTCCGCGATGTCCACGCACACAAGGCCATCGGCGGTGTGGAGGAAGAGCGCGTCGCCGAGCACCTCCGCCCTCGCGCAGCGGTTGAAGGGCATGGCGGCGCTCACGAGGACCGGCTTGTCGGGGTTCGCCATGTCGAAGATCGTGCAGGCGTCGGAGTTGTTGCAGGCGAAGGCGAGGTTGCCGCGGAGCGCCAGGCCGTGGGCGAAGCCGCTGGTGGCCGACACGCTCCGCACGCGCGGCCGGGTCGGGTCGCCGATGTCAATCGCGATCAGGTTCCAGCCCTCGTCGTTGACCATGAACGCGGTCTTCGCGTCGTCGCTCACGCGCACGAGGTCTGGGATGCCCATCGGGAGCTTGAGGTGGGCGACGAGCTCGGGCGAGCGGTAATCGGGCGCCGGCCCCGGCCGCAGCCGAAATGTCCGCACCCAGCCGGCGTCTGCGAGCTCGATTGTGGGCAGCGAGCCGTCGGCAGTTGGCTGGAAGACGGCGCTCGTGAACTTGACGCCTGGGGCGTGGTAGCGGCCGACCACACGCGGCTGCCGTGGGTCGCTGACGTCGATCGCCACGGCGCCGTACACGCCGTCCGCCACGACCGCGAGGCCGCCCGAAACGTCCACCGTGTGGGCGTTGGCGGTATGAACGTGCGAGAGGAGCCTCGGCTCGCGCGGCTCGCTCACATCCACCAGGTACAGCCCATTATCGAGGTCGGCGACATAGGCCGTGGCGCCGACCACCTTCACCCCGTTGGCCGCCATGCGCCCGATGGCCTCATCGTAGAAGCGTCCCAGGAGGCGCGGCTGCTTGGGGTCGCTCAGGTCGAGCGTGCGCAGGCCATCGCGCCCGTTGGCGAGATAGCCAACGCTGTCTTTCATGACGAGAGCGCGTGGAGTGGCCCGCTCGGCATCCAAGAGCCCAAGCTCGGCCGCGGACAGCTTCGGCATAGGGGGAGGCGCCGGCGGGCGCAGCAACTGCCGGAATGGCGCCAGCCGCTCCTCGACGGACGGGAACTCGCCCTTGCCCGGAGCGGAGGCAAGGAGCGCCGGCTTCGCCGGGTCGGCGAGGCTGACCGTCCAAACGGCCGCTTCCTCGGCGGCACCCTTCTTCTCGAGGGCGAGAACCATCACGTTGACTCCTGCGCCCGGCATGACCCGCTGGGCAGTGCCCTTGAAACCCCTCGGGGAAGGCAGGGAGCCGAGGATGCGCGCGCGGCCGGGGTCGGAGAAGTCGAGGACGCTCAGGACGCCATCGGAGTTCGGGGGGAACGTGCCGCCGAGGTTGCGGGTGACGCAGACGCGCGTCTCGCCGAGCGCGGCCAAGCCGTTCGCGCTCCCTGTGAGCACGTATTCGCCGGCGAGCGCGGGACGGGCCGGGTCGGACACATCGAGCCGCAAGACCTTCGAGCGGCCAACGTCGTAGCCCTTGCTCTGGGTGAGGAGGAAGGCGTAGCGGCCGGAGACGGACACGGCAGTGGCCTCGCCGCGGAACTCGTGCATCCAGTCGCGGCCGAGCGTGTCGTGGCCGATTGCGCCCGTGACGTAGCGCCCAAGGACCTTCGGGTCGCGCCCGCTGAGGTCCACGATGACAAGTCCGCCGGCGCCATTGGCAACATAGGCTCGGTGGCCGGCGACGGCCACGTCGTAGGGCTTGCCGAAGGGCGCCTCGGCCCGGCTCACCTCCTCGAACCGCACACCGCCCGGTGGGGCCTCGGGCTTGCTTGTGGGCTCGACCCGCCGGCACGCGCCGACAGTGGCAAGATGAATGGCGACGGCAGCAGAAGCCCAAGCGTTGCGAGCGAGGATGCTCATCGGGAAGCCTCCTGTCGGGAACGGGACAAGGCGGTTGTAGCCGATCTGGGCGGAGGAATCAAGGGGACCTCCCGCGCGAGGCCGCACGAGAGTGCCACTTGCATTGGAAGACTGGGTGATCCTCAGGGGGTAGGCGCGTTGCAAGTCCTTGGGGCGCAAGTGGTTAGGCATGTCGCGCGAGAGTGCCACTCTTGTGAGGAGCGAGTGGCACTCTCGCGCGTGCGTCCTAACTTGCTGCGGCGCAAGCGCTTAGGAGCGTCGGACGAGACTGCCACGTGGCACTCTCGAGGCGGCAGGAGGTTATGAGGCGAATCGCGTTGACTTCCAACTTCCGGCGGCATATAATTCGGCGACCGGGCGGGTAGAGCGGCGTAAGGCGTCGGCTTGGCGAGGGTTACGGCACCGCGAGCCGCCCCGCCGCGCTTTTTTTGCGGGGAACTTTTTCCGGGCGAAGTCGTCTAACGTAGTGGAAGAGCCAACCCGATGCCACAAGGTGAAGTGGCGGACGAGCTGCTAGTCGCCCAGGCCCAGCGGGGCGACGTCGGCGCCTTCGGGCGGCTCGTGGTGCGTTATCAGGACTCGCTCTTCAACAGCATCTACCGCATGGTGAGCCAGCGGGAAGATGCCGAAGACCTGGCTCAGGAGGCATTCGTCAAGGCGTTCAGCGGCATAGGGGACTTTCAGGGGCGGTCGAGCTTCTACACCTGGCTCTACACCATCGCCTACAACACGGTGGTGAGCCACAGGCGAAAGGCAGGCTCGGCACGCCACCTCAACCCCGTGCCGCTGCACGCGGCGGCTGAGGGCGAGGGACGCAGCCGCGAGGCCGAGGATCGCTCGCCACGCCCCGAGGCCGCGGCGGAACAACGCGAGCTCCACGAACGGCTCGAAGGGGCCATCGCGGGGCTCGAGGCAGAACACCGAGAGATCATCGTGATGCGCGACATCGAAGGGCTCGATTACCAGGCCATTGCCGGAGTGCTCGGGTGCCCCGCAGGCACCGTGAAGTCGCGGCTCCACAGGGCACGCCTGGCGCTCCGAGAACAGCTCAAGGACCTGTTGGCATGACGAACGACGAGGTGCGGGCACAACTGTCGGCGTATCTGGACGGCGAGCTCGGCGAGGCCGAGCGCGGCGCGGTGGAGTCCGCGCTCGCCGCCGACGCCGCGCTCCGCGCCGAGCTCGCCCAGCTCCGCCGCACCGCCGAACTCGTCCGTTCGCTTCCGCGGGCAAGCGCCCCCGCCGGCCTCGCGCCGCGGGTGGAGGCGGCCATCGCGCGCCTCCGGCAGCCGGCGCGCCCCTGGCTCACCAGTTGGCGCCTTGCGGCTGCCGCAGCCGCCTGCCTCCTCCTGGCCGCCGGCGCGCTCATCCTTGTCCGCGAGCAGCGCCTCCGCAACATCGCCCGCCACGCCCCAGCCGCAAGCAAGGAACTCACGCGGGAGCACGAGGCCGCCGCTCGCCCCGATGAGGCGGCCGGCCGCGAGCTCGCCAAGAAGGAGGCGCCGGGAAGCCCGACGGGGCCGCTTTACAAGGCCAGGGCGAACACGGCGGTGGCCGCCCGACGCGAGGGCGATGGCTATGCGTACGCCCCTCGGCCCGCCCCCGCCCGCGCCGAGCAGCCGGCCCCGGCCGATGCGACGCAGGGAGCGGGCCGAGGTGGCGTGGCTCCAGAGCCGACGGCGCCCCTGGTGAAGAAGGGCTCGGCACTCACCCAGGGCAAGTTCGCCGCCACGGCCGACGACCGTGGCGAGGGCGTGAAGGCGATGGAGGAAGCGCTGGCGCAGAAGCCCGCCGCCGCCCCCCTTCCCCCAGCCAAGACCGCCGCGGTTCCCCCCGCCGAGGCGGCCAAAAAGGAGGCCCTCAAGCGCGACTCCGACCTTACCCTGATGACGCCAGGCGTGCTGGAGAGGAAGGACAAGGCTCCCGGCGAGGCCTTCGCAGCCGAACAGCAGCTCGGCGCCGAGCGCGACGAGCTTCTGGGCCTCATCGAGCGCGAGTTGCGTCCCGAGCCGAAGGCAGGCCACCGCGCCGTGGGCTCGGCCGGAGCCGGCGTGGCCAACGCCGTCGGGGGCGAGAGGCCCTACGACGTTCGCCTGGCCTACACTGACCTCGCGCGCTGCCTTGCCGAGACTCAGGCGGCGCTCGACGCCAGCAACCTCGCCTACACCATCCAGCCCATCGGCGGGGGCCAGTTCGTCATCGAGACCACCCTGCCCGAGCCCGAGGCCAGGGTCCTCGTCGCCCGCCTCATTGGTGCGATGAGCGAGAAGCGGCAGGCGAAGGCCGAAGCCGAAGATGCCGCCCGCATGCGCGACGTGGCGAAGCCCCGTCCGACGATGAAGGCGGTCGGCGCCCCGCCGCGAACCGTCAGGCTCGTCCTCCGCTTCTTCCGCGCCGAAGGCCAGCCCGCGCCATCCCCCACAGCCCCCGCCGAACCCGCCCAACAGAAGTAGCACTTCAGCCCAATGGAGGGGGAGTCTGTAGTGCGGCCTTCAGGCCGTTCCCCGCGCCGGAGACGGGCTGAAGCCCGCACTACGAACTCTTGGCGCACAAGGTCAGTAGCCGTAGAGCGGATGGCCCTGGCCCGGGAACCAAATGAGGTCTATCAGGAACGAGGCGCCGCAGGCGGTGAAGAAGCCGAGGATGATGCCGAGGAAGAAGAACTTGGCGCGGGCGTAGGCCCTTACCCCGCCAATGCTGATGATGAGGGCCTTCGACGCCCAACCGAGGAAGAACGAGAGGACGAAGAAGTTGATCGGATAGGAGCAGATGGCGACCGGCAGGCCGATGGGGTGGATGGGCCACCAGGCGAAGCGGTAGCGGAGAAGGGTGAGAAGGGCCATTGCGGCGGCGCCAATCCCCAGCCAGGTGAGACGTGGCGCGTCCGGGCCGTGGGGGTTGCGCATGTGGCGCAGCACCTCGTCGTAGCCGATGCTCGAGCCGCGGCCGAAAATCCAGCCTTCGAACCGAATGGCCCCCCAGCGATAGGCCATCCAGACGGTGAAGAGGGTGGAGACGACGAGCGCGAGGAGCCCGGCGTAGAGGATAACCCAGGTCATCTTGCGTCGCAGGCGCGGGGCGGCCTCCGTGAGCCTGGCGCCGTGGGCCGAGGCGGCCATGAAGAAGCCCTTGAGCTCGTGCGCCCAGGAGTAGTGAAGCCCCAGCGACGTCGCTCCCGCGTGGCCTACCGCCTCCGTGCCCAGGGCGAAGTTCGTGAACGTCTGCGCGATCAGCGGGCCACGGACGAACAGCAGACCGCCCTCCATCACAATCCGCGTGACGCCCAGGTAGAGCACCATCACGGCGGCGAAGAAGACGCCTACAACGGGATAGCTGAGCCCTGACCGCCGCAGGAAGAAGACGATAAAGGCGAGCGAGAGGAGGGCCGACACGACGAGCGCGCGGTAGGACATCATCTCGTCGGCCTCCTCGGGCGCGGGCTTGCGCGCGAAGGCCCCCTTCACGATGGCGGCCAGGTGGCGCCGCGCCATCCAGGCAATCGTCCCCACCAGCACGCACATCGCCCCGAAGCTCTGCCAGCCGATGGCCGGCATCCCCAGCGTGTAGCACTCGCGGTCGGGGATCGTGTAACCCAGCCGGTTGAGTATCCCCTCCTCGACCATCGAGAGGACGACGAAGAACCAGATGCTGAAAGCGACCTCGCGGTGGATGAAGAAAGTGAAGCCGATGAGCGCGAAGTTGACGTGGAGCGCGAAGGGCGGGAAGCCCGCCCCCACCGTCGCCATCCCCCAATTCGTCGGGATCGTGGGGAAGGGCGGGTCGAAGTAGCTCACCGCGTTCCAGAGGACGATGAAGACCGGGAGCGCGAAGCCGACCCAGAAGAGCCGCTGGCGAAGGAACGGCGGGAGGCAGCGGCCCGGCCCAGGCTCCTCCACCATGTGGAGCGGCACTTCCATGAGCGCGAAGGAGAGGCGCTCGTGCTGCGCCCATTGGCGGCGGAAGGCCACGACGGTGCAATGGCACAGCACGAAGAGCGCGAAGAGAAAAGCCGTCCACCAGGCGAGCGGCCCGGCCCAGGCGTGCCAGGGGACCGCTTCGCCCTTCGGGAGGCCGAGGTAGAACCAGCGGAGCGCCGTCTCATCGTTCGGGGCAAGCCACTCCTTCAGGTGTGGGTGCAGGTATTCCGCCCACTGGTTCTCGGGCGTCGCCTGGTGCGAGAATGGCGCCGCGATGAGCGAGACCAGGTACGAGGCCGTGCCCCAGGTGGGAATGGATGCCCCCACGAGAGCCATCACGAAGATGACCATCAACTCGCTTCGCGCCAGCGCGGCAATGGGGGCGAGCCGGCGCAGGACGAGGTTGGCGACCACCAGCACGAAGAAGAAGAACACCACGCTCAGCGGCAGGTAGCCGATCGCCCAGTCGGACGAGTGGAGATGGTAGAGCGAGTAGGGCGCGCCAACGTTGATCAGCACGACCATTGCCGTGCCGACCGCAAGCGAGCGAAGGGTCAGGCGTTCGCGGCTCTTGGCGTCCATAGGCGCACAAGGTAGCGCCGGTGCTGCGTCGCCTGCAAGCGGCGAGTGCTGTTCCTGGCTTCAGCGAAGCCCTTCCTGCTCTTCAATCGTCCTCGTCCTCGTCCGTCGTCCTCGTCCTCGACTCCTCTCTGCCCAACGTAAGAGAATCGAGGACGAGGGACGAGGGACGAGGACGATTACGATCTGGAGGCGAGAAAAGAAGAGCCGGTGCCCGCGGGAGCGGACGCCGGCTCCACGAACCTAGTGGCCGCCGGGCCTGACAGGCCCGTCGACCTATCAGGTCAGCGGCCACCTCAAACTACAGCAACTGTCCACTGGATCACCTCCTTTCTAACAGGGCCGCCTGGCGGCCCGCGACGGGTGGGCTGGCCAGGCACAAGAACCGCCCGCGCCCGACGGCGCGGGAACGGCGACCCCGGCGGCGCAAGGGCACCGCCTCGTCACCTGGATTGTAACCCACCGCGAGTGTGATTTCAAGGCCCGCCGAGCGATCGGGCATGGCCCCGAGTCCTGGCGATGCCCTTCCCCCTCTTCAATCGTCCTCGTCCCTCGTCCTCGATCCTCTTGGCCTGTCGCGGACAGAGTCGAGGACGAGGACGACGGACGAGGACGAGGACGATAGCAGAAAAGGGGCTCTCACCAAGGTGTGGGCCACACCCCGGCGCTCACCGCTGTTCGCGCCAGGGCACGCAGTGCTGCGCGAAGCGCTTGAGGGCGGCGCTCTTGATGACGATGGCCTCGGGCCGCAGCACCGTGGCATACGACATCAGGAGCGCCGTGGCGTCCAGGAGCGCATGGTAGCCCGAGATGCCCGACATGTCGATGTAGACCTTGCTGAAGGGCCTGGCGAGCTCGAGGGCGGCGCGGACGTCGAAGCCGTCGAGGACCTCGAAGCGGATGCCAGGGTGCTCGCGGCGCGCGCGCTCGATGCACTCGGGGCTGATGTCGGTCGCCACGAGCTCGCGGCACCGGGCGGCCAGCAGCGCGCTCGTCGTCCCCCACTCGCAGCCCACCTCCAGCACCACGTCGTCAGGCGTCACCCATTCGGCGATGGTCTCGCGGTACTCCCGTACGCCGGTGGTCAGCACGAACTTCGTCGTCAGGCGGGTCGGTGGGTGGCGTGACATGGCCGCCTCCTGTGCTTGAGGAGCCATTTGTAGAGTTCGGGGTTCGCGTAGGTGGCGGTCCACGAGTCGTGGCCGGCGTCGGGGTAGACTGTGAGCTTGGCCTTGCCGCCGCTGGCCTTGACCGCGTTGGCCATCTTCTCGGACTCGGCGAGGGGCACGACGTCGTCCTTCGCCCCGTGGAAGGCCCAGACGGGAACGTGCTTGAGGGCGTGTGCGAGGAGGCGGTTTCCGCCGCCGCAGATGGGCGCGACGGCGGCGAAGCGTTCGGGCCGCTCGCAGGCGAGCGCCCAGGCGCCGTAGCCGCCCATGCTCAGGCCGGTCAGGTAGACCCGCCGCTCGTCCACGCGGCAGTTGGCCACGATGTCGTCGAGCAGCGCGGCCAACACGTCGTTCGACCACCACTGGTTGGCCGGGCACTGGGGCGAGACGACGATGAAGGGGAAGTCGTGTCCCTCGGCGATGAGCCTGGGCGGCCCGTGCTTCTTCACGAGCTCGAGGTCCTTCCCACGCTCGCCCGCTCCGTGGAGGAAGAGGAGGAGGGGCCAGCGCTTCCGGCCTTTCTCGTAGCCCTTAGGCAGGTAGAGCAGGTAGCGGCAAGCCACCTTCTTCGTGACTGCGGCGGCAAACGACCTGGCTTCCTGGGCGGCGGTCATCGGGTGTGGCCCCCTCGGCAAGTGCTGACGGGTGCTCCGAAGTGCCTGCGGATCATACCGGCAACCCCTCTGCGGTTCAAGTGGCCGTTGCCGAGCCGCCCCGGCGCGGCTGGCGGTCAGCGTCTTGGGATGCTCAAACATTCTATAGAATGATTGACAATAGTGGAGAGCTCACAAGCCCGAGATTGCGGGGGGCCGCAGCAGGCATTATGCCCGCAGCGATGATCACACATTCTATAGAATGATTGATCATCCCGCGACACCCGACCTGCCCAGACGCTGCCTTCAGCGGCTGACGCTACTTCGTGCAGGCGGCGTAGCGCGCAGCCACACCGGGCCAGTCAATGGTCTTCATGAAGGCGTCCACGTAGGCCGCGCGGTCGTTGGCGTATTGGAGGTAGTAGGCGTGCTCCCAGACGTCGCACACCATCAGCGGCGCGGCGCCCCAGACCGTGAGGTTCTGGTGGTTGAGCACCTGGAGAATCATGAGGCGCTTGCCGAGGGGCTCGTGGACGAGGATGGCCCAGCCGCTGCCCTCGACGGCCTTGGCGGCGGCGGCGAAGTGGGCCGTGAATGCCTTGACGGAGCCGAAGTCGCGTTCGATGGCGGCCTTGAGCGCGCCCTCGGGCTCGGCCGCCGCCCCGGGCCGCATCGAGTTCCAATAGAGCGCGTGGAGCACGTGGCCCGAGCCGTGGAAGGCCAGGTTGCGGGAGAGTCCGCCGACGGCCGCGAAGTCGCCCGCCTCGCGTGCCTTGGCGAGCGCGGCGAGGGTGGCGTTGAGGCCCCTCACGTAGGCGGCGTGGTGCTTGCCGTGGTGGAGGCGCAGGATTTTCTCCTCGATGGCGGGCGCCAGCGCGTCGTAGGCGTAGGGCAGCTTGGGCAGCTCGTAGTCGCCCGCGGCCGCGGGCGCCTCCGCCGCGAGGCCCAAGGCCCCCAGGCCCGCCGCCAGCGCCCCAAGGCCCAACAGTTCCCGACGGTTCAGCTCCGACATGCTCACTCCTCCTTTGCCCGCTCCCCTGGCCAGACGATCCTGACGACCGCGATGTGCGAGCCGTCCCAGGCTGTCTCGGGGCGGCCAAGCGAGTTGAGAAGCAGTTCCCTCTTCGCGTCCTTCGGGTCGCCGAAGAACGGGGCGAACTCAGCCGTCGTCCTCGGCTCGAAGTCGAGGTAGTGCCTCACGTTCGCCCGTCGCATCAGGCCCCAGAGGTCCTTGCGGCGCAGGGCGGCGTAGGCCGCGTTGTTCACCGCACCGTCGAGGTTCACCACGCGGCGGCCGGAGTAGTAGCCGATGATGCCGGCGTTGAACGCTGCCGCCGCGTCGTCGTCCTTCGTATTATCGCGCAACCAGCGCGCAGCGTCCAGCATCTCCACCGCCCAGGGCCACTCGCCCCGCCGAAGGAGCCGCGCGCTCTGAACCGTCTGGAACGCCGCCAGGCCGGCCAGGAGGGCCGACAGCAGCATCTGGGCTACGACGCGTGATGCGTGACGCGTGACGCGTGACGCGTGCCCAAGAGAAGAGGGTGTTTGGGTGACTGAGATCGAAAATCGAAAATCGAAAATCAAAAATCCATGTCCGCTCGCGAGCAGGCCCAGAGCCAGGGCAAAGAGGACTGGGAACAGGACGAGCAGTTGGTCGAAATACCAGGGTCGCGGATACCAGCGGATGGCGGAGTGGACGAAGAGGTGAGCGAGGCTAGCCAGTCCGAGGCCCAAGAGCACGAGGATTGCGCGGCGGGCGGCAGGCTCCCGTCGCCAGCCCGCGACGAAGGTGAGCAGCGAGAGCGCGATGGCGGGAAACGAGACGAGCCGCGAGTAGCCTATCTCGCCCCGCAGCCCCTCGTAGAGCATCACCGCGAACCGCTTGAGGCCGTAGAGAACAGGCGAGAGGCCCCCGTGCTCCTCTGGCCGGTAGAGCGCGTGCTTCACGTAGGGGATCGAGAGGCCGCTCACCTGGACCGGCGAGCCGAAGGCGAGCCAGTTGTAGGCCACCCACGGCACGGCGAGGATGGCGCACGCCGCCGCAATCACCGACGCCCGCCGCAGCCGCTCCCCGCGCTCAGCCATCGCCGCCGCAGCGAGCCAGAACACGCCAATGAAGAACACGTTGTCCGTTCGCGCCAGGAACAACAGGCCCATCAGAAGGCCAATGGTCACCGGGTGGCATTTCGGATTTCGGATTTCGGATTTCGGATTGAAATCCGCAATCCGCAATCCGCAATCCGCAATTCCCAGTGTGAGCCCCAACAGCGCCGTGAAGAGGAAGGTGCTCAGGCTGGTCTCGAGGCCGTTGAGGCTGGAGACGACGGCTCGCGGGTTGAGCCAGTAGAGGATGAGGGCGAGGAGCGGAATCCACCAGGAATCAGTCATCCGCCGCACGAGGCGATGGAGGAGTATGGCCGTGGCGAGGCCGAGCGCCACGCCGAGCAGGAGCGTCACGCGGACGAACGCCAGCGGCTCCCGCACCACCGCCGCCGCGGGCAGCAGCGCGCCCAGCCAGAGAGGGTGGTAGCCGTTGGTGGGGTGGAGCCCGTCGAAGGTCGCCCCGTGGCCGGCCACGGCGCTCAGCGCCAGTTTGAAGTAGTAGTAGGCGTCGTCGGGCACGACGCGGACGAGTGCCGCCTCATCCGCGGCGGCGAGAAACCCGAGGCGCAGTAGCAGGCCGAGCCCGAGCACAAGGCCCAGCGACCATTGCCGCGCGCGGTCCGCCAACGTGGCCATGCACTGCCCCTCGCCGCTATAGACCCCTTCGTCGCCGCGAGCTCTGCGCACGTGTCAGCAGGGGATGAATGGATGAATGGATGAATGGATGAATGGATGAGTGGATGAATGGACGAATGGATGGGTGGAGGTGGCCGAAGTCAGAGCAAGAGTGGCTCTCTTTCGGTTCTTCCCTCTCACTCTCACTGTCACTCTCACCTATCCCTTCCACTCCTTCCCCTCAGGCTTCACTCCTCGATGGTGATGGCTTCCACAGGGCAGGCCTGGGCCGCCTCGCGGCAAGAGTCCTCCGCATCAGGCGGCACGGGGTCCGCTTTCACCTTCGCCACGTCCGCCCCCTCGGGCAGCTCGAAGACCTCGGGGCAGGTGTCCACGCAGGCCCCACAGCCCGTGCACGTGTCCGCATCAACGATTGCTCTCATGACGCCAAAGCCTCCTTTCCTGAAACCTCACGGCGGATGAATGGATGAATGGATGGGTGGATGGACGTCAGGCAATCATCCATTCATCCACCCATCCAATCATCCCCTCTGATCGCGGCCAAATGCCGTGTTGCGCTCTCTCACTCGAAGGTCCTGAACTTGTCCTTGCCGACGCCGCAGATGGGGCAGAAGTCCGGCACGTCGCCCTCGGCGGTGTAGCCGCAGGTCTCGCAGATCTGGACTGGGCCGAGCTCCACGTCCTTCCCCGCGTCCACGGCCTTTTTCGCTTCGGCGTAGAGTGCGGCGTGGAGCTTCTCGGCGGCGGCGGCGTAGTGAAGGGTCTGGGTGGCCGCCTTCTCGCCCTGGGCGCGCGCGGCGGCGAGGTAGGCGGGGTACATCTCCTCGAACTCGAAGGTCTCGCCCTCGATGGCCCCGGCGAGGTTGGCCGAGGTGGGTCCGAGGCCGAAGCCGCCGCCCGCGGCCACCAGGTGCGCGCCCGCCTCGTCGGCCAGGGCGGCGAAGTGATTCGTCGCGTGAACCTGCTCGGCGTGGGCGATCGCCCGGAAGAGGCGGGCCACGTTCGGGTAGCCCTCGTCCCCCGCCCTGGCGCTCCACAGCTTGTAGCGCATGTGCGCCATGCTCTCGCCCCCGAACGCGCTCCGCAGGTTCGCCGCCGTCATCGCGTGCATCCGAGCTCCTTCCTCAGCATCCCCTTCCCGTCCTCTCCACATTCTACGCGAATCCGGATCGGGGTCAAGCCTCAGCCCAATCGTCCTCGTCCTCGTCCCTCGTCCTCGACTCCCCTCCTTCCCCACGGCAAGAGAATCGGGGACGAGGGACGAGGACGATTGGATAGGGATGAGTATGGCCCCTGATTCTGGTAAGGTTCTTCGGCGCCGAAGCTCCGAACGGAGCGTACTATAGCAGCCCAGGGCGAAGCCCTGGGACAGGCGAACGGCCAGATTCAGCCCTGTAGGGGCGTACTACCCGCCCTGGGCAGGATGTGGCGCCCGGAACCGCATAGTACGCCCTTTCAGGGCTGGCCTACCTGCCGCCCCCTTCCCAGGGCTTCGCCCTGATCTTTGCCCACATCTTCTGGGGGCTGGGGTTTAGCCCCCGAATGGGGGCGTTTGAGCCGTAGCCCAGGGCGACCGAAGGGAGCCCTGGGAAAAGGCCCCGCCAGCGTAG
>Ga0194112_10006842_pt1 | contig 14954 bp, 10 predicted proteins | sample TA2MahC400mmetaG_FD_146191 | JGI IMG/M metagenome (GOLD analysis project Ga0194112, IMG submission 146191) | Freshwater microbial communities from Lake Tanganyika, Tanzania - TA2015016 Mahale Deep Cast 400m | ecosystem: Environmental > Aquatic > Freshwater > Lake | place: Tanzania: Lake...
TTTGTATCGACTGACGGGCATAGACTATCTAAAATATCTCGTGAAGACGGTTCGCAAAATATTGACGCCCGCGATGATATTATACCGATGAAGGCTCTAAATGTATTGCTTAAAAACTTAGGCGACGACGAAGATGTCGAAATAAACCTCTCTGAAACCCGCGCTTCTTTCACTTCGCCAGGTCAAAGATTGATTACACGTCTTATCGATGGACACTATCCCAAATATGAAAGCGTTATACCTAAGGACAATCCAAACAAATTGATCCTGCGCTTAAGTGATTTTATGTCAACTTTAAGGCGCGTTTCAATATTCTCTAGTTCTATATCCCACCAAATAAAACTTTCTATTGACTCGAACAAAGTTAAAATCGAAGCCGAGGATCCAGAGTATGGTGGACGTGCACAGGAAGAATTAGCCGTAGATTACGAAGGCGACCCGTTAGATATTGCCTATAATGCTGTGTATCTATCGGAATCGCTGCGTCAAATCGACACTGACGAGGCAGTTGTAAGTCTTCTTAATGCCAACGACGCAGCGATAATCAAGCCGATAATTCAGAAAGAAGGCGAAGATTTCTTAATGTTGTTGATGCCGATACGATTGAGATAATCAGACCGCAATTTTTCAATTTATAACTTTTACTGGCAGGCGTTGGTCTGCCAGTATTTGTTTTATGCATAAAGGATTTAAAAACAAGCGAAATCTAAGTTGCCGTGATTGGGAAAAAACTGCTGAGAGGCATAACTTAGACATTAGTCTTGGCGACGCTCTGAGTCGTCTTTTCTTAGCGCTGGGTTTGGAAGCTCAACTAACCGAGCAGAAAGCTGTTTTTATCTGGAAAGATACTGTCGGCGCACAGATAGCCTCAATTTCTGAAGCGTTGACAATTAAAAACGGCGTCTTAAAAGTATCAGTTCAAAATCAAGCCTGGCGTAATGAACTGTCTTATTTGGAAGCCGAAATTCGTTCTAAACTCAATGCGGTTATAGGCTCAAATGTTGTGAAACGCATCAAATTTTCCTAAATTTATTAATTAAAACAATCTTTATCCTTTTTACTCATTTAAAATTTAGAGTAAATGTCTCATTTTAAGGTGGAACAGTCCGAGCAGATTGACGCCGAACAAAGTTATAATGCCAGCGATATTCAAGTCCTTAAGGGTTTGGAGGCTGTGCGGCGCCGGCCAGCGATGTATATTGGCGATATCGGCGCACGTGGGCTGCATCATTTAATCTTTGAGGTTGTTGACAACTCCATTGACGAAGCAATGGGCGGCTATTGCACGCGCATAAATGTTATTATTAAAGAGAATAATTCAATTGAAGTTAGTGACAACGGGCGCGGTATCCCGGTGGATATTCATCCTGAAGAGCAAAAATCGGCATTGGAAGTTGTGATGACTATTCTACACGCCGGTGGAAAATTCGACCGGCACACTTATAAGGTCTCCGGAGGTTTGCATGGCGTCGGTGTATCGGTAGTTAATGCGTTGTCGGACTGGTGCCAGGTCGAAGTCGGCCGGTTCAAGCGGCTCTATCGGCAGGATTATCATCTCGGCGAACCAACAGGTCCGGTTATAGATTTAGGTCCGACTAAATTTCAAGGCACACGCACTACCTTTTACCCAGATCCAGAGATTTTCAAATCTATCGACTGGCATTTTCCGACCGTTGCCGCTCGTCTGCGCGAGTTGGCTTATCTTAATCGAGGGCTGGAAATAGCTCTTTTAGACCAGCGTCCGGGGCAGGAACGCGCCGAGACTTTCAAATTTGCCGGCGGTTTATCTGAATTTATCAAATATCTCGACGAGAACCGACAGGCGGTAATTCAAAAGCCTATTCATATATCCGGCGAACGTGACGGCGTGCCGGTCGAAATTGCCTTGCAGTGGAATGATTCTTATATTGAGAATGTGTTCAGTTATGTCAATAATATCAACACCATCGAAGGCGGCTCGCATTTAGCGGGCTTCAAGGCGGCTTTAACCCGCACATTAAATAACTACGCCCTGCGCAATCAGTTGTTCAAGAACGAAAAGTTCACACTCTCCGGCGACGATTGCCGCGAAGGCTTGACAGCGGTAATGTCGGTTATGGTCGCCGAACCGCAGTTCGAAGGGCAGACTAAGACTAAGTTGGGCAACGGCGAGGTTAAAGGTATCGTTGAGATGGTCTTCGGCGACGGCTTGATGCGCTTCTTTGAAGAAAATCCTTCGGTAGCCAAGAAGGTGTTGGAGAAGTCTATCAACGCGGCGCGAGCGCGCGACGCCGCGCGTAAGGCACGCGAATTAGTGCGGCGCAAAGGCGCGCTGGAGTCCGGCGATCTACCCGGCAAACTTGCCGATTGTTCTATCAACGACCCCGACCATTGCGAACTCTACATAGTAGAGGGCGACTCAGCCGGCGGTTCGGCCAAGCAGGGTCGCGACCGGCGTTTTCAAGCCGTCCTGCCTTTGCGCGGTAAGATCCTTAATGTCGAAAAAGCCGCCTATGATAAAATCCTTGCCAACCTAGAAGTCCGCACGATGGCGCAAGCCATCGGTCCGTCGGTATTCAATTTTATGAGCGAGGACAACAACGGCAACGGCGAAACGGAAGATACTGAGGGCAACGGTAAAAAATTAACCGACTTGCGCTACGGCAAAATCATCATTATGACCGATGCAGATGTGGACGGCGCTCATATCCGCACCTTACTCCTGACCTTCTTCTACCGCTATGCGGACGATTTAATTAAGCAGGGGCATATATATATCGCCCAGCCGCCGCTCTACCGTGTGTTCAAGGGCAAGGAGGAGGTTTATGTTTATGACGAGGACGAGCGATTACGCGCGGTCGAGCGTCTCGGTGGCAAGAATGTGTCCATCCAGCGCTATAAAGGCTTGGGCGAAATGAACCCCGACCAACTCTGGGCGACGACGATGGACCCTGAAAAGCGCACCGTTTTAAAGGTCTCCATCGATGACGCCGCCGACGCCGACCGGCTCTTTTCGACCCTGATGGGCGATGAGGTCGCGCCGCGGCGGGAGTTCATCGAACAGAATGCAAAGTATGTGAAGAATTTAGACATTTGATATTATAGTGTTTTATTTTCATCATTCACCTTATGGGTGAATATTATCTTGAATTTTTAACGATTTATGTATAATTTATACATAAATGTAATAGCACAACGGACTAAAATTGAAAATCTATTTTAGTTCAGCGAGATTAAAAAAAATATGCAATGATCCGAAAGCGGCATTGTGTGAACTACCTACCCAAAAACATGTTGATAAACTTTTTCAACGTCTGAACGAGCTTTCGGCATTTAAATCACTCAATTTCGTCCCAGTAACTCCGCCACTTCGCAGACATAAGTTATCGGGAGCAATGAGAGATATGTGGGCTGTTGATATTATAAGTAAGATTGATGGCTGGCGAATATGCTTCAGTGTTATTTATAATGACACTGATGCCAAAAGCAACTCTGACTTAAATAAGATTGAAGCAATACGCATCGAAAAGATCAAGAACTATCACCATGGCTAAAGAAAACCAAACCTTTGGTAATTATTTACCGCCTTATCCAATACCGCCAGGCGATACGCTGGGGGATATCCTTGAAGCAAAGAGTATGAGTCAACTGGAACTCGCGCGTCGGATGAATCGCCCGGTTCAAGCCATCAATGAGATATTGAACGTCAAAAAGACAATAACGGCTCAAACTGCGCAGCAATTAGAGCGCGTCTTAGGTCTGCCTGCACACTTTTGGTTGCATCTTGAGCAAAATTTTCAAGAAGCCTTGGCGCGAAGTGAAGAGACTGAACGGCTCAAAACTCAAGTTCGACAATTAGATGGATTTCCATATAAAGAGTTAGTCCTACGCGGATTATTACCTAAAATACAAGATGTTACGGAGCGCGTATCTGCAATATTGAACTGGCTTGGAGTCGCATCTATTGAGGCGCTTAATAGTTATTTGGATAAAAGTGTTTTAGCATATCGACGCAGTCCAAAATTCAGCCTCGAAAGATTAAAACTTGCGGCTTGGTTGCGACTCGGAGAGCGAGAGTTGGAAAATAAGGAAATAGGTACTTTTAAAGCAAATTTATTACGCGATCGTCTTATTGATATTCGTCGTATTATGTTATCTGATATTTCAGAATGGCGGTCTCAACTAAAATCTAAATGTTATGAGTGTGGAGTTAGCATTTTGTTTATTAATGAACTTAAAGGATTTCCCGTGTCCGGAATAACTCGCTGGATAGGAAAGAATCCGGTAATTCAACTCACCCTGCGCGGCAAGCGCGCCGACATATTTTGGTTCACTATTTTTCACGAAATAGGCCACATCTTAAAACATAAATCAAGCGATATATTTATCGATGTTGAGCGCGCTAATTCACAAAATGACTTTGAAAAGGAGGCTGATAAATTTGCTGCAGATACTTTAATTCCTCAGAATGAATATAGCAAAATTGTCAATCAAAAGAATTTAAGTCGCCAAATAATCACGGATTGGGCTGATAAACTCGGAATTTTGCCTGGAATAATTTTAGGCCGGCTTCAACATGACAAAATAGTCAAGCCCAATCAATTCAACGATTTACATCTTTATCTTACTAAATCAAAAATTTAATAGTGATATACTCATACATTATTCTATCGTTAGTTTTACCCGCCACGTTGACAGCCTCCCCTGCCCGCCTCGACCGACTTTCCAACGGATTGAATATCGTGCTGGTCGAAAACCACTCCGTGCCGATGATTGCCGCCAATATAGTTATCCACGCCGGATCCCGAGATGAGTCCTGGCACGCCTGGGGCGCGGCACATTTCCTCGAACATCTGTTGTTCAACGGCACGCGCAACCGCACGCAGGAGCAGATTTACGATGAATTCGACCGCCTTGGCGCCTATCGCAACGCCCACACCGGCTCGAACTTCACCGACTTTATGCTGCTGACCGAGGCCGGCAAGTTCCAAGCCGGGCTGCCTATCCTCGCTGATATGGTCTTCAATTCGACCTTACCTGTGCATAAATTCGAGAAAGAACGCGGCATCGTGATGGAGGAAATCGCCAAGTCATTGACGGAGAGCGATAATCCCGGCAGGTTGTTTAAAGAAGCCTTGTTCGGTCAGACGCCCCTGGCGAGGGAGGTTCTCGGCACAGTCGAGAGCATCGCACGACTGGAGCGCGACTCGGTGCTGGCATTTTACCGCGCTTGGTATGCGCCCAACAATGCGCTGCTATTCGTAACCGGCGATTTTTCCGCTGACACGATGACCGCCTGGTTGGACAATCTGCTGAAGGTCTATCCGCCGCGGGAACTGCCCCTGCACCCCAAACTTGCAGCGCCCGACCTAACTGAACTAGCCGGTTTAGGATTGGTCGAAAGACCGATGGATGTCGAAAAGCGCCATCTTTTTATTGCCCTGAAAGCGCCCGCGCCGCGTTCGCCGGACTTTCCAGCGTTAATGATGTTGAGCCGACTCCTGGACAAGCGGCTCGAGGCGAACCTGCCAGCCGGCGTCGGCGGCGGGACGAATTTCATCCTCGACCCGGATGTGAATCTGTTTCAAATCAGCGCGTCCGCCCCGAAGGATGGTATTTCTGCAATGGACTTAGTGGAGAGAGTGGACAGAGAGTTGAAGAAACTCGCCGAGCAACCGGTAGAGGCGGCTGAAATTGCCCGCGTTGCACGGCAGTATAAGTCTGATTTGGTCTTCAACAGCGAGCGGCTGCATTATTTTGGTATTTTGTATTCGCAATATTGGGCGCTGGTCGGCTGGGATTGTTTTGCTTCCTGGGAGGACCGGCTGGGTAAGTTGACGCAGACGGAGTTAAGAGCGACCGCGCAGAAGTGGCTGCTGTCGCCGGATCGATTTGTTATGGCAGTCGAACCTGCCATCCCAAAAGACACGGCTCAAGCCGTTGTCGGCGCAGGCGTTTTTCATAAGGAGTTTTTGCCTTATGGCGGCGAGGTCATTGTGCGCAATGACCCGTCGGCTAGGGTGTTTGCAGTGCATATCTTGTTGAAGGACCGATGGCAGTGGGACAACCGTCTGAAGACTCCCGGCGCGGTGGATTTGCTGCATCGGGCGCTCGCTGAGCAACTTTCATCCGGGCAGCCGCTTGGCGCGTGCAGCGAAGAGTTAGGCGCCAATATTAAAACCGCCGACGACCCGAAAATTCCTTTCGACGATTATTACACTTCGCCGGAATATTCCTTCGTCCGTTTGGAGATACTGCCTGAGCGCTGGCAGGACGGCGTCCGGCTGCTCGCTGATTTATTGACTGCGCCGGCAACTGATAAGATTTTGACGGTCGCGCGCGAGCGCGTTAAAACCGCCAAATTTGCGAGTGAGCGCAGCCCGGCTGGCGCCGGCGCCGCCAGATTGCGCAATATCTATTTCAGCGGGCAAGGGACGAGTGCGCCGGTATATGGCGATGTGTCCAAATTGACCGCCGCCGACCTCGAGAAACTGCGCCGGTTTTATTTCCATCCCGCCAATATGATTATCAGCGTTGCCGGTCCAACCGAAGCAAAACAAGTCGTCGATGTCGTGAAAAATGTCTTTTATATAGTGTTCACTAAGTCAACTTCGTCTTCTGACTGGCCTTGGACACCGCCGCCGGCAACCTGTGAGGAGGTCTATCGCGACACACTGGCGCTGGGCAAACCACAAGGCGCTGTGGTGATGGGCAAGATATTGTTTGGAATATCGCCATCCGAACGGGCAGCATTAACTGTGGCTAATGCCTATCTCTCCGAACGGATGAGCGCTGTCTTACGTGAGAGCCGCGGGCTGGCGTATGCGCTCGGTTCTAGCGTCAGTATGTGGAAACGTAGCGAGGATATCGCCGGCTGGTGGGAACTGTCGATTTCAACGCGCCCGGAGAATCTGGCAACAGCCGAAGCCGGTATTCGCGAACTGCTGACTGAATTGCAGACTCACAACTTCACCTCGCCAGAAGTCGAGAAACTTGCCTCCGCTGTTGCCGGCCGGATTTTAATGCGCGATATGTCGCGCATCGGGCAGGCTTATTCGCTCGGCGTCGGTGAATTGTATTGGCAAAATCCGAACAATCGCAGCGACCTGCTGCAGGCTTTGAACGATATTCAACCTGAGGCTGTCCAGTCAGCCGCGCGGAAATATCTGACCGAGACCGGCTTGACGACGGTGATTGTGAAGTAGCCCGGCTTCTTAAAGCCGGGGTGGCGAATTTGGTTGGATTCTATACCCGCTTTCAAGAAACCGGGCTACAATCTGTCAATCTGGAGGATTGACAGCCGTGAAAACCGCAGCCGACTATGGCGGTAGCGGCTGCGGTTTGCCTTCTTCCTGACTTTCTTACTTGCTACCTTAAAATTGCATCTACATCGGCTTTGTCCACATCCATAATGTAAGTGATACCGCTGAGGTCGGCGGCTTCGCGGGTGAGGGTGGCGATGTCATCGCGGTCGATGTATTTAAGGGCGAATTTGCGGTTGCCGGTCATTAACTGCCGCAAGCCTTGCGCCAGGCGCTCGTAATAAGTATAAAGCCCGATAGCGCCGGGTGGAACTTTGGCAAAGGTTTCGGCGCCGAGTTCGCGCTTTAGTTCGGACGCGGTGACGAAAACTTCTTCTATGGTGTTGCCGAAGCGTTCGACATAGACCGGCGGCTGGTTGCACTCAATCATTCGGCCGATGGTCTTGCCGACCATCGCGGCGGCAATCGGAGCGCGAGCCATTCCGATTAACTTGGCGTAAGGCGCGCAGAGCGCCAGTCCTTTGAAAATCTGGTCTTCGAAGGTAAAGCCGCCGGCGACCGCCACCGCCGGTATGTAGCGTTTCTTTTCGTCGAGTCGTTTAAGATATTGATACAGCAGGGTGTGCAGCTCGACCGGCGGGACGCCCCATTCGTTCATCATACGCCAGGGACTCATACCGGTGCCGCCGCCGGCGCCATCGACAGTCAGCAGGTCGATTTCATACTTCGACGCATAAGCCACCGCACGGGCTAAATCCGCCGGGCGGTAAGCGCCGGTCTTCAGGAAGATATACTTCGCGCCAGCCCGGCGCAACTCTTCGACTCTTGAGGCAAATCCCTCTTCCGTTACCATCCCAACGCGCGAGTGGCGCTCAAATTCTTTGAACGCGCCGCGTTCGAAGGCTTCGATTTTCGCCGGGTCGGTCGGATCCGGCAGGACGATATAGCCGCGTCCGAACAATGTTTGAGCCTTCTTTAGACTCTTCAGCTTAACCTCGCCGCCGATGTCTTTAGCGCCCTGCCCCCATTTAAGTTCGACCGTGTTGATGTCCAGCTTATCGATGGCGTATTCCTGCACACCCAGGCGGGTGTCTTCGACATTGGCTTGGACGATAATCATCCCGTAGCCGTCGCTCTGCCAATCTTTGTATAAGGTAATCCTGCGCTTAAGGTCGACCGTATCGACGACCTTGCCGTCTTTGAATGTCGCTTCGACATCCATCCCGACGACATTTTCGCCGATTGTTAAGCCTGTTCCAGACAGCGCCGAACCGATGGCAAGTCCTTCCCAGTTGTTCTTGGCGATATCGGTTGAGCCGATGCCGGGGATAATCCAGGGATATTTAAATTTGATGCCGTTGTCACGGCCAAAACGAACTTCCAAATCCACTTTGGGGAAAATCGCCAGGTCGGAGTCGGCGGGGATGCCGTGAGCGCCGACGGCGGTGCCCATTATATTGAAGTGGGAGTAGTCCACCGGATAGGCTTTTTCGCCGGCGGATGTGATGACGCCGAAGGGCTGAGGATAGATGACCTCATGCCCGCGATAAGCCGACTTACCGATTTCGCACATCCCGATGCAGCCGTCCACGCAGGTTACGCACATTCCAGATGTCGGGACAACCGACCCCTCAGTGCGGTTTTTCGTCAACGTGGCAGCCGTCGCATTGACTTTCGTCATGGACATTGAGTTTAGCCTCCAGACAGATATTTATTTTATTATTAATAACTATTAGACGATGCCGATGCTGATGCTAAGGCTGATTTGTAAATGATTATCAGCATCAGCATCAGCATTAGCATTTTAAGGTCGAGGCGCGCCGACGATTTCACAAGCGACGCAGGGCTGCATATAGCACAGCATATCGTCGAACTGCGGTTTCTCGACACAGGGCGGCGTTATGTTGGCGCAGCCGCCGCAAATGGCTTTGTCCGGCTCGGTAAAGGTGCAGCGCAGCATACAGACCGGGCAGACATACATACAGCCGCCGCAGAGCCGGCAGGCTTCGCTGCGCCGGTCGAAAGGCGTGCCGAGCGAACGGCGCTCGCCGCGCCCGCGAAAGCCAATGGCAGAAGCCATCATCTGCTCTTCACACATTCGCACGCAGAGTCCGCAGAGGATGCAATCTTCATTTTCCTGCCGGAAGCGCTGTTGACGGACTTCATAGGCTGAAGCCAGATCTTGGATGACTTTCGACTGCGGCGCCGAGGCTAACAGCAACTCCAGCGCCATCTTGCGGGCGCGCATCACGCGGCCCGAAGCCGTGCGGACTTTCATCCCCTCTTCAGCCGGATAGGTGCAGGAAGAGACTAATTTGGCGCGCTCGCCTTCGCCAATTTCGACTACGCACAAGCGGCAGGCGCCATAAGGCGACAGCCCCTCCATATAGCAGAGCGTCGGAATGGGAAAGCCGAGGAATTTGGCGGCTTCGAGGATGGTAGCGCCGTCTTCGACTGAAACCGGCACGCCGTTTATAGTTAGATTAATCATATAATATATTGATAATTGCTAATTTATATCTTATTAGGTTTTGGGCTTTGGGCTTTAGGCTTTGGGCTTTGGGTGTTATGTGTAATGGCATATTAGGTTATAGCGTTATTGAGTCATTCTGAACAAAGTGAAGAATCCCGTCTCCTACACCCAGACGAGATCCTTCACTTCGTTCAGGATTACATACAAACATACGCTAAAAATAATGTCGCTATGTATTATAACGATTAAAGTATCAATTATTAAAATCCCAAAGCCAAAGATCAAAGCCTAAAGCCCAAAGCCTACAACGGTTTTGTAAATTCCAAATCGCACCTGAAGCAGCGCTTAGCTTCATTCAGCGCGTCGGACTCGGATAAACACAGTTCTACTTCAGTAAATCCGGCGCGCCGTTCTTCCAGTGTAATTGTCGGCAGTTCAACGCGCCGTAATTCGGCTAAAACCTCATCTGGAATGGCCAGCGGTTCGACATAGCGTGTGGGCCGAATCGGCTCGTAACTCATTTTGAGAACTTCGCCTTTAACATAGCGGTCGATCATCAGCGCGGCGCGCTTGCCGGCGGCAATCGCATTTACCACGCTGTTGGGACCGGTGACCACATCGCCGCCCGCGAAGACGCCTTCGCGAACCGTCTGCAAGTTCTCGCTGTCAACTACTATTGTTCCGGCTTTGGTGAATTCAAGCCCGACCGAGCCATCGAGGTTGAACGGCAACAACTGCTCGCCGATAGCGACTATTAATGTATCCACCGGCACGATAACCTCGCCGCCGGGGACGGCGATGAAACTGCGTCGTCCGCTGGCGTCGACCGGACCGAGTTCATTGCGCACGAAATCGACGGCGGTAACCTGTCCTTTGACTGTATGGATTTTTACTGGGCTGTATAGGGTTTCAATCTTGACCCCTTCTTCGATGGCGGCTCCGATTTCGGCTGGGAAAGCCGGCATTTCGCTGCGACTGCGACGATAGTAAATCGTAACATCCGACACGCCCTTTTGACGCAAGGCTACGCGTGCGGCGTCGATGGCTGAGTTGCCGCCGCCGATGACAACGGTGTGTCCCTTGCCAAGAGGCTTGCCCTTGATGTTGAAGGCTTTGAGGAAGCGCATCGAGGGATAAACGCCGTGAGCCTCTTCGTTCTCCAGGTTCAACCGCCGCGAGCGGTGCGCGCCCAAGGCTAAGAAAATAGCGCTGTAGCCGGATGCGAATAGTCCATCCAGAGTTATATCGCGTCCGAGGACGACGCCGGTGTGCAGCGTGATGTTTTCATCCATCAGCGATTCGATTTCTTTCTTCAACACATCGCGCGGCATTCGGTATTCAGGCACGCCAGCTATTAGCATTCCGCCGGGTTCGTCGTCGGCGTCGAAAACTGTAACCTTATAACCTCTTAGGGAGAGATAATGCGCGCATGTTAGTCCGCCCGGTCCGGCGCCGACCACGGCTATCTGTGGGGCTTCGCCGGTTTGCCAGACAATATGCGTCGGTTTATAGAGACGCGGGTCGATGTGGTCGGTGATGAAGCGCTTGAGGGCGCGGATGGCGACCGGACGGTTGCCGCTCTTGCCGAGCCGGCAGTGCGCTTCGCATTGATGGTCGCACACGCGGGCGCAGACGGATGGGAATGGATTGGCTTCGCGGATGGCAATATAGGCTTGCTCGTATTCGCCGCGCGCGATGTGTGCGACATAACGCCAGGCTTCCGTCCCGATGGGACAGGCAGATTGGCACGGCGCGCCGGTCAAATCCTTGCAGACATAAGCGTCGCACTTCTTCTGAACGATATGCCGTTCATATTCCGCCTTAAAATAGCGCAGTGTGGATAGGACTGGATTGGGCGCCGACTGTCCAAGTCCGCACATCGTCGTATCCTTGACGACCAGCGCCAACTCTTCCAGTAGTTGCAATTGGCTCAATGAGCCTTTGCCGGATGTGATGTCGTCGAGGATTTCCCACATCCGTTGCGTGCCTTTGCGGCAGGTGAAGCATTTTCCGCAGGACTCGTCTTTGAGAAATTTCATAAAGTATTTAGCGACATCTACGATGCAGGTGTCTTCGTCCATCACAATCATACCGCCAGACCCCATAATCGAACCGGCTTTCGTCAGGCTGTCGTAGTCAACTTTCAGGTGGAACATATCGGCGGGAATGCAGCCGCCGGAAGGGCCGCCGGTTTGGACGGCTTTGATTTTAGCGCCGCCGGATGGACCGCCGCCGATTTCATAGACGATGTCGCTGATGGTAATGCCCATTGGCACTTCGACCAGGCCGGTGTTTTTCACTTTACCGACGAGACTGAAGATTTTCGTGCCGGAGTTGCCCGGCGTGCCGATCTGCTTGAACTTTTCGGCGCCGGCTTGGAATAGAATGGGAATATTGGCCCAGGTTTCGACATTATTGATGGCCGTCGGTTTGCCTTCGATGCCCTTCTGGACGGGATATGGCGGACGCTGGCGCGGCTCGCCAATATTACCTTCGATGCTGGCGATGAGAGCCGTTTCCTCGCCGCATACAAACGCTCCGGCGCCGCGCACTATCTGGATGTCGAAACTGAAATTAGCGCCGAGAATATCAACGCCGAGCAAGCCTAACTCGCGGGCTTGCTGGAGGGCTATGGTCAGGTGTTTGATGGCTAAGGGATATTCATTGCGCGCATAGACTACGCCTTCGGTCGCACCGGTGGCGAATGCGCCGATGAGCATACCCTCGATTATGCTGTGGGGATTGCCCTCCAAGACCGACCGGTCCATATATGCGCCGGGGTCGCCTTCATCTGCGTTACAGACGAGGAACTTGCCGCGCTGGCCAGGCTGATTAGCCAATAACTCCCACTTCAAGCCGGTGGGAAATCCGGCGCCGCCGCGACCTCTGAGGCCGGATGCTTTGACCTCTTCAATTGTCCATAGCGGGTCGTTCTTTTCCAGCGCTTTCGCGAGCGCTAAATATCCGCCTATGGCGAGATAATCATTGATGCGAATCGGATCGACCTTTTCGTTGCGCGCCATCAGATGCCGCGCCTGGCGCTTATAGAACGGCATATCGGACATCTGTACAACAGCCCCGTTCCCGTCTTCCGGATGGTATAATAATTCGGTCAGGACCTTGCCGTCCGCAGCGGCTTCGACGATAGGCGGCACACTAAGCGGCGCCAATTTGGGATAGAACCAGCCAAAAGGTTCGACGATCAACGAAGGCTCCATCTCGCAGTAGCCGTGGCAGCCAGTGATGCGTAAACGCACCTTGCCGGCTAAGCCGCGGTCGAGGATGGCGCGTTTGGCAGCGCGGATTAGGTCGTTAGCCCCGCTGGCTTGTCCGCATGTGCCGGCTGATATAACTACCGTCAGCGTCGAATCAGCGACCGACTTCGACAGCCGTTCCGACAGCGCGCGTAATTTTTCTATTGAGGCGAGACGTTCCATCAGATATAAGTTATAAATTGTAAGTTATAAGTTGTATGTCGAAAGTGGGGCAGGGCGTCACAACCTGCCGTTAGGGCGGGCGTCTCTGTTCGCCACATCCAAACCGCTGCCGACTTCAGCGAGTCGCAGCATATTATTAATACTTACCGTTGACTACGGCGAGCAACGGCGGCATTGTTATGAACTTGTTATAGATATCGTTATTATTACTATCAAATATCAAGTCCGACATCGAGCCGGTGGCTTTTGCAGCCGCGGCGCGAGCAGACCTGAATCATTCCGCCGCCGCGCACGATCATCGGTATCATCGGGGCGCTGCAATCGACGCAACTCGCCGCGCCCAGCAGTTCGGAGTGACAATGCGGGCAGAAAAAATTTACGACTGCCGATGGTGGAATCTCGTGTTCGCATTGGACATTGTAACTGCCGTATATACTAGATAGACGCACCCAGCCATGATGACTCTCAAATGCTGCCGTCAATTTAATTGAAGGATGGTTGTCGATTAGAACTGCAGAGTCCATAAGCGTATGATTGCAGCGGGCGCAGTGAACATCCAGCGGGAAGGAATTTTCGGGAATGGCGGCGCTATCGACGCTGGCGTGGACTTTGCGCAGAACATCGCCGACCCGTGTTTTAGTGACGCCGGAGAAATACTGCCCATCGACGACGACGATAGGTCCGAGCGCGCAGGCGCCGAGGCAGTTGACATATTCAAGGGTGAATTCGTTATCAGGGGTTGTTTCGCCGGCTTTAACTTTGAGATGATTTTCGAATTCCTCTGCTACGCCGGCTGCGCCGCGCACATGGCAGGCTGTGCCTTGGCAAACACTGCACAAGTGTTTGCCGCGCGGTTTTAGACTGAACGAGTGATAAAATGTAGCGACGCTATAGACATCGATTAATCGACGTCCAGTCTGCTCGGCGACGATGCGCAGCGCATCTTCCGGCAGATAACTATAGCGATTTTGCACTTCGCCCAAGATGGCGATTATGTCGCCGCGTTGACCTTTAAATTTGTCAACGATGGAATGGACATCCGGCGCTGATACCTGATTCGACGTTGAGCCCGGCTGAGGAGAGATATCCATTGAATATATTTTTCCTGTTTGACGATGGATTTTAGGCCGTTTGCGTTTTTAATCACAATTCTATCGATTGTAAATCGACATAAAAATACATTCATTTTAGAAATGAGAATAGGCGCTGAAAAGGAAGCCGAGCGAAGCGAACCGTGCTTCAGCGCCAAAAAGGGCGAGTCTTTATCAATTACATCGGGGGGAAATTGGGGGACGGAAGAAAATAGATGTTGCCGTGCAGTCCCTCAAACTCCGCAAATCTATTTGTGAATAAAGATACTAATTATTCGTCGTTAGGTCAAGTGTTAAAGCCAAGTTTTGGGCAGATGATAAAATAAAGATGATTTTTAGCGTCAAGCGCTGAGCGTATGACGACGGGGGCAAACCCGGCTTCGAGAAGGCAGGCTACATTGACCTCCCTTATAGTGAAAGTGAAAATCCAGCGTTCTCTATCGCACGCTTGACCTCTTCGTCGTCGGGCGGCTCAAGGCTGAATTCGATCTTCAGGGTCTGGGCTTTATGGTCGGCTTGGGCTTTGACGACGCCGGGGATTTTAAGCGCGGCTGCTTCGACCGCCCGCTCGCAGCCAGCGCAGAACATCCCCGCGACTTGGTAATTTTTTTGCATTGATTTTATCGGTTTAGTTGAGTATATTAATTTATACGAAGAATTTCCTTGTTGGTATCAACTTTATCTACTCATTGAAGGTATTGACAAATTAAAA
>Ga0194112_10006845_pt1 | contig 14951 bp, 9 predicted proteins | sample TA2MahC400mmetaG_FD_146191 | JGI IMG/M metagenome (GOLD analysis project Ga0194112, IMG submission 146191) | Freshwater microbial communities from Lake Tanganyika, Tanzania - TA2015016 Mahale Deep Cast 400m | ecosystem: Environmental > Aquatic > Freshwater > Lake | place: Tanzania: Lake...
ACCCTATCGGAAAGTCATTAAAGAGATGAACAGCTCCGATAAGCGACTGGTCGGCAAGAAAGCCAGAGAAAAGGTGGTTGATAGCCAGGGGAATACCATCGTCAGGGCAAATGCCACCATAACTGCCAAGATTGCTGCCAGGCTGGCCGAACTAGCGGATACCAGGGTCAAGGTCAAGCCCTTTGTCGCCGATGAAATCATTCTGCTGTCCGCTGATGAGGAAGAGGAATTCACCATCGCACAGGCAAATGCCCGCCTGGACGAAAATAACCAGTTCCTGGAAGAAAAAGTAGAAGCCAGGCGAGGCAGCCACTACCTGCCGGAGACAGCGGATAACATAGACCTGATGGACGTCTCCCCCAGGCAAATCGTCAGCGTGGCCACGGCGCTGATACCTTTCCTGGAACATAATGACGCCAACCGCGCCCTGATGGGGGCCAATATGCAGCGGCAGGCGGTGCCCCTGCTCGCGCCCGAGGCGCCCGTGGTGGCCACCGGTATGGAAATAGAAGCGGCCAGACACAGCGGGCAGGTCCTCTTTGCCAGAAATGCCGGTGTCGTTACTGAAATCGGCAGCGTCAGCGATGCCGGTGCTGAAGCCAGATACCGCATCGTCATCACCACCGATAGCGGCCACAAAGACGAATATGACCTGATGAAATTTGTCCGTACCAACCAGGGCACGTGCATCAATCAGCGCCCTTTGGTTAATAAAGGGGACAGTGTGCAAGCCGGACAGGTGATTGCGGATAGTTCGGCCACGGAAAACGGTGAACTGGCGCTGGGCCAAAACGTACTCTGCGCTTTCATGAGCTGGGAAGGCTATAATTTTGAAGATGCCATCATCATCAGCAGCCGTCTGGTGGAAGATGACAAGTTCAGCTCAATCCACATCGCCAAACATGAGGTGGAAGCACGCGATACCAAGCTTGGCCCGGAAGAAATCACCCGTGATATCCCCAATGTTGGTGAGGAAAGCCTGCGCGAACTAGACGAAAATGGCATCATCAGAATCGGCGCCGAAGTAGGCCCTGATGATACCCTGGTGGGCAAGATTACGCCCCGCGGCGAGACCGAGCTTTCCGCCGAAGAGAAACTGCTGCGGGCGATATTCGGTGAGAAGGCCCGCGATGTTAAAGACACTTCACTGCGCGTGCCGCACGGCGAGTGGGGCAAAGTTATTAATGTCAGAATATACTCCCGCCGGGACAGCGGTGATGACCTGCCCGCCGGCGTCAATGAATGGGTACAGGTATGGATTGCCCAGAAAAGAAAGGTCTCGGTGGGGGACAAGCTGGCTGGACGTCATGGCAACAAGGGGGTTATCGCCCTTATTGCCCCCAAAGAGGATATGCCCTTCCTGCCCGATGGCACGCCGGTTGATATCATCCTAGACCCCATCGGGGTCCCGTCCCGCATGAACATCGGCCAGGTCCTGGAGACCCATCTCGGGTGGGCAGCGCAGACACTGGGTTTCAGGGTGCTCACGCCGGTCTTTGACGGTGCCAATGATATCTCTATTGAAGACGCCCTGGCCAGAGCCTGGATCGCCCATGAAGCCGCCGCTGTTGATTATTCACCAGACAGAGAGCCATCGTCAATTCATCTGGAAGTGGCCAAAGCCTGGGTTGGCAGTCACGGCTATGACGGTGAGCAGGTATTCAATGACGACTATCCCGGAGAGGCAAGAGACGTCTGCCTGCGCATCTGGCTGGAGGGACTTGGCGTACCCAGCCGGGAATTGAGCCAGAATGATTTACTGCAGGCAGTGGAAAAGGTCAGTCTGGAAAGAAGGGCTGTCCCGCCGACGTTCGGCAAAGTGGTGTTACGCGATGGACGGACCGGCGAGCCTTTTGACCAGCCGGTGACCGTGGGCAATATTTACATGATGAAGCTCATTCACCTGGTTGAGGACAAGGTACATTCCCGCTCCACTGGCCCCTACTCGCTGATTACGCAGCAGCCTCTGGGCGGCAAGGCTCAGTTCGGCGGCCAGCGTTTTGGTGAAATGGAGGTATGGGCACTGGAGGCATATGGTGCCGCCCACAACCTGCAGGAAATGCTCACCATAAAGTCAGACGACGTCACCGGACGGGCTAAAGGCTATGAAGCGATTATCAAGGGTGAGGATATCCTGCAGCCCGGAGTGCCGGAGTCATTCAAAGTTCTGGTCAAAGAACTGCAGAGTTTAGGTCTGGCCCTTGAGGTAATCAACGAAAGAGAAGCGGGCATTATCGCCGGTGAAGAAGCGATTGAAGAGGCCAGCAGGCCGGAGGCCGGACCAGTTGCCCTTGAAGAAACCCCCAAACTGGAAGCCGATTTAACTGAAGCTGAAGAAGAACCCGCCGTACCGGATGCCGAGTCTAATGAGATTGAAGATACGTTTTTAAGAGAGGTAACAGAAGAAGATGCTGGAGATTAATGATTTTGATGCGGTGCGTATTTCTCTGGCCTCGCCGGAGCAGATCCGGAGCTGGTCATACGGTGAGGTAACCAAGCCGGAAACCATCAATTACCGCACGCTGAAACCAGAACGTGACGGCCTGTTCTGCGAGAGAATATTTGGCCCCACCAAGGACTTTGAGTGTTACTGCGGCAAGTATAAGAAAATTCGCTACAAGGGCGTAATCTGCGACAAGTGCGGTGTTGAGGTGGCCCGGGCCAAGGTCCGCCGGGAACGTATGGGCCATATTGAGCTGGCCTGCCCGGTAAGCCATATCTGGTTCGCCAAGGGAACCCCCAGCCGCCTGGGCCTACTGCTTGACCTTTCACCACGCAGCCTGGAACACGTCCTCTACTTTTCCAACTACATGATAACCTCGGTCAATGAAGAGGCACGCCAGGAAGCGATAAGACAACTGCAGGAAAGTACCTCCGCGGAAATTGCCGAACGGCAGAAGGTGGTTGATGAAAGAATTGCCCAGATGGAGAAGGAAGGGGCCAGCGTTGAGGAAATCAACGAACTGCGCCGCCATGCCACCGAGGAGAAGATACAGCTTGAGGAAAACCTGACCAACGAGGTGGAGCAGCTGAAAAACCTGCATGTGAAAGGGATGCTCAATGAGAGCCAGTACCATGAAATGAAGCTGAAACATGGCGAGATTTTTGAAGCCGGGATGGGCGCTGAAGCCATCCTGCAGATTATACAGGACATTGACCTGGATAAGCTGCGCAATGATTTGCTGCTGGAAACCCAGTCCTCTTCGGGACAGAAGCGCAAGAAAGCGAGCAAGCAGCTGCGGGTGGTGGAGGCGTTCCGCAACAGCGGCAACAAACCGGAATGGATGATACTGACGGTCCTGCCGGTATTGCCCCCGGACCTGCGGCCCATGGTCCAGCTCGATGGCGGCAGATTCGCTACCAGCGACCTCAATGACCTTTACCGGCGGGTTATCAACCGCAATAATCGCCTGCGCCACCTGATAGAAATCGGTGCCCCGGAAATCATCATCCGCAACGAGAAGCGGATGCTACAGGAGGCTGTTGACTCGCTAATTGATAACGGCCGGCGCGGCCGCGCCATCTCGGTGAGCGGCAATCATAAATTGAAGTCGCTCTCCGATATGCTCCGTGGCAAACAGGGGCGGTTCCGCCAGAACCTGCTCGGCAAAAGGGTGGATTATAGCGGCCGCTCTGTCATCGTGGTCGGCCCGGAGCTCAGGCTGAACCAGTGCGGCCTGCCCAGACGCATGGCCCTGGAGCTCTTCAAGCCCTTTGTCATGCACCGCCTGGTAATGCAGGGGCTCGCCCCGAATATCAAGAGCGCCCGGCGACTGGTGGAGAGGGCCAAGCCGGAAGTGTACGATATCCTGGAAGAAGTGGTCAAGGAGCGACCCGTCTGGCTGAACCGGGCACCCACCCTGCACCGCCTCAGCATTCAGGCATTTGAGCCAGTGCTTATTGATGGCAGCGCCATCCAGATTCACCCGCTCGTCTGCTCGGCGTTCAATGCTGACTTTGATGGCGACCAGATGGCCTGTCATATCCCGCTCTCCAGGGCCGCGGTACGCGAGGCGAGAGAGCTGGCGCTCAGCCGGCACAACATGCTGCTGCCCAGCAGCGGTGAACCAACGGTTACCCCCACCCTTGATATGGTGTTTGGCTGTTACTATCTCACCACGGAAAGGCCCGACGCCAAAGGTGAAGGCAGGCGATTCGGCAGCTTTGATGAAGCCAAGCTCGCCTATGAGATGGGCAATGTTGACCTCCGCGCTAAAATCCTGGTCAGAGACCAGGGGAAAGACGGCCAACAAATTGAGACCACCGTAGGTCGGATAATATTTAACGAAATCCTCCCGCCGGAACTTGGCTTCCAGAACAAAATCATTGACAAGGCCGGACTTAAGCAGATTGTCTCGGAGTGCTGTCGTATACTAGATGACGAAAAGACCGCCAGGGTGCTTGACAGCGTCAAGCAGTTAGGCTTCCGCTACGCCACCAAGTCCGGCATTACCATTGCCATGAATGATATTGAGGTTCCGGAAGGCAAAGCCAAGTTACTTGAAGAAGCGGAAGAGAGGATAGCCATCATTGAGAACCAGTTGAACCGCGGATTGATAACCGACGATGAGCGGTATAACAGCGTCGTTGGCGTCTGGATGGAAACCATGGACCGCATCACCAGCACCATCTCGGATACCCTTGACCGCTACGGCGGCATACACATGATGGCCACTTCCGGCGCCAAAGGTAATATTTCCCAGATAACGCAGATGGCCGGCATGCGCGGTCTGATGACCGACCCTTCCGGCAAAATCATTGACTACCCCATTAAATCCAGCCTGCGGGAAGGACATACCGTTCTGGAGTACTTCATCTCCACGCACGGCGCCCGAAAAGGCCTGGCCGATACCGCGCTGAGAACCTCGGAAAGCGGTTACCTGACCCGCCGACTTATTGATGTCTCCCAGGACGTCATTATTTTTGAAGAGGACTGCGGCACCGTGGACGGTATCTGGATTTCAGAGCCGCAGGAAAAAACACTGCTGCCACCGTTTATTGAGCGCATTTCTGGCCGGCTGGTGGCAAGCCCGGTAGCCCATCCCAAAACCGGAAAAATCATCGCCGACCGAAATGAGGAAATCGATGAACAGAAAGTGGCCGAAATCATCAACGCCGGAATCAGCCGGGTGCACGTCAGGTCGCCCCTTTCCTGCCAGTCCAAACGGGGTATCTGTCAGGCGTGCTATGGACGAGACCTGGCCCATGGCAGGCTGGTTGAACCCAAGACAGCGGTTGGCATCATCGCCGCCCAGAGCATCGGCGAACCGGGCACCCAGCTTACTCTGCGTACCTTCCACACCGGCGGCGTTGTCGGCCTGGACATCACCAGCGGTCTGCCCAGAGTGGAAGAGCTATTTGAGGCCCGAACCCCCAAAGGTCAGGCCATTATTTCCGAAATAGATGGCACTGCCGAAGTTATTCAGGATGACCAGGGACGGAGAATCAAGATCACGAGTTCCGAGACTTACCGCGATGAATATGCCCTCCCTGCCGGCTGGCAGGCAGCGGTGCCGGACAAACAGTGGGTGGATATCGGCACGGTGCTCGCCACCAAAGCCCCACAAAAGAAAGCCAAAAGCAAGGCCGTTAAGCCCGCCGAGGAGACACCGCCCATCGTGGCACGCATTGCCGGCGAGGTCAGCATTGCCCACGGGCAGTTGTTCATCAGTTATGAAGAACGCGAGGAAAGGGAGTACATTGTCCCCACGGCGGCCGGCATCAGGGTCCAGTCAGGAGACACGATACGTGCTGGCCAGCAGCTTACCGATGGCTCGGTTAACCCTCAGGACATCCTGCGCATCCTCGGGCGCGAAGCCGTGCAGCAATACCTTGTTGATGAAGTCCAGAAAGTGTACCGCTCACAGGGCGTCAATATCAACGATAAGCACATTGAGATTATCGCCCATCAGATGCTGACCAAAGTGCGCATTGACTTCGCCGGCGATACTGACCTGGTTCCGGATGAACTGGTGGAAAGGTTTGTCTACGAGGATATAAACGCCAAAGTGCTGGCGGAAGGCGGTGAGCCGGCCACAGCGCACACGGTGCTGCTGGGCATCACCAGAGCCTCGTTGAACACGGCTAGCTGGCTGGCGGCGGCTTCCTTCCAGGAAACAACCCGTGTGCTCACTGAAGCCGCGGTATATGGGAAAATAGACAAGCTGATTGGCCTCAAAGAGAACGTTATCATCGGCAAATTGATTCCAGCCCATTACCCGCCGCTTGAAGAGGCGCCGGAGGCGCTCCCGGAAAAGGTGGGCGCATTATCGGAACAGGCACCCGGCGAGATGACCGGGGAGGCCGCTGGGCCGATGGGCATGACCACGCCGGAGGCGCTGCTGGACCAGATGTTCGGCGAAGAGACTGAAGATTCAGCCACCCGGCCACTTCCAGAAGAGGCAGCGGGCCCGGCGGTGGAAGATGATGGGCTGAACTCAGAGGATTAACGGGGGTGAGATTTAAATAGCTCGCATTATATCAGGTAAACCCAGTGCTGAAGATGCTCCCCTTGACACCAGCCTGCGGCCACGCCAGCTCAATGAATTCGTCGGGCAGGAAAAGATTAAAGAGAACCTGAGCATCGCCATCACGGCGGCGAAGGGTAGAGACGAAGCCCTGGACCACGTGCTGCTCTATGGACCTCCGGGACTGGGCAAGACGACCCTCGCCTACATCATCGCCGCCGAAATGGGCGTGAGCATCAGGATTACTTCAGGGCCGGCCATTGAGCGCACTGGCGACCTCGCTGCCATACTCACCAACCTGCATGCGCAGGATATCCTCTTCATCGATGAAATACACCGTCTCAGCCGCGCCGTTGAGGAAATCCTCTACCCGGCCATGGAGGAGTATGCTCTGGATATCATCATCGGCAAAGGCCCCGGTGCCCGAAGCCTGCGACTTAACCTGCCCGATTTTACGCTTATCGGCGCTACCACCCGCTATGCCCTTTTAAGCCCGCCTCTCCGCGACCGCTTCGGTGCGGTCTACCGGCTTGACTTCTACGACCAGAAATCAATAGAGTCAATCCTGCACCGCTCCGCCCGCATTCTGCAGATTGAGGCGGACGGCGAAGGGCTGAAGGAAATTGCCCGCCGTGCCAGAGGTACTCCGCGCGTGGCCAACCGTTTGTTGAAAAGAGTCAGAGACTACGCGCAGGTGAAAGGCGACGGCACCGCCACGCATGCCGTGACCGTAGAGGCACTGGCCAAGCTGGAAGTCGATACCATCGGCCTGGATGAAGTTGACCACAAGCTACTGCGGACGATTGTGGAAAAGTTCAACGGCGGCCCGGTCGGCCTTGAGACACTGGCCGCTGCTATCAGCGAGGAATCAGACACCATCATGGATGTCTACGAGCCCTACCTGCTGCAGCTGGGCTTTCTGGAGCGCACGCCCCGCGGTCGCACCGCCACCCAGCTCGCCTACCAGCACTTGGGCCTGCCTTTTAACCGGCAAAACCCCCCGCAGGGAACTCTGCTGTAAACCTCCCTATTGATGCGCTATTTATAGGCCTTTCTCGGTGGACTGAAGACATCCAGAACTACCGCGCCATCCGCGCCGGCAAGACCGCCATGGGTCATATTTGCCGGAACCAGATACATATTTCCTTTTTTCAACAGCCTGGTCTCGTCCCCGATAGTCATATCAAACTCCCCTTCCAGGACAATACCAATCTGCTCTTCGCTATGATGGTGCAGAGGAGCTTCGGCGTTAGGTTGCAAAGTCACGTATGAAAGCATGGAGCGCCGCCCGGATGCCACATGCACCAAGAACCCCGGCGCCGGCTCAAATTTCTTGAAATCATGCGGGAAATCATAGAACATTTTCCCCACCTCTCAAGTCAGATTTGCCCATAACAATTTTCTATACGGCCGGTTTAAACGCCTCCCAGAGTTTTAAGCTGCGCCAGAGCATCGTATTTGTAGTCTGCAGCGGAACTTATCCGGAAAGTATCCGGTGCTTTTACCGGGGGCTCCCCCTTGATTGACTTAACCAGCTCAAAGGCCTTCACCACCCGCTTCTCATCGCCCTCCAGCGCCAGCACCACCGCCCCCTCGGAACCACCGACGCCACCGGAGGCGATATGGTATGCCCTGGCACCGGTCATCACTCCAATCGCCTGGATTTCGGTAACCACCTTACCCAGAACCACTGGCATCAGCTTTGGCGGCAATCCCATGGTATATTTGTAATAATAGAGGCCGGTATGCTTGGAGGCTTCAATCACCGATGGCACCAGCTTCTCCAGCCCTATCGGCATGATAAGGTGTGAGCCGCGCGGCGTCACAATGGGCCAGCACATGCCAATGGTGCCGCCTTTAACACTGGAAGCGCAGACGCCGGCATTGCCTTGCATATCTATGGCATTGCCTCCCTTGATGAAGACATCATCCGGGCCGAAATCAAGTATCTCCACGTTGGAATCGGCCCCCTCCACCACCTTGCCCTTGCGGATAACGTGCCAGGTACAGGGTGGCGGTGCTGCGGTGCTATTGGTTATGCCACCGCAGACGAGCCCCGCGGTCTGATTGGCCTTGTTCTCAATCTTTATCCCGAAGAGCTCCTCGCTGACAAAGGCATTGGTGATGCCGCGCCCGATGATAATCATGCCATTCTTATAGGCGTTCTGCACCTCGGGCAGCGCCACCGTGGCTTTCGCCAGCAGCCGCCTTGACTCCGCCGGGTTCAGCACCACCAGGGCTTTAATCTGCTTCTGACCGGGCTCGGGCTGTGGGTACTGTACTTCGTAAAACAATGTCCACCTCCTTAAGAAAATTTGTCCTATTCTAGCATTTTTTACCATTTATTAAAAACCCGATGTAGCGGCGGTATTGTTTGCCTTTGGCTGGCAGTTGATGCCTCACCCCTGACCCCTCTCAAACATTATTAAGATGGAGCGCCAAAGACAAACCTGTTTGAGAGGGGGACACAGGGGGTGGGTATCGTGGGAGCAACTAAAAGCAAGCAAAACCATCATCGGGTTCGGTTGACGCTTCCGCCTGGCTTGTGTTACGATTAAGGCATCCCGCAGACTGGTCAGGCAAGGTTTGCGTATAGCCCCCTTTTCATTTTATCCTTTTGGTGGGGTATATTTAATCTGAAGGCAATCGCGGGCAGGGAAAAGTGATGCTGGTCGAGGAAGAGCTGGCCCGGTTATCACCGGATAAAGATACGCTGGTTACCATTGGCGTGTTTGATGGTGTGCACCTCGGTCATAAACACCTGATTTCTCAGCTGGTGGGCAAGGCGGAGCAGGAGAATTTACTGAGCGTGGTGGTCACCTTTCGGCGGCATCCTCAGGAGGTGCTGCACCCTGACACCAGATTGCCGTTTCTCACCAGCCTTGCTGAGAGGGAGAAGCTGCTGAAAAACGAAGGGGTGGATATTATTATCCCGCTGACCTTCACCGCTGAGACTTCCCGGCTCAGCGCGCGCGATTTTATTGGTTTGCTCAGAAAGCACCTGGGTATGCGCGGGATGGTCATCGGGCCTGACTTTGCCCTAGGCAAAAAACGGGAGGGCAACGCCGATGCCCTCGGCAAGCTGGGGCGCGAGATGGGATTCAGCGTCACCGTGGTGCCTCCGGTGATGATTGATGGAGAAATCGTGAGCAGCACCGCCATAAGAAAGGCCCTGTCAGATGGGGACGTGCACCGGGTCAGACGGCTGGTGGGCCGCGGCTTCAGCCTGCGAGGCCCGGTGGTCGCCGGCGCCGGCAGAGGAGTGGCGCTGGGATTTCCCACCGCCAATCTGGATTTTGGCCCCGAGCAGGCTTTACCTGCCGATGGAGTCTATGCCAGCTGGGTGAGCATCAAGAGCAAAATTTTTCCGGCCATGACCAATATCGGCACCAATCCTACGTTTGGCGATAAACGGCGGGCCGTTGAGGTCTATGTGGTTGATTATCGGGGCGACCTCTATGGGAAAGAGATACAGGTGGAGTTTGTGGAACGGCTGCGCGAGGAGAAGAGATTTGATAATGCGGAAGAGCTAAAGAAGCAGATGGCGGAAGATGTGAAAAAGGGCATCAGCTTATTAAGTGCTAAAGGCGGAAATTAAACATGACAGGCGAGGCCAGGAAAATCACGGAGCGGGACGAAAAATATCTCCTGCGGCGGGGAGTCGCCGAAATCATCGTTGAGGATGAGTTGAGGGGGCTGCTCCGCTCCGGCAAAAAGCTGAGGTTGAAAGAGGGCTTTGACCCCAGTTTCCCTGATATCCACCTAGGCCATATGGTGTCGCTGCGGAAGCTGCGCCAGTTTCAGGAGCTTGGCCATCAGGTGGTGCTCATCGTTGCCGACTGGACGGCCCGAATAGGCGACCCGAGCGGTGCCTCAGCAACCCGCCCCATGCTCACTGAGGCGCAGGTGCGGGCTAATGCGCAGACATATATGGAGCAGTTCTTCAAGATAGTTGACAAAGCAAAAACCGAGGTGAGGTGGCAGAGTGAGTGGTTTGACAAATTCACCCTGACCGAGGTTCTTCAGCTGACCAGCAAATTCACCGTTGCCCAGTTTCTGGCGCGCGAGGATTTTAACGCCAGGTACAGTGACGGGCGGCCGATTGCGCTGATTGAGTTTATGTACCCGCTGCTGCAAGCATATGACTCGGTGGCGATTGAGGCGGACGTGGAATTCGGCGGCACCGACCAGAAGTTCAATTTCCTGGTGGGCAGGGAGCTCCAGTCCATGATGGGGCAGCCTCCCCAGCAGTGCTTCATGACGCCGCTTCTGGTGGGCACCGATGGCAGCCAGAAGATGAGCAAGAGCCTGGGTAACTACATCGGCGTGGCCGAGCCGCCGGATAGTATCTACGGCAAGACCATGTCCATACGTGACGACCTGATTATCCAGTATTTTGAGCTGGTTACCGACGTTCCCGATGCCGAGCTGGCGGAATTCAGGCAGGCGCTGGCCGACAACGCGGTAAACCCGATGGAGCTTAAGAAACGCCTGGCCCGGGAACTGGTCACTCAGCTTTATGATAAAAGGTCAGCTGATGATGCCCAGCGAAATTTTGAGAGGATTCATCAAAAAGGGGAGATACCGGAAGATATTGAGCTTGGCACAAAATCTGGCAGCATTCTGCAAGATTATTTGGTGGCTAACCGGCTAGCCAAAAGCAAGAGTGAAGCCAGGCGTTTAATTGAACAGGGTGCCGTATATATTAATGGTAAAAAGGTTATGGATGCCAATTACATTTTCCCCAAAGACACTATAATACGGGTCGGCAAAAGAAGGTTTATAAAATCCACGTAAAGTACATTTATTTACCCAAGTGATTAATACTGATGTTGAAGGAGAGGCGGGTAAGTAAAGTGGGACAGTTGCGCGTTCCGGGGCCTACCCCGTGCCCGCCGGAAGTCCTCCAGGCGATGGCCTGTCAGATGATAAATCACCGCGGGCCGGAATTTGATAAGATACTGCTTGATGTCACCGCCAAGCTAAAGCATCTATTCCAGACGAAGAACGATTTATACCTGCTGACATGCTCCGGAACGGGGGGGCTGGAGGCAGCAATCGTCAATACGCTGTCTCCGGGAGATAAGGTCCTCTGCGTGACGGTGGGTGCCTTCGGTGACCGCTTTACCAGAATAGTGGAGGTTTTCGGCGCCGAGGTTATTCCCGTTCGTGCGGAGTGGGGAAAGGCGGCTGACCCTGATGAAATACGGCGCGCGCTGCAGAAGGCGCCCGGAATAAAGGCAGTGCTGGTAACGCATAATGAGACCTCCACCGGCGTGACCAATGACCTGGCGGCCATCAGCGCCGTGGTCAAGGAGTTTGACAAGCTGCTGCTCGTCGATGCTATCAGTAGTCTGGGCTCAATTGACCTGCCGGTAGATAAATGGCGCTGTGATGTAACTGTTACCGCCTCACAGAAAGGGTGGATGGTGCCTCCCGGTATGGCGATGGTCAGCCTCAGCCAGGAGGCGTGGCAGGCACACGCCAGAGCCAGGATGCCCCGCTTCAACTGGGACCTTGCCCTGGCCCGGAAGTACCTGGAGATAGGTCAGACCCCCTGGACGCCGGCGGTATCAATCGTGTTTGCTCTCTCAGTAGCGCTGGACATGATGCTGAAGGAAGGCCTCTCAAATATCTTCGCTCGCCATGCCCGGGTGGGCAAAGCCGCCCGGGAAGGAGTGAAATCGCTGGGGTTGTCTCTCTTCGCCGATGAGCAATACGCTTCCAACACGGTTACGGCCGTGTCCGTCAAAGGCGGCATGGATGTCAAGGCGATGCTCAAGATGCTGCGCGAGGAATATCAGATAGTCCTGGCCGGCGGCCAGCAGAGCCTGCAGGGCAAGATATTCCGCATCGGGCACCTCGGCCTGGTGACGGAAGACGATATCAAAGAGATAATTTCGGCCCTGAGGGAAGTGCTGCCAAAGGTGGGTGCCTAGCTTATTGTGGGCATGAGAACGACGAGAAACCAGTGTGGACTGGCCATGCTGGCTTTATTGATGGCAGCACTGGTGTTGTCCGCTGCCTGTTCCAAAAGGGAAGCAGCCGAAATCCCCGGCCTGATAAGTGAAAACCTTAAACTTGAAGAAGCCTTCACCCTGATGGAGGACCACCGACACAGTCAGGATTTCATCATCATTGACCTGCGTCCCGCTGCGGAATACGCCGACGGCCATATTGAAGAAGCAGTTAATCTGGATTACAGCTCTGATGACTTTGCCCAGGAACTGGATGGGCTCGACCGCGCTAAAATCTACCTTCTTTACTGTCGCAATGGCGACGTTAGCCGCCAGGTTATGGATATGATGGCCGGACTCGGCTTTGCCGAGGTATATAATATGCTTGGCGGGATACAGCGGTGGCGGCAGACAGGGCTGCCGCTGGTACGATAAGATAGCCCGGTTAAATTGATGATTACGTGGGGAGCATACGCTCCTCATTGTATTTCTATGGCCATGCCTTAAATTGACGGGACATATATGTAGTGTTATCATAAGCACATAAGGCAGGACTGAATTAACAGCTTTATTTAACTCCTGAGTGTTATGGCGACGCTGAACGAGCTTAATCAGGAAATTGCCCGCTGCTTGCTGTGTGAGATAGCCAAGCAACGGACCAATACTGTACCTGGGGAGGGGCCGGAGGACGCGGAGCTCATGTTCATCGGTGAAGCTCCGGGCTGGCATGAAGACCAGCAGGGGAGACCTTTTGTCGGGCCAGCCGGGCACTATCTGGACCAGCTCCTGGCATCCATTGGCCTAGCGCGGCGGCAGGTGTTCATCGCTAATGTCATTAAGTGCCGCCCGCCAGATAACCGCGACCCGCTGCCCATGGAAATCCAGAATTGCCAGAAATGGCTGGACCACCAGATAGACATCATCAAGCCCAGAATGATAGTAACCCTGGGCCGCTATTCCATGGCCAAGTTTTTCCCTGGCAAGAGCATAAGCAAGATACACGGCTCCGCGGTCAGGCGGGACAACACCATATACTTTGCCATGTACCACCCGGCGGCGGCTCTTCACCAGCAGAGCCTGCGGCAGGCAATAGAGGCGGATATGAAGAAGATACCGACCGTGCTGGCGGAAGCGAAAAGCCTTCCCGAGGCTGAAGCCGGCACCCAGCAGTTAAGCATGTTCTAGGACTGACCAGATGGCCAAATTTAAATTGAAAATAATCCCCATCGGTGGCCTCAGCGAAATCGGCAAGAATATGCTCTTGCTGGAATATGGCAACGATATTCTGATTATTGATGCCGGGCTTATGTTTCCCGGGGAAGATATGCTGGGCATTGACCTGGTTATCCCGGACATCAATTATCTTCTGGATAAAAAAGATAAGGTGAGGGGCATCATCATCACCCACGGTCACGAAGACCACATCGGTGCCCTGCCCTACGTATTACCGCAGCTGAATGTGCCGGTGTATGCCACCCGCCTGACGCACGGCATGATACGCGTCAAGCTCAAGGAACGGAGAACGCTGGCTCACGCCAAGCTCAATGTGGTTCAAACCAGTGAGCCGATTAACTTGGGGGCATTCAAGGTGGAATTGTTCCCCGTGTGCCACAGTATTCCTGATGCCGTCGGCGTCATTATATGGACGCCGGTTGGCGTGGTGGTGCACAGCGGCGATTTCAAGCTTGACTATACTCCGGTCGGAGGCAAGCCCACCGACCTTTCCCGTTTGGCCCAGCTGGGGTCGCAGGGGGTCCTGCTCCTCATGTCCGATTCCACCTATGCCGAGCTTCCCGGCTATACGCCTTCGGAGAGGCTGGTTGGGGAGGCACTGGACCACATCATGGCCGATGCTCCGGGAAGGGTGATTGTCACCACCTTTTCCTCGCTGGTGTCCCGTGTGCAGCAGGTGATTGATGCCGCGGCCAAACACGGACGGCGTGTTTTCATCGTCGGCCGCAGCATGAGCGATACGGTGCACATGGCCCTGGAGCTTGGTTATATTCAGGCCCCCGACGGCATTCTGGGCCGGATTGAAGAGGCGCGTCATTTACCGCACGATAAAGTTGTATACGTTACCACCGGCAGTCAGGGCGAGCCGACCTCAGCGCTGGTGCGCATGGCCAATCGGGACCACCCTAATGTAAGCATTCAGTCCGGAGACACCATTGTCATGTCGGCAACGCCGATTCCCGGCAATGAAGCTATTGTTAATCGCACGCTGGACAACCTTTTCAAGCAGGGGGCGCGGGTACTGTACGATAAGGTGGCGCAGGTTCACGTTCATGGACACGGCAGCCAGGAAGAGCTCAAGTTGCTGCTCAATCTGGTCAAGCCGGCGTTCTTCGTGCCCATTCATGGCGAGTACCGCCACCTCAGTCTGCATGCCAAGCTGGCCGAGTCAGTGGGCATCTTTAAGGAAAATATATTCGTTCTGGAGGACGGGGATATCCTTGAACTGACTGCAAAATCGGCGCGGAAAAATGGCAAAGTCGGTTCGGGGAACGTGTATGTTGACGGCTTGAGC
>Ga0194112_10006846_pt1 | contig 14951 bp, 11 predicted proteins | sample TA2MahC400mmetaG_FD_146191 | JGI IMG/M metagenome (GOLD analysis project Ga0194112, IMG submission 146191) | Freshwater microbial communities from Lake Tanganyika, Tanzania - TA2015016 Mahale Deep Cast 400m | ecosystem: Environmental > Aquatic > Freshwater > Lake | place: Tanzania: Lake...
CTGAACGTGGGAGCGACAGAGAAGCTCTGTCGCTGCCGGAGCGAAGTGCTCCCTCCGAGAGCCTGGCCGACCCGGAACCCCGTGCATCCGCGAGTTGTGCGCCCAGTTAGCGACCTCCGGGCGCTCGCCGACACGTCCGCGCGGCCCACCCGGGTTCGCTCCCTGGGGGAATGCGCTTGATCTAGGACTAGGTTTATCCACAGTATATACGGCCATCAGGCGAGTGTCAAGTGAGCTGCGCGGCGGCTCTCACGGCTCCTTGATGCCGGCCTGGATGAGGGCGACGTTGTTGGGGGATTCGGCAGACTCCCAGTAGAGGCAATACTCGCGGGTCTCGCCCGTGGGCTGGTGCCCCGCGGCGGTGAGGGACTCGAAGAGCTTCTGGTAGGCCTGGTCGGTCTTCGCGGTCGGGCCGGAGAAGAGGACGGTTGCGCAGCGGAGGTCGGCGAGCTTCTTGACCTTGAAGTCGCCGACGGGCTTCGTGTCGTCGGGCACCGGGAAGCCGATCTGGAGCTTGAAGGGGGCGTCGGGCTCGCCCGCTGCGCCCAGACAGACCGAGACGAGCGGGCCGGTGATGCGCGCCTTGCCATCTTCGGCGGCCTTGGCGAGCGCGGGCACGACCTCGGCGAAGACCTGGCTGATCTTGGCGTGGGTCGTCTCCTGTTCCTTATAGAGATACGTTCGCCCGGGGAGGGTCTGGATTCGCATCTCGCTGATGAGGATCTCCGGCTTCGCCGCTGGCGCCTTCTTGGGCTCTTCTGCCGCGGGGCAGGAGGCCACCAAGGCCAATCCGGCCAATGCCACGCCCAACACGCTGCCAAGCCATAGCGCCATCCCGGTCTCCTTTCCACTCAGGTCAGTAGTGCGGGCTTCAGCCCGTGTCTTCGCACGCGAGCCGCCAGCCAGGATACGGCCTGAAGGCCGCACTACGAACAGCGTACGGCCCAGTAGGCCGCACTACGAGCGGGCGGGCTGGCGGCGGCTGTTCTTGACCTCGATCTCAGTGACCAGCAACAGGTCGAAGATCCTGAGGGCTCCGTCAGGCAGATACACGACAGCCGACCGGCCAGTGGGCGATATCAATATGAAGTCTGGGTGCTTGACGAAGACATCGCGGCCATCCGCAAGATGGAGCACGAACGGGCGGAAGGGGGTGGCGTGCAGGACTTCTTTGAGTTCCTCAACCCTCATGGCCTACCTCCGAGGACTAAGGCAAAACTGGTGTGCCGCCAATAGCCACCAGTTGGACCATAGCGGGCCGCGCAGGGGGTGTCAACGGATTACCCTCCCGAAGGCATCTCTCGCTCCCACGCTCTGCGTGGGAGCGCAAGGAGAGCGACGCTCTGCGTCGCAGGAAGGGACGCGGAGCGTCCCGACATGTGCGTTCCCACGCGGAGCGTGGGAACGAGAGCAGAAGTCTGCGCCATGGGGACTCGCGGGTCAACCCAAGGGGTCTCGGAAGGAGGGGGTGCGGGGGAGGGAAGCCCTTTTCCGAAAGGGTTCCCTCCCCCGCAGCGGATCCTCAGCTCTTGGCCTTCTTCACCTTCATCGTGGCGAGTTGGCCGAAGCGGTTGCCGATGGCGAGGGCGGGGTCGAGGGGGGCCTCGATGCCCTTGGTCTGAGGCGTGACCTTGACAGCCTTGCGGGCCGCGAGGGTCTTGCCCGCGAACTGAGGCAGCCATTGGGCCTCTTTGGCGAGCATTTCGCGGACCATTTCGCGGATTTCGTAGAGGGTGCAGACCGCACTCGCCAACGGATCGAGGGCGCAGGCGGCGAAGGCCAGCTCGGGGTCGCCCGTGAGGGCCGCCTGGCAGGCCAGGCCCTGCACGGTGACGTTTGTCTGGTTGAGCGCGGCGCACTGGGGCGGCAACGCCCCGACGCGGGTGGGGTAGATGCCCATGCGGTCAATGAAGCAGGGGACCTCGACGCAGCAGCCCTGGGTGAGGTTGGTGATGAGGCCGTCGTTGCGGACGTTGCCGTTGAGGCGGAACGGCTGGTTGGTGCGGTGGGCTTTGAGGATGTGGGTGCAGTATTCGGCGCTGGGCGGGGCGAGCTGGGTGGTCTCGAACTCCAGGGGGTCCACCTTGGCGAACTTCTTCGCGAGGGCTCCGCCGAACTTGTAGTAGGCGCCGCTCTCGCCGCCGAAGCCCGGCTCATCGCAGTAGGTGTCGAGGGCCTTCTGGTTCTTGCGGAAGTAGGGCAGGTACTCGCTCAGGTGGCCCGTGCTCTCGGTCATGAAGTAGCCGAAGTGGCGCATGGTCTCGATGCGGACTTTTTCGATCTTGTAGACCTCGGGCTTCTCGCAGAGGGCGCGGAACTTGGGATAGAGGTCAACTCCGTCCTTTTCGAGCTTGAGGAACCAGGCCATGTGGTTGATGCCGGCGGCGAGGTAGTCGAGGGCCTCCTTCTTCTCGCCGAGGACGTGCGCGATGAGGTCAATGGTGGTCTGAACTCCGTGGCAGAGGCCGACGAAGGGGACTTTGGCCTCCTGGCCGAGGGCGTAGCAGACGGCGGCCATGGGGTTCACGTAGTTGAGCAGGAGGGCGGCGGGGCACAGCTCGGCCATGAACCTGGCGTACTTGACGATGACGGGGATTGTGCGGAGAGCGCGGAAGACGCCGCCTGGGCCGAGGGTGTCGCCGATGCACTGGTCCACGCCGTACTTGAGGGGGACCTTGTACTCGTGCTCGTAGGCAGCGAAGCCGCCGGTGTCGAACATGTTGACCACGTAGTCCGCGCCGTCCATCGCCTCGCGGGGGTCGAGGGTGGCGGTGATCTTGGTGGGCAGATTGTTGTCGCGGACCGCGCGGTCGGCGAACGCCTTGATGCGGTCGAGCTTCGGCTCGGAAAGGTCCATCAGGCAGATCTCCGAGTCCACCAGCTCGGGCGTCGCCATGATGTCCATCATGATCGTCTTTGCGAACACGATGCTCCCTGCGCCGATGAACGACACCTTCGCCATGTTCCTGTCCTCCAGACGGGTTGCCACGAAAGACCCTTTGCACGATGCCAAGAGCATACACAGCCGATGGCGGCGCTGTCAAGCGGCAGAATCGCCAGACTGTGGGTAAACAGTTGCGTGCGGCGCGATGGCGTGATAGTGTTGTGGGGAAGCGGGAGGCAAGCCGATGGGGCAGAGGCGATGGGCGACCTGTGGCTCGGCGGAGCAATCATCTGGCTTCTGGCGGGCGGGCTGTTCGCGCTGGCGCTCGCTGTGTGCCGGAAGGTGCCGCGGCGGTGGGGCGCCATCGTGGGGCTTGCGCGTGGCGCGGACGCCGACCCGCGCTACCAGCGCGACTGGGGCTGGGACCCCGGCCGCGAACACGCCGTGCTCCTCTACGGCTTCCTGCCGCACGAGCTGGCGGACATGGTGGACCCGGGCATCGGGCGCGAGAAGTGGCGCGTCGAGGGCCTCCGCGTCCTCTGGCGCGGCAGTGGGATGCGGCTGGTCAAGCGCTAGCCGCATGTGTATATGTGGCAACCGGTTACGGGGCAACGTCCGGGCCCGGGAAAAAACGCCGCAAATGCCCCGTACAGCCCCGATCGGAGACCCCTTAGACCAATGACACCTTCGGCCCCCAGCGGCGGATTGGCGAAGCTGCAAGCCTAGTGTCTACAGGCGCTTGTGGACTCTGCCCTCCGGCCCGTCCGGGCAGCGAAGACGGCCCCAAATCGCTTCTGGGCCATTAATGAGGATTAATCGTGGCGTAGGCCGCGCTATCGTCGCCGCAGCAGGATGCGGATGAAGATTGGGCCGCCGACGAGGGCAGTGAGGATGCCGGCCGGCATCTCGGCCGGGGCGACGACGACGCGGGCCGCGGCGTCGCAGGCGACGAGGAAGGCGCCGCCGAGCAGGAACGAGGCGGGAAGCACGATTCGGTGGTCGAAGCCGGAGAGGCGGCGAACGGTGTGGGGGACGATGAGGCCGACGAAGCCAATCGGGCCGGTCACAGAGACGACCGCAGCCGTGGCGAGGCCGGCGCCGAGGAAGACCTCGCGGTGGACCGCCGCGACGTCCACGCCGTGCCCCGCGGCCATCTCCTCGCCGAGCGAGAGGTGGTTGAGCGAGGGAATCTGCATCACGAGCAGGCCAAGCCCAGGCAGGAGGAACGGCAGGAGGGCGGCGAGGTCGCGGTAGCCGAAGACGTCGAGGCCGCCCATCACCCAGCGCTCCATCGCCACGAGGATCGTGGGCTTGGCGAGGAAGCGGACGAGGAGGATGAGCGCGCCGCACAGGATGCCGATGGTGACGCCGGCGAGGAGGAGCATGCTCATCGAGACCCCCTGCGGCCGCCGCGCAAGGGCGTAGATGAGGCCGAGGGCCAGGCCACAGCCGGCAAGCGAGAAGAGCTGGACCGACGACAGCGGCCCGAGGGTGACGGCCAGCCCTGGGAGCATGATGGCGATGACGGCGCCGAGCGCGCCGCCGCTGGCGACACCGAGGGTGTAAGGCTCGGCCAGCGGGTTTCGCAGGACCACCTGAAGCGCGGCGCCCGCGAGGGCGAGCGTGCCGCCGGCCAAGAACCCCAGCACGACCCTCGGCAGGCGCAGCATCCAGAAGATCTCGGGGGTCGTGGCCGCGCTGCCAACGAAGGGCGCGAGGCAGGCCACGGCCAGGCAGGGCAAGAGGTAGGTGGCAAGGGTGAGGGCGAAGCGTCGAGGGGTCAGCATTGCTGATTTCTGATTGCTCACGGAGCGCGACTGGTTTGTAGTGCGGGCTTCAGCCCGTCCTCTGCTCCCTCCCTGCTCGCGGGGAGGGCCGGGGACGTGGGCGGGGCCTCTGCGCCCCGCGTCTTGCCCACCTCAGTTCCCCCGGGAAAGGGGGGAGGAAGAAACGGCCTGAAGGCCGCACTACGAACCCCTGCCCCATTCGGTCCGAGTTCCTCCTGTCTTCTCCGTGTCCTCCGTGTCTCCGTGGTCATCTCCCGCCCCGCTGGGGAGGACGATGGGGCGGCCGGTGGCGGGGTGGCGGCTGAGAAGAACGTCGTTGCCGTAGGTGGCTTGGAGGACGTCAGGGCGGAGGACGGCGTCGGGGGCGCCCTGCTCGACAAGGCGGCCGGAGCGCAGGAGCGCCACGCGGTCGCAGTAGAGGGAGGCGAGATTGACGTCGTGGGTGACGACGGCCACGCCTATCCCCTGCCGGGCGAGGCGGCGCACCAGGCGGAAGAAGCGCACCTGGTGGTGGAGGTCGAGGGCGGCGGTCGGCTCGTCGAGGAGGAGGACGCGCGGCTCCTGGGCGAGGACGGAGGCGAGGAAGACCCGCTGCCTCTCGCCGCCTGAGAGGCGCGAGAGGGTCCGCTGGCGGTACTCGGCGACTTCGGTCTCAACAAGGCAGCGGTCAACCACCGCCCTGTCGGTTGCCGAGAGGAAGCCCGCGCCTGCTAGGTGGGGGAAGCGGCCCATCGCCACAACCTCTTCCACGCGGTAATCGAAGTCGCTGCGGACCTGTTGGGGCAGGTAACCGAGGGAGCGGGCAACGTCGCGGCGGGCCAGGCGGGCGATGTCGCGTCCGCCCAGGAGCACCTGGCCGGCGAGCGGCCGCAGGACGCCCGCGCCGATGCGGAGGAGCGTGCTCTTGCCCGAGCCGTTCGGCCCGATCACGGCGAGCACCTCGCCCGAGGCGACGGCCAGCCCCACCCCCTCCAGACGCCAGGCGGAGTCGGGATATTGATAGGCCATGGCGTCGAACTGAAGGAGGCTATCCGCCATTTCCGGGGCCTCCAGGTCGAATACCCAATATCCAATACTCAATGCTCAATGTCCAAGTAAGAGGCGGACGAGGAGGGTTCGTCACTTGGACATTGGGTATTGAGGATTGAGTATTGATCATTGGACTTCGTCCCGCATTGCGCCAGGATGTAGCACCTGTGCCAGGCGGCGCGCCACGGCGGGCACGCGGGGGCCGGGGACCAGGAGCGAGTCGTCGGTGAGGAGGTGGACGCGGCCGGAGCGAACTGCGGGGAGAGAGGCCATCGCCGCCCAGTCGGCCAGGAGGAGGCGGCGGGCTTCGTCGGAGAGCTCCTCGCCGGGGTGAAGGTCGAGGATTGCATCGGGCTGGCGCTCGAGGAGCTGGTCCTTGGAGACGGGCGGGTAGGAGAGGGGGACGTCGCCGAGGACGTTTTGGCCGCCCGCAATGTCGAGGAGCTCGCTGAGCAGACTTGCGCCGTGTGCGGTGGAGAGGCCGCGGAGCGAGCCCGGGCTGTGGCTCATGCACAGGAAGACCTTTGGCCGCGGGCGCCCCGCGACGCGCGAGGCGACGGCGGCGAGCTCGGTCTGGATGCGGGCCGCCAACCGGTCGGCCTCGGCCTCGAGGCCCACGGCGCGGCCGAGCTCGTGCAGCCCCGAGCGAAGGGTCGCCAGCGTGTCGGTGTTGACGCGGAGGATGGGCACGGCGTTTCGGCGGCAGAAGTCTTCCAGCTTCTCCGCGCGGCCCTGGGCGATCAGGAGGTCGGGCTTGAGGGCCAGAATCCGCTCGAAGTTCGGGTTGTACTCCCCGCCGATGCGCGGGAGGAGCTTAGCCTCGGGCGGGTGGAAGCAATAGTCACCCACGCCAACCACGCGCTCGCCGGCCCCGAGGGCAAAAAGGAACTCGACGACGCTCGGCGCCATCGTGACGACTCGCTGGGGCGCGGCATCCCGCTTGGCCTGCGGCGCAGTACCCGGGCCGCGCGCATGCTGAAGCGCGAGCGCGAGGGCCACCCCGAGCCCGAACAGCGCCGCCGCAATGCCGAACCGCTTGCCCGTGGCGGTGTCCCCTACGCGGTCGCCGCGCCCTTCTCCTTCTTGGCCTTCTTCGGCTTCTTCCGCTCCCTGCGGTCGCGGTAGTTTCCCTTAGCCATGGCGAACTCTCCTGACAAGGTTCAGAGTGATGCGGTCACTCTTTGAGGCCAATCACGATGTACTCCGTCGGGTACGCCTCCAGGTCGGCGTCCTCGTTGCTCGCGAACTTCCCCGTCTTCTTGTCCCTGGTTTGCGGCAGGATCTTGAGCGGAATCTCGCGGACGATGACTCGGTCGAGGAGGAGCCCTGAGGATTGCATGGATTCCGCGAGGACCTGAGCGTTCAGGACCTCCACCCCCCTGAGGCTCGTGTTGCCGATCACGTAGCAGCAGCGCCCGCCGGGCCTCAGGACGCGGAAGGTCTCGTCAATGACCTGCTGCATGTCGGCGAAGAAACTCCTGATCTCCAGGGACATTTTCCTGTCAACTCGGAGCATCCGCGAGACGATGTCCTCGGCGATCTCGCTTCTCAGGGGCGCCTCGTTGGGGGACTTCTGCGAAGTGCCGATGAAGGCTGACTTGTAGGCCTTGAGGTCATCCGCGAGGTCCAGCCAGATGGTGGAGAGTTGGTGAAGGTCGGCGTACTCGTAACTGGTGACGTATGGGCTGGAGGTCACTACCAGGTCCACGGAGGCATCTGGCACAGGTTGCCGCCGCGCGTCGCCGAGCCTCACGTTCAGATAGTCGCGGATGTGGTCCCTGACCAGCGCGGGGACCACGCTGTAGAACTCGTCATTTCCCCTCTGCATCTTCCTGAGGTGCTTCCTGAAGGCGCCGAACGGCCTCGCCGGCACCTTGCGCGGGTCACGGGTCGGCTTCGTGCTGCCCTGAAGCCAGATCGAGCAGTTCTTCAGAATGTGGCTGAACGCAACGAGGAAGAACTCGCGGACAGAGGCCTCTTCCTCATCTCTGATGGCCCTCAGGATGCGTCCGAGCTCATCCCTTGTCTGCTCGGGAAACCAGTAGTTGATCCTGTCAAGATGTGCTTCCGGGATGAACGGTTCCGGGCGACCGGCAAACGGGAGACCCACTTCCCGATCGAGGAACACCAGAGCGGACATCAACCTTTCGATCTTGCGATCGAGGAAGTCGGGCCTCAGTGGCGTGGCCTTGACCCGCGTGAGCAGGCAGGCGATGCCATTCACATCGGTCCCGCTCGCCTGGAACCCCCTTGAGATAGCTGTCGCGATCGTTGTGCCGCTGCCCATGAACGGATCGTTGACGTGGGCACGATCCGAGGCGATGTACTCGTCGAAGAGCCCCTCGGCCAACTGGGGTATGAACTTCGCGGGGTAGCGGTGGTAGTCGTGCGTCCACTTCCCTGTGTCCGACGGCTTGCACCAGTTGAAAGACCATTCCGGTTCCGGCGCTTGTGCCCCGAACAAGCTCAGGACCTCGTCCGCCGACATTGCGCTTTGTTGAAGGGTGGTGCCCTGCGGTGTCATACCGCAACCCCCTCGCGGCTGATGCTTCGGTGGATCGCGAACGACCGCCGCCAGAACTCATCCTCGCACAGGAACATTGTACCCAGCAGGCGGTCCTCGCGGAGTGAAAGCTCCGACGCGGTGTCGTTACTTCGCCAGCGCTCTTCCGCCCCGTCTACCTGCTCTGCGAGCACGGGGGCTACATCCATGTCAGAGTATTCCTCGGCCTCGCCGCGAGCGTAAGAGCCGTAAAGGCACAAGCCACGGAGGCGATCCCCATAGAGGGCCGCAAGCCTGGCGTGGTACTCGCGCAGGAGCGCCACCACTTCGTTACTTGACTTTCGCATGGGTTGTCGCCTCTTGCGCCATCAACGACGGAAAGCAACAGGGTAGAACGCAATTGACGTTGTGTCAACGTGCATACGAAGGGGTAGCGGCGCGGCGAGCCCATTTCAGATTTGACAGGCTCGATCAGCGCATGGCCGCCAACCGACCCCTTGCGTACGTTACCATGTTTTGCACACCCTTGCTCGTGGAGGCCTCCCCCACTTCGATCAGTTCATGGTAGGCGGCCCTCGCCTTCTCGAAGTTGCCGGCCATCTCCAATGCCTCACCTGAGTAACGGAGGTACTCTGCGTACCATCGCTCCCTCAAGTCGGGTCGGTCGGCTAACACAGCGCGCGCTCTCTCATAGAGAGCCAGCGCGTGGTCCAGCATCAGCGTCTCGGTCTGCGTGAATGCCTTGCATTGAGGCCAGCAGCCGGCGCCTCGTTCCCTCATCGATTGGCGAGCCATGCTGGCATACACATGTGCCTGGAAGAGAGGATGCTTCCAGTCTGCGTCACCACCGCGCCCAAGGAAGCCGTGCGCTCTGGCGATTTGTTCGGCCTTCCTATACTCTTCGAGCGTAGACCTCATCAATGCCGTGCTCCAAGAGCCCAACTCGTCAGGGAGGTCTCTGGAATGCGAGAGAGCTACGGCGAGATTGAACTGCGCCATGTAGTCGTTGGGCTCAAGGCGAAGCGCGCGCCTGTTGAACATCACTGCTCTATACGCATTGCCATCGGCATATACCGCACCCAGGAACCGACAAAGGCTGAAGTTCTCGTCCTGTGCCAGCATTTGCTCTGCGAGGCCAACTGCGCGCTGAATGTCCCCAAGTTCTTGGAGGATAGCGATGCAGAGGAGTCCATACCACGTTGTCTGCCTGCTAGTTTCTATGGCCCTTGACGCAAGGTCCAAGAGCCCCCTGCGTCGGGATTCATCTAGGTCGGCAAGTGCCTGGCGCAAAACACAAGGCTCCACAAGATCGAACTGCACGACCTCGAAGATCCTTGGCGGCTCTGAAATACCCTTCATCTCGCTGCCGTGCATCTCTCCGCATATTGTGCCGGCTGAGGGACCACGCGGTCGCCCAACTACCTCTAAGAGTAGATTCACTGCGTGAGACATGACTATGCGGCACCCATGCCCTTCACGGCTCTTGCCCTCAATTCGCTTCGCGAGGTTTATTGAGTATCCGTCGCAGACCGGGACCTCACCGCGGTAGCGGACCATGACAGGTCCCGCATGTATCCCGACGCCAAGATCAACTGGTGCCTTGTGCTCCTTTAGCCGTGATGAATTGGTGGAAGAGGCGAGCCACGCGATCTTAAGTCTGAATGCTAGGTCAATGAGGCAGAGGGCCGCGTGTGCGAGTTTTTGGCTAAGCATTCTGTCTGGTGGCGCCTCTTCTGGGACGCAGAAGACTTTCAGTTCATCCCCTACCGAGCTCCATTCGACGTCACGGCTACGAATCTGATAGCGGCGCAGCACATCACTTACCACCCCCTCAGAGCATGTCCTGAACTCCTGTACAACACTATAGTACTCTTCGACTGTGAGTGAATCAGAGAGTTGCGAGGAGTTCATAATGTCCGCAAAGAGCATGACCGCATGTCTTCGGCTTGGCACCGTTTCTTGAGGTCGCGCATCCAACATCATTTCTTCCCTTCCATCAATGCCTAAGGCACGCCACTTGGCGTAGCGCAATGCCAGCAAAGCCGTTTCGGTCACTTCTTCCCCGCGAAGCGGAACTGGAGGGAGGCGATCTGGGAGTCCTCGATCTTGGTGAAGAGGGGGCGAGGATCGGGGCTGATCTTGCGGCCCGCCAGACAGGACCAGTCGGCGATGGTTGTCCAGGAGGTGTTCTCGGGCCCAGCATCAAGTGTGAGGTCGGCGAATGCCTGCCGCGCGGCGAAGGGGATGAAGGGGGAGCCGAGGAGGGCGAAGGCGCGGCAGAGGTGGACGCAGGTGTTGAGTGTGGTGCCGGCGGCGGCCTTGTCGGCCTTGACCTGGTGCCAGGGCTGCTTGGCCTGGAAGTAGGCGTTGGCGGCGGCCCAGGCATCGCGCTGGGCGCGGACGGCTTTCTGGAACGAGCATTCCTCCATCGCCTCATCAACGCCCTTCACGGCGTCGGCAAGGGTCTGGCGGATGGCGGCCTCGGCGTCCCCCGCGCCCACGGCCTCGGGCACGACGCCGCCCCAGTTCCTGTTGACGAACGTGAGGGTGCGGTGGACGAAGTTGCCGAGGACGTTCGCCAGGTCGCTGTTGACGGCGGCCTGGAAGCCGGCCCAGGTGAAATCGCTGTCGCCTTTCTCGGGCGCGACGACGCAGAGGTAGTAGCGCCAGTAGTCGGCGGGGAAGAGTTCCACCGCCTGGTCGCTGAACACGCCGCGGCCCTGGCTGGTGGAGAACTTGCCGCCCTCGTAGTTGAGCCACTCGAATGCCTTGAGCATGTCGCAGAGCACGAAGCCGTCGGCGGCCGCCATGATGACGGCGGGCCAGGTGACGGCGTGGAAGGGCACGTTGTCCTTGCCGATGAACTGCACGAGGCGGGTGGCGGGGTCCTTCCAGTAGGCCTGCCAGGCGTCGGGCGTGCCGCGTGCGGCCGCCCACTCCATCGAGATGCCGATGTAGCCGATGGGGGCGTCGAACCAGACGTAGAAGACCTTGTCGCGGTAGCCGTCGAGGGGCACGGGCACGCCCCAGCGGAGGTCGCGGGTGATGCAGCGCTCGCGGAGGCCCTCGTTGAGCCACTTGTGGGCGATGGCGAGGGTGACTTTCGGCCAGTGGGTCCGGGTGGCGATCCACTGCTCGACGAGTGGCGTGGCCTTGGGCAGGTCGAGGAAGAGGTGCCTCGATTCGCGCACCTGGAGGTTCGAGCGCTGGCACACGGCGCAGCGGGGGTCGCGGAGGTCGGTGGGGTCGAGGAGCTTGGTGCAGCTCTCGCACTGGTCGCCGAGCGCGCGGGCGAAGCCGCAGAAGGGGCAGGTGCCCTGCACGTAGCGGTCGGGGAGGAACCGCTGGCAGTCGGCGCAGTAGAGTTGGCGGATGGCCCGCTCGGCGATGTAGCCGCGTTCCCACAGGCGGAGGAAGAGGTGCTGGGTGATGGCGCGGTTCTGCGGGCTGGAGGTGCGGCCGAAGTAGTCGTAGGCCAGGCCGAGCTGCTCGTAGATGCGCTTCTGGATAGCGTAGTACTTTGCGGCGTATTCCTCGACGGGCAGGCCCTCTTCGAGCGCGGCCAGCTCGCAGGGCGTGCCGTGCTCGTCGGTGCCGCAGACGGCCAGGACGTCGTGCCCCTGCATCCGCCGCCAGCGGGCATAGATGTCGGCCGGCAGCAGCGAGCCGATCACGTTGCCGAGGTGCTTCACGCCGTTGACGTAGGGCAGGGCTGAGGTGACGAGGAACTTCTGGCTCATGGGCAACTCCCGAGACGGGCCAAACCGCAACGCCCCTATTCTACCATCCGCTCGGTCTATTGACAACCCAGGCGTCTTCGAGTCCATCGCCAAGTCCGCCAAGGCCCGCAAGTCCCTCCCCGTGCCCTTCGAGGAGTTCCGGACCGTAGCCGCCAGCGTCCCGCTTGCAGGGCTCTGGGCTGTTCGACTTGTGGGGAGAGGAATTTTCTCGAAATGTACTGGACTTCGGTCCCCGTTCTGGTAGAATACCAGCAGTTGTAGTATGGCTCCTCGGCTGAGGAGCGACCCGGGTGATCCCCGGGGGATCCGCCGCAAGGCGAGCTGTCGGGGGTTGTTGAAGGGCGTCAAGGCCCCCAAGGCGGCTGCCAGACAGGCGGTAGATGTTTGGCCTCCCTGGGCGCGCTGCCCAAAGCCCATCTCCCCCTCCTGGCAAAGCCTCTCCCAACCGCCGACTTGCTCTCCCGCGCGACGGGCGAGGGCGGTTGCTCATTTCGCGAAGAAAGGAGAACGAAGATGAGCAACGGAGTAGGCTGGTTCGGGTCGCGAGTCCGCGTGACATTGATGGTGTGCGTACTCGTCGGCTCCGCGTTGCCGAACGCGGCCGGCGAGCCGGAGGGTTGGTACATTCACGGCCAGGTCGTCAGCAGTGAGGGAAAGCCTCTCGCCGGGGTCCTCATCAGAGCTTCGTGCCAGACCGTTGAACTTGTGGCCGAGGCCCTCACCGATGAAGAGGGCGGATTCTCAATCCGTGTCCCCAGCGAGGTCGATGAGTACACGGTCTGGGGGCAGGTAGAGGGGTATCTGCTAGGCCCGCCCTACAAGAAGGTTTGGATCTCTTCAGGGGATGCTCAAGCGAGTTTCCTTGCGAAGCGGGTCGAGCGCTCATTACGCTCGCTCAAGACTGCTTCGTTCTACAGGGCGAGGATGGGCTTTGGTGACGAACTCGTAGGGGTCATGTCTGCTGAGGCGGCAGGACAGTGCTTCTACAGCCAGCGTGATCCGAGGTGGAGCGGGAGCAAACTTGGAACGTCAGCCGAAACCATCGGTAGCGCTGGGTGTGCGGTCGCATGCGTAGCGATGCTGCACAAGTGGGAATCCGGGAGTACCAATGATCCAGATCCAGGTCAGCTGAACACATGGCTGACTGCGAATGGCGGGTACGCTAGCGGGAATCTCATCATATGGTCTGTGGCAGCTAACTACGATGGGGCCGGGGGGCTGACATGGATTGGGAGCACGAGCGGAACGGATGGGTGGACTCAGATTGATGCCGAACTTGCAGCAGGCCGGAAGCCTATCGTGCTGGTGGATAGCACACCTACGACGCCCGATCTAGCTACTCACTTTGTGATCGTGTACGAGAGAGTCGGCACGTCCGGCGTAGCGTCGTCCTACAGAATCCTCGATCCTTGGGATACGAGCTTCAACGCCTATAAGACCCTTAACACCTACAGGGATCCTTCAAGCGGTTTTACAGCATGGGGCTTACGCAAGTACGGTGGGAACTTCCCGAGCTCATCCACCGGCGGCACTATCCGACTGACAGTGAACTCGTCATCCGGGAGCGCTCTACCGGTGGTGGATATGAACTGTGTGATGCTGTTCAATTCGGCCCAGCAAGCAGTGGCCGACAGGACACCGCCGTCTAGCAACCCCGTGGATTTCACCGGGATTGCCTACGGTGATTACTACGTGTTCGTTTTTTGCTGGGACATGTTGGCGGCCGAGAGCGGGACATTCAGCCACAATTCTAGCATCACGTCGCGAACCTTCAACGCAAATCGGACCAAGCGACCGCTGACAGTTACGGTGTACCGGATCGACGGGTCCACGCGCTTGTCTGGGGCAACCGTATGCTTGGATAGCCGAAATGGGCAGACGGGGGCGTGGACACAGCGCGCGAGCGCCACGACGGATGCGAACGGACAAGTGAGCATCAGTGCGTGGCCGACGACGGTAAGCGGGGAGCGGTACCAAGTCCGCGTCAACTACGCCGGCAATCAGGTGGGGTCTAATGGCACGGTGACAGTCCTCGACAACCCGAGTGGGAGCAGCTACTCGATCACCACAACCGTCAGCCCGCCGGACACCACCCCTCCGACCATCACTGCCTTCAACGTTTCCCCAAGCTCCGCAAGCGTGGGGACCGCCATCAGCATCGCCTATACGGCGAGGGATACGGGCTCTGGCTTGAAGACGGCTCAGCTGTGGCGGGCACGTGACACTGGCTACGGTGTCCCAGGGACGTTTGAGCAAGTGGGGCCGACCGTTGACATATCGGTGGGGGGCAACGGGCCCTACAATGGTTCATTCTCGGACACGCCTCCTCTTGTTGGGGTATGGTGGTATGGTGTCCACATAAACGACGGCGCAAACCCAAGCAACTGGAACGATGAGAAGAATTCCCAAACTGGTGGCCTCCCCGGAGTCTTCGGGCCGAAGCAGGTCACCGTGACCGCAGCCCATTCGGTGAGCGCCCCGAGCACGCCGTCGGGCACGACCAATGGCAGCACCGGGTCTTCGTACACGTACGCTACTGGCGGTTCGTCGTGCAGCCAGGGCCACGCCGTCCAGTATAGGTTCAACTGGGGCGACGGGACCTATTCGCCCTGGTCACCGTCGACGTCGGCGAGCCGGAGTTGGGCGACAGCGGGCACGTACCTAGTTAGGGCTGAGGCGCGTTGTGGGACCGACACGAGCATCGTGTCGGGGCCTTCCGCGGCACTCGCGGTCACGATCAGTGCGCCACATTCGGTGAGCGCCCCGAGCACGCCGTCGGGCACGACCAATGGCAGCACCGGGTCTTCGTACACGTACGCTACTGGCGGTTCGTCGTGCAGCCAGGGCCACGCCGTCCAGTATAGGTTCAACTGGGGCGACGGGACCTATTCGCCCTGGTCACCGTCGACGTCGGCGAGCCGGAGTTGGGCGACAGCGGGCACGTACCTAGTTAGGGCTGAGGCGCGTTGTGGGACCGACACGAGCATCGTGTCGGGGCCTTCCGCGGC
>Ga0194112_10006847_pt1 | contig 14950 bp, 14 predicted proteins | sample TA2MahC400mmetaG_FD_146191 | JGI IMG/M metagenome (GOLD analysis project Ga0194112, IMG submission 146191) | Freshwater microbial communities from Lake Tanganyika, Tanzania - TA2015016 Mahale Deep Cast 400m | ecosystem: Environmental > Aquatic > Freshwater > Lake | place: Tanzania: Lake...
GCCCGGGCCCTGGCGGGCGAGATCCGCCCCGGGCTGCCCGTGCTCATCGAGCCGCGCGCGGGCCTCCTGGGCCTGGCGGTGGACCTGGAAGGGTTGATCGGCCGGCCGCTCCACGACCGGGACGCGTTCGACTTCGACGAGCACTACCTAATCACCGACCGCGACCATCTCGACGGGCGCGGGCGACTGATCCTGCGCCTGCCCCCCGTCCGGAGAGGCGGAGGAGAGGTCGTGCTTCAGGAGATCCGGGATCGCGATGCCCGGGGCACGCGGCTTGCCTTCCCGTTCCCGAACGAGCACTCGCGACTCGAGCGCCGCGCCGGCAGGGATCTCCGCCTGCAGCGCGAGTCGCGATCGGAAGAGGCTGTGTACGAAGGCGGCGAAGGTCTGTAGAATCGGGGGCATCGGAAGGCGTCGCTCCGTGGGGGCGTGTCCTCGCGCGGAACGACGGGTGGGCGGTCCATGCAGCCGGGGTTGTCAGAGGAAGGCCTGCGCGCCGCGGAGGTCAGCGACATACGCATCCTCGCGATCCTCCTGCCGATCTTCCTCGTGATCGGCCTCGGCTACGCGCTCCGGCGCGCGCGCTTCCTCGACGCCGCGGTCAGCGAGGGCTTCTCGCGCCTGGTCTTCTACGTCGCCGCCCCGGCGCTCCTGCTCCAGGGAACGGCGCGGGGCGGCCCCGCCTGGGGCGTGAGCGCCCCGTTGCTGCTGGTTGTCGCCGCCGCCACGGTCCTGCTCACGCTCGGCGCCTACGCCGCCCTCGCGCGCATGGCTCCCGCGCGCCGCGGCGTCTGGGTGCAGGGGGCCTTCCGCAGCAACACGGTCTTCCTCGGTCTGCCGCTGGTGATGTACGCGTACGGCGCGGAGGCGCTCGGCTTCGCCGGCATTCTCATCGCGCTCCTGGTGGTGCTCGATAACCTGCTCGCCGTGCTCGTGCTCACGCTGCCGCACGAAGAACGCAGCGCGCGCGACCCGCGCCTCTGGATGGGCACGCTGGCGCGCACCCTGCTCAACCCCCTCATCCTGGCCACGGTGTCGGGGACCCTCGTCGCCCGCGCGGGCTTGGCGTTCCCGGTGGCGCTAGATCGCGCGCTCGATCTGGTCGGCCGCACGGCGGCGCCGCTGGGGCTCCTCTGCGTCGGCGCCGGACTCGACTTCGGGCGGTTGCGCGACGAGGTGCCGGCGACCGCGGCGGCCGCCGCGGTCAAGCTGATCGCCTATCCGGCGGCCGGCTACGCGGCGCTGCGGCTGCTCGGCTTCGAGGGGCCCGACCTGCGCGCGACCACGCTCGTCCTCGCCTGCCCGACTGCGGTGATCAGCTACGTCATGGCGCGCGAGATGCGCGGCGACGGGCCTCTGGCCTCGGCCATCGTGATCGGGACCACGGCCGTCTCCCTCGTCACGCTCGCCGGCTGGCTGCTCGCGCTCGGCGGCAGCCCGTAGTGAGAAACGGTGCGCGTGGCGACGGCACGGGAAACGCGCGGTCGGCGCCGCTCGCGTGGGCCGCCGCTCTCGCGGCAACGGGCCGGAGGCGCCTTCCGTGTCTCAAGGCGGCAGGAGTCTCGAGCCAACCTGTTGTGGATTATGTAGTTGCCATGTATCCGGCGGATTGTCAATTGAATTGACACTTTGCCTGCCCGGTGTTCCCCTTCCGGCATGAGCATCGGCAGGGATCTTTCGCCGGCCATCCCTCGCCGGCAGGGCTGCCATGATGGTCCTGCTCCCCTTCAACGTGCGGGAATTGGAGCGCGGGGGCTGGTTGCCGAATCGTCTGGAGGAACTGCTGATCCAGGGCCTCTATCCGCCAGTGCACGACCGGGGGATGAGCCCCAGCACGTGGTACGGCAACTACGTGCAGACCTATCTCGAGAGAGACGTGAGGCAGCTTGTCAATGTGCGCGACCTGAACGCATTCGAGGTCTTCCTGCGGATGTGCGCCGGCCAATGCGGACAGCTGCTCAGCCTTACCGGTCTGGCCAACGATTGCGGCATCACGCACAACACCGCGCGCTCCTGGCTCTCGGTTCTGGAGGCCAGTTACGTCGTGCGCACTCTCCACCCGCACTATCGGAACTTCTCCAAGCGGCTGATGAAGTCGCCCAAGTTGTACTTTCTGGATCCGGGCCTTGCAGCCTGGCTCTTGGGGATTCGCAGCGCGGATCAGCTGGTCGGGCACCCCATGCGCGGCCCGCTCTTCGAGTCGTGGGTCTTCGCGGAGCTGGTGAAGGCGCGCTGCAATCGGGGCGACCCTCCCAACCTCTACTTCTGGCGGGATCGCTCGGGGCTGGAGGTCGACTTTCTTGCTGATCTCGGCGTGACGCTCGTCCCGATCGAGGCGAAGTCCGGAACCACCTTCGTCTCCGAGTGGCTCCAGCCCCTTCAACGATGGACCGCGCTGGCCGGTGACTCGGCCGGTCAGGCGTTTGTCCTGTTCGGAGGAGCCGAGGGGGCGCGATGGAAGGGGATCGACGCTGTCCCCTGGCGCGGCATCGGCAAAGTGCTCGACGCCGTGGGCACGGGGGCTACGGCGGCCCGGTGACCGACCCGACCGGCCCCGCCTCCGGGACCCACGGGGTCCCGGGGGGTCAGCCGGGTTCGCCAGGCGCAGCACTGCCGCTCAGCGCACCGCTCCGGCGTGACGCCCAACTCCATCAGCGGGTTCTCGGCCTGCGCCCGGCCAGGACGGCGTCCTGAAGATCGGACGCCCGCGTTTTCGGGCCTGTGGTCGACGATGCCATCCCCTGCGGCGACCTGGGGCGGCGGAGGGTCAGGGTCGCTCCGTGACTAGGGCGAGGACATCGACGAGTCGCTGCACGCGCGCATCTCCCTGGAAGCGGTAGCCGATGGAGAAAACGCCTGCGGCCGCGGCTGCCTCGATGTCGTTCGCCGTATCGCCGATCATGACTGCGCGCTCGGCGGCGACATCGAGGCGATCGAGTGCCAGACGCAGCATGGCCGGGTTCGGCTTGCCCGCGGGCACTTCGTCTCCGCCGGTCACGGACTCGACGAACTCCGCCAGTCCGGCCGCCCGCAGGAGATCGTGCGCCAGCCTGGCCGGGCTGTTGGTCACTACGGCCCGGCACACGCCCGCCTTGCGCAGGGTCGAGAGGAGCGCGGCGGCGCCCGCGATTGGCTGCACGCGGTCGAGATGGCGACCGAACTCGGCTTCATACTCGCGGGCCAACTCGCTCGGCGTCAGGCCGGGGAAGAACGTGCGGACATCGGCGTCGAGGCCCTGCCCCCAGGCGCGCAGGATCGCCTCGCGCCCGAGCCGCGGATGGCCGCGGCGCTCGCGGCAGGCTTCGACCACCTCCATCCAGGCCTCGAAGGTCTCGACCAGAACTCCGTCCAGGTCGAAGAGGATGGCGTGGATGGGCGTGGGAGGTCTCCTGCTCGGGGAGCCTCGATCGGGCCGCCGGTCCTGCGGGGTCATGCCTCGCCTCTGTGTGGCCCACGCGGGGCGAACGGCGAACTCGCCTCTCGCCGGGCGCACGGCGCCAGGCGATGTGTCTGAGCGGACAGTCCGGGAACGCTGCCCCGATCCACGGCCGCGATCCCGCGGTCATCCTTGCACAATCAATGAGCCTCTTCGCTTGCGGGTGCAATCCCTTCCTCGTCCACCGTCGCGCCGCCGCCGTGGAGCGCGAGCCGCCGGAGGGCAGGCCGGTTGGGGCGCCGGCGGGGCGACGCTGGAGCGGTGGCGGTGGGGGGAGGTAGGCTCTGCGAGGATATCGTCGCGCGTTCTGCGTCGGCAAGCTGATGCGTCAGGCCAAGCCGGACGATGTGTTCGCGTTCGTGACGCTGAGGCAGATCCGCGCCTATCGTGCTTGAAGAGCCCGCTGATCGTTGCTAGTCTCCGAACGCTCCAAGAGGAGCTGCGGTGCGTCCACGGTCCGGCGCTCGTGTGCCGTGCCCACACCAGGGAACCTGAAGGATGATCTATCGATGCTTGCTCTCTTCGACAAGTGGAAGAGGTATCTGCTGCTTCCCGCAGCGCTCTTCGTGGCAGTCGGTCTCGGCACCGGCTGCGGCGACAAGGATAAAGGCCCGGGCCCCGACAACGGAGGCGGCGTCGACGCGCAGATCACCTTCACCCTCGACGGAACGCAGCGTACGAGCGACATCTGCCTGGCCAACTACATGGTCGACGAGGTGCTGACCAGCATCACTTCCGGAGACGGGATGTCATGGACGCTGCTGTTCGAGTTCCCCGGCAGCGGTACCGGGTCATTCAGCACGGCTGGCGGGGCGACCGCCAGCCTGACCCTCGCACCGTACTGGTACGAGGCGGAAACCTTCACCGTCACCGTATCCGCCTACGGCGGAATCGGCGGGGCGGTCAAGGGAACCTTCTCCGGGACTCTGGTCAACATCGCCGACGATGATGACAGGAAGCAGGTCACCAACGGGACCTTCACCGCGGAGAGGCTGCCGAACGTCCGGTGAGCGGAGGCCGGCAACGCGCTTGCCCGGAGCGGCATCGGCGCCGGTGACGGTAGGCCGCCGTCAGCAGGCGTCCCGCGCGCCGGCTTCCTGGGCGGCGGCGTTCCCCGCGGCGTGAACCCCGGTGGGTCGAGCCCGCGCGGCAGGCTACGGCCGTAGCGCGGTCGGAGCCGGCCCGAGGACCCGGAAGACGGGGTAGAGGCCCTCGTCGGGCTGCAGGTAGGACGTGCGGCGGAAGAAGAATTCGAGCCGCGCGTCGGGATCGGCGGCAAATCCGGAATCGGCCAGCGCCGCCTCGTACTCGGCGCGGACCGACGGATCCCGCAGCAGGCGCCGGGCGTTCTCCTCCAGCGACCAGGGCTCGAGCGTGATGTCGCGCTCGAAGATCGTGTCGAAGGCGTTCCAGGCGGCCAGCCCGGCCGGCGCCTCGGCCTCGAGCAGGTGCACGGCGATCACTCCCCCGGGTTGATCGCAGTCCACCCAGTAGTCGCCCGGGGAGAACGACCGCGCCTCCCGCGTCCGTGTCCACTCGACCCGCGCGAGCGGACGGTGCCCCTGCGCGGCCGTGTCCCGCCAGACGGGGTGGCGCCCGCGATCGGCCTCGACCTCCGTCGCGAACGCCTCGGCTAGCCGCTGCACGCGGATGCCGTGGGCGCGCAGCGTCTCGGCGACCGGCCCCCAGCCCGCGGAAAGGAGGTAGCCGCGCGGCACCGTTGTCGTCCGCGTGGCGGCCACCTCGCCGTAGAAGGGCAGCGTGTAGGTTCGCGGCAAGGCCGAGTAGCGGGCGTATCGCCTCCCGGTGACCTCGCTGGTCACGACCTCGTAGTCGCGGCCGTGCCACTCGATCATCCGCCCGCGGCCCAAATCGGCCTCCAGCGCCAGCGCGATCTCGTGCCGGCCAGGCTCCCGCGCCCAGGAGGCCGCCACGGCCCGGTCGCGGCCGGTCGCCGCGGTCAGCTCCAGCCGACGGGCCACGGCGAAGTCGAGCGTCGCGTCGATCAGCGCGCGCGTCGCCTGCACGCGCCGCTCGTAGGGGATGCAGGCGTGCGCTTCGGAGATGAGGCTCAGGGCGAAGCGCCGATCGAAGTAGCCGAAGCCGATGTGGGCATGGAGGGGGTAGGCGGCCAGGCCCCGGGAGAGGTCGCAGTCCTCCAGCGGCGCGACCAGGGCGTGGGCGAGGTGACCTCGGGTCCGCAGGGACTCGACCAGGTGCGGCTCGAGGCGCCGCAGCAGCTCGGCGCGCGCTCCGGGCAGCGTCGGATCGGTGACCGCGCTGAAGAGGATCTCGTACTGGTGATCGAAGCCGCCGTTAGCGCGAAGGTCGAGCACGATGTCGGGCTGGAACTGCGCGCCCAGGCGCACCAGCGCGGCGACCTCCGGGCTCTCCAGCTTGGTGAAGTCGCGGTCGAGGTCCAACCGGCGCGCGTTGCGCCGCGTGCCGACGCCGCCGACGGGCCCCGCCTGCGTCAGGCGGTTGTCGGGGCTAGTTCGCGCGTGGCCGTCCACGTTGAAGATCGGCACGAGCACGAGCCGCAGGTGGGCCACGACCTCGGGGCGCAGGCCCCGGGCGATGTCGCCCAGGAGCAGTTGAAGCGCGTCGTTGCCGCAGATCTCGCCGGAGTGGATGCCGGCGACGATCATCACGACCGGCTTGGGCGCGCCGTTGTCCCAACCGGCGTCCCCGGGCCCCCGGTCGTAGACGAGCACCAGCGGCAGCGGGCGCCCCTCGGCGCTGTGGCCGAAGGCCGAGAGCTGGATGTGCCTGCAGGCGCGCGTCGTCGCCGTGAGGTAGGCGTAGGTCTCCTCCAGCGACGGACTGCTCTCGAACCCCCGCAGTTCGATCGGGGCGGGTCCGGGATCGGCGGCCGCCGGAAGCGCGGCATCTCCCGCGGCGGCGGGAGGCGCGGCGTTCCCCGCGGCGACGGGCGGGGCGAGGACGATCGCCGCCGCCGCCCACAGCAGGGCGAGCGCGGCCGCCCGCCGGGCGGCGCGCCGCGGCGCAGGGGCGCTCATCCCCGGGGGCCCGGCATGAAGTCGTCGCCGATGCGCGCGCGCGCCTCGAAGCGCGTGAACTCGCCGATGAAGACCAGCGGCACGATGTCGGTCGGGCCGTTGCGGTGCTTGCCGATGATCAGCTCGGCCAGGCCCTTCACCTCTTCCTTCTCCGGCTTGTACACTTCTTCCCGGTAGACGAACATGACCAGGTCGGCATCCTGTTCGATCGCTCCCGACTCGCGCAGGTCGGAGAGGATCGGCCTCTTGTTCTCGCGCGCCTCGACCGCGCGGGAGAGCTGCGAGCCGGCGATGACCGGGATCTCCAGCTCCTTGGCCAGCGCCTTCAGGCCTTGCGAGATCTGCGAGATCTCTTGCTGGCGGCTCTCCGCGTTGCCCAGACCCTGGGCGAGCTGCAAGTAGTCGACGAGCAGCAGTCCCAGCCCGTGGCGCGACTTCAGCCGGCGCGCCTTGGCGCGCATCTCCATCAGCCCGATCGCCGGGGTGTCGTCGATGAAGATCGGCGCCTCGCTCAGGTGCGCGGCGGCGTCGGTCAGCTTGGGCCACTCGCTCTCCTTGAGGAACCCGGTGCGCAGGCGCTGGGCGGGGATGCGCGCCTGGGAGCAGAGAAAGCGCTGGACGACCTGCTCCTTCGACATCTCCAGGCTGAAGAGCCCGATCGGCAGGCGCTTCTTGATCGCCGCGTGCTCGGCCATGTTGAGCATCAGCGAGGTCTTGCCCATCGACGGGCGCCCGGCGATGATGATCAGGTCGGACTTCTGGAAGCCCGCGGTCAGCCGATCGAGATCCTCGAAGCCGCTCTCCACGCCGGTCACCGAGCGCTTGTGCTCGTAGAGCTCCTCGATGATCTCGAAGGTCGTCTTCAGGACGTCCTTGATCGGCAGGAACTCCTTCTTCAGCCGCGTCTGGCTGATCGTGAAGAGCATCTGCTCGGCCTGGTCGAGGATGGTCGACCAGGGCTTGGCCGCCTCGTAGCTCTTCTCGATGATCTCCCCGGCGGTCGAGATCATCCGGCGCAGGACCGCCTTCTCCAGCACCAGACGGGCGTAGTGGGCGACATTGGCGGCGGAGGAGACGCTGTCGAGGAGGCTCTGGAGGAAGGTCATCCCCCCGATCGCCTCCAGGTCGCCGCGGCGGCGCAGCTCCTCGGTGACGGTGATCAGGTCGACCGACTCGTTGCGCGCGCTCAAGGCGGCGATGGCCTGGAAGACGCGGCGGTGCGCGCCGCGGTAGAAGGCGTGCTCGTCCAGGATCTCCTCGACGCGGTCGATGGCCGCCGGGTCGAGGAGCATGGAGGCAAGCACCGCCTGCTCGGCCTCGAGGTTCTGCGGCGGCACCTTGCCCGGCAGGCCGGCGCCCTCGCGCTCGGCGCGGCGCGCGCTGCGGTCGAAGGTCGTCTCTGCGGATTCCATGGCGGGACTCCCCCGGGCGTGAGGCCGCGCTCGCGCGCCGGCTGTCAGGAGAAGAGGTCGCCGCTGCGCGGAGCGGGCGGCTTCGCCTGCGCGACGGGCGCCGCGGCGACGGCCGGCCCGGCCGTGGCGGCGCCCTCGTCGAGGATCCGGCGCAGGACCTGGACGTCTTCCCAGACGACGCGCTTCATCCCGGGGCTGCGCAGCAGGAAGGCCGGATGGTAGGTCGGCAGCACCGGGACGCCATTATACATGAAGACCTTGCCGCGCAGCTTGCCGATCGGCGCCTTGGTCTCCAGCAGCAACTGCGCCGCGGCGAGGCCGAGCGCGCAGATGGCTCGCGGCTTGATGATCTCGAGCTGCCGCTGCAGGTAGGGCCGGCAGGCTTCCGTCTCCTCGGGGAGGGGCGCGCGGTTGCCCGGCGGGCGGCACTTGACCACGTTGCAGATGTAGACGTCGGCGCGGTCGAGACCGATGGCGGCGATGATCTTCGTCAGCAGCTGGCCCGCTCGGCCGACGAAGGCCTCGCCCTGGGCGTCCTCGTCCGCCCCGGGACCCTCGCCGACGAAGACGAGGGGAACCCGGCCCGAGCCGGAGTTGAAGACGACGTTCGTGCGCTCCTTGCTCAGCGCGCAACGGACGCAGCCGCGCGCCTCCCGCTCGACCGCGGCCAGCTGCGCCTCCCAGTCGGGGTCCCGTCCCTCCGCGGCTGGTGGCGGCCCGAATCGGGGCAGGGACTTCGCCGGCCGGGGAGCCGGGGGCGCTGCCGCGGCGCCGGGATGGGCCTTCGCGGAAGCTGGCGGCGGCGCGGGAACGACCCTCGCCGGGGGCGACTCCGGGGGCGTCCGTCCCGCGGCGGCCAGCGGGGGCGGACCTGCCGGCGAAGCCTGGATCGCCGGCGCATCCGACCAGGCTCCCGTCGCCGTCGTCCCGGCGCTGCCCTCATCGCCGGAGGGCCGGGCCGGCGCGGCGGCGGGTGCCGGCAGCGTATGGCCCAGGAACTCGCGCGCCTCGCGGTTCCAGTCCTCGTCGCTCCAGAACCTGATCCCGCGGGCGATCTCGCCCTCGAGCTGCTCGGCGATCTCCCGCAGGACCTCGAGCCTATCCATGCGTCCGCCCGCCGGCGGCCGCATGGTCGCGCAGCGCTTCGGCGCGCTCGACGATCTCCATCGCGGCGGCGTACTTGGTCATCACCTCGGCGCGCTCAATGCGGCCGTCCCGGTAGAGGAAGGAGGGCTGCGTCGTCTCGCCGCCGAAGGCGGAGTCGGAACGCGTCGGATCGTTGAGCACGATCATGTCGACGCCCTTTGCCCGCAGCTTGGCTCGCGCCCGCTCCTCGCCCCCGTCGCCGATCTCGAGGGCGAAGCCGACGGTCACCTGACCGCGCGCCGCCCGCGCCGGGGCGACCGAGGCGAGGATGTCCGTATTGGGGACGAGTGGGATCTGCAGCGCCGCCGATCCCGAGGGGATCTTGGCCGCCTCGCGTCGCGCCGGTCGGTAATCGGCGACGGCGGCGGCCATGACCAGCACATCCGCGCGCGGCTCGGCCTCCGCCACCGCCCGGGCCATCTCCTCCGCGCTGGCGACGTCGAAGCGCTCGACGCCGATCGGGTGGGGGCAGCGCAGCGGGCCGGCGATCAGCGTCACCCGGTGCCCGCGATCGCGGGCCGCCTCGGCCAGGCGCGCGCCCATGACGCCGCTCGAGCGGTTGGTCAGCACGCGCACCGGATCGATCTCCTCCTCGGTCGGGCCCGCGGTCACGAGCACGCGCAGCCCGTCGAGACGGGCGAGCAGCATGCGCGCGACGCGGTCGGCGATCGCCTCGGGCTGGGCCATCCGCCCCGCGCCCGTCTCGCCGCAGGCCAGGTCCCCCGCCTCGGGACCGACGAAGTGGTGTCCCAGCTCCCGCAGCGCGGCGACATTGCGCTGCGTGACGGGGTTCTCCCACATGCGCACGTTCATCGCCGGGGCGAAGATCACCGGACAGGCGGCGGCCATGATCGCCGTCGAGAGCAGGTCGTCGGCGATGCCGCCGGCCGTCTTGCCGAGGATGTTGGCCGTGGCCGGCGCGACCAGCAGGAGATCGGGCTCGCGGCCGAGGTCGAGGTGATCGATGCCCGCCTGCAGCAGCTCCGCCGGCCGCCACATGCGCAGCGCCACCGGACTTCCGGAGAGCGTCGCCAGCGCGTGGGGAGACATCAGGCGGGCGCCCGAGCGGGTCATCACGACCCGCACCTGCACGCCGAGGCCCGTCAGCCGGCGGACGATGTCGGCCGCCTTGTAGGCGGCGATGCTGCCGGTGACGCCGAGCGTGACCCGACAGTCGGCGAGAGTCCGCCGGGAGGCCATCGATCCGCTCCGTGCTACTCGGTGTCGGCGGGGCTGTCGGGCTCATCCGGCGTGGACAGCGGGATGAGCGGCGGATTGCTGAACAGCGAGTCGGGCGACTCGGTCAACGGCATCAGCGGCCGGCCGCGCGGCGCGGCGGCCCGGGTCGTCACCACGGCCTTGACCTTGCCCTCGCTCACGCGCTTGAGCGCCTCGAGGGTCACCTTGCGGCTGATCTTGGTGCCCTTGCGACGGCTCTCCTCGTTCAGCCGGCTCGCCTCCGCGGCGGCCATCATGATCATCTCGTACTTGCTCCGCGGCTCGAGGATCTCCTCCTCGGTCCGCCCCGCGGCCGCCGCCGCGGCTTCCGCGTCCGGAGCGTTCTTCTCGTCGACCATGTCTGTTCTCCTTGCCGGCGATCCGGCCGTGGAATCCCGCATCGCGGCGCGCCCGCCCCGTCGCCCGGGCGCGCGGCGCGCTCGCGGCTCCGCCGCCGGTCGCCGGCCGCGCGCCGTCCCTACGGCTCCGACGGCATCACCAGGCCGCGCGCCGTCCGGCTCGTTTCGGCATGCACGATCTCGAGCAGCCGGTTGGCGCAGGTCCGGATGTCGTCGTTGACGACGACGTAGTCGTACTGCCGGGCGACGGCCATCTCGGCCAGCGCGTTGCGCATCCGCAGCGCGACCTCCTCCTCGCTGTCGGTGCCCCGCCCGCGCAGGCGCTCCTCGAGCGCCTCCATCGAGGGGGGCAGCAGGAAGATGAGCACCGCCTCCTGGTGGGCCTGGCGGATCGCCAGGCCTCCCTGCACGTCCACGTTGCAGACCACCCACTTGCCCTTGCGCAGGGCCTCGTGGACGCTCGCCTTCGGGACGCCGTACCAGTGATCGTGCACGCGGGCGAACTCGACGAACTGGCCCGCCTCGCGCTTGGCGGCGAACTCCTCCTGGCTCAGGAAGAGGTAGTGGACCCCCTCCACCTCGCCCTTGCGCGCCGGCCGCGTCGTGGCCGTCAGCGCGCGCACGAGACGGCCGTCGATCGCCAGCAGGCGCTCGACGACGACGGTCTTGCCGGTCCCGGACGGGGCCGAGACGACGACCGGGAACGGCCTCTCGATCAGTCGGCAGCACTCCGTCACGAGGCGCCCCCCTGCGGAGTCCGCGGGCCGCGCGACCGCGGCTCACTCCACGTTCTGAACCTGCTGGCGGATCTTCTCGATCTCTTCGCGCACGAAGAGCAGGTCCCTCATCGCGTCGAGGCCCTGGCACTTCGAGGCGATCGTGTTCGCCTCGCGGTTCATCTCCTGCAACAGGAAGTTCAGCCTCCGGCCCGCCGGCTCGGGGTCCTCGAAGGCCTCGGCGAACTGGTCCAGATGCGACCGCAGCCGGACGCACTCCTCGGTGATGTCGGTCCGGTCCGCGAAGAGGGCCATCTCGGCCTCGAGGCGGAAGCGGTTGTACTCGGCATCCTCCACGATCTGCGCCAGCCGCTCGCGCAGCCGCTCGCGCACCCGCGCCACGACCTTGGGGCTCAGCGCTTCGATCCGCTCCGTCGCCGCGCGCAGCGCCTCGATCCGGCCGGCCAGATCCCGCGCCAGCGCGTCGCCCTCGCGCTTGCGGCTCGCCTCGTAGCTCTCCAGGGCCCGGGCCAGCGGCTCCTCGACCAGCGCCCAGGCGGCCTCCTCGGCCAGCTCCGGCTCGTCCCGCAGGAGGATGTCGGGCAGCCCGAGCAGCACTCCCGGGTCCGGATCGCCCTGTAGCCCGAAGCGGTCCTTCAGTCGCCGGAAGGCCTCGATGTAGCGCTCGGCCGCCTCCTCGTTGAGCCGCAGGGGAGGCGCGCCCGTGTCCTCGCCATCCATCGTGACCGCGACATGGACCTTGCCGCGGGAGATCCGGCCCTGGAGACGCTCCCGGATCCGGTTCTCGAGGGAGGCCAGGCGCCGCGGAAGCCGGCTGCCGAGCTCCAGGAAACGGTGGTTGACCGACCGGATCTCCACGGCCACGCGGGGCCCGTCGTCGAGGCGTTCCCCACGGCCGAAACCGGTCATCGAGCGAACCATGGGACCTCCCCGGGCGCGAAACCTCCGGAGAGTACGCCAGCGTCCGGCCGGGTGTCAACGCGCCTGCCGCTTGCGGTTGGAACCGGGGCGCCGGCGCACGGTCCCCCGGGCGCCAAGCGGATCGTTCCGGGCTGTGGCCCGCTGGAGCGGGATGGGCTACAATGCCAACGCCATACGGGGTCGGACCGCGGGGCGGCGGAGGGCGCCGCGGCGGGCTTCCGAGCCGCGGCCCGGGAAGAGGCGCGCCAAGCGGTGGGTGGCTCCGAATCGGCCCGTCGCAACGGGCTTGCGGAGTCGCAGCTCGGTGGAGGGGAAGGGATTGAAGAAGATCAAGGTCACCAGGACGACGAAGGCCAAGCTCCCCTGGTACGAGCGACCGGTACTCCTCTTCACGGCCATCGGCGCCGCCCTGCTCGTGCTCGGCGTGGTCATGGCCTGGCTGAGCGGCATGGCCCGTGAAAAGGCGCTGCAGGCGGATCAGGTGAGCGCGACCGCGCCCGCGGCAGCGGAAGCCGCCCTCGATCCCGGCTCGGTGCTCGAAGCCGGCGCGCCCCTGCCCAGGCCGCCCGAGGGCGGGCTCGTGCCTCCCATCCGGGTACGACTGCGGGCCGAGGGGGAGCAGGCGCGGGCTTCCCTGCGCGCGGCGCTGGCGTCGGACGGAGATGTATCCGCCATTCCGGCATTGGGTTATGTTGACACTCGCAGCCTCTCCCGACTCGGCGCCCAGACCGCGGGAGCGGACTGGGAAGCGCTCCCGCTGTCCGAGCAGCAACGGACCTGGTGCGACTTCGAGCTGGCCCGCGGCCCGGGCGGGGGAGTCTACCTGCTCGGATTCGTGGCCCTGGATGTCGCCGGAGCCCTCGGAGAACTCGCCCCCGACTTCGCCTGGCCTCCGCCCGATACAAGCGCCTCGGCCCCGAAGTGGCAGTTCTGGAAGAAGAAGGAAGCCGAGACCCGCCTCCGCCTCCGGCAAGGCTCACGCATCGAGCTCTATCCCGACCTGAATCCTGGGGCGGAGTTCCTGGTGGCGATACCCGCCGCACGGCTCGCCCCGCTGGGAGCCCGCAGCGCCCACACGGGGTTGGCAACGCCGATGGAGGTTCTCGAGGTCGAGCTTCGCTAGGGCGCCGAGCGCCGGGTGCGCGGGCGCTGGCGAGGTCCCGGGCCCCAAGCGCGGGGAGGAGGATCAGGTCATGGCGCCTTTCGCTCTCTTCCTGCTCGCCGGCGTTCTGCTGGTATGGCTCTACCTGCGGCGCCTGGCCGGCCGCCGCCGGCTGCACGGCCGCGACCTCTGGCAGTCGAGCGTGCGCCACCTGCGCCGCCGCCACTGGCAGGGGGCGCGCACCTGGTCCGAACGACGGCGCCGCCAGAAGGACTACGCGACGGGCTGGAAGATCGCTCCGCGCTTCCTGGAGCAGGAACCGGAGGGGTCCGCGCCTCCGGCTCCGGACGAGGAGGACCGCCGGTGAAGGCGCGCCTGGCCGCCTTCTGCTCGCACGGCGGATCGAACTTCGCCGCCATCGCCGACGCCGCGCTGCGCGGCGAGATCCCCATCGACGTCGCCTTGATGATCCACAACAACGCCAGGGCGGGCGCCGCGGCAAGGGCCGCGGAGCGCGGGATCGCGGCCGCCTGGGTCCCCCGCGGAGGCTTCCCCGACGACGGCGCCTACGAGGCGCGGCTGCAGGAGCTCCTCGACGAGCACGCCATCGAGTACATCGCCCTGGCCGGCTTCATGCAGCTCATCCCGCGCTCGGTCGTGCGCCGCTACTCCGGGCGCATGACCAACATCCACCCCGCGCTGTTGCCGCTCTTCGGCGGGCGGGGCTTCTACGGCAGCCGCGTCCACGAGGCGGTCTTCGCCGCCGGCATGAAGGTCTCGGGTCCAACGGTGCACCTGGTCGACGAGGAGTACGATTGCGGGCCGATCCTGGCTCAGCGGGCGGTCTCGATCGAGGACTGCCGCACGCCGGGGGAGATCGCGGCGCGCGTGCTCGTCGAGGAGCACCGGCTCTATCCCGAGACGCTGGGCCGGCTGGTACGCGGTCTGTACAGGATCGAGGGGGGGCGCGCGGTCCTGGCCGTGTGACCGGGGCGCGGCCCGCGGCTCGGGGCGGCGCCCGGCGATGCATGCCGCGCTGCAGACGGAGCGCGCCGGCCCCCTCCGCGCTGCAGACGGCCTGCGCCCATCGCCTCCGCGCGGGCGGCCGCCGCGGAGCGCGCGGCCGATCGCCTCCGCGCTGCGAACGGCCGCCTAGAGGATCGAGTCCATCCCCAGGCTGTCGAAGAGCCGCTGCATGAGCTGCTCGCCGGTGATGACGCGGAGCCGGTGCCCGGGGCAGCCGTTGCGCCTGCAGGCTTCGACGTGGGCCCCCTCCGGAAGGCGCAGCGCGAACATCGATCCGGCGCACTCCGAGCAGGTCACGTCGGGATCGTCGAGCGAGATGCCGCAGTAGGGACAGGCGAACTCGACGACCTCCCGCGGCGGAACCTCGATCTCCGAGATGTTGTCGTGCAGGCCGCAGACCGGGTCGAGGTAGATCGATCCGCTGCGCTGCTGATAGGTCGCCCGCAGGTGGATCGCGGGATGGCCGTGGATCCGGCGCGCCGGCGCCATCAGGCTGCAGCCGTTCGGGCAGTAGGCCTGACCGACGACGAGCTTGCCGTGCGGGATCACGAGTTCGAGACGGTCGTTGATCTC
>Ga0194112_10006850_pt1 | contig 14949 bp, 17 predicted proteins | sample TA2MahC400mmetaG_FD_146191 | JGI IMG/M metagenome (GOLD analysis project Ga0194112, IMG submission 146191) | Freshwater microbial communities from Lake Tanganyika, Tanzania - TA2015016 Mahale Deep Cast 400m | ecosystem: Environmental > Aquatic > Freshwater > Lake | place: Tanzania: Lake...
CATTATAATCATTGTCGCCCACATCAGGGCCTTTCCGGCTTAACTCCGATTGCGGTCTACCGGAAAGAGTACAGGTTATTTGCAACCTGTCGTATGTTAATGTAGTGTGTCATTACCAGTAGTGAATAGTGAATAGTGAGAGTGATTGTTGTAAAATATTTATTCATTAATTACACTGATACCTGTCACCAACACTTTTTAAAATTTTAGGAGCTGAAGAAATGTCAAAAGGGTTGATTGTTGTCGAATCTCCAGCGAAGGTAAAGACCCTTCAAAAATTTTTGGGAAACGACTATCTTATTAAGGCTTCAGTGGGCCACATTAAAGATCTCCCAGAAGATGAGTTGGGAGTGGATCTCCAAAAAGATTTTCAACCTCATTATGTCACCATCCCCAGAAAAGGGAAGATCATTCGGGAATTAAAGAAGGCCAGTAAAGAGGTGAAGACGATTTATCTCGGCCCTGATCCGGATCGGGAAGGGGAGGCGATTGCCTGGCATATCGCTGAAGAGATCGGAGGAAAGGATAAGGATATTTATCGGGTCCTCTTCAACGAGATAACGAAGGGGGCTGTCTTAGAGGCCCTTCACCGGCCAGGAAGGCTACAGCAATCTAAATATGAGGCACAGCAGGCCAGGCGAATCTTAGATCGTTTGGTTGGCTATCAGATCAGCCCAATACTTTGGGAAAAGGTCCGGCAAGGGCTAAGTGCTGGTCGGGTCCAATCCGTTGCCGTTCGGATCACTTGTGAGAGAGAGAGGGAGATTCAAAATTTTGTCCCTGAGGAATATTGGAGCCTTACTGCTACTCTAAAGGGGAAAGATTCCCCTGTTGCCTTTGAGGCCAAATTAACTAAATGGAAAGGGAAAAAGGTGAAGATGGCCAATGAGGCTGAAGCATTGGCCATCAAAAAAGCTCTTGAAAACGTTCCCTATTCTGTTTCAAATGTTGTCAAACAAGAGAAGAAACGACACCCCTTTCCCCCCTTCATCACCAGTCGGCTACAACAGGAAGCTTATCGCAAACTCTCTTTTCCTGCTCAAAAGACCATGCGGATTGCCCAGAAATTATATGAAGGAGTCGATCTCGGTGAAATTGGGATGGTGGGCCTGATCACCTACATGAGAACAGATTCAGTACGAGTCTCATCCGAAGCGGTTCATCAGGTCAGAGGCTGGATTAAAGGTCATTTCGGAGACTCTTACCTTCCCTTAAAACCTAATCTCTATAGGAGTCGCAAAGGAGCGCAGGAAGCCCATGAAGCCATTCGTCCTACCTCAATCGATCTGGAACCAAACAAGGTAAAGCCCTATTTAGATAAAGACCAATTGGACCTTTATAAGTTGATATGGGATAGATTCGTCGCCTCTCAGATGGCTTCCGCCATATATCTTCAAACCAATGTTGAGATCAAAGCAGATGATGCCATTTTTTCTGCTGTGGGAACGGTTCCCGTTTTCCAAGGATTCGTAGCCCTCTATGTGGAGGGGGAGGATAATTCCCTGTCTGCCGACAGGCAAGACCTGTCTGCCGACAGGCAGGGTGAGAATGGTGAGCAAGAAAAGACCTTACCGATGTTATCAGAAGGGGAGATCTTGGAACTGTTAAGCCTTACTCCAAAACAACATTTTACTCAACCCCCCTACCGATTTTCTGAGGCAACGTTGATCAGGGAATTGGAAGAAAGGGGGATCGGAAGACCCTCTACTTATGCTACCATTTTAAGCACCATTAAAGAGAAGGGATATGTCAGTCTGGAAAAGGGAAAGTTCGTCCCTACCGAATTAGGGTTCGTTGTCAATGATCTACTCGTCGTCAATTTTCCGGATATCTTCGATGTCGAGTTTACCGCACAGATGGAAGAAAATTTGGATAAGATCGAAGAAGAAGAGAAGGGGTGGGTCGAGACCCTGAAAGAATTTTACATTCCATTTCAAAAGGATTTAGAGATGGCGAAGATTTCCATGAGGGATGTGAAGAGGGAGGTGATTCCCACTGACGCCCTCTGCGAACGATGCGGTTCAAAGATGGTGAAGCGGTGGGGAAAGAGGGGTTATTTTTTAGCCTGTTCAAGTTATCCTCGATGTCGGTATACAAGAGAAATTGAAGGTAATGAAGTGAAGAGAGAGGAGACGGAAGCCCGTTGCGAACTTTGCGGGAATCCAATGGTCATTAAAAACGGCAGATTTGGGAGGTTTTTGGCTTGTTCCAATTACCCTTCCTGTAAATTCACCAGGTCTTTGGAGACTGGCGTCCGGTGTCCTCAGGAAGGATGTGAGGGAATGATTGTTGAGAGAAGAACGCGCAAAGGAAAAACCTTCTATAGTTGCACCAACTATCCGAAATGCACCTTTGCTTTATGGGAAAGACCTATCCCAGAGAGGTGCCCTCAGTGTGATTTCCCATTCTTGGTCGAGAAGCAAGGGAAGAATGGAGCCTCGATACGGTGTCCTAAAAAGGAATGTGGATATCGTGAATTAAAATGATCCTAACTTTAGGGTGAATCGAAACTAAACGAATATTCTTAAATCCAAATTTCAACATTCCTGCTTAGAAGATAAATGCTAATAGTCCAAAGGTTAGGGGAATGATGCCCGTTTTTTACCTTAATTCCTATAAGTATATGCGATATTAACTTGGTATGCCTTACCAAAAGATCATTCCTATTGTTTAATTCTGCTTAATAAAATCTAACAACCTTTAGAGAGGTTTTCAAAAAAATAGCAAACCTCCCCCGGGGAAATTTTTTGCAAATCATAGAGGGAAGGCGTAAAATAAATTTCATGGAGCCGATCGTCGTCATCGGTGCAGGATTGGCCGGATGTGAGGCCACCTATCAGATCGTGAAGAGGAGCCGGAAGGTCATTCTATTCGAGATGAAACCTTTGGTTTACTCCTCTGCACACCGTTCTCCCTTTTTTGCAGAATTAGTCTGTAGCAACTCTTTAAAATCAGAATCCTTGGAGAATGCTTCAGGCGTTCTGAAAGAAGAGTTGAGCAGACTCGATTCCCTCATTCTAAGAGTCGCAAGGGAGGCAAGGGTTCCGGCTGGAGATTCTCTGGCAGTAGACCGAGATGTCTTCTCAAAAAAAATCACACAAATTCTTGAGGGATTAGAAGGAGTGGAGATCGTTAAAAAAGAGGTGACCGACATTCCTCAAGATAAGATCACAATCCTCGCCACAGGCCCTCTCACCTCTGAGGCATTGAGCAAGGAGATACAGAAATTGACAGGGAACAGTCATCTCTTTTTCTACGATGCCATCTCGCCCATTGTCATTACAGATTCAATCAATTTTCAGAAAGTCTTTAAGGCCTCCCGGTACGACAAAGGGGGAAATGACTACATCAATTGTCCGATGAATGAGGAAGAATATTGCCGATTTGTCCAGGCGTTGAATCAGGCGGAAAAGACCCCTCTCAGATACTTTGAGAAAGGACATCTCTTTGAAGGATGCTTGCCCATTGAGGAATTGGCAGCCCGTGGTAAGGATACCCTTGTCTTTGGGCCGCTCAGACCCCTGGGTCTCATCGATCCACATACGGGAAAACAACCTTTTGCCGTTGTCCAACTGAGGCAGGAGAATGAGAGTGCAACACTTTTCAATATGGTAGGGTTTCAAACCCGATTGAAACAAGGGGAACAGAAGAGGGTTTTTCAGATGATCCCGGGTTTGGAGGAGGCGGAGTTCGTTCGATGGGGCTCTGTTCATCGAAATACCTTTATCGACTCCCCTCGGTTATTAAAAACATCTCTTCAGTTAAAACATAATCCTAAACTCTTCTTCGCCGGACAGATCACAGGAGTAGAGGGATATATGGAATCTACAGCCATGGGACTTCTGGCAGGCATCAACGCCTTTCGTCAGGGCAGGGGAATGGATCCGGTTATCCCCCCGCCTCACACAGCGATAGGGAGTTTGGTCGATTTTATAACTCATTCTCAATCCATTCCCTTCCAACCCATGAACATCAATTTTGGCCTCTTTCCCTCATTAAGGGAGGAGGTTCGGGGGAGAAAGAGACGCCTCCTGTTGGCAAAGCGGGCATTAAAGGAAATAGAGGAGTGGTGGAAGGGATGTGAGGGTTAAGGAGAAAAGAGAATGAGGGAACATCCAGGTGGTGACGAGTTAAAAGGACAGAGATGTTTCAGATGCGGGAAAGACCTCCCTCCTGGAAGCCTGACCTATGTGGTTAACATCAGGGTCTTCGCCGGTTTTGATGGAGTGCTTTTTGAGCCGGAGGAGGGGGTTGATAAACAATTGCAGCGGATCTTTGAGCAGATCCAACAGTCGGATCCAAATGAGTTGGAAAAGGAGGTTTACGAAGAGTTTACTCTCATTCTATGTAAAAGTTGTCGAGATCGGTTTGTGAAAGAAACCCAGCATCCCTGGGAAGGGCCTTTCCCAATTCGCAGAGATCCAGACCGATTCATTCATTAAGTGATCTCAAAAAGAGGTCTTCGAAAAAGGTCCGAGATCTCTAATCGAGGGAGCCTTTGGTAGTTTTTATAACTCTTAAATAACACTCTCAAAAATATCTCTTGACAAAAGATAAAATTTCTGATTTAAAATTATTTCAACTGAACCAATTGAAGTAAAAGAATGAATAGGAAAATTCTTCCTTTAAAGAAATTGACCAACGAATTGTTCAAAAATGGAAAGAGGGAGATGACTGGCCGATCCCGGGGCATCCGCATACGTGAGACGATCGAGAAAATTCTGAGAGGGGAGAACGAACCATGTATCGTTCTTGATTTTTCAGGAATGGGCCCTATCGATTTTTCCTGGGCGGATGAGGTGGTGGCCAAAATGGTATCGCGGCTGTGGGGCGATGAGTATGGCGAAAAATTTCTCATCCTGAAAGGCCTCAATTCCTCCCAGGCCGAGAATGTCAGCGTGGCTTTAGAAAGGAAAAAGTTGGCTGTGCTAGCCACAGGGTCGGAAGGGTGGCGAATTGTAGGTTCTCTCAATAATTATTTGATACACACTTTAAACCAAGTGATGAAGAAGAGGCGGTTGACGTTGAAGGAGCTATCCGAAGAAGAAGGAATTGGGATGAACACAAGTGGCACCAGGCTTCTCAACCTATATAGGAAACGATTGGTGGTGAGATTAGAAGGCTCATCTATCAGCAAAGAAATATCTCACAGGGGAAGACAGTATATTTATCAATCTCTTCTTGGGTAAGGAGATCTCGTGGCAGAATTGAGGAGGGAACCCATTACGAGAATGTGGGTGGTGATTACCACCGATAATCCAAAGGGGCCATCCGATTATCTTCACTTTAAACCTCCTTATCAACTTCTCGATGCAGAAGGTCCATGTCCTTTCTGTCCGGGCAATGAAGGGATGACCCCAAAAGAGACCTTTTCCTTAAGTCAAGAAGGGGGAGGATGGTCTGTGCGCGTCGTCCCCAATAAATTTCCATTCTTCCATATTGAGGGAGAATTCGATCGAAGGCCAGAAGGGATGTACGATGTGATGGAGGCCATCGGTGCCCATGAGATTGTCGTCGAGGCATCAGACCATAAAAAGAACCTGGCATTTATGGAGCCTGCCCATATAGAGAGGATCCTTATGGCTTATAGGGAGAGGCTGATCGATTTGGAGAAGGATCGACGGTTCCAGCAGTTCCTCATCATAAAAAATTATCCTGGTGTATTTAATCGCCATCCACACTCCCATATCATGGCTATGCCTGTCATCCCCAGAAGGATCGATGAAGAGATCTGGGGGGTATTGGATTATTATCAGCGGAAGGAACGCTGTATTCTCTGCGATATTCTCAAAGAAGAGATTTCTGCTAAGAAGAGGGTTATTCTAGAGACTGTCCATTTTTTGGTATTCTCTCCGTTTGCATCGCGATATCCTTTTGAGACATGTATCATTCCGAAGAGCCACTGCCCTGATTTCCATCACATGAATGAAGAAGAGATGAAGGATCTGTCGGTGGCGATTCAATCCTTGTTCATCCGGTTTCATAAATTACTTGCCGATCCCCCTTATAGTTTAACCTTTCACACCTCTCCAATTCAGGGTCGTTTTCATCGATCGGAATATCACTGGCATATTGAGACCCGTTTGCGAATTGGATTGAGAGAAGGGTTTGAATGGGGGACAGGCCTGTTTGTAAACCCGACCCCCCCTGAAGAGGCGGCTGCCTTTTTAAGGGGGGTAGAATAGAAAGGGAGGAGCTAAAAACTTGTAGTGAAGAGCTTAGAATAATGAGGCTTAAGCTGAAAAGATCGAATCAGTTCAAATTACGAATTTTAGAAGTCCGGAGAAAGAAGGGGAAGTGGTTTGTCCTTTTGGGCTCTGTCTTTATTGGCCTTTTCATTCTCATCTACTTTTTTTTCTTACCTCTTAAACCCATTCCGACCTCCACGGGTGTCATTGAGCAAAGCCGTTCACCGAGGGAAGAGACTTCAGTCAAAGGACCTCCCTATCAGGTCATTGAAGGTCAGATTAAAGAGAAGAGCACTCTTTCCCAATCCTTAGCGGAAAATCATATTCCCGGCAGATGGATCGAGCTGATCATTTCAAAATTGAAACCTCTTGTGAATTTCAAAAAGCTCAGAGGAGGGACCTACCGCTTCATCATTGATATAAAAGGGGAGTTCATTAAGTTTATTTTTGAAGCGGGTCCGACAGAGGTTTATGAGGTGGAAAAAGGTCAGCAAGGGTATAGCGCTCACAAAAAGGAAGTTTCATTGGAAACCTTTCTGGTGAAGGTCATGGGCGAAATTCGCTCTTCTCTCTTCGAAGCAATGGATGCCATAGGAGAACAAGATCAATTGGTTATTTCCTTTGCCGAAATCTTAGCCTCGGAAATCGATTTTTATAAAGATGTCAAAGAAGGAGACAGGTTCCAGGTGGTCGTGGAGAAGGTCTTTAAAGGGAAGGAATTTATCAAATATGGTCTGATCCATGCCTTAGAGTACCGAAGGGGAGAAAAGGTGATCAGGGGAATTCATTTTCAAGGCAATTATTATAATGAGAAAGGGATTTCTTTGAGAAAGGCATTCTTAAAAGCCCCCCTTAGATTTAATCGGATCAGTTCAAAATTTAGTCGAGCGCGTAGACACCCTATCTTGGGAGGGATCCTTCCCCATTTTGGCGTTGATTATGCAGCACCGCAGGGAACACCGGTATGGGCAGTAGCAGATGGCACCATTGTTTCATGTGGCTGGGGTGAGGGATTTGGAAAGCAAGTGATCCTTCGACACCCTAATGGATATATGACCTATTATGGTCACCTCTCTAAGTTTGGTCCTGGGATAAGATCGGGGAGGCGCGTGAAACAGAAGAAGATCATTGGATATGTAGGCACCACCGGTCTTTCAACAGGGCCTCATTTGGACTATCGTCTGGCAAAGGATGGACGGTTCAGAAATCCTTTGAAAGAGGTCTTTCCAACAGGCCTTCCCATAGAAAAAGGGAAGATGGAGGCGTTTCAAAAAGGAAGAGATGAGATGGTTGCTTGGCTTCAATGGAATACCCCTTATCAAAAAAGAATAGATGAGGGGGAATCGAAAAGAAAAATGTAATGTCAAATATCAAATTCAAAATTTAAAATTCAAAATTTAAAATTCAAAATTCAAAATCTTTGATCTCAAGGCATCGGGATATGGTTCGGAAAAAGAAAGTCCTTATAGTGGAGGATGAACGGGATATTGTGAAGGTATTGACGATCCGGCTGCAATCTTGGGGATATGATACCGTCGTCGCATTTGACGGTGCTCAGGGAGTTTTTATGGCTCATAAGGAGAAACCGAGTTTGATCATCCTCGATATTCGAATGCCAGCCGGAGATGGGTTTAGTGTGGCAGAGAAATTGAAGGAGTCTTCCCGGACCAGTCGGATTCCCATTATCATCCTAACCGGAAGTCCAGAGGTTAAGACAGAAGAGAGGGCTCTCGAAGTAGGCGCCCGTTTTTATATTAAAAAACCCTATGATCCAGAAGAATTGCTGGATGCCGTAAAGAGGGCCTTAGAAATAAAATCCCAGGGATACGAAGAATAAGGGTTTGTATCATAAACTTATCCTTTGGTGAGAGATGATTAAAGAGGATTTCGTTATTCAGGCTAATATTCGGAGGCTTTTGGTCCGAAGCAATATTGACTATTCAGCCCTCACTTTTGGTACGGTGAAAGGGGTAGTTTACTTCCGAGGACTATTTAAGCTGGACCGTATTCATTTAGCTGAGAGAGATGAACGAACAACAGATATAAAGAGCCAAGACTTCATCAGAAAAACCCTCCATTCATTCGAAAAAAAGGTGAAAAGCATCCCTGGAGTCCGGGATGTTGTCTTCCAATTTCTCAACTGGAAAAAAGAGAGAGGGCTATGGATTCCGGTAAGAGAAAAGGTGAGAGCTGTTGCAGGGGCTCCAATCCCAACGATGGAAAAGAAGCCAGAGGGAGAGTGGGTTCTCGTGGAGAAGGATGGAGAATGGGAAATCGAAGAGGAGAAAGGAGAAGGGGAAGATTGAAAGAGAAACAAGATTTACTCTATAGAAGGATTTTGAGTGAGATTGAGGAAGGAATTCGAATTCATCCCAACTATGCAGACCTCCACAATCAGATGGCTCTCCTCTCGATGGTGGAGGGAGATCCGGAGAAAGCAGAAAAACATCTATTGGAAGCCATTCGCCTCAACCCAAGGTATCGAGAAGCCATCCTCAATCTGGGTTTTTTGTATCTTATAGAAGAGCGATGGGAAGAAGCTGAAAAGATCTTTCGATCTCAAGCCAAGAAAGATCCAGGGGATGGTTTTCTCCAGCATGTCTTAGGAATTTTTTATCTCCAGACAGGAAGACAGAAAGAAGCATGCCTGCATATTCAAAAGGCCATTCAAATTCATCCTTACTATCGAGACTACTACAAAAAAAGAGGGATCTTGCGAAAAGGAGAGGCTTACCTCAACCGGAATGTGGAAGGGATGATTAAAAAAATCAGGTTAAACCATTATTATGCCCATCTCCACAACTTTGTCAGTCTTTATCTTGCCAGGGAAGGGAAAATAAGCCGGGCAGTCAAAGAACTCAGAAAGGCTGCAAAATTGAAACCCGATGACTCTCTTTTTCACGTGAATCTTGGATCCATTTATTACACTCAGGGAGTTTACTTCGAGGCCATTCAAGAATTTAAGGAAGCCTTGAGGATCGCTCCTCTTTACGGAATGGGGTATGCCCATCTCAGTTATACCTATGGGGCGATGGGAAAGACCCGGGAGGCTCTTCGATATATGGAGAGGGCCGTTCAGATGAATCCACGGTACGCAGACCTTCATTATGATTTGGCCCTCATCTATAGCGATCGGAGACGATATGATGATGCCATTACTGAGCTAAAAAAGGCGCTTAGAATCAACCCCAACTACCTCGTTGCAAGAATTAACCTGGGCGTCCTTTATGATGACATGGGAAAATGGAGAGAGGCAAGAAAGGAATATCAAAAAATCCTCGAGATCACACCAGAGGATGAACATGTGCGAAGGCGTCTTGAAAGAATCTCTTCATAAAGGAAAGAGAGATGATATCCCTTTCCATCATGGAAAAAACATCGGAAGTTCAATCCATGCTGGTGATCCACCAGGGTGCCCTTGGCGATTTCATACTATCTTTACCCGTGCTTGAAACCCTTCGAAAAACCTTTCCGATGGCTAAATCTGTTATCATGGGCTATCCGAGGATTCTTGAGTTAGTGAAGGAGCGGTTCTACGCTGAGGAGATCCTCTCCATCGATCAAAAAGGGATGGCCTCTTTTTTTATTCCGGACGGGCGGTTAGACCTAACCCTTTCTCATTTCTTCAATACCTTTGACCTCATGGTCGTCTTCGGAAAAAATGGAGAGGGAAATCTCATTGGAAATTTAAAAAGGGTCTGTAGGGGAGATATCCTCCCCATCCAAACTTTTCCAAAGTGGGGTGAGGATATCCATTTAACAGACCATCTTCTCAGACAACTGGCCCGATATGAAATTCCCATCTCAGATCCCAATCCCAGACTTTACTTGAGAGAGTCCGATCAGGAGTGGGGTAACGATTTTTGGATAAGTAGAGGGTTCGGTGAAGAAGAGAGATCGAAGGTAATCGTCATCCATCCTGGAAGTGGAAGCAGGAAGAAAGTTTGGCCGCTCGTCCGGTTTTTAGAACTTGTTAATCATCTTCAGGCTCATCAAGATTTAAAGCCTCTCATTGTACTTGGGCCAGCCGAAGGAGAAGAGGTTCAGAAGGCATTTGAAGAGATGAGATCCTCACCCCCTATTTTGGCAAAGGGGCTCTCATTAATTCAATTGGCTTCGGTGATGAAGGGATGCCGGCTCTTCATCGGAAGCGATTCTGGTATATCGCATATGGCTGCTTCGCTGGGACTGCCTGTGGTCGTCATTTTTGGCCCGACAAATCCTAAGGTCTGGTCGCCAAAAGGGGAGAAGGTTAGGGTAGTCCGCTTAGGTATTCCTTGTTCACCCTGTCCTCAAGAGAAGTTTTTACAATGTAAAGATTTTAAATGTATGAAAAAGATTGAAATAGGGGAAGTTTTTCAGGCGTTAGAGAACATGGGAATTAAGGTCTAAATTTTGAAAAGGAGGAAGGAGATGGAAGAGAAGAAGGTGGGTGATGTGATCAAATTTTTTGGAAAGATCAGTGTCGTAGCCATCAGGTTATCAGAAGGGTCATTAAAAGTTGGGGATAAGATCCATATCGTCGGCCATACTACCGATATCACTCAAACTGTGGATTCCATGCAGATTGAGAATAAAAATGTTCAGGAGGCTGGACCGGGTGCGGATATCGGGATAAAGGTGAAAGACCGGGCGAGGGAGCATGACGTCGTTTATAAAGTGATTGAGTGAAAGGATGGTATTAAAGAAGATCGGGATACAGGAAAGAAATGAATGCCAGGCCTGTGGAAGAGAGGTGGAATCCCTTTCACAGGCCCTTCCGATCTGTCTGGATTGTCTTCGGTCAGGGGAAAAGACCACACACTCTTATATAGGAGAGGCCCACCATCAATCACGGAGGCCATTTCGATTAGTCGACACCCCTCCTCGAGATGTATCTGGCATTCCCTGTCGGATCTGTGTCAACGAATGTAGAATACCAGAGGGAGGTTGTGGCTATTGTGGATTGAGGACCCAAATTAAGGGAACCCTCCATGGGGTTTCAGTAGAAGAAGGGAATGTGAGCTGGTATTATGATGGACTGCCCACCAATTGTGTGGCGGATTGGGTCTGTCCTGGAGGGACTGGTGTCGGTTATCCAAAATTTGCAAATACCAATGGCCCTGAATATGGGTTTAAAAACCTTGCAGTTTTTTATCACGGATGTTCCTTCGACTGTCTTTTCTGTCAAAACTGGACGCATCGAGAACGAATTTGGGATAAAAAAAGGGTTAGCCCGCAAGATCTGGTCCAGGCCGTCGATGACCGAAGCAGTTGCATCTGCTATTTCGGTGGTGATCCAACCCCGCAACTTCCTCACTCCATCGAAGTCTCCAAAAGGGCGTTGGAAAGATCCCGGGGAAGAATTCTCCGAATCTGTTGGGAGACTAACGGTTCGATGAACCCTGAGCTCTTAGAAGAGATGGTGGGTCTTTCTTTGACTTCAGGGGGATGCATCAAATTTGATATTAAGGCCTGGAATGAATCACTTCATACCGCGCTTTGCGGTGTCTCCAATAAAAGAACAAAGAAGAATTTCGAGTGGGTTGCTCAATGGATCAAAAAAAGACCGGAGCCACCCCTTTTAATTGCCAGTACCCTGCTTATTCCAGGTTATATCGATGAGGAAGAGGTTCGGGAAATTTCGAAATGGATCGCCTCTCTTAATCCAGAGATACCTTACGCCCTTTTAGCCTTTTATCCCCAGTTTTTCTTTAAAGATCTGTCTACGACATCAAGAAGTATGGCTTTTCATTGCAAGGAGGTAGCTGAAGGGGAAGGGCTCCGAAGGGTGAGGATAGGGAATTTACATTTGCTCTAACTTGCACATCATTCCATCTGGCTGATGGGATAGACCCTCATATCCCCTCTCCCTCGATGGGAGAGGGTGTGGGTGAGGGTGAAAATAGATTTAAGAGAGAAATTAGAGGACATAAGATGACTATTAAATTTGGATTGGCAGAAAAGAGAAAGGGGGTGTTGGAAAAGGAATTAGAGAGAATCCTTCCCATTTTGGTCAACTTAAATGTTAGAAAGATCATCCTCTTTGGTTCTTTATCTATGGGCAAAGTCCACCGATCAAGCGACATAGATCTAATCATTGTTAAAGATTCCAATCAGCGATTTTTAGATAGACTGGATGAATTTTATCGGGCGGTCAAACCCAATTATGGAATCGATTTCTTTGTCTATACACAAGAAGAATTTGAGGAGATGAACAAGACGAATCCATTTCTAAGGAGGGCTGTCAAAGAGGGGAGGCTATTATATGAAGCTTGAGGCAATAGATGAAGGCCGCCGGTGGCTTTTACAAGAAGAACAGGACCTCGATGATGCGGAATTTAATCTATCGGGGAAAAGATATAATGTGGCCTGTTTCCTCGCTCAGCAATCAGCAGAGAAGGCATTAAAGGCTTACCTTTTTTCAAAAGGGGCTGAGGAGGTATGGGGCCATTCTGTGGCAGAACTTTGTAAAAATGCTCAAACTTTTGACCATTCTTTTAGTCAATTGGAGGTAAAAGCAGCCCCCCTCGATAAATATTATATTCCTACACGGTATCCCAATGCTCTACAAGGAGGCATTCCTTCGAAAGCCTTTGATGAAAACGATACCAAGAGTGGCATGCGATTGACAAAAGAGGTGATCGAATTTGTGAAGACAAGAGGAGGTTTTTGATGAGCTGTATACATTATCCCCTCTTCCTCGATGGGAGAGGGTGATGGTGAGGGTGAACACTCCCCCTTTTACTTTAAAGTTAATAATTTGTTTTGGGGTATGGGCTCTTATATGTCGCTAAGCGAAGCAGACACCAAGGCAAAATTGATTGATCCCGCCCTTCATCAGTGCGGTTGGAAAACAAACCGCATCGTTCAAGCCTGTGACCTTGTGGGGATAAAGGTTTTAGACCATATCATCATTGGCAAAAATAAAGAGGATTATTTCAGCTTTACAAAAGAAGGGCTGATAAAATGAAAAAGGAACTTAAAAACTTGTTAAGTTCTGGAGAGACTGAGGCTATTGAGTTCAAAGAAAACCCTAATGAATCATTTTATAAAACCATTTCTGCCTTTGCCAATACAAAAGGTGGAAGGATTCTTCTTGGTATTGATAAAAATGGAAATCTCAAAGGAGTGGATGAATCCAATGCATTCTTGGAGGATTTGACCAATCGCATTGTGAACAAACTATCCCTATATCCTGAACTTGAGACAATTGACACTGGTGGAAAGCGTGTCATTGTAGTTAAGATTTCACGGCATGGTTATCCTGTCTCATACGGAGGTCATTATTATGAGCGAGTTGGAAACACTACCCGTGAAATGAGTTCACCAAGACTTCGCGCTTTTATGTTGAGCAATTTGCCATGGGATTCTATTACAAAAGATTTTTCGTATGATGAGATAGATATTGAGACAGTGAATCTATTCGTCCGTCTCGCAGTTGGAAAGAAAAGGTTTGCAGATATATCTCTCGATGAATCGCCAAAGACAGTTCTGGAAAAATTGGAACTCATTTCAGATGGAAAGCTGAAAAATGGAGCAATTCTAATCTTTGGAAAGAATCCACAGAGACATTTTATTAATCACTGCGTTAGAATAGGACGGTTCAAAACAGAAATCACTATAATTGATGACAAATGGGCAAAGGGGAACCTTTTTCAGCAGTTTGAGGAGACCATAAACATCCTCAAGCAGTTTATAAGCGTCAGATATGAGATAAAAGACTTTCAAAGGGAAGATATCTGGGATTATCCGGTCCCTGCTCTTCGCGAGGCAGTACTTAATGCCCTGACACATCGGGATTACTTAAATATTGCAAATTTCATTCTGATAAAGGTTTATGATGACCATATCTGGTTTTCTAATCCAGGGGGACTTCCCGAGGGAATAGCAATTGAAGAATTGAAAAAGCCCCATGGTTCATTTTTGCGAAATCCTTTGATCGCCAAAGTATTCTATCTCGCAGGTTTCATCGAACAATACGGCAGCGGCACTGTTCGGATGGTCGAATGGATGAAGGAAGGAGGTCTCCCAGAACCAGAATACAAGGAAGAGATGGGTGGGTTTTCGGTGTATTTCCATAAGGACATTTATACAGAAGCAAATTTGAGAAAGATGGGATTAAATGAACGGCAGATTAAAGCAGTAATGTATGTAAAAGAAAAGAAAGGGATTACGAATAAGGAGTATCAGAAACTTAATGATGTTTCAAATAAGACTGCTTATTTGGAATTATCTGATATTGTGGGAAAAGGTGTATTTGTAATAGAAGGAAGTGGGAGAACAATCGGGTACGCCTTAAAGGTAATGGAAAAGTAACGAAAAGGTAATGAAAGTAATGATTAAGAAATGGAAACTGCGTAAATGACTCAAACGCCTAATAAATGCCTCACAAACGACTAAAATGACTCATAATGGGCTTACAAACTACTCAGAAGGGAGGCCACCAAAGGGGCGAAAGGGGCATTAAAGGGGCGCCAAAGGGGAAGGGGCGAAATGGTCAATAATTAGGCAATCATTGGGTAAAAGGCGTAATAAAGGCGCAACTTCTCCCCGCCTTCTCCCCCCCCCGTGGAGACTGTGTCGTAATTAGGGTGAGGGTTGAAAATAAAACGTTCTTTGACAATTGAATAGAGATAGACGGACGTCAAAGTGGTTCTCGTGATAGCCGATTATCCCTCATGTATGCAAAACGGCTGTAACCTCCGTCCATTATCACATCGTCGGAACCAAAAAAGCTGACAGCCCCGTCAGCTTTTCTATCAATCCAGAGACCCCGAGG
>Ga0194112_10006851_pt1 | contig 14949 bp, 13 predicted proteins | sample TA2MahC400mmetaG_FD_146191 | JGI IMG/M metagenome (GOLD analysis project Ga0194112, IMG submission 146191) | Freshwater microbial communities from Lake Tanganyika, Tanzania - TA2015016 Mahale Deep Cast 400m | ecosystem: Environmental > Aquatic > Freshwater > Lake | place: Tanzania: Lake...
TCCCAATAGCGCATAAGCGTGGGCGAGTCCGTTGTATGCCTCCACAAGATTTGGGTCATGCCAGAGCGCTTTTTGATATTCCCGCGCCGCTTCTTCGTATTTTTGCTCGTTTAAGTAGAGCCAGCCTAAATTGGCAAAAGCGGAAGCTTTGTCCACCTTCCGCAGGAGAGCGGCATGCTGCTCCTGGAATTGGTCGGCTATCTCCTTCAGCTTTTGAAATGTCTCCCTTTCCTTTGCTGCTTCTGTCGCGTTTCCCTGTTTGGAATATAGCAGCGCCAATTGATAGTGAACTTGTGTCAGCGAAGGTTTTTGACGAAGTGCTTCCCGAAATGCTGTCTCGGCCTCTTTTAATTGCTTTTTTTTAAAAGTAATTAAACCAAGTTGAAAATAGCCCTCGGCAAAAGGCGCTATATGAATGGCTTTCTGACAATACGCGGATGCCTCGTCCAAAAGCCCACGCTCGAACAAGGCGAGACTCAGATAGTAATAAATATCGGCTTGTGATAACGGAGTGACTTTAGCGAACCATTCCTGGTTTTCCTTTTCGTCTAAGGGTAGTGGCAAGAGTGTAATTCTTTCCGAAAATTGCCCTCTTGCCCCCTTGGGGATTTTGAGGGATGAATCTTCCGTCATTAGAGAAAGCGCTTTCAGATAAGCCGCCTCGGCGGACTCATGTTGGTGCAACCGAAAATAGACGAGGCCCAACTCCGCATACGCCTCACTCCAGTCAGGAAAAAAGCCAATCGCTGTTTGAAATGTTTCGCGGGATTCCTCATATTTTTCTTGCAAGTAGCGCGTCCGTCCTAACCAATAATACACTTCAGCGGATCTTGGGTCTAATTCAAGCGCATGAAGAAACGCCGCCTCGGCCTCCTCCATTGCGGAAAGTGCTATATAAGCTTTTCCAAGAGAAAGATATGCCTCAACAGAATTGGGATTTTCAACTACGGCCTGCTCTAATTTAGTCAATACCTTATCCACATCCAGATATCTTCTTTCTTTAGCCTTAGTCCTACCATCTGCCTCGACAAAACCACAGATTACACAGGTACAAAGCAAAAGCGAAAGAGCCCAAAAATAAATCCCACAAAAGTTAGCTGTCACAATGAATTGAGTTATCTGCAAAAGCTTTTGGGAATGCTCAAATCGTTTCTTATGGCAACGTGAGTTCTCAATTGTTGTGAGAGTTTTATTCGGAATATCTTTACGCTTCATCTGAGATTCTCCTGTTTTGTAGAAACAGGTTGTAGTAAAAAATGGCAAAAAAAGTGTTTTCGTGTTGCGTTTTTCCTTTAAACCGCAGAGAGAGCAGAGGAGGCGCAGAAGACGCGGAGATTGCTTCCATTGCTCTCCTTTTTTCTCGACGTTACCTTTGCGTCTCTGCGCTAAACAAGTCTTTTCTGGGAACTGCAATATCTTGTTGCCTAATACAATTCTTCCAAAACATTATAATTTTAAAAAGTCGAGAACCCAATCAATTTCAATTATTCCACCTCTTCCTTTTCTATCAAACCGCATATAACGATTTTTAATGCTATAGCCCCACTTGTTTGTAATTTTAAATCCATTATGTTCAGCTATTTCAGTTAAAAAGTCTGCTGTATAAAAAAAAATATCACTTACAAAACTGTTGCCAATAACAAGAATATAATGAGTATTTGGACTTAGACACCTTGCCATTTCTGCAAAATGGTTTTCCATTTCTTTAAAGTATTTAAATGTTAAGAATGAATGCTTATGTCCATTTTTTTTATCCTTTACATAAACGTCTCGTAGTTTTTTATCCAGTGTCTTAATTCCTATAGTAATATCGAAAGGGTTATAATCTTCATAATCTTTTTTACGGAAATGTTTTGTCCCTATATATTGTTTTTTCTTGTTGTTTTGCTTTGTCTGTGTTTGCAATTCAAACAAGTCACCAATCCAGAATAATTCAGCCATTTGATTGTAAATGTAATCCATTGCTTTTATATATGGAGGTGAAGTAATAGCTAAGTCAATTTTCCCCCCTTTTAACTTTTCTACTAATCCTTCTGCACTTGATGAGCATATAATTGTACTTTTTAATTTGTAGTTTATCTTCTGTGAAAATATTGAAATCCTTTCCTTAAATAAGTCTAATTGGTTTAGAAATAAATTTATTGTTTCTTCCGGTATTTTAATTTTTGTATGAGAAACGTATGTTTTTTGTGACTCGTTATCTGCATTCGATACGCGTCTTATAATTGATGAAAAACAAATTATTAATAAATCTTGAATATCCCTAATTTTGGGGTTTTTTCCAAATTCATTGGTTATTTGATTAATTAAAGTTCTAATTAATGACAGCTTATTAATTGCGTCATTAGTAAACCAGTGCTCAATCGTTTCACATTCCGGTTTAAATCCGCCCCTCTTTTTTTGCTTAATATCTTTTTTTAACCAATCGCAAACTGCGTTTAAACTATTAATATCAACAGGTGTAGTTTTAACTTTAGAAATCAAAGCAGATAAGGGGTCAATATCTATTCCAATAACCTTATGTCCCATTAAAATACCCTCTACCAATGTAGTTCCAGAACCACAAAAAGGATCTAATATTAGTTTTTCATTCTGTCCTATTAGATACTTGTCAATTGCCCACCTTGGAACTTGAGGAATAAATTTTCCTGGGTACTTGTGAAATCCGTGTGTGTATGCGGTTACATTGTTTGTAAGTATATTCAATATTGAATTTTGCTCAATAGAAGGAGGGATAGATTCTTTAATAAAAATACAATCTTGGGTTTTAATCATTTTTCGAGAACCACTATGCTTTCTCTTAAATAATTCTTTAAATACTCTAATTCTCGCTTTTGCTGTGAACTAGTGGTTAAATGTCTTGTGACGAAAATACTTTTAACGCTGAAACCAATCTCTTTAGCGATTTCAGCAATTAAAATATCTGTTGGAATTATTACACCTGAATAAGCAGAATTTCCGACAACAATACCTACAAACCCTTTTTTAACAGTTTGTAGGTAAAGTTTACTTAAAAGTGTATACATGTCATCAAAATAACCTCGTACAACATATGGGATTTTTTTATTCCATAATTTTGTTGGATTAAATAAGTATATAAGTCTTTCAAGATATTCATTTTTATAAATTATTTGTTTATCATCAAGAGAATTTGTGTTTGAACGAAAACCCGTATTCCGTAATTTTCTAAATTTTGTTGTATCAGTAACGAAATCACCGAGCCATAACTCGACCTTATGAATTTCAAAATAATCAAAGCAGTTACAATAAGGTGGTGAAAAAAAAGTCAATTCAATTTCATCATTAAAAAATCTCTCAAATTCCAAACAGCTACCATTGAAAACTTTTGGTTTCTTTTCGCACTTACCATAATTGAATTTCAAATCAGTTAAAATAACTTCAAGTTTTTCTAAAATTTTGTTTTTTACAAAAGCAAATTTATTTAAAGGAAAGTTCTGTTTTTCCCATACTTCTTTATCAATATTAATATAACCCCTTGGGGTTCGCTTTCGATTTTTATATTTTATTCCGTTCCCTTCCTTTTTAATATTAGAGACATCCTCAATAATTGATAGCCATGCGACAAAATACAAATCCTTTACTTTTTTATTTTCGATCTTCTTTATATGATGTTTAAATTGAAGTAATGATTGTAAAATCCCTTGATTAAAAACCTTACCTGCTAATTCAAAAGGTGTTTCATATTCTCCGGGAGATTTTTTAAGATTTTTTATATTCTTGATTTCTTCTTCAAAAAATTTCAAATCATCTTTATTGTATTGTTCATTTTCAACTTTAGACACCAGAACGGAAATAGGGTTCACATCTATACCGAATGAATCTATATTATTTATTCTTGAAGCTAATAATGTTGTCCCGCTACCTGCGAAAGGGTCAAAAGTCTTTCCTGTGATGTTTAATTCATCAATAAAGGCATTTACCAGCCGTATGGAATAACCCTCTCTATACGGAAACCATCTTTGAACAGGTATCTGATGTGCAAATTGAAAATGAACTTGATGGCAAAATGAACTGCCATTAAATAAAGATAAACCGTTTTCAAGTTTTTTAAATACTTTAATTTGTTCTGCTTGGGTATCTTTAGGTTCATACTCAAAAAGACTATATTGTAGTGAAGTTTCTGCTATTATTGGCACAACCTCAAATTCATCGAAATACGTTTTATACTTCAATATAGCATTTCTCATTATCTATAACCTTATATAACAGTGTTCTCTGTGATATCTAACAAAATCAACAAGAGGGAATCTATTGTCTGACCTATCTTTAATTTTAATATTGGCGCTTGATAGGATAACAGTTTTTAAGTTCTGATCGACAATTTCATTAAATTTAGGTGAAGTAATAATTCTATAATCATCTGTTAATGAAAAGTAACCTTTATCAAATACTATTCAGAACGAATCTTTGCATTGCGTATGCCCTGGCTATGATTTCACTGTCAGTGAGCATTCCCCAACCTTCTTCTCGAACAGAAATGATATCTACTCCGTTGTCACGGAGAAATTCGACAACGGGAACGGCAATATTCATATCAGCTATCAAGGGTGGAAGCATATGTTTTGTGCGTTGTACTAGTACACTGAGATAATGAGACTCAAATCCGTATTGTATGAGCACAAGGCACAAACATATTCAACTACCTGTTTTGACGCTTTGACATCAATGATTATTTCATTTCGGAGCGCTGCCGCTGCGTATTCAAGAACCGCATGAATGCTTTCTTTGTCCAATTCCGGATATGCTTTGATAATTTCCTCATGGGACATGCCATTTGCGAGAAGACCTAAGATATGCTCAACGCTCAAACGCGTACCTTCTATAATTGGCTTTCCGCCAAGAATCTCGGGATTGGCAATAATACGCTTCATGATTTTCACCTCATAAACGCAAAATTCATTCCCAATTACATTCATTTGCAGTTTATTTTAACCATGTTCGACTATGTTGTCAAGGACGAAAATTGCATCAAATACATAAATTATACCATTTCTCCATAACGATAAAGCATTAATTCTGTGTCATCTTGAGCGAAGCGAAAGATCTCAGCGACGAGATTCTTCGCTTCGTTCAGACGCTGCCCTGAGCTTGTCGAAGGGATGACAGTTTATGATACATATTCAAGAAGAAATGGTATTAGTTGACGAGAGTTGCTCAAAATGGTATCCTCACAAACAAGAAAGTGTGATTTTTGTATCTATAATAACCCGAGGGAGAGAACAATGAAAGCAGGATTTTGTTTACACGGAACCTGGGTGCTTGAAAGACCAGAATTACTCAAAGCTCTTGATGAAGTTGGTTGCGATGGCGTGGAGATTTGGCAGCAAGCCTTTGAAGCCGCCGGACTGGAAGGCGTTGCCAAGAAAATCGAATCTTACAGCTTTGAAGTCGCCGCTTTAAATCCCTACATGGATTTTACGACATCGGAGGAGAGTTTTAACGAATCTGTGAAATTGGCGGAAAAATTTCTGGCTTACGCATCTGCCCTGGACTGCAAACGCGTTCGTACATTCACAAGCAAAATGGGCAGTTTCAAAACCAGCGATGAGGCGAAACCGGTGCATTGGGAACGCGCTATCAAGGGCATCCAAACTGTAGCGGATATGGCGGCGGAGAAGGATATCCTATGCGTCATGGAAGTACATTATGGCGACGGACAGCTTTATGACACCTCTGAGGCTACTCTCCGCATTTTAGAGGGTGTTGACCGTAAAAATGTCATCGTCAACCTTCAGCCGCCGCTACGTGGAGAAGACCCACTTGACAGCGCTCGACGATTGGGACCTTACGTGCAACATCTCCACGCGCATAACTGGATAGGCGGCTGGGGCAAATTTACCTACCTCGACAGCGAGGACGGGGATGTGGATTTCCCAAAATATCTCAATATTTTGCGCAGCCACGGCTTTGACGGCTATATTTCGATTGAACACGCATCTTACCGCGATACCATCGAAATCGCCCGTCATGAAATCCCTTACCTGAAAAAACTTATTGCGGCAAGGACATGAGACGAAAGGTGATATAGATTTCGTATTAGAGCCGCTGATTCTAAGACCGCGCTGATTACTGTGGTTATCAAAATCAGCGTCGTCTGTGAATCAGCGGCTATTCGCTATGAAAAAATATAAACGCATTTTAATCACCCAAACAGGCGGTTGGATTGGCGACATGATACTTTTGACTCCAACGTTGCGCGCTTTGAGGCACGCTTATAAAAATAGCCACATAACAATGCTGGTCAGGCCGTTGGTACAAAAATTGCTGCTTGACAATCCTTACTTAGACGACTTAATGATTTACGATAAGCACGGGGAAGATAGAGGAATCCCCCTTAATAAAGGGGGTAAGGGGGTTGTTAAACTTTTGCATCCCCGACTTCGTCGGGATTTTCAACTGTCGCAACGTCTGCGCGAATTACGCTTTGATTTGGCTGTTGTCTTACATCCCAATTCTATCCGTAGCGCGCTGATTCCATGTTTAGCGAGGATACCAGAACGGATTGGGACTCGGATAAATGGACGCGGAATTTTCTTGACTCGTTCTCTAAATGACCGTGACGACATCCACGAAGTTGAGCGCTACTTGCGCGTATTGAAATTGATTGGAATTAGCAATCCTAATCCGAAGCTGGAATTTTGGCATACAATGGAAGACCGGCGCGTGGTTGAACGGATTTTCGCTGCATCTGGAATTTCCAATGCTGATATCCTTATTGGCGTCAATCCAGGCACAACCTGGGAAACCAAGCGCTGGGAATTAGAACGGTTTGCCGCAGTCATAGATGCGCTCTTAAAGAAATATAAAGTGCGGGTTGTATTGACCGGTTCACCGGCGGAAAAGCCGTTAGGAGATAGGATTCAGGAATTAACCTCCGCAGAATTCGTCAACTTAATTGGTCAAACAGATTTGCGCCAACTCGGCGCGCTGATAGAACGGATGAGTTTTTATATCACTTGCGATAGCGGCCCAATGCACATTGCTGCCGCTGTCAACACTCCAACCATTGCCCTCTTTGGCCCGACAAGTCCAATCCGACATGCGCCGTATGGCACTGGTCATGTTGTGATTCAAAAACAGGTAGAATGTAGCCCATGTTATGAGCGGACTTGTAGCAGGAACCACGAATGTATGAAGGCTATTGAGGTGAAAGAGGTAGTGCAGCATGTGGAAAATCTGTTACCGTTTTGAATTACCCGACGCCTTATTGAAGGAAGCCCCCAAATTGAATGCGGAATTATTGTCGATTATTGATTGTCGATTGAAAAAATATTCTTCCAATCATCAATCATCAATCGACAATCATCAATCCTTGAGTTTTCCCCAAAGCCATGGTTTCTTGTTCTGCTTTTGCACACCCACCTGAACAGCGTCCGCGTCCAAGGCACAGCGAAAACCTCCGAGATGAATACGAAAGTCGGGTACGCTCACAAAATTATCTCGATGTGCGCAACGGACGATGCAGCGTTGGTTTAACCAACAACCACCGCGCAAGACTCGGTGTGTGCCGCCAGATGGACCAGTGGGATTGTGGTCTGGACTCCAGTGGTAATATATATGGTGGTACCAATCCGTCACCCATTCCCAAACGTTACCCACCATGTCATACACCTGGTATGGGCTGACGCCAGTAGGATAACTGCCGACGGGCATAGTGGTGTGAGGACCGCGTTCCCATGAATTGACCTTATTAGCATCCCAATCATCACCCCAGGGATATAGCCGCCCATCGGTGCCACGCGACGCTTTTTCCCATTCAGCTTCCGTAGGTAAACGTTTGCCCGCCCAAAGCGCGTATGCTAATGCATCGTTGTAACTTACTTGAATAACTGGATGGTCAGCTTTACCGACGATGCTACTTCCAACACCACGCGGGGAACGCCAGTTGGCATCTTTTACTCGCGGCCAATCATTAAACCCTTCCCATAAATATCCCCAACCTTCGCGTTCGGCATCAGTTACATAGCCTGTCTCCTTGACGAATTTCTGGAATTGCGCATTGGTAACTTCGTATTGGTCGATATAAAAAGCATCAAGATAGACGCGATGTTGAGGTTGTTCATGTTTTATCAACTCCCGGATACCTGGTTTTATCTGCAAAATTTGTTCTACCTGCGCGTCGCTGCTCCCCATCAAGAACTCACCCGCGGGTATTAATACCATTGATGCGCCATCTTTGGGGGAAACAATTCTCTCCAAAAGTTCACCGGGCGCAATGTCATTAGAAGAGGTTGGCGCTGACATTGTTGCATTTGTCGGGTTACTTTTCGGAATTACATTCTGTGTCAGTTCATAACCTGAGCCCATTGCAATGATAATTGCTGACGTTATAATTAGCAAAGGAATTTTTGTTTTCATCTCTATTGCATTGTTAAATAAGTTTTGTCATCCTGAGTCCTGAACGTAGTGAAGGAATAGAAGGATCTCTTTTCAAGAGAGATTCTTCGCTTCGCTCAGAATGACATATAGGCATAATTTATTTTACAATATACTTTGGGAAAGAACAGATTGATTACTTTTTTTCCTCTTAATTTCTTTTAATCAAACTTTTCTTTTTGAAAGAAAAGTTTGGTTACAAATTGGCTTTACGTTTTACCTCTGCCCAGGTCGTTGTTGTTTTGGAATGCGCATCAACAGCGAATACCTTTTTAGAGCCCCGTTCCTTATGCCAATTGATTTCATCTTTCCTCAGAGGCCTCGACCATATTCTAATCTCGTCCAGTATTCCATAGAAAGCTCTGTCTATGGCAACCCCGTTGCCTATATGCAGAGGAGACCCACTGGTATCTATAGCAGGGTTCGTCTGAACACCCTTGCCGACTTCCTTGCCGTCGGTGTAGACAAAAATATCTTTCCCATCAAACGTAACGGCAACGTGATGCCACTTTTCGGTTTCAACCGGCTGATAAGAATTACAGACGCCGCCTATGCAAAACCTCGTTGCGTAGTTATTCGCCCGGTCGAACAGGAAATCATACCCATGGGTACCGCCGTTAGTATTCGCCTTAATCGCTATCCTTGGCCAGCTTGCATGTCCCTTCTCGGTCTTGATAAATACCCATGCCATAAGCGTTCCGCCATCAAGCAACAGGAGTTCCTTTTCATCTGCAACCTCGACCATACCCTGGTCGCCGTCAAATTCCAGAGCCTTGCCAAATTTCCCATCAACCCATTTGGTTCCTCCGCTTACCTTGCCGTCGAACCCGTATTGAGAAGAATCCTTTGCAACATTTCCCTGGCCATCATCGAATGACAACGCTAAAACCAAAGTCTCATCGGCTGCTCCATATCCAATCACTGAACAGATTAGGAACATCAGTATTGAGAGAAATATCCCCGTAATTTTCATTATTGTTACCTCCTGATTGTTTTTAAATTCATACCTCCATAAGACGCTTCGTCGTTGGTGAGGCTTCCGAACACGTCTCTGAGGATATTACAAAGGGTGGTTGAAAACCGTCCGCCAATTCCAACTCAAGTTGCAATGGCTGTAGGTTATCAACCCATAAGCCCGCTGCGGGCGTTGGTGAGCCTTGCGAACATATTCCCCTTTCACTCTTCTACAATTGGTCGATACGCGCCGGGCACACTGGTTTTAACAACATCCTCCTCCAAAAATTCTTTCCACGTCGCATGTGTCCACAGCGCGCTTGCGCGTACTAATTGGTCGCATGCCTCTTTATGCTTACCTTGCTTGTAGAGATTGAGCGACTCTTCGAGGTGAACCTTAGCTTGCCCCAAAAGTTCTTTCGCCTCTTGCCGTTTGAAGTTTGATAATCCTTGGGCGATGAGCGAAGAAGAGTAGTCAAAAGTTCCGTTGCTCAAGTTATCCAAATACGGTTCCAGCACTCGCCAGGGTTTATCCAGATAGTCAACATAGCGTTCTGGGTCTGGAAATTTCTTTCTTCCCTTTGCATCTTCAACCGCTGCCTCGGCTAATTTTCTGCCAAGCGTTTTTGCTTCTAGACGCGCTTGTTCTATGTAAACAGTATGCACCGGCATTCCGCCGATATAGCGCAAACCGTAAGTAAAAGCCCATTTGCATAAATTGCTGTTCGCTATGCGCTGCATACCTTGATTACTGGCGCATGAAATTGATGCGAAGGGCATGCCTTCGAGATTGCCGCTCCAGATAAACGGATAGCAGCGTTCGATGAACAGATGAATCTGCGCGCTCGGCCCCCAGCAATGCACCGGGTCAGCGATAATCCAGCCGTTAGCGCGCTTAACTTTTGCCATCAATTCACCGTCTCCGCCCATCGCATCTTTCAATACACAGTTATGCGCTTCATCGCGGATACAACTGAAACAACTGTTGCAGGGTCCGAATTTGTATTTGTGCAAATGCACAAGCTCTACTTCGACATTTTCAACGCTTTGCGCTCCTTCAATCGCTGATTCAAGCAAACTTGCGGTGAACCCTTTTGTTCTGCCACTTGCCAATAATGCTAATACATAAGCCATAGTTGTTAATCTCCTTTCGTATTCTTTTTCCAGTATTTCTTTAACTTGTTCTTTGCTGAGATGGCGCGATGCAATTTCAAGAGCTTTTTCTAGGCCAATCTGCTCTATTATTTTCTTCAACCCAATTTTCTGTATCAGTTTATCTTTGCCAACTGCCTCTATGATTCTATCCAGGCCGATTAGGTCAATTATTTCTGGTACATCCAGTTCTGATACTAATCCTCGCAAATTTCTTAAATCCATTTCTTCTAATACCTCTCTTTAGACTTCCGAAGTCTCTGAGACTTCGGAAGTCTGGACGGTTGTTAATTTACTTTCTTCTTTTTATCCAGTATTTCTTCAATTCGCTCTCTCGTCAGATAGAGCGATGCAATTTCAATAGCTTCTTCCGGGCCAATTTTCTGTATTAGTTTACCTTTACCAGCCGCCTCTACAATTCTATCCAGGCCTAACAGGTCAATTATTTCTGGTACATCCAGTTCTAATCCCCGCAGGTTGCTTAGATCCATTTCTTTTAGCACCTCCTTAAGCGCTCTGATATGGAGCGTAAAAAGAAAACTACCATATTTTCTGAGTTCATCATAATGTTCTATGACGAACCTGATAATTTCCTTTTCCCGTTCCTTCTTATCTTCATACACCATTAACAACGGAATTGTGGCTAAAGTTATGGGCAATTCACCCAAATCTATGAGGTAAATCGGAAATTTTGCAAGGAAACCGCTTGATACACCTTTGCCAACCGAAGTTAAATTTTCGATGTAATCTCCAGGTGGCTGATTGAAATTTTGTGAAAATTTACTAGAAATTAGCCATAAGGTTATTTGACTTCTATCTTCTATTTTATTCTCATCGCGTTTCTGATACAAACATCCGTAGCTTTCAATCTGCGCTAAATCTTCCCAGGTAGCCGTATCCCCTGGCCCCTTGAGTTCAGCAATTGTAGTCGTTTCACCCAGGTAATTGAAAGGATATGGCAGTTGACTTATCGGAACAGTGGGAGTTATGAGTAGGTCTATTTCTAAAGGCATTCTGCCCAATTTTAGCGAATCCTTAATTTCCAAACGATCACTATAATCTTCTCTCAGAAACTGCGCCAACAACGGATGCCATTGTCTCCGCATTTTCTACCTCCCGCTTTTAATCAATTCTATGTTCAACCTATCAAGATTTTTGCCAATTGGGCTTCACATTCAGCAAATATGTAATCCAAAACTCCAAGTAAAACATCAACTTGTGCTAAAGACAGGCCAAAAGAATGCATCGTGAAATCACGATTGTCAAGTTGAGCAAACTCCCAGAGTCTGCCAGTTGTCACGATTCCGTAAATGATTGGCAGGGGGGTTATCTCCATGTTGAGTTTTTGAGCAGCAACCATTGCCGCGAGACATTCCCCCCAACCCACTACAAAATCTTCTCGTTTGGCTTCAATAACGATAAGCAATGGGACATTCAGTTCTGCCAACCCTTGCGGCGACTCTCGCGCTACCAAATAATCTGGAACACCCGTTAAATCATCGTCTACCTGAATCGGGATGTGACTCCAAACATGCAAATTCGGATGACGTCTCCATGCCTCTCGTAAAAGCGGATAAATCAAACTCTCACAGAGTGCATGTTCTGAAATGATTCCACATTGATGCTTCAAATCAAATTTGATTAATTCCATTATCACTTCATTCAGTGGAATTGGCGGAATTTGGCTATAATCGATGGTCTCTTCGCTGTGTAAGAACAGATTATATTTTTTCAAAGCAACATTAACAGATGTGAAGTCTTGAAAACTCATGATATTCTCCAAGTAGGGTGGGCAATGCACACCTACAATTGTTTTTCAGATGAGGGGGAAGACTTAAAAAATTCTTAGTCCCTCACGAGTTTTCATGTATGCCTCTTCTAATTTGACAGGCACCGCGATTTCAGAACTAATAAAAAGGGGTAATTCAGGAAGTATATCTCCCACTTTCAAGGCGTGTGTCCAGAGTTGAAGAACGGAAAGTTCTGTTGTTCCGAACGGTAAACTGTTCGCTTCGCTCACCGACGCCAAAGGCTTACGGTTCGGAACGAATTCGGAGATATAATGATAAACAGAACAATACAAAGGCGTTTCCCAATCTTCCTCCATTTGCCCCTCTGTCGCCTCTAATTTTCGAAGTAATTCATTATGAAAGTTAAAAGGATAAATAGTGACAATATCCACAATAAGAAGGGATATCCCTTGCGAGATGATACTGAGACATTTTGAAACAAAAAGGTTCCGATGTCGCTGTCTATCTTTATTAGAAGGGCTTACAATCTCAATCACTCCAACGGTTGCTCGCGCTTGCGAGATATTCACTATAAATATTTCTGTCTCATCTGGAAACGAAACTTGAATTGTTCCTCTCGGGGCAGGTGCATGATACTGCGTGAGTAACGATGTTGTATCTTCAGAAAGCAACTCGTCAGCGCGCACATCAATTTCACCCAAATTTCCAAGGTGTACATTCGGTTCGGCGATAAAACCCTTTGGAAGAATTTTATTTAACTCGAAGGCAATTTGTGTTGCCCATGCGTTGTGAAATGAATGAAAGTGACTAATCCGTTTAATTTTGTCACTAAAATGGTCGAGTATTGGCATAATTGTTTACACCTTCGTATCTCGTTTTTGCCCATTTTTTGTCATCTATTTATACCGCCCGCGATTGAGTTTTGTGAATCGGTCGCTCCAGGTAGGGTGGGCAATGCCACCTACAATTGGTTTTCAGGTGAGGGGGAAAACTCACTCAAATCACAAAGATAACTCACACCAAACGTTAAAATCAACATCGCGCCGCTATTTCAGAATTACCATCCTTCGGGTCACCTGAGAATCGCCTGCCTTCTGAATGCTTACCTTCAGCCCAAAGGGTCAGGAGACCTTTGACTCATCGGAGGCTCTACCGCCACTGGTTGAGGATGTAGATTTCGTTGTTTCGGGACAGACCCGAAGCGAGCAGATTTTCGATAGCGCGGACGATGTCGGCATAGGTCATGTCCTTGCGCACGTTGTTGTCGCTGTAAACGAGGAAGATACCTGAATGAGTTCGCCCTTGGGCTTGCCATCTCTTGTGCAGTGCGTCAAAGTCTCGAGAGTTGTCGGTCAACAAAACGTAGCCGTGGGCAGCGGCATAGGCGAGGTGGTCAGAGTCTTCCCAACCTTTGGTGCCCGCCGCCCGCGGCGAGATGACCGTATGACCTGCTTGAGTAAGAAAGGCAATCAGGCTGTCATGGTCAGAACACTCGTCAAGGTAGATAGTGAGTGACATGGCTAATCGAGCTTATACCCCCTTGCAATTAAATAGTGCTTCTCTTCTTCGTTGTCGGCTTCAACGATGTCTTTGTGCAGGATGTAGTAGTGCATCGCTTCGAGGACAGCTTCGAGCGGCAAGCCAAAGTTTTTGGCGGTCTGTTCAGGTGTCTCGCGCTCGGTGCGCATGGCGCCAATAACATGCCAAACGGTCATGTTTCTCCCCTTCATCCAAAGTTGCTTGCGCCAGTTTTTGGGGCGTTGCTCAAGATACTTGTAGTTATTGCAATGCTGACACATAATTGAATCACCTAAGTTCATTGAAGAAAGTGTCAACGGCGATGGATTTCATCACCGAACCCGAATTTCTGAGAATAAGTGACGAATGATTGTCAAACATATCGTGGCGATGTCGCAATATCTCGCCTACGATGTTATTTCACCACAACGAGCTTACGCGTCGCTATGAAGTTTCCTGCCTGGAAAGTATAAAAGTATATGCCGCTTGCCACTTTCTCCCCTAAGTTATCTCTACCATCCCAATATGCGGCTTTGTCTTTACTCAGATACACGCCAGTCGATCTTTGCCCTAAAGCGATAGTGCGAACAAGCTGCCCTTTAGCATTGTAGATGCTAATGGTGACAGATGCGTCAGCGGCGAGCTTAAAGGGTATCCATGTATCCGGGTTGAATGGATTGGGATAGTTCTGCAGCAGCGCGAATGTCGAAGGGATAACAGTTACTGAGCCATTGTTTTTGGTGATATTCAAGCTGTTGGACAAATTCACATTATCTATAATCAGTGGGCTTGTCTTACCTTCGGTGTTTGGTAGAACTTCAAATTCTACCAATAAGATATTACCTTGTCCCACCGTAGCCTGTGGTTTAAACCACAGGCAAACTTCAGTCGTTGCAAAGGCAAAACGGACTTCCCCATCAAGTTCTGTGTTTGCTTTCCAGTATGAACCGTTGAGAGCCATATCAGGCAAAGCTTTAATCGCTCTAAGAACCGTCTGGTCATACTTCAGGCTAATGCCTCCAGCAAATAATCCAGTAGCGTCGTCGATGGCGATAGGGACATGGAACCTTTCACCTGCTTTGACAGATAATTCAGGAATGCTAACAACATAGGGGCGTGGGCTAATAGCAGAAGGTGAACCCATTGAATCAGCGGGGAACTTATCTATCAATCCTAC
>Ga0194112_10006856_pt1 | contig 14941 bp, 10 predicted proteins | sample TA2MahC400mmetaG_FD_146191 | JGI IMG/M metagenome (GOLD analysis project Ga0194112, IMG submission 146191) | Freshwater microbial communities from Lake Tanganyika, Tanzania - TA2015016 Mahale Deep Cast 400m | ecosystem: Environmental > Aquatic > Freshwater > Lake | place: Tanzania: Lake...
CAACAATTCTTCTTGTGTATGTCCAACCCTATCATTTCCATGGCATGTGCCTCCATACCCCTTATGGAGGCGGCCGGCTTTCAGCATGCCATCAAGGGAGCAAGGGAGCAAGGGGACGGTCGTCGTCCCTTGCTGCCTTCCTGCCTTGCTGCCCGCTGCCTTTCTTCAATCGCCTCTTCCCATGTTGACCATCCGCTCTATCGGGCCCCGGGCGCGGTCCATGATGCCCTTCTCGATGGTCACCCGCGGCTCGAGCGTCTGCAGGCTCTTCAGGATGAGCGCCGGCGTTATCTTCTTCATCGTGGGGCACACGGCAGAGGGGATCTCGTAGTAGGTCTTGTCCGGGGAGATCTTTTTGAGCCGGTGGATGAGCCCGCCCTCGGTGCCGATGATGAACTCCCTCTCGCCCGACGACCTGATGAACCCGACGAGGCCCTCGGTCGAGAAGGCCTTGTCCGCGACGTCGATGACGTCGGGGGTGCACTCCGGGTGCACTATCGATATGGCCCGGGGGTGGTCCTTCTTCAGCTGCAGGAGGTCCTCCTTCTTGATCTGCTGGTGGGTGGGGCAGTAGCCGGGCCACAGGTACAGCACCTTGTCCCGGACGAACCGCTGGACGTACATGCCGAGGTTCCTGTCGGGCAGGAAGATGGCCTCGCGGTCGGGCAGGCTCTGGACGACCTTCACCGCGTTCGAGGAGGTGCAGCATATGTCCGATTCGGCCTTGACCTCGGCCGAGGTGTTGACGTAGGAGACCACTGGCGCCCCGGGGTGCTGCTGCCGAAGCTCGCGGACGTTGGCCGCGTCAATCATCATGGACATCGGGCACATCGCCTCGGGTGCCGGGTGGATGACGATCTTCCCCGGGTTGAGCACGGCGGCGGTCTCGGCCATGAAGTCCACGCCGCAGAAGATGATTACCCGGGCGTCGGTCTTGGACGCCTGGACCGAGAGCCCCAGCGAATCCCCCACGAAGTCGGCGAGGTCCTGGACATCCGGGAGCTGGTAGTTGTGGGCCAGGATGACCGCCTTTTTCCAGGCCTTGAGGTTCGCTATCTCGGCGGCAAGTTCGGCCATGAACGCGCGTAACCGGCTTGTTCTATTTAGGCTTTTTCAGCGTGCCCGGATATCAAACCCCGAACGCCCCGTCCAGGTACTGGACTATCTGGGTCCTAAACGACGGGTAGGCCAGGAGCGTGGAGCCGTGGGCCCCACCCTCCAGGAGCTCCAGGGACTTGACCCCGGCGTAGTTCTGGTTGAGGGAGGTCGCCACCGGGCCGGCGCTGGGCTCGGCCTTCGACGCGGCGAAGAATATCGCCGGCCGCTCGGTCCGGTTGTTCAGGGCCTCTATCGCCGGGCGGCTCTCGATGCCCCGGTACTCCCCCCCGGTCGAGAGAAGCACCAGCACCTTGAGCTCCGGCGCGGCGCCGGCCGCCGCGGCCGCCAGTGCCTGGTTGGCCCCCAGCTGGGCACCCACGACGGCGACGCGGGGGGCGCTGGGGAATGTGGCCAGGGCGTAGTGGCGGGCGGCGGTCACGTCGTTCGTCCCGGCCTGGAACTCGGCGTCGCTCATGTCCTGCCACACGCGCAGCACGCCGTTCCGGCGGGTGCTCTCCCCGCACCCGCGCGGGTCGTAGGCCAGGACGTTGTAGCCTGCGCCCCTCAGGTCCGTGACCAGGGGCCCGAACGCCTCGCGTCCCTCTCCCACCCCGGGCACGAGTATGACCACCGGCATGGACTGGTTGCCCCGGTAGTAGGTCCCCTTGATGACCCAGCCGTCGTCGGTGTTGAACTGGACGGCCACCACGTCGGGGTCGAACGGCCCGCCCCCGTCCTCCTCGGTCGGGCCGGGCTGCCGGATGAGCCATATCGCCGTGGCCGTGACGGCGATGATCGCGATGATGGCCAGGGCCAGCGGCACCAGCCGGAGCCCCGGCTTCCCCCGGTGCACGGCCCTCATGTGGGCCGAAAGCCGCCCCCTCCTCACGCGCTCGCCGCAAACCCGGCAGCGCACCAGACGCATGGTCGCCCAATCCCCCGGGACGCTAATAAGTCTTCGCCCGCTGGGTGATGGGAGGAAGGCAGAAAGGCAGAAAGGCAGCAAGGGATGACAGGACGACAGGAAGGGAACTGGAGTCATCCCCTGCTGCCTTGCCGCCTTCCCGCCTTCCCTTTCTGCCTTTCTGCCTTTCTGCCTTGCTGCCTTTCTGCCTTTCTGCCTTGCTGCCTTTCTGCCTTTCTGCCTTTCTGCCTTGCTGCCTTGCTGCCTTTCTGCCTTCCGCCCTTCCCGATTGGGCAAACATTTTATATCCGCTCATTCGATAATAGCAGCGGCAGGTGCCGCACTGGAAAGACACCAACGCGCCAGGGGCGACCGTTCCCGGGACACCGAGGAGCTGCGCCGGCGGGTCGCCGAGCTGGAGCGGACCGAGGAGGCCCTCCGGGCGAGCGAGGACAAGTACCGCCTCCTGGCCGACAACTCCGACGACGTTGTCTGGATTTCCGACCTGGACCTCCGGCTCAGCTACGTCAGCCCCTCGATCCAGAGGGTCCTCGGCTATTCCGTGGAGGAGGCGCTGGAGCGCGGCCTTTCCGGGGCCCTCACAGAGGGCTCGGGCGCGGCCGTGGCCAAGGCCGTCGCCGGCGCGCTGGAGGACGCCCGGGCGGGGAAGGCGGACCCCAAGGGCACCCTCGTCTTGGAGCTCGAGCTTTTGCGCAAGGACGGGACGTCCATCTGGACCGAGACGCTGGGCCGGTTCCTCTTCGGTCCGGACGGCGCCCCGGACCGGATAATGGGCGTCACGCATGACGTCTCCGGGCGAAAGAGGGTGGAGCGGGAGCTCCGGGAGACCGAGGAGCGCTACGAGGCCCTGTTCAAGAACAGCCACCTGGGCATCTACCGGACCACCCCGGACGGCCGCTTCCTCATGGCCAACCCGGCGCTGGTCCGTATGCTGGGCTGCGGCACGCTGGAGGAGCTCGTGGCCCAAAACGTCTCCGAGGTGGGCTACCAGGCCGGGTACCCTCGGGACGAGTTCAAAAAGCGCATCGAGGAGAGGGGCGAGCTCCACGGCTGGGAGGCGGTCTGGAAAAGGCGCGACGGCTCCAGCATCTACGTGCGCGAGAACGCCCGGATAGTGCGCGATGCCGACGGCTCCATCCGGTACTACGAGGGCACGGTGGAGGACGTGACCGAGCGGGTCATCGCCGAGCAGTCCATCCGCCGCGACAGCGGGCTCCTCAACCGCATCATGGAGACCAGCCCGGCCGGGATACTGATGGTCGGCCGGCACGGGCTGGTGTCGTACGCCAACCCGAGGGCCGAGACCATCCTGGGGCTTGGCCGCCCGGAGCTCCTCAACCGGCCCTTCGGCGACCCGTCCTGGTCCGTGACGGACGCAGCCGGGAACCCGGTCGCCGGCGACGGGCTGCCGTTCTCCAGGGTGATGGCCAGCGGACAGCCGATATACGACGCGAGGTACGCCATACGCCCGCCGGGAAAGGGCAAGGTCCACCTGTCGGTCAACGCGGCGCCGCTCTTCGACCAGGCCGGGAAACCCGAGGCGGTCGTCTTCGCCCTGGAGGACATAACCAGCGAGGTCAGGTCCGAGGACCGGCTGCGGGCCTCGCTGAAGGAGAAGGAGGTGCTCCTGCGGGAGGTGCACCACCGCGTAAAAAACAACCTGCAGATAATCTCGAGCCTTCTGAACCTGGGCTCCCGGGGCCTCCGGGAGGGCGCCGAGATGGACGCCCTGCGCGAGTGCCGCCACCGCATCAAGTCGATGTCGCTGCTGCACGAGACGCTCTACCGCTCCCGCGACCTCACGCGCATTGAGTTCTACAACTACGTCCGCAAGCTCGTCACAGAGCTCTTCCAGTCGTTCGGCGTCCGGGCCGACGAGATCGCCCTCAGGATGGAGGTCGAGGACGTCGACATGGGCATAGACGCCGCCATACCGGCCGGGATGCTCGTGAACGAGCTGGTCTCGAACTCGCTCAAGCACGCCTTCCCCGCCGGGCGCAAGGGCGAGGTGAGGGTCCAGGTGGGCGCCAACGAGGACGGCGTGGTCACGATGGTCGTCGGGGACAACGGCGTGGGGCTTCCCCGCTGGCTGGACTTCCGCCAAAGCGAGTCGCTCGGGATGCAGCTCGTCATGACGCTGACCGAGCAGCTGGGCGGCACCATCGACCTCAACCGATCCAAGGGGACCGAGTTCACCGTGCGGTTCCACCCCGCCCGGCCGGTGAGGGAGGAGTGAGATGCCCAAGGGCGACTCAGTGCTCATCGTCGAGGACGAGGGCATCGTGGCCCGGGACCTGCGCTACCGGCTGGAGACGATGGGCTACAAGGTGGCCGGGATGGCGGCCACGGGCGACGAGGCGGTGCTCAAGGCGTGGGAGCACCGGCCGGACCTCGTGCTCATGGATATCGTCCTCAAGGGGGACCTGGACGGCATCGAGGCCGCGCTGATGATGCGCGAGCGGGCCGACATCCCGGTGGTGTACCTCACGGCCTACGCGGACGAGGAGACCGTCCAGCGCACCGAGGCGTCCGGGCCCTTTGGCTACCTGGTCAAGCCCTTCGAGGACCGGGAGCTCGAGGCCTGCATCGAGGTGGCCCTCTTCAAGCACCGCTCCGAGCGCGAGATCCGGGCCTCCGAGGTGCGGTTCCGCTCGACGGTCGAGCTGGCCCAGGACGCCGTGCTCATTGCCGACTCCAAGCGGCGGCTGGTCATGTGGAACCGGGGCGCCGAGAGGATGTTCGGCTACCGCCCGGAAGAGGTGCTCGGCACCCCGCTCGAGAACATGCTCTCGGAGAGGGACGCGCAGGCGTTCCGGGAGGGACTGGCCCGGCTGTCCCCGGGCGTCGCGGCCCCGCCGCAGACCGGCCTCTCCGAGCGCTCCGCGATAAGGAAGGACGGAAGCGAGTTCCCCGTGGAGTACTCCGCCGCCGCCTGGGACGCCGAGGGCAAGCGGTTCTACGGCATAATCATCCGCGACATAACCGAGCGAAAGCTCGCCGAGAGGGCGCTCGCCGAGAGCGAGAAGCAGTACCGCACGCTGGTGACCTCCCTCCAGGAGGGAGTGGCGATGACCGACGCCGAGGGCCGGCTGGTGTACGTGAACCCGGCGTTCTGCGAGATGCTGGGGTACGCCAAGGAGGAGCTCCCCGGGCGGAGCATCGCCTCGCTCGCCCGGCCGGGCGACGGCACCCTCGCCTCGGCGCAGGAGGAGCTATCTAGGCGAGGCCAGAAGGAGCAGTTCGAGCTCCGGATGGTGCGGAAGGGGGGCGAGGAGCGCGACATACAGGTGTCGTCGGCCCGCTGGACCGACGATTCCGGGGCCTTCTTGGGCACCATCAGCGCCATGACGGACGTCACGGACAGGCGGAGGGCCCACAAGGAGCTCCAGGAGAAGACCGACTTCCTGGAGGCGGTGCTCGACGCCGCCTCGGACGGCGTGTTCGTCATGGACGGCGACGGGAACTACGTCCTCATGAACAACGCCGCGGCCGAGCTCATCGGAGAGCCCTCCGAGAAGTGGAAGGAGAGGCACGCCTACGACCCCCTCCACCCCGGGGAGCCGGGCACGGGCCGCTCCCACATCCAGAGGGCGCTTTCGGGCGAGCCCAGCCGGTTCGAGACGCGCCCCGACCCCGGGAGCGACAGGGTGCTGGCGATCTCCCTCACGCCGATGAGCTTCTCGGGGAAGGTGCACATCCTGGGCGTGGTTTCGGACATGACGGAGCGCCGCCGGGCCGAGAGGCTCCAGCGGGAGCGCGCCCGGGCCGAGCTCTACGGGTTCATGGTCAGCGCCCTGCCGGTCTTCGCGGCGAGCGTCCCGCCCCAGGCCCGCGACATCCTCGTGAGCAGCTTCGCCGCCCGCTTCGAGCGGATCATAAGGCCGCGCTTCGAGCAGGAGCTCGCCGCCTTGAGGAGGGGCGGAAAGGCCGTCCGGCCCGATTCGCCGGAGATGCTGAACCGCTACCTTTCCTGGATATCGGAGCTTTATTCGAACCTGGGCATCGAGACCACCGTCGAGCGCGGCCGCAGGGCGGGCTCGCTACAGTTCTCCAACTGCCCCTGGGTCAACGAGGCCCGCGGGAACCCGATATTCTGCCTCATCTGCAGGGCGATCGCCATCCGCTCCTTCACCTGGGCCGCGCCCTTGGGCCACGCCTCCCAGCGGTCCAGCATCGTCGGCGGCGCGGCCTGCTGCCATTTCGACTTCCAGCTGCCGGCGGCGTGAGGATTGCGAGCTAGCGCTGGGCAGCGGGCAGCGGGCAGCGGACAGCGGTGGGGCATCAGGCATCAGGCAGCGGGGAACGGTGACGAAACGGGCGGTCGTCCACCGCTGCCCGCTGCCTGCTGCCTGTTGCCCCCTGCTGCCCGCTGCCCCGTCGTTTGTCCCCCATCTCTCCAGCAAAATTAATAAGGGACTATCCCATCCGCATCCGGGGAGAGGGCATGCTGTTCGGAAAGGAGTCCAACATGATAGTCATCAAGCTCGACGACGGCGAGAACCTCCACTCCGGGATAGAGCAGGCGCTGGGCCAGAACATGGTCAAGTCCGGGATAATCCTGGGCGGGGTGGGAATGCTTGCCGACTTCAAGCTGGGCTACTACGACGGCAAGGAGTACATCACCCAGGAGTTCAAGGAGCCCCACGAGCTCCTGACGCTGCAGGGCTCGGTCGCCCACGGGGGGCAGGGCAAGATCCTTTTGCACGTCCACTGCACCGTCGCCAACCGCGCCCAGCAGGTCTTCGGCGGGCATCTCATCTCCGGGACCGTCAGGTACGCCAACGAGATCTTCGTGCTCCGGCTGGTCGACATCGAGCTCGGCAGGCGCAAGAACGAGCGCACCGGGCTCATGGAGCTCGAGATACACAAGACCTCCGACATCAAGCTCCACTCCACGGCCGCGCGGCACAGGCACGGTTCACTGGAGCTGGACCTGGACTGAGCCGTTCCCCGCAGGGAGGTTGGGTGTTGCAGGGTGCCGCAAGGGCTGAAGGCGACCGGGCGCGGCGGTCCGTCCTGGGCTTCGAGGAGATCGGAATCGGGGACGTCCACCTGGTCGGGGGCAAGAGCGCCTCCCTGGGGGAGATGATACGCAAGCTCGGGCCCTCCGGCGTCCGGGTGCCCGGCGGCTTCGCCATCACGGCCTCGGCCTACCGGCATTTCGTCAAGGAGGCCGGAATCCAGGGCGAGATGAAAAAGCTCCTCGACGGGCTGGACACCCGCGACGTGGCCGACCTCCAGGCGCGGGGCAGGCAGATCCGGGCCCTTTTCAAGAAATCCTCGTTCCCGACGGACCTGCGCCAGGAGATACTGGGCGCCTACGGCCGTCTCTGCGAGAGGTACGGAGGGGGCAAGATCGAGGTGGCGGTGCGCTCCAGCGCCACCGCCGAGGACCTGGTCGAGGCCTCCTTCGCCGGCCAGCAGGACACGTTCCTCAACGTCCGGGGGCTGGGGCTTCTGGACGCCTGCCGCAGGTGCTTCGCCTCCCTCTTCACGGACCGGGCGATATCCTATCGGGCCGACCGCGGGTTCGACCACCTGGAGGTCGCGCTCTCCATAGCGATCCAGAAGATGGTCCGCTCCGACTCGGCCTCCTCCGGCGTCATGTTCTCCATAGACACCGAGAGCGGTTTCAGGGACGTCGTGCTCATCACCGCCGCCTACGGGCTCGGCGAGAACGTGGTGCAGGGCAAGGTCAACCCCGACGAGTATCACGTCTTCAAGCCCACGCTGGAGCGGGGCCTTCGCCCCATCATCGGCAAGAAGCTCGGCAGCAAGTACCTGCGCATGATATACTCCAAGTCCGTGGAGGGGCGCACGGAGAACGTCGAGGTGGACAAATCCGAATCCGGCCGCTTCGCCCTCAACGACGACGAGATACTGAAGCTGGCCTCCTGGGCCCGCATAATCGAGGACCACTACTCCAGGGTGAAGGGGAAGTTCACGCCCATGGACATCGAGTGGGCCAAGGACGGCGACGGCGACAAGGTGGGCACCGGCGAGCTCTTCATCGTGCAGGCGCGCCCGGAGACGGTGCACTCCCTCAGGGAGCTGCGGACGATATGCAAGTACTCGCTTCCGGAGAAGGGCGGCAAGCTCCTGGTACGGGGCCAGGCCGTGGGGGAGAAGATCGCGCACGGCGAGGTCAACTGCATCCCGTCCGTGCGGGAAATCGGGAGCTTCCGCAAGGGCCAGGTCCTCGTGACCGGGATCACCGACCCGGACTGGGAACCGATAATGAAGCTGGCGTCGGCCATAGTGACGGACCGGGGCGGCCGGACCTGCCACGCGGCGATAGTCTCCCGGGAGCTGGGGATAACCTGCATAGTGGGCACGGGGAATGCCACCACGGCGCTGAGGACCGGGATGCCCGTGACGGTGGACTGCTCCCAGGGCGAGCAGGGGAACGTCTGGAGCGGCATACTGCCCTACGATGTCCAAAGAATCGACCTGGACACCCTCCCCTCCACCCGGACGAAGATATTCATGAACGCCGGCATACCGGAACAGGCGTTCTCCCAGGGCCAGCTCCCCTCCGACGGCGTCGGGCTGGCCCGCGAGGAGTTCATCATCAACTCCCACATAGGGATACACCCGATGGCGCTGCTTAGGTTCTACGAGCTCAAGGAGAAATCCCTCAAGAACAAGAGGCTCCGCAAGACCGTCGAGGAGATCGAGGGCAGGACCGTCGCCTACCCCGACAAGGTCCAGTACTACGTCGACAACCTTGCCCAGGGGGTCGCCCGCATCGCCGCGGCGTTCTACCCGCGCGAGGTCATCGTCCGCATGAGCGACTTCAAGTCCAACGAGTACGCCAACCTGCTGGGCGGCGGGCTCTTCGAGCCGACCGAGAGCAACCCGATGATAGGCTGGCGCGGCGCCTCGCGGTACTACGACCCGGACTTCGAGCCGGCCTTCGGCCTGGAGTGCCGCGCCATCCTCAAGGTGCGCAACGAGATGGGCCTGACCAACGTGAAGGTCATGATACCGTTCTGCCGCACCGTGGAGGAGGGCCGCAAGGTGCTGGCCACGATGTCCAAGCACGGGCTCAGGCAGCACGAGAACGGGCTCGAGGTGTACATGATGGTGGAGATCCCCAGCAACGTCATCCTCATGGACCGCTTCGTCGAGGTCTTCGACGGCTTCAGCATCGGCTCCAACGACCTCACCCAGCTCACGCTGGGGCTGGACCGGGACTCCTCGCTGGTCGCCCGCCTCTACGACGAGCGGAACGAGGCGGTGCGGCGCCTGCTCCGCCAGGCCGTGGAGGCCGCCCACGCCGCCGGCCGAAAGATAGGAATCTGCGGGCAGGCCCCGTCGGACTTCCCCGACATAGCGCGTCTTCTGGTGGAGTGCGGCATAGACAGCATGTCGCTCAACCCCGACACGGTCGTCAAGACCCGGCTCCTCGTGGCCGAGGTCGAGAAGGGGCTGGGCGGGAAGTCCGGGGGGGGCGGCTGACATGACCGGCCGGGGCGCGCCGGCCGGGAGGCCGGCCGGGGGCAGGCCGAAGGTGCTCCTGGTCTCCCCCGAGATCCACCCGCTCGCCAAGACCGGGGGGCTGGCCGACGTGGCCGGCAGCCTGCCGCTGGCCCTGAGGGAGCTGGGCTGCGACGTCCGGGTGGCGATGCCGCGCTACCGCCACGTGAAGGCCTCGGCCAACTACATCGGCGACTTCCCGGTCCCGATGGGGCAAGGCGTCACCGAGACGGCGGTGGTCAAGGAGGCGGTCCTGGGCCGCGACGTCCCCGCCTACCTGGTCGAGAACTACCGGTACTTCGACCGGGACTCCCTGTACGGCTACGGCGACGACGCCGAGCGCTTCGGGTTCTTCTGCCGCGCCGTTTTGGAGATGTTCGACCGCACCGGCTGGACGCCGGAGGTCATCCACTGCAACGACTGGCAGAGCGCGATGATCCCGACCTACCTCCGGTTCCACTACCGTCCCGCCGGAAGGCTCCCGGGCATCGGGACGCTCTTCACGATCCACAACGTGGAGTACCAGGGCGGGTTCCCCCCGTCGGCGATGGAGACGCTCGACCTGGGTTGGGAGCTCTTCACGCCCGCCGGCGTGGAGTTCTACGGGGCGGTCAACCTGATGAAGGCCGGCATCCTCTACTCGGACCTCGTGAGCACGGTCAGCGAGGGCTACGCCCGGGAGATCCAGACCCCCGAGTACGGGGGGCGCCTCGAGGGCGTGCTCGCCGCAAGCTCCGGCAGGCTCCGGGGGATACTCAACGGCCTGGACTACGCGACCTGGGACCCGTCCCGGGACCAGGCGCTCGAGGCGCGCTTCGACCGAAGGTCGGCCGCGCTGCGGGGCCGCAACAAGGCCGCGCTCCAGTCGGAGCTCGGGCTGGCCCCGGACCCGTCCAGGTTCCTCGTGGGGTTCGTCGGGCGGCTGACGGTCCAGAAGGGCGTCGACATCCTGGTGCCGGCGGTGGTGCCGCTGCTGGAGATGGGCGTCCAGCTTGCGATACTGGGCTCGGGGGACGAGCACTACCAGCAGATGATGCGCCGGATCTCCGAGGAGGCCCCGGCCGGCCTCAAGGTGGTCATCGGGTTCGACGACCGGCTCGCCCGGCGAATATACGCCGGCTGCGACGCCTTCCTCATGCCGTCGAGGTACGAGCCCTGCGGCCTGGGCCAGATGATCTCCTTCCGCTACGGCGCGGTCCCGATAGTGCGCCGGACCGGCGGGCTGGCCGACACCGTCACGGACGCCTCCGTCTCGGACTCGGGGACGGGGTTCGTCTTCAACGAGTACTCGACGGAGGCCCTCTCGGGCGCCGTCGGCCGGGCGATGAGGGCATTCTCCGACCGGCCCCGCTGGAACGCCCTCGTCATGAGGGGAATGGAGCGCGACTTCTCCTGGCGGGCCTCGGCGGCGAGGTACCTGGACACCTACCGCGAGATACAGTCCATGGCGGCGGCCCGGGGCACGGGGCAGTGACCGTCCTTTCCGGTCCGCGGCGCAGACGACCAATACCATTAAATCCAAGCAGCCCGATTGAAGACCGCAACGGGAGGTTCGACTATGCCGGAAGAGGTAATACCGATAGAGGTCAGCTTCGGGGTCAACGCCGGCAAGGTCTGGCAGGCCCTGAACAAGCTGGGCGCCGCCACCGTGCTCATGATGCGCAACGAGACCAAGCTCTCCACGGACGAGGTCCACGGCGGCCTGGGCTGGCTGGCCCGCGAGGGCAAGATTGCGCAGGTCAAGGAAGGCAAGCTCACGAAGTTCAAGCTCGTGGAATAGGCACAGCGCGGTTCGCGGTTCAATCCCTCCAATCAAGGCACAGGGCGCAGGGCGCAAGGCGCAAGGCCGAAGGCGCGAGGGATATGGCGCAAGGAACAAGGGGGGAAACCTCGACCGTTCCCTTGGGCCTTCCACCTTGCGCCTTTTTCATTCCGGCCCCATTCGCAACAATCTGGCGGCGTCCTCCGGACCGTAGAAAAGCGAAGCGAAGCGAGCTTTTCCTAGGCGAGGAGGACGCCGCACATCATTCAGGGCCCATACGCAACAATCTGGCGGCGTCCTCCGGGGTCACCGAGTTGATGTAGAACCCGGTGCCCCTCTCGAAGCCGGCGGCCTGGGAGAGGCGGGGCATTATCTCGAGGTGCCAGTGGTAGAAGCGGTAGTCGTTGCGGTCCGACGGGGCCGTGTGGATGTAGTAGTTGTAGGGCGGGTCCCCCAGGCGGGAGTGCATGGCCTTGAGCACCCATTTGAGGACGTAGGAGAGCTTGGCCCTCTCGTCGTCCCCGACGTCCTCGAAGATCGGGTCGTGGGTCTTGGGGAGTATCCAGGTCTCGAACGGGAAGCGGGCGGCGTAGGGGCAGATGGCCACGAACCCGTCGGTCTCGAGCACCACCCTCTGCTTGTCCTCGAGCTCCCTCTTTATGATGTCGTCGTAGATGCAGCTGCCCCCGGTGGAGTACCAGTAGTTGCGGGCCCCCTCGAGCTCGTCCATTATGCGCCGGGGGATCATGGGGGTGGCGATGATCTGGGAATGGGGGTGCGCCAATGACGCCCCGGCCTCCTTGCCGTGGTTTTTGAAAATGAGGATGTACTTCAGGCGCCGGTCCCTGGTCAGGTCGTTGTAGCGGTCCTTGTAGGCGTTGACGATCTCCTGCACCTGTCCGTCGGGCAGGGTGGCGATGGAGTCGCAGTGCTCGGGCGTCTCGATGACCACCTCGTGGGCGCCGATGCCGTTCATGTGGCTGAAGAGGTGGTTCACCTGGTGGTCCACCTCCCCCTCTATCTTGAGCGCCGGGAACTTGTTGGGGACCACCCGGACCCACCAGCCGGGAGAGTTGCGCTCCGTCCCGGCGGCGCGGTAGGCCATTATCTCCGGCGGGGTCTTGGTCTCGTTCCCGGTGCAGAACGGGCAGTCGGCGGGAGCCGTTGAAGGCGCGCAGGCCACGCTCTTTCTGAAGTCTATGGGCCGGGCGGCGCGCTCGCTGGATATGACGACCCACCCGTTGGTGATGTAGTCCTTCCGGAGCTCCGGCAAGTTCCTGTAGTCTCCAGTTGAGGGTAAGCCGGGAGGTAGTAGAAAAAAGTTGCCTCTCGCTGGCCGAGAAACGGCTGCGAAAAGGTTTTTGCGGACGGCGCCGTTCAACCCGTGGCATGAACCTCAGGCTCTGCTTCCACTTCCACGCCTACCAGCCCGGCGACGCGATACTGCGCCTGCGCGGCGACCCCAAAAACCCCCCGGAGCTCGCCGAGAGGCGCTCCCCGGTGTCGCTGAAGCTGGGCGACACGGAGATACGCGGCGACAACTGGACCGACGCCATGCTGCGCTACTACGGCGCGATATGGAGGCTCTTCCGGGAGACAGGCGGGGCAAGGGGCAAGGGGACGGACGAATCATCGCCGTCCCTTGCCCCGTGCCCCGTGCCCCGTGCCCCGTTCTGCTCGGTGGACGTCGAGCCCTGGACGCTGCAGTCGCTCGCGCAGCGCCACCCCTCGTCGTTCTGGGCGTTCCGGGAGCTCGTCTTGGACCGCATCGTCGACCCTGTGGCCACCGTGCCTTTCCATGTACTGCTGCCGCACGCCGAGCCGGAGGAACAGTCCTTCCTGTCGCGCCTTGCGTTCCGGCTCCATGACGCCCTGGCGGGCGCTTTCGGGAACGGCCGGCCGGTGGGGTTCTGGTTCCCGGAGGCGCTCTACTCCGAGAGGGCGGCCCGGTCCGTCGCGCAGGCCTTCCAGGAGTGCGAGCGCGCCCGGGACCGGGCCAACGGCGCCGGGCGACGCCCCCTCTTCTTCGTTCTCGACGGCGGCCAGTTCATCGGCGTGGACTACCCGCAGAAGGCCCTTTCGGCCAACTTCGTCATGGTGGACTCCGAGCGCGTGAGCGTCTTCGGCCGGGACCGCACCCTGAGCGACCGCTGGGCGTTCCGCCAGGGGACGATCCCCGAGATGGTGGCGGACATCGCCGGCGGCCGAGCCGACCCGGTGAAGGAGGGGAAGGCCATAGCCTACGCCCTCACGCTCGCCTCCGACCTCGAGTCCCTGGCGGGCTCGGCCGAGCAGGCGGCGCGCTTTTCGGAGCTTCGGGGCGCCCTGGAGGCGGCCGGGATCGGGATGGAGGCGCACTCGGCGTTCCTGCACCGAAAGCTCTCGGGCGAGTACCAAAGCTGGGATGGCGAGCTGCGCTCAAAGGACTTCCTGGTCAGGGTACGCGAGAACTCCTCCTGGTCCGATTACATGGACCTGGGAATCGACTGTCCCTCGGACACGAGGTGGACCGGCCTGCGCCGCTGGGATGGCCTGGTCGTGTCACGGACCCTGTGGGGCCGGCGCATCTCGCAGGTGTGGAAGCAGGGCTTCGGCAAGATGCACTCCCGGGTGGTGCGCACCGTGCGGCTGGGCGCACACGAGTGCATCGGGCGCTGCCTGCCCGGGGGCGAGGCGGCCGGTGCCGAGCCTGCCGGGGAGTTCCTGCTGGAGTACTCCAACTTGGTGTTCTCCCGGCTCCTTCTGGCCTCCGGCTCTGGCCTGAGGCTGGACTTCCACCGGCTGCTCGACGGAAGCCTGCCGGACTGCCGGGACGAGGAGGCGGCGGCGCTCGCCGGCCGGGCCTACCTCGAGGCGCTCATGGCCAGCCGGAGCTGCCCGCGCTTTTGGGAGAACATCGACACGCGCGTCACATTCCAGTCGGCGGTCTTCCTGGCCCACGCCCTCCTGGACATCGCCGAGTGCTGCGGCCGGCTGGGCCTGCGCGAGCGCGCCGCCGAGGCCGAACGGCTCTTCCAAAGCAACCTCGTCGACTTCCACGAGGCCTACCGCTACTTCCGCTTGGACGGCCTCTTCGGGGCCTTCGGCTGGGAGGTCTCGGAGGAGGCCTGGCACATGGCCATCCAGTCCGAGGTGCCGGACCGGAGCACCTACGACGTCGTCAAGCGCGCCGCCCTCTTCGTGGCCTCGCGCGAGGGCACCGGGGCCGCCTCGCGCATAATGTCCTCGGTGCGGTTCGACCCGGCCCAGGCCGTGGCCGACTGCGGGCACATCGAGGGCGAATCCCACGGCCGGTGGGAGACCCCCGGGTTCTGCGAGAACCGAAATCCGATTTAATCCCTCCGGTCATCCGGACAAATAATAAATATACGAAGCAACATAGAAGCGCCCGGCGTTTTCTCATGGCGGGCAGGGGGGTTCCAGCAGGCAGGGGAACGGGCGGGGGCCAGGCCTCCGCGCCGGCGGTCGACTGGGGTGCTCCGGACGATGAGGAGCTCGAGGTCCTGGAGATGGTGCCCGAAGGGCCGGGGGGCGCCAGGCCCCGGCCGGCACCGCGGGGGACCGGGGGCAGGAGGAAGGCCGCCGCGCTGGCGGTGGTGGCGGTGCTCGTGGCTGCCAGCCTCGGGGCGTTGCTGCTCATGAGGCCAGAGCCCGAGGAGGAAAAGCCCCGCCCGCCC